>ERZ808270.289-NODE-289-length-31323-cov-4.637553_pt1 | contig 31323 bp, 25 predicted proteins | sample MGYA00521082_ERZ808270 | MGnify/ENA primary metagenome ERZ808270 (study PRJEB31516, sample SAMN03275594) | gut metagenome | biome: mammalia-associated habitat; material: feces | host: Papio cynocephalus | place: Kenya | collected 2012-07-27 ... | reverse complement strand
TCCCGAAGAAACGAAACAGCCCGAATACAGCATATTCGCGCGCTCCGCCACAGGCGTTTCCGAAGAACACACCGCCCGGCGTCCTTGCTCACGGGAAGACTTTCGCCCGTCAGGGCAGATTCGTCCACCGCAAGGTCGTTGCTTTCCAAAAGCCGCCCGTCCGCCACGCTTTTGTCGCCGGTTTCCACCATAATAATATCGCCTACTACGATTTCTTTCTGCGTAACCAGCTGCGGCTCCCCGTTTCTTATCACCTTAATCAGCGTATTCTCGTTAATCCTGTTCAACGCCTCAAACGCCTTGGCGCTCTTGCCCTCCGTGATAATCGTAATCACCACCGACAGCGCGATTGCCGCAAAAATCCCCACGCATTCCAGAAAATTATAGTCCGCGCCTCTGAAGTAGCGCGTAATGTTTACCGCCAGGGTGATGATCGCCGCAAAAATCAGCATCAGCAGCATGGGCTCCGTAGATGCGTCCCAGATTCTTTTTGCCAAAGATTCCCGTTTCTGCCCGACAAAAGAGTTCGAACCATAGGTACGGCGGGATTTCTCCACTTGTTCCGCCGTCAGTCCCTTTTCCCTGTCCGTGCCGGTTCTGGAAAGCAACTCATCCGTCGTCATCCGAAAAGCTTCTTTCATTTTGCTTTCTCCTTGTTGTTTTATCTTAAGTACAGCGCGGCAAACGCCGCTATCGGGGAAGCAGCCGCAAAAGCGCGCCTTGAAATTCCTGCGTCGGGCACATAAAAAAACGAGACGCATGTATAGCTCGGATAAGCTAAACATGAGTCTCGTTCTTTAAGACAAGCCAGACCGACGGTCAGAATGTTGACTTGCCACGCTACGCGCTACTACTCCCTCAATTACGGTAGCTATTGTACCATATTCCCAAGCGTTTGTCAACCGGATTTTTCAAAAAAACGCTATTTTTTATCATTTTTATTTTATCGGTTTCGCCAAAGAGAAAACGCAAAACCGCAATAAAAAAATCATTCTTCCGTTTTCCACACCTCTTTCGCAAGGCGGAACGCCGCCCATGCTTTCGGCCAGCCCACATACATGCCGGTATGCGTGATAATCGCAGCGATTTCCTCTTTCGTTACGCCGTGGTTTTTCGCGTTCTGCAAATGATACGTCAAAGACGAATCCGTAATTCCCGATGCCATCAGCGCCACCACCGTAACGATGCACTTTGTTTTCACGTCAATCGCGCGCTCGTTCCACACTTCGCCGAAAAGCACGTCGTCGTTAAGGTGCGCAAACGTCGGCGCAAATTCTCCGAGCTGTTCTCTCCCTGCCGTCTGAACGATTTTTTCTTCTGTTTTTTCTTCCATACAAAAAAGGCTCCTTTCGTTTATCGTTATTGTAATTATATTATAACGCAAAATCCGCCCTTTGTAACCGTTCCCGCCCGCAACACAGAAATTTTTTTCAGGAAATGTTCGTGCGGATGTTTTTCAACGCGGTTTTTTCCAGCCGCGATACCTGCGCCTGAGAAATCCCCACTTCCGAAGAAATTTCCGTCTGCGTTTTTCCCTCGAAATATCTCAGAAACAAAATTTTCTTTTCCCGCTCGCCCAGTTTTCCCATCGCTTCGCGAAGCGCCACGTGTTCCGTCCAGGATTCGTCGGTATTCTTCGTATCGGCAAGCTGGTCCATCAGAAGCAGCGCGTCGCCGGACTTGTTATATACGGGCTCGTACAGCGAAACGGGGTCGGAAATCGCGTCCAGCGCGTACACCACTTCGCTTTGCGCCACGCGCATTTCCGCGGCGATTTTTTCAAGCGTCGCCACCTCGTCGCGGCTTTCTATTTTTTCGCGCGTTTTCAGCACAAGATACGCCGTATCGCGTATGCTGCGCGATACTCTCAAAGAATTTCCGTCGCGGATAAACCGCTTGATTTCCCCGATAATCATCGGCACTGCGTACGTGGAAAACTTTACCCCCACCGAAAGGTCGAAATTATCGATCGCCTTAATCAGCCCCACGCACCCCGCCTGAAACAAATCGTCCGCCTGCGCGTTTTTCGCGCGGAAACGTTTCGTCAAAGAAAGCACCAGCCGCATATTTCCCACGATAAACTTTTCGCGGGCGCTCTCGTCGCCCTCCTTCAGTTCGCGCATCAATTTTTCGTTTTCCTGCGCGGTAAGCTTCGGCAGCCCCGCCGTATCCACGCCGCATATCTCTACTTTCTGCATACGTCCGCCTCCTATAAGATATGTAGCGAATTGTATGTAGCATAAGTATACGCCGGGCGCACCCGCACGCACCGCTTAGCGCGCCCTCCGCGGCATACACGAAAGTATGAGTATTATTCTTGTTTCTATGCGCTTTTATTCCGCTTTTCCGAAATTGCTTATAAAATATGCTTTCAATGCACCTCACAGCCGAACTCATCGCAGGCTGTTTTCAAAAATTTTAAAAGCGGCATCTGCGTTTTGCCTGATGCAATCATGAGTATGAGAGAATTTCAAAGCAAGTGTAAATCCATTTTAAAACTTTCATAAAACAAAAAAGACGCACTATTCCGTAACTTAAAAAGTTACTTTGTAATGCGCCGCTGCTTGTCATTGTGCAACAAGAAATCTTTGTACCGTTTTTTTCACCGTTGCGGACACTTTCCTATCCGCACATTTTGATAAACGAAAATGTTATTGTTTTGCTGTAAAACCAAATAAAAATTCCTTTGATTTAATTTTACATACTAATTATATCACTCTTTCAAAATCTTTCAAAAAAATAAAACGTTTGTTTATATATTTTGGAAAATTCAAAAAAAATTTATAAATTCAGATCTTCCAATAATTTTTTTGCCCGTTCTTGTTGTTCTTTCGTTATATTTTGATTCACTTTAATTTCATTCATTGCGGCTTTTCTTCCGCCGCAAAACAATATTCTGCACCATCTACGTACTTGATAAAACGGAAACAATATCGGACACTTTTTCAACGACGGATAATATATCGCCATATCTTTATACGAAAGAAATATGCGGCTCATCAGATGCCTGAATTTTCCGCCCTTTTTATTTTGCGACATCGCAAGGTGCTGTTCCAATGTGCCGTACACGCCACCTTGCAGAATATAATTTTCCATTTCTTGCGTAGTAGCATCGTGTTCTTTGTTTCCGAACCACGCAGCCGCCAAATTTTCCGCTTCTTCCGAAAATTTTAAGAGCCCTCCGTCAGACAATAATTTGTTCCGCTTATCTGTATTTCCGGTATTTACGCGATTATACAGCCACAAATCGGCAAACGGTCTTACCCCGCATCCGCCGTGAACAAAATGCTTTGCCATATGCGCTATATGATAGTAATAAAACATCTCGTCGTTCATAGCGTGCCGGCTTGTTCCGTTTATCGGTTGCACGTAATTCCATACCTGCCGCAGCGGAATATCCGTCTGACTCACCACGTCGCTTTCGATAAGCGAAAAATGCAGTTCGAGATGCACTCCGTTTTCGGAATACATTTTTATATCGTGCGAACCTTTTTCGCCACGCTCATATTTCAGAGTCTCCGAAAGTTTCTCCACGGCGCGCGCCAAATCCGCTTCTCTTACCAAAATATCTATATCACAACTCGTTCTCATCCACGGTTTGGGATAATACTTGCGGATTACCGAACCTTTCAACGGAATAAACGGTATTTCCGCTTCTTCAAGCGTCTTACAGATTTGCTCCAGCTCGTAATTTATCGTTTCATAGCGATACACCGCCGTAAAAATCTGTTCGTCGAATTTTTCTTTGACTTTTGCTATCGCCGCCCGTTCGTTTTCGTCCATAACAGCGGGCAAATTTTCAAACACGCCGCATTTATTCAGCGCATCGCCCACCAAATGAGCCATGTCATGAGCTTTCGAAAGCTTATATACTTCAATCAGAAAACGCGCGGAAACTTCCGGCAAAACAATTTTATCGTTTTGCCCGCAAATTTCGTATTTTATGCAGTTAAACATCGTTTGCGCTACGCTGTTCATTGCCATCGCCATCGCTTAATCTCTGAAATATAAATCTCTTGTATACACTTTTTCACGCACGTCATCCAAGCAAGAATCGTAACGGTTTGCCACAATCACGTCGCACATTTTCTTGAAACTACCGAAATCGTGAATCACTTTATTTTCAAAAAATGTATCTTCCTGCAAAGTCGGTTCGTAAACAATAATTTCCGCCCCCTTAGCCCGCATTCTCTTCATTACGCCTTGTATAGAAGATTGACGGAAATTATCCGAATTACTCTTCATAGTCAAACGATAAATACCTATTACAACCTTCTTCCCCGGAATTCCGTTTTCTCCGTATTCACGATCTTTTCCGTAAAAGCCCGCTTTTTCAAGCACTTCTTCCGCAATAAAATCTTTTCTCGTCCGGTTTGATTCGACAATCGCGGAAATCAGATTTTCGGGAACGTCTTCAAAGTTTGCACGAAGTTGTTTCGTGTCCTTCGGCAAACAATACCCGCCGTATCCGAACGAAGGATTATTATAATGTGCGCCGATCCGCGGATCAAGACAAACGCCGTCGATAATAGACTTCGTATTCAAGCCTTTCGTTTCCGCATAGGTATCAAGCTCGTTGAAATATGCCACCCGAAGCGCAAGATACGTATTCGCGAACAGCTTTACCGCTTCCGCTTCCGTCGTATCCATAAACAGCGTGTCGATATTTTCTTTTATCGCGCCTTCCTGGAGCAACCCCGCAAATTTATGCGCCATCGCTTCGACTTTTTCGTTTCCTTTCGGACAGCCGACGATAATCCGGCTCGGATAAAGATTATCATATAACGCCTTCGATTCACGAAGAAATTCGGGACTGAAAATAATATTTTCGGTGTGATATTTTTCTCTCACGCTTTTCGTGTAGCCTACGGGAATCGTCGATTTTATCACCATCACGGCGTCTTTATTTACCGATAAAACAAGCTCGATCACCTGTTCCACGTATTTCGTATCGAAAAAGTTTTTCTTCGGGTCGTAATTCGTAGGCGCAGCAATGATAACAAGTTCAGCATTTTTATACGCATTTGCACCGTCCAATGTAGCAACAAGATTCAAGTCTTTTTCGGCAAGATATTTCTCTATGTACTCGTCCTGAATCGGGCTGATTCGCTTGTTGATTTTCTCCACCTTTTCGGGAATCACGTCCACCGCCGTTACTTCGTTGTGCTGCGATAAAAGCACCGCCAACGATAAACCTACATACCCCGTTCCCGCTACCGCTATTTTCATTTCGTATTCTCCTCTAAACATTTAGTTTTAATCAATAATATTTTTAGCTGTCTGTGTTCGTTTCATTTTTCTTATTGCTCCAATTTAGTCTTCCATTATCACTTACTTTTCGAGCCGGAACCCCAGCCACTGCGATATTTTCTTCCAGCACATCTTTCACCACAACTGCCCCAGCACCGATTGCTACATTGTTTGCTATATGTACACCTCCAACAATAATTGCGCCAAAACCTATAACTACGCCTCTCCCAATTATCGGAGTTGAATCGTTAATACCTTTAGCTACGATTGCAGTATTGATATGTATACTGCAATCATCACCTAATTAAGCATTACCGTTTATTAATACTAAACCTAAATGCATTATTTTTAAACCACGCCCACATGTATTCAGTCCAATATGAAGTCCATACTTATTACTCATATGATTCAGTTTAATTCGACTGATTGCGCATCTAACTTTATGATTCATGTTGCAATGATATTCTGTAACCCTCAACATTCTTTGATAACGCCATATCGCCGCTCTTTCACTTCCACAAACAAGCATTATCCAATAGCGTAAACAATCTGTTATGCCATATTTCTTTTTTTCATAGATTAAGAAAATTTTTTAAATCATCTCTTGTTTTTATCATAACATCAACACGATTTTCAAAAGTAATTAACAGTAAAATTCTTTATACCATTCGGCAAATTTGCGAAGACCTTCACGAAGGCTTGTATTCGGTTTGAAGCCGAAATCTTTTTCAAGCGCAGAAGTATCCGCATATGTTACGGGAACATCTCCCGCTTGCATCGGCACAAGTTTTTTATGCGCTTCAAAATCGTAATCTTTCGGAAGAACACCCGCACGCACTAATTCTTCCTGTAAAATTTGCACGAAATCAAGCAGATTTTCGGGGTGATTGTTGCCGATATTGTAAATCTTGTACGGCGGAATCGGCAACCCGTCCTCGCCGTTTTTCTTTTCCGGCGCGTGCATCATCACACGCTTTACGCCTTCCACAATATCGTCAACATAAGTGAAATCGCGCTTGCAGTTCCCGTAATTAAAAATCTGAATCGTTTCGCCTTTGATAAGCTTATTCGTAAAACCGAAATATGCCATATCCGGTCTGCCCGCAGGACCATACACCGTAAAAAAACGTAAACCTGTTGACGGAATGTTATACAGTTTGCTGTATGCGTGTGCAAGCAGCTCGTTGGACTTTTTTGTTGCGGCGTAAAGCGAAACGGGGTTGTCCACTTTATCATCGGTGGAATACGGCACTTTTTTATTGCTACCGTATACTGAGGACGACGAAGCGTATACCAAATGCTCGACGCCTTTTTCGCCATTATCGTACGAATGGCGGCACGCTTCGAGAATATTGTAAAACCCGATAATGTTGCTTTCTATGTACACATCCGGATTCGTTATCGAATACCGAACGCCCGCCTGCGCCGCAAGATTTACAACAATATCGAACTTATATTCTGCAAAAAGATCGTCTATAAGCCGTTTATCCGCGATATTTCCTTTAATAAAAGACCACTTTGAAGAGCTGTTTTCGGCAAGTTTTTCGATTTCTTTTAAACGGTATTCTTTAATGGAAACGTCGTAATAGTCGTTGAGATTATCCAACCCCACGATTGTTGCCCCGTCAACGGTTTTCAGCAATTCTTTTACAAGATTTGCCCCGATAAACCCCGCCGCACCGGTAATTAAAATTGATTTTTTGTTCATCTTTTTTCCGTCCGATATTATTTTTTTATGACTTTTCGCTGAAAAACATTTTTAATTTTTAGAGTTGCTGTGATAATGTCATTTTTATAAAATAAAATATTTACAATAAACGTTACTCCTACAGATAATAAAAAAACAGGTAACGCTTTAAACACCCACTGAATATATGTTTCAGGTGCATTGAACGGAATTATAGCATATAATCCAACAATTATTGCCGCAGTCAGACAATTTATTAGCATTCTATAAACAAAAACATTACAATTTCTTAATAGAATATGTTTTTTCAAGTAAATCACATAGTCAATTGTTCTATATACTGTTGCTATAATCGTAGCTATTATAACGCCCGGCAGACCTATTAAATAAGCCAGCAAAAATGACAATACCAAATTACTTCCCGCCTCTATAAACGCCCCGATTTGAGTTTCTTTATAATGTCCTGCCGCTAAAACAAGATTATGATAATTTTGTTTTACACAGTGCAAAGCTTGAGAAATTACAAATAACACGGAAAACAAAGGTAAGATATAATTAACATCCTCTATGCCGCTTGTATATATTCCAACAAAATCAGTTAGTAATAATCCCGTAGTTGAAAAAAAGATAACTATAATCATTGATGAAAGCGTTTCAATCATATGAAAATTATCTTGTAAATTCTTTTGTTCTTTTCTTGCAATCATATCGCCAAAAGCTGCTTCATTGCTCCCTGACAAAGCGTTGACAATATTTAAAATCCCGGACAAAACCATATTGTAAACAGCATAAACAGAAGCAACTTTTAACCCCAGGACAATTGTTACTACCATTACATCTACATTGTTATGAATGTAGTATGCAATATGGTGTCCAAACCCGTTCCAGCGTTGTTTTATTGCGCCCGTATCTGCAGGTACTTTGTTATTTATTTTATATTTTTTCCTTGCTATAAAATAAAGTAATAACGGTCTCAATAAATACACGCTTGTACTGACAAATTTCACTATGTGAATGCCGCATCCAAGTTTCAGCAATACTACAGATATTACTGTGTTTAACAATACTGTAGTTATTTGAATACAGTTTCCGATATATGTCCTTTGATCTGCAATCAACAAAACAGAATAGCTTAAACCATAATAATACTGAGCGAATATACTTACGGCTATAATAACAACAAGCGTTGCAGTAAACAACCAAGATAGTTCGGTATGTGAAATATATTTAAACGAACAGGCTAAAATAACTACATAAACAATAAATATGTAAGCAATTTTTCTGAAAAAACCTTGCGTCGCATTGATAATTCCGCTGATTTTATTCGTATCTCCATCCGCTAAAGGTTTATACAACGCAGCTCTCGTTACCCCACCCACTCCGACTTCTAAAAGTGAAATATATCCCAAAAATTGAGTTATAGAAGATACCGCACCATTCACCTCAGACCCAAAAGCAGTCAATAAGAGGCGAGGAAGAATAAATCCGCAAATAACTGTTACAATCTGTAACAGAAGCGACGTAATTGAATTCAACAATGCTAATTTCGTTCTCATTTTATATTTTTACCCGTCTCCCTTTATAACGAAGTTATTTCCGGTTTCATCTCTTCTATTTTTTTCTAAAAAATCGTTTTAATGCAGCCGCCAGGCGATACAGAGAACAAAAAAACAGTACATTATTGTATTTCTGCTTTTTTAAATTATTCAGAATACAATCTTTCTTCTTCGTCTGATTCAAAACTATTTTATAATAATTATCGGCAAGAATATCATCAAAAAGCTTGTATTTATTTTTTTTGAAAGTTTTAAATCCGGAAATCATTCTTACATCATTTTTCAGGCAAGCTTTACAGTATGTAAAATAATCTATGTAATCATTTTCAGACCAAACATTTTCCTGTTGCAAAAAAGTCCATACTTCACGACGAACAGTCGATACTACTTGAAAGTTCTCATAAGTAACAGAATGAGTAATCGAGGTAGGATTCATCCTATATCTATATAATTCCGCTTCACTGAACAACACTTTTTTTGCTTTTTTATACAGCAAAATACTTTGTAATAAATCTTCGCCATGCACAATTCGAAAATATTCACTATAATCCATCTCATCTATCAAGTTAATTTTTATTGCTTTTCTGCATAAGGAATTATAGCCTGCATCCGTAAATACTTTTTTATAAAGCACTGCTTTATCTTCAATAATTTCAAAATGTCGATTCCGATTATCAATTTCAGACAATTTTTCATTTTCATTAAATCGTCGATATTGATAAATAATCAGATCACTTCCGGTGATTTTAATTAAATTATTAATCGTATACAATGTTTCACGCTCTAAAATATCATCCGAATCAAGATATAGTACATACCCGTTTTCGCTGAAACCATGCTCAAATAAATATTTTCTTGCTGCTTGCCGAGCCGACAACTGTCCTTCGTTTCGTTTGTGTATCACCGAAATTTTACTATTTCCATCAGCGTATTTGTCGCATATGTTTCCCGATAAATCGGTTGAACCATCATCAACCAGAATTAAATTCCATTCAGCATACGTTTGTTTTAAAACAGATTCAATACATTCTGCAATGTATTTTTCAACATTATACACGGGAACTAAAATATAAAATTTTATTTTGTATAAAGATTCTTCTCCCATAATTATTGTGTTTAACTGTAATTTTTTATTCCGATTCATATGGCAATCTCTGAAAAATACGGCTAATTATTAAAAACATTTGAAAGTATGAACATGAAAACCTTAAGTGAATTTATATTTTATTTTCGGTTCTGAAAAACTTTAATCCTTTCATCCACGATTTTACCGCTCTCTACTATCAAAGCATCATTCAAGACTGTTCCCATTTTATTTTGAATTAGCTCCTCTATATAAGGGGTTATTATTTCTGAATTGTTTTTAGTAAAAGTTTTATAGAATAGCGAAGGTGTATGATCAACTACGTAATGTATAATGCCATCAACAATATACGTCGGATTTTCTATAGTTGTAGGAATACTCGTTTCGATACCCCCGTTCCTATCACAACTAACATCAATTATCATTGCACCTCGCTTCATTCTTGACAGGTCTGACTTATATATAATATGATCTTTTCTGGATACATCCCAAAGAATACAGTTAACAATTACATCATATTCATACAATTCATCACGTAATAAAGCTTCAGTTTTCCTATCATATTGAACAACATCAGCTCCAAGCATATTCAGAACTTTCATTGCTCCCCTAGCGGTATTACCTTTTCCAATTAATGCAACCTTTGTTTCATAAGGCATTGTCCCAAAACATTGAAAAGCGTGCATGATTGCAGCCTCGCCTGCAAGTTCATTATTTCTCCAAAATACATGTCTCCCCTTTTCGAACATATCTTCCCAAGCGAAAGCAGTGAGTCTATTATTTATTATCTTGTCGGTAATATCTTTATTTTGAACAGCATGAACCCAGCCAAAAATTGTTTGATCCTTCAAAGTATCTAAGTACTCCGCATCTCCAATTTTAGGGTCACAAATAATATCTTGTTGCAAAACAATATCTCTTGAGGCAATATTTGCTCCAACCTTTTTATAGTCATCGTCCTGCAATCCGATAGCTTGCCCATAGTCTGTTTCAAAATAAAGCATCGATGGATTAGATATCTTTAAAATGTCTATAGGAAGTAAAGCTCTCCTATTTTCATGTTCCTTATGACTTATCGGAAATCCTATTGTATGCATTGTTTTCTCCTGTTGTAATTAAACTACCGAAATGTATATCTGTTTCTTTTAACAGATTATTATCAAAGCCAGAATCCGGATAAAAGGTAAATTCTCCAAAATATATTTGATTATTTGAATTATACAAATCTATTCTCACAAATGGTATACCTACCGATAATTTGGCAGAAAGCTCAAACATTTCAGCTATATTTGTTGGTTTTTTCAATGTAAAGTTTTCTGGAGCATTTTTACCTCTTATGTTGTAACGCAACAAATTCCAATCACGATTAAAAAAGTAAAATTTTGTATCTCCGCTACTTCGGTCAAAACAAAGCATCACGCAGTCAACTGTCCCGTTGAAACAGAAAAACTTATAGTCTCTTAACTCTCCCGTTTCTTTGTCTTCCATATATTTTTCCGCAATAATTTTTCGCGGAACATTTTTATAAGGCCATTCTCTGCCTGTCAGATAATAGTCCTGTTGCAACCCTTTCGTCAAATTTTTTCGGATTACTTTAATTTGTTTTTTCGTCAGTTTGCTTTTATCTTTACAAATATACATGCCCAACCCGGAATTATGGTTGCATTTCAGAACAAACTGATTCGGCAACGCATCAAAATCAATATCGTCGGCTCTATCCCAAACGCCAAGCAAAGGAATCAGATATTCTTCGCCTATTGTTTCCTTAATGTAATCGCGCACCTTGTATTTATCTACCATAACGGTATATACCGGATTTCGGTTATAAAGTTTCAGCCACTGCAATTTTTCATTGAATGTTTGCGGATTCTCCAAGTTAAGAGAATATCCCATAGAAGCTTTAAATATTTTTTCCAGATACTCTTCATCCGGCAACTTATCGTATTTACCTCTTCCGGCTTTAAATAACAGACGATAATCTTTGTCCGTGATATATCTTTGGATCTTTTTCACATAATTTTTGATTTTCATTTGCTTGCTTTGCCGCCTTTTTCTTCAAATTCTGAATATTTACGAAATGGATCATCAGATAAAAATTTTGCATTTTTGAGTAATAACTGACATTTCCATAATCTAAAACCAACATAATTAAGAGCCATATCGCAAAAAACATTGCTTGTTTTTTATCAGCGTTTCTATATTTCCACAAGCTATAAAATAAATACACATAAATTGCATAATAAAATACAAAAGCAAAAATACCGCCGCACGATAATAATTCTACAAAATTATTATGCAAATACGTTTTCATTCCCAAATATTTATCAGTGATAAAATAGGAATTTGCAATTCCTATCCCGCCAACTGGGTGTTCCGTAAATTCTTTCCATCCAATTTCAATCATTTTTTCACGTATTAAAGACGAATGATCCGCTTTTCCGTTTCCAGTAAACGAATTAAACATTGTCTGCATACGCTGTTTAATCCCGGAAAATATTTCCAACTGCAAAAGTCCATAGATTATTAAAGCGGCAACAGCGCATCCAAGTATAATTTTTCCAAACTTTTTAACAAAAGATTCATTCTGATTCTTTACAATAAAAGCCGAAAATACACCAACTATCAAAAACAACAATGCTTTTCTGCTTTGCGTCGCCCCAATCACAATCAAAACGGGAATCAGAAATACGCATGTCCACCTGTTGCGATTTTCAAAAAATTCATTCGCTTGTATCATACAAGATAACGCACAGCACATTGCTATCGAATTCACATTTGCAAACTCATTGTCGGCGCGCAAAGAACTGTCGGTACCGGCTTTCAACAATTCGTCTACGCCATAAAATATCAATGAATAAATTGCAACAACGTACCCGGCCCACATTAAAATTCGCAAAAGCCTTGATATATCTTTTTCTTTCACGAAATACAGATATACGATATATGTGCAAATAAAGGTACGAAACAAAGTTCTCGCCATTGTTATCGTACTCAATGCCGACTTTGCCCACAACGCTGTCAACAGCACATAAGCTATAAACACAAGATATATCACGACGTACATATCAAAACGTAATACAATTTTATCATTTCGTTCCATCAATCCTAAAATATAAATTGCCAATGATGCCGCTAAAAAAGCATATTTACCCCATACATACCCATCAAAAAGTATAAATACGGCAAATAAAAAAACCGCAAAAATATTTATTAAATTATGCAAAAACTTTTGTGTCATATCCTTTCGTCCGCCAACTTTTCTTTTTCTCCAAATACCAGCCGTACAAATTCCTTGCTGACGCTTTCGATATCATAACCTTTTTCAATCAAAATTTCTTTTGTCTGCAGCCTTGTATCCAAAGCCATGTTTAACGCCTCTTTTGCCCACACTTCCGGGGCTTTCAGAGGCATATATCGCACTAACCCCGTAACGTTCGCTTCTTTCGTAATCGTATCTGCAATCAGACACGGCAATCCGGTTGCCTGCGCTTCTATCACCGTATTCGGCATTCCTTCATAAAACGACGGAAATACAAACACATCCATCGCCGAAAGCAAAGCCGGAATATCCGAGCGAACGCCGGTAAAAATAACATTTTTTTCAAGGTTTAATGCCCTGATTTTTTCTTTTATTTCTTCTTCTGATTCACCTTTTCCAACCAGCATCAAAACTGTATCGGGATTTTTTTTATGAATCTCACTGAAAACGTCAAGTAAAAAAGTATGATTTTTTTGTTTCGAAAACCTTCCGACATGCCCGATTATCTTTACATTATCGCCGATCGAAAACTCTTTTCTGATATTATTTCTTGCTTGTTCGTCAAATTGATAAACATTAAGATCTAAGGCATTATGCAGAATATGTACCTCGCCGCACCGATAAGCTGTTTTTCCGAACGTATACATCGCTGCCAGATCGGAAGGTGCAATTTTCACATCGACATATTTACGATATAAAAGCTTTCCTAAAACATGTGCTGCTTTTGCTTTTATGGATTTTCCGTCCTTTGAATTCGAAGAACGGGATGAACAAATTTCCACTCCGGCTTTTTTTGCAATCTTTAAATCCATAAAACCCATTGCAGACGAAGTGATACGCAACACGCACTTATAACTTCCTGATTTTATGCAATCCGATAATCCTTTTTTAAACAATTTCATCGATTGAGATTTTGCAGGAATTCTATAGATTTTTCCGCCCAAATTCTTTATTTCATTTTCGTAAAAACATTCGTTGTTCGTGTTGATACAAAAATCCATTTGATAGTTTGAACGGTCTATACAACGATACATTTTCATTAAAAAAGTTTCCGCTCCGCCGGCATTCATTCCGCTGAGGATACATAATAAACGTTTCATTTCTTTCCCTGATTATACTTGAATTTGACTTTTCAGACTCCGTAAAACAAAACTAGGCGTATATTTTTCCGCTTCTCTCAAACAGTCTTTCTTCTTATCTAAAAGAATTCGTGGATTTTCTGCCGCTATTTTCAAAATTTTAATAAAAGACTCTTGTATTCTCGCAGGATACACGAATCCAATGTTTTCGTTTATAATTTCGGTATTATATTTCCAATTGCTGGCTATAATAGGAATTCCAGCCGCCAAAGCGTCAAGTACCGTTCCCGCAAAACCTTCTCCTTCATAATAGGTCGGAAATAACAACGCAAAATAGTTTTTCAGCACATCTACGCTTTTATCGTAATCCACAACGCCTTTATAGTTTATATAATCCGGAAACGTTGTTTTTAAATCTTCAAACCATTGCACCTGAGCAGAGTCTACTTGTCCGTATATATCTAATTTATAAACAGTTCTGCCGGCTTCTTCGTTTACCTCTTTCACAGCATTTACAGCATCTTCTATCCCCTTTTCTTTCATCACACGAGAAAATGTACAAAGTTTATACGGTTCTTCGGTTGAATACACAAGCTCTTCCGGTTTCAGAATTTTTAAATCCTTGCAATTCGGCATTATTACAATGTTCGTAAAACCTTGTTCTTCCAACGCCCTTTTCATCGTATTTGTTTCAACATAAATTCCGTCGAAGCGTTTTAATTTTTTTGTAAGACTTTTACGTGTTTTTAAAAATTCAGGAAGCCAACCTCCAATAACTACGTAATGCAATTTTCTGTTTTTGAAAAATCTTCTAAAAAACGAAAGCAACGGAACATAAACCCTCACCCCATTGTGTGCAGGAAATATTATTACATTTTTTGCCTTTTTCAAGGCTTTCAGACTTTGGAAAGGAGCTTTCAACAATGTGCTTTTTCCACCCGCGGTATCAATTTTTATTACTTCATCGATTCCAAGTTGCTTGCTCAACTCGTCGGTTATAATTTTTGTTTTTACGGTTTGTCCATCAAGACACTCTTTCCCAAATGCAAAATGCCCGATAACTGCAACACGAGCTTTTCCTTTATCCAATTTATAATCTCCAATAATCCATACTGGAATTTTTCAAATCCTTCACAGAATAAATTCCTTTCACATCAATCAAAACCTTTTCATTATCAGCCGACAATCTGTATAACTTCTTGATATCATCAAGACTTAAAGTCTTAAACTCGTTATGAGCCACCGCAACGATAACGCAATCAGCATCTTTTACTTCACTCAACGGAGTCAATTTAACCCCATATTCACACATTGCATCTCGCTCACTTGCCCACGGATCAACAACAATCGGCTCAATTCCATATTCATTCAGTCGTTTAATTATATCATCAACTTTACTGTTTCTCGTATCGGGGCAATTTTCTTTAAACGTCAAGCCCAAAATAACGACTTTTGACTTTTTCGGTGCTTGTCCTACTTTTATCATTTCTTTAATCGTCGCATCGGCAATATATTTCCCCATACTATCGTTCACTATCCGCCCGTTCAGAATTATCTGACTATGATAGCCGAGCTTTTCCGCCTCATAGGTGAAGTAATATGGATCGACTCCAATACAATGTCCTCCAACCAAACCGGGACGAAATCCCAACGCATTCCATTTCGTATTCATACCGTCTACAACTTCGTTTGTATCGATATTCATACGGTCAAATACCATTGCCAATTCATTCATAAAAGCAATGTTGATATCCCTTTGACTATTCTCCACAACTTTTACGGCTTCCGCTGTACGGATATTAGAAACAGGGTATGTACCCACTTCAATTACAATATCGTACACGCTTTTAATCTCATCCAAAGATTCTTCATCCATTCCCGAAACTATTTTATGTATGTTTTCAAGACGATGCACTTTATCTCCCGGATTGATTCTTTCTGGCGAATAACCAACCTTAAAATCAACGCCGCATTTAAGCCCTGACTGTTTTTCAAGAATGGGTATACAAACATCTTCTGTACAACCGGGATAAACAGTCGATTCGTAAACAACGATAGACCCTTTCGTAAGATTTCTACCGAGTATCTCGGAAGCTCCGATTACAGGCGTTAAATCGGGAGTATGATCTGTATTTACTGGCGTAGGAACGGCTACAATGTGAAATTTTGCTTCACGCAATTTTTTCTCGTCTGCGGTAAATTCGACCGTCGTATTTTTTATAACTTCGTTTCCCACTTCTTTCGTAGGATCGACCCCGGACTTATATAATTCGATTTTTTCTTTATTCAAATCGTACCCGATAACATTGATACCTTTTTTAGCAAAAGCCACAGCAATCGGCATGCCGACATAACCAAGTCCTACCAAAGACAGCTTTTCTTCATTTACTAAAAGTTTGTTATAAAGTTCCATTTGATGTGTTCTCCTTTATACGTCGTTTATATTTGATTTTTTTAAAAAAACCATAAAATAAATTTCTGATTGTTAAAATAGCAGCAGAAAAACAGCATTTATACTCAGCTATCCGCCACATAATGTAATGATATTTAATCAGTTTTACTTTGCTGCCACTTGAAATCGATCCCTCATGTTTAATATAAAAAGATAAACATTCAGGCAAACGATAGCAATTTGCTTTTTTTATTATTTTCAGCCACATAGCATAATCGTTATTTTTTTTAATCGGTTCAATTTGTATCAAACCAATATACTCGCGATCATACATCACGGTAATGGTTGAAAAATAACAATAATTTTTTAATTTGTGCTTTGTTACTTTGTTTGGACCAGTATTAACATAAGGGAGCCACTCTCCATTCAACTGAATCCGATAATCCGTATAAGAAAATTTGTAATCATGCTTTTTCATAAACGCGATTTGCCGTTCAAGCTTTTCAGGAAGCCATAAATCATCGCTATCTAAAAAAGCAATCCACTTTCCTTTTGCTTCGCGTAACGCCCTGTTTCTCGATACGGCAGCACCGCTGTTTCTCTCGTTCTTGAAATACTTGATTCTATCATCCGACAAAAACGGTTGAACAATCTCATCGGTGTTATCTGTAGAACAGTCGTCAACAATTATCAGTTCCCAGTTCGTATAAGTCTGAGCTAATACCGAGTTTATCGACTCTTCTATGTACTTTGCCGTATTGAAAGACGGCATTATAATTGAAACCAACTCGCTCATATCATTCTTTTTCTCTTAAAACGATTCTACAAGGCACGTCTACTGCCGTAGCCCCATCCGGCACATCTTTATTCACAAGAGTACACGCTCCCACAATTGCATTCTCTCCGATAATTACGCCCCAACTTTTCGGAATTTTTAGAAATTACACACGATCTCATTCCTATGTATGCACCCTTTTTTATGGTAATCGGCATATGTTCCTGATTTTTTCCGTGGCAAGCAAAATAAACACCGTAAGAAATAGTCACATTATCTTCGATAGTAAACATTTTGGGTTCCAAATCATCCAAATAGCATCTCATCCCAATAAAGACATGCTTACCGATTTTATATCCGCATAATCGATAAAAGAAAATTCTCCACCCATTCAAAACCATATGCGGTATAATTTTTGCGCTCATCCACTTACGAAAAAAACAACCTATTTTTTTGAATATACTTTTTTTCGCCATAGCTAATCACCTCAGCAAACTTCTTGCTGTTTCCTGATTTTCATCATATTCTTCCTGTGTAATCGCCAGCTCTTGAAGAAGATAATCTCCGTAGTCTATATCGGATACCGTTCCTTCGCGCACAACATCGCTGCGCTTAAAAACTTTAAACGCAGTTTGAAATATTATTTTTATATCGCCTAAAAGCGTTATCTTCTTTATGTAGCGAAGGTCGTAAGTGAACTTTTCTTCCCACGAAATATTATTTCTGCCGCTTACCTGTGCCAACCCCGTAAGCCCCGGACGAACCTTATGCCGCAATCTTTGTTCTTCCGTCATAAAAACCATATCCCGCACAAGCTGTGGACGGGGACCGACTATCGACATGTCGCCTTTTAAGATGTTAAGAAGCTCGGGAAGCTCGTCGAGTGAACTTTTACGAAGAATAGTACCGTATTTATTCAGCCGCTTCTCATCCGGCAATAAATCGCCGTTCTCGTCCTTCTTGTTGCTCATCGAGCGAAACTTGATAAGCTTAAATATTTTTTCATTGCCGTTTTTATCTTTTTTGCCGGGTCTCTGCTGAGTGAAAAACGGATTCCCATGCATCGCAATCGCACCTACAATCGTCAAGACAAGTAGTAGCGGCAATAGCACCACAAGCGCCAAAAGCGATAAAACGGAATCGTAAAACCGCTTGAAAAACGGCTTATAGAGCCACATTGACAACAAAAACAACAATGCGACGGCTACAACGCAAATAATCGTTATGCCCCACCAGGTCGATATAAGTGTTTGAAAAAATTCTTTCATTATTCGAAACACGCCCTTATTACTTCAATGATCCGTTCCTGCTGCTCGGCAGTCATCTTATTATCCGAAGGTAAACACAACCCTCGATTAAAAATATCCGCGCCCACGTCGAAAACGCCGCCCGCTATGTAAGCATTCGTTTTCGCGCGCCCGCTTCCCTTACGAGTTATAAACTCGTGCATACGGTACATCGGTTGCATATGCATCGGCTTCCAAATCGGTCTGCCTTCCGCATTCAAAGCAAAAATCGCTTGCAAAATCTCGGTCGGGCAAGTTTTTCCCGATTCCGCAACAAATAGAGCAGTCGAATCGTCGCGCACCTGTTTGCACATATATTTTTCATCGATAATTATCGCCGAAAGCCAGTAATTCGGCGCTGCACCGTCGATTATCGGATTCATCTTCACGGGCAAATCTTTCAGTCCGTCGCGATATCTTTCGTAAATCGCTTTCTTCTGCGCGATATGCTCTTCCAGATACGGATATTGCCCACGAATTACGCCTGCTATAACGTTGCTCATGCGGTAGTTATAGCCAACTTCTTCATGCTGATACCACGGTGCATTCTCGCGCGCCTGCGTAGACCATTTTCTTACTTTATTCGCGACTTCTATATCGTTCGTAAGCAAACACCCGCCAGACGAACCCGTGATAATTTTATTACCGTTATAGCTGATTGCCGAATAATCTCCGAACGAACCGCACTGCCTGCCGTTCAGAGTTGCTCCCATCGCCTCGGCGGCGTCCTCGATAAGCAAAGCCCCGTGTTTTTCACAGATTTGCTTAATTAAATCGATCCGCCCGGGGAAGCCGTATAATTCGGCGCATACCACAAGTTTTACTTCGGGGTATAACTCAAACGCCTTTTCAAGCGAAACGGGATCCATATTCCACGAATCCGCTTCCGTATCGATAAACACGGGAATACCGCCCTCGTACACAACGGGGTTGAGCGTAGCGTCGAACGTCATATCCGAACAGAATACCCGTTTCCCTTCCAATGCTCCATGTCCGATTGCAGGTTTGCCGTATAACTTTTCGCCCGCCGATTTCACGCACAGGTGCAGCGCGGCAGTACAACACGAAAGCGCAACGGCGTACTTCATTTCAGCTTTTTCCGCTGCGATACGCTCCACCTCGTTAATGTTTGCGCCCACCGTAGACATCCAGTTCGTTTCATATGCCTCGGTCATATACTTCAATTCTTCCCCGTGCATCGTCGGCGAAGCAAGATATACTTTTTTCTCAAAAGGTTTTATATCTTTTCTCTTTAACGCCATTTTTTCTCCTTTTTGCCTGTCTGAACATAAACGACCAACAGTACCTTGTTTCGCAGCCTATATTTTCCAACCGCATCCGCCCGATAAAAATATTAAATATTTCGTGAAATGCGTCAGAATATCAAGCAACAAAATTCCTCACAGTCCGCAAAAAATCCCATTTTATCAACAAAAACTTACGCTCGATTCTTAATATAAATTATATCACATTACACACAACTTTTCAAGCCCTTTACCCGCATTTCCGAAAAAAAGGTAAAAAATAAATCATCTCTACACTTGCAAAGTGTAAAATTTTGTCAGTATTTTAATTATGATTGCCGAACGACCGCAAATTTTCACGTTTTTGTCTTTTCGGCTGTTTGTGGGTAGCACAGAAAAAACCGGAAGTCAACGGCAAAAATTATTGCCGAAAATTCACATTACAATCTGCCGTCAACGCAATAATTTTTCGGCTGTTTCGTTGCCTTTCGTTCTGTCCGCCACCCATAAAAACCCGCAAAAAAATTTTCTCCGTGCTTGTTTTCGTTTTGCCGAAAAGGCAAAATAAAACAAGCCTCGGAGAAAATCCGTAATAATTTAACAAATAACCTACCGTTTCGGCGACGATACAGCGACTACCGAACTGAATATCCGTAAAATCAGCGAACGGATCGCGCTCGGCATTGCATTTCATTTACTCAACCGACTGTACATTTTTTCGCACATTCGTCAGCTTATCGGCAATCGTACTCCCGTCGCCGCATCCTTTTTTACTTTTTGAACGCAAATCACACCATTTTCGAAATTTCCTTTTTCAGCCGCTGAATAATCTTTTTTTCCAGTCTCGAAATATAGCTTTGCGAAATTCCCAGCATATCCGCCACGTCCTTCTGCGTCATTTCTTCTCCGCCGGAAAGCCCGAAGCGTAAAAACATAATCTTGCGTTCCCGCTCCGAAAGTTTCGTCAGGGCGTCCTTTAACAGCTCTTTTTCCGCGCGGTCCTCCACGCCACCGTAAACGCTTTCCGCGCTGGTTCCCAGCACGTCCGATAATAGCAGTTCGTTCCCCTCGAAATCGGTATTCAACGGCTCGTCGAACGAAACCTCGCTTTTCAGCCGCGCCGTCCGCCGCAGATACATTAAAATTTCGTTTTCTATGCACCGCGAAGCGTATGTGGCAAGCTTGATGTTTTTATCCGAGCGGAACGAATTGATCGCCTTGATCAAACCGATCGTTCCTATCGAAACCAGATCGTCGCCGTCCACGCCCGTGTTATCGAATTTCCGCGCGATATAAATCACGAGGCGCAGATTGTGCTTGATCAATTCGCCCTTGATTTTGTCCGCTTCCGCCTCTTCGCCCTTTTCCAGCTTATCCAGCATCTCGCGTTCTTCCTGCGGCGAAAAAGGCAGCGGCAGCGCTTCCGTGCCGCATACGTAATCCACCGCGTCCTCCGCGTCTATCCTGCGTAAAAAACTCCGTAACACTTCTATAAATTTCAACGCCTTACACCTCGTCCGTTTTTGTTTCTTTCCCGTGCGCCGCCTCTCCCGCGGCGATTTCTTCCGCTAGTACCGTCTCCTCCGCCGTTTTTGCTTCCGCCGCGGTTTTCCGATTCCCCGCCGTTTTCGCTTCTTTGCCCGGCTCCGCGTCCTCTGCCTTGTCCGAAGCGCAACAAGCGGGCAGCAGCACGGAATATCCGCCTTTTCCGCCCGCAGATACGTGCGCGGAAGGAGAAAAATACACCCGCCCGAAATACCTTTTATTTATTGTATGCGCCTGCGTTTCTTCATATATCAGAAGCGCGCCCGAAAAAATTTTTATTTTTTTCGTCCCGCTCACCGTGCTTATCGTAAAATCGCGCGTTTCCGTACGCCCGTCCCACAGCGAAAAAGCCAGTTCCGGCGAAATAAAGCAAATCGGCGCTCCGTCGCCCGCCACGGCGCAGTTGCCGCTGTCGATCAGTCCGTACGCCTCTATGCCGCGCGTTTTTCCGTTGGCGCAAAGTTCGCAGCGGCGGATAAAGCGTGCCGTTTTCTGCGCTTTAAACAGTTTTTTCGCCCCCGCAACGCAGGCAAAAACGAAGAAAACGCACACGGGAATCTGCCAGGCTTTCAACGCCGCGCCCGTATAATCGATTGCGAAAAACACTCCCGCCAGACACGCCGAAAGCAGGAAAAACACGCATAAAAAGCGCAAAAACGCACAAAAACAGGCTTTTTTCTCCGTTTTCGAAAGCGTAAAGAACACTTTGGGACTTTTCAGCCGCGCGAGAAAACACATCAGCGCGCCGGCTGAAACTTTAATGAAAAGCGCTGCGGCGTACGGAACGGAAATCAGTGCGAACACGCAGGCGAACGCGGCGCCGAACGACGCGGCGCACACCGTCGGAAGCGCCCGCGCGCGGGTTTTCGTGCAGCGGAACGCCAGAAAAAGCAGCATGAAATCCAGCAGAAAATTTTCGGCAAAAGCATATTCTATATACACCTGCATCGTCTGCCCGCCCTCCGTGTCCTTGCGCCCGCAAACGCATTTCACGTACGATTATAGCAGAAAAAACGGCATAAAAAAGCGCCTTTTCGGCAGATTTTTAGCGAAAAAAGGCGATAAAAACGTGCGAAAACACGGAAAAAATATGCAAAATAAGGGCAAAAAACACTTCAAAACAGTGCAAAAACGGCGTAAATACATACAAAAAGCAGCCTTTTTCATACAAAAAAGACTGCTTTTTTTACACTTTTTTATCGGTTTTTAACGATCTTCCCGGAAGTAGGCAAGACCCAGCGCCGCGGGCGGTTGATTTTCTTTGCTGTCCATTACGCTGGTAACGATAAGCACAAGCACCGTTACGACGTAAGGCACGACGTCGAAAAGTTTAATCATCTTCAGCGGAATGGTGAACACGCTGGACGCCACGGACAACGCGCCGAAAATAATGGAACCGAGAATGGCGTAGTTCGGCTTCCACAACGTGAAAATAACAAGCGCGACGGCAAGCCAGCCGAACGATTCGATGGGCGCTTCCACAAACGTGGTGCCGTTCGACTTATCCATGACGTAATACAAGCCGCCGAAGCCCGCGATGACGCACCCCGCGATGATGGAAAGGTATTTGTACTTTTCCACGTTGATGCCTACGGCGTCCGCCGTGGCGGGATTTTCGCCGATGGCGCGAAGCTGCAGTCCTTTTCTTGTTTTGAACAGATAGTACCACACGAACAGCGCGAGGAAAATGGAAAGATACACCATGATACCGTGCGAGAAAAAGATTTCGCCGAACGCGCCGAGCTTATCCGAAAACATAAATAAATTTTTGAAGCTCTTGTGCGCGCGGATGAGATAATCCGAATTGATTCTTGTGCCGAAGAACTTCATAAAGCCTACGCCGAACGTGGTGAGCGCAAGCCCCGTAACGTTCTGATTGGCGCGGAGCGAAACCGTAAGGAACGCATAAATCAACGCGCCGAACGACGACACGAGCGCCGAAAACAACAGCGCCGTAAGCACCAGAAAAAATCCCACGGGAGTGCCGTCGCCGACAGCCGACATATAGACGGATACGCCCCAGCAGCCGCCGAACGCGCCCATGCACATGATGCCCGGAATACCGAGATTCAGATGCCCCGATTTTTCCATAACCGTTTCGCCCGTGCTGCCGAAAAGGAAGATGGTGCCCATACGAATGGCTTTTACAAGTAAACTGATAATCATTTCTTTTCGTCCTCCGCCTGCCGATCCGTTTCGTTTGCGGCTTCGCCTGCGCCCTGCGCCGTTTCAGCCGATTTTTTGCGTTTGAAAATTTTTCCGAATTTCGCGGTGAATTCTTTCCAGCCGCCCGCCGCTTTGATGGAATAGGTGATGAAAAATTCGCAGCCGATGACGAAGAAGAACACGATGCCGATAATCATATTGGAAAAATCGGTGCTGCCGAGGGAGAAATCCGTATTGATCTGCCCCGTGCCCGCCTGCATTACCACCACGAACAGCGCCGTGCCGATCATAATCAGCGGATTGAATTTGCCGAGCCACGCGATAAGAATGGCGGTGAAACCGAGCGTAGCCGTTTTTTCCGATACCGTGTGGGAAATGGCGCCGGCGTACAAAAAGCCGATGACGCCGCAGATGGCGCCCGATAATACCAGCGTACGGATAATGACCTTTTTCACGTTGATGCCCACGTATTTCGCCGTGTTGGAGCTTTCGCCCACCACCGCGATTTCGTAGCCGTGCTTGCTGTACTTCATGTACACGAACACGAACGCCGTCATCAGCGCGATAATCAGAATGGGCAGCAGATATTTGTTGCCGAGCTGCGGCAGCCAGGCACGCTTGCTCATCAGATTGACGATACCGATATTGATTTTCTGATATTTCGTCTGCTTATAGCAGAAGTGGTTCACCAGCCCTGCGGCGATGTAGTTCATCATCAGCGTGAACAGCGTTTCGTTGGTGTTGAACAGCGCTTTGAAAATTGCGGGAATCACCGCCCAGATAACGCTGACGGCGATTGCCGCAAGCAGCATGATGATAATCACCACGCCCCCCGGTACTTTATCGGGCACGTTGATCATGCAATAAATTGCCGCAAGACAGCCCATCAGTACCTGACCGTTGGCGCCCATGTTCCAGTATTTCATACGGAACGCGGGAACGATGGCAAGCCCGAACGCAAGCAGCAAAGCGGTATCCTGAAGAAGCGTCCACGGGTCGATGAAAATGCCCTTTACGAACGAGCCGAAAATAGTGAACGGGTTGCGCCCGATTAAAATCGTGCTCATAATGCTGCAGATAATCACCGCGGCAAGCACGGAAAAAACGCGGATTCCCGCCGCTTTCCAGAACGGCATCGACGCGCGCTTCGTGATATGAAACAGCGGTTCTTTTACTTTCTTCGTTGTCGTTTCAGTCATTGACAGCCTCCTTCACGCCGTCGCCGTTTCCGGCGGCTTCCGTTTTTACCATCAGCAGACCGATTTCGCTCTTGTTTGCGGTTCTGCCGTCTACGACGCCCGTAACCTTGCCGGAACCGATGACGAGAATCCGATCGCACAGTTCGATGAGCACGTCGAGATCTTCGCCGACGAAAATGACCGCAGCGCCGTTTTCTTTTTGCTTGTTTAAAAGATTGTAGATGGTATACGACGAATTGATGTCGAGTCCGCGTACGGGGTACGCCGCCATTAAAACTTTCGGTGCGGAAGCGATTTCGCGCCCGACCAGCACCTTCTGCACGTTGCCGCCCGAAAGCCTTCTTACGGGCGTATGCGCCGAGGGCGTAACCACTTCCAGTTCTTCGATGATGTCGTCCGCCAGTTTTCCCGGTTTGCTGCGATCGAGGAACACGGAATTGCCCTTGCGGTAGCTTCTGAGCATCATGTTATCCACGATGTCCATATTGCCGACGAGCCCCATGCCGAGGCGATCTTCGGGAACGAACGAAAGGCGGATGCCAAGTTCGCGGATTTGCAGAGGCGTTTTATCTTTCAGATCGATGATTTCGTCCTCTTTGAAAAGCACTTTGCCCGCGTTGACGAGTTCTTTGATTTCTTTATCGGACTTGCCCGTAAAATCGACGGTTTCGCCGTTTTCGTAGCGGAACGCGCCCTCTTTCGCCAGCTCTTTCACGCGGTGCAGATCTTTGTGGAAGAACGTTACGGGCTTATCCTTTTTGGGGTTGTGGAAAATCATATCGCCGCTTTCCAGCTTCTGCAAGCCGGCGATGGCTTCCAGCAGTTCTTTCTGCCCGCTGCCCGCAATGCCCGCGATGCCGAGAATTTCGCCCGATTTCGCCGTGAACGAAACGTTATCCAGTACCTTTACGCCGTCGCGGTTTTTTAAATTCAAGCCTTTGATTTCCAGCCTGTCCTCGCAATTTTCGGGCATGCTGCGTTCGATGTTGAGCGCCACTTTCTTGCCCACCATCAATTCGGTGAGTTTGTTTTCGTCGGCGTCTTTCGTAGCGATTTCGCCCACGGATTCGCCCTTTCTTAAAATCGCCACGCGATCGGATACGGCAAGCACTTCGTTGAGTTTGTGGGTGATGATGATGATGGACTTGCCGTCCTCTTTCATTTTACGGAGCACAGCGAACAGTTTTTCCGTTTCCTGCGGGGTTAAAACGGCGGTGGGCTCGTCCAGAATAAGCACGTTGGCGCCGCGGTACAACACCTTTACGATTTCCACCGTCTGTTTTTCCGAGACGGACATATCGTAAATTTTCTTGTTGGGATCGATTTCGAAACCGTATTTATCGGCGATTTCTTTCACCTGCGCGGCGACTTCCTTTTTCTTGTACAAGCCGCTTTCCATTTTTCTGCCGATTTTCGCGAAAAATTTCGAAAAAGCGTTCTTTTTGTCGTCTACGGGTTTCGGTTCGTTTTTCACGCCGAGAACGATGTTCTGCGCGGCGGTGAATACGTCCACCAGTTTGAAATGCTGGTGAATCATGCCGATTTTATACGCGAACGCGTCCTGCGGGGAGCGGATGACCGCCTCTTCGCCGCCGACGAACGTTTGCCCTTCATCCGGGAAATAGATGCCCGAAATCATGTTCATCAGAGTGGTTTTGCCGCTGCCGTTTTCGCCGAGCACGGCTAAAATCTCGCCTTTATACACTTTGAGATTTACGTTTTTGTTTGCCACGACGCTTCCGAAATACTTCGAAACGCCTCTCATTTCCAGCGCAATTTCTCTTTCCACGCGCTACCTCCGTTGAGCCCGTCCGATAAGACGGACAGAAAAAATCATTTAATAAAGCAGGATAAGGCGGAGAAAATCTCCGCCCTTTCCTTTGTGTTCAATATTTTTTCCGATTAGTTAGCGGCATTCTGAAGTTCGGTGATGCCGTCCACTCTCAATTCGAAGTAAGGAGCGGAGCGGAATTTGGATTCCATGAATACCGGCTTGCCTTTCTTATCTTCCACAACCTTCGTATCGGCAGTGTAATTTTCGTCCGTATCTACGTCCGCAAGGAGTTCCGTCGTAAGGGTCTTGCCGCCGCCATACGTGAAGTTGGCAAATACGAAACGGGTACCGTTTTCAAGTTCTGCCTTAGCCGCGTCAATCGCCGCCTGCGTGCCTTCCGCAGCAACGGAAGTGTTGAGGTCGATGAGTTCTACCGAGCCGGTAGCGATCGTGCCCGTCCAGTCGGCGTCGATCTTTTCACCGTTCATCGTGCAATCCATCATGTATTCGAAGTAAGGAGCCCAGTTGATTCTGGAAGAAATGATGTAGCTGTTGGGACCCTGCGCCTTGGTGCTGCCGTTGTAGGAAACGTTGGGAACGTTGTTTTCTTCGCAGGCGTTGGGGGCGCCGTAAGAATCGGCGTGCTGGGAAATCAGCTTGCAGTTGTCTTTCTTGATCAGCGTTTCGGCGGTATCGTGTTCGATATCGGTATCGTACCAGGAACCGGTGTAACGAACCTTCATGGTAACGTCGGGGCAAACGGACTTAGCGCCGAGATAGAAGGAGGTGTAACCGGAAACCACTTCGGCGTAAGGGAACGCGCCTACGTAACCCATTACGTGATCGGCAGCGGTAGAACCGATTTCGTTGAGCTTCATGCCTGCGGCGATACCGGCAAGGTATCTGCCTTCGTAAATGGAAGCGAAAGCATTGGAGAAGTTATCCATGTTGAGCGTGTGCGCTTTCGTGCCGGTAGCGTGGCAGAAACGGACGTTCGAATATTCCTGCGCAGCCTGAATCATATAATCTTCGTGCCCGAAGGAATCGGCGAAGATTGCCTGGCAGCCCTGCGAAACAAGGTTTTTCGCCGCGTTGTAGCAAGCTTCGGTTTCGTCGATACCGGTTACAAGAAGTACCTGTTCTTTCGTAAGACCTTTGTTTTCAGCCGCTTCGTACATCGCTTCGATGAAGTTCTTATCGTACGTGGAAGAGGTATCGTGAAGCGTGATAAGACCGATTTTGAGGTCCGCTTTGTTTACCTTTTCGAAGGAGGATTTTTCCTCGCCGCATCCCGCAAGCGCGGCGGTAACGCCGCATGCCATCACAGCCGAAAGAGCCAGAGATACAAGTTTCTTCATAGATTTTTTCTCCTTTGCCCGGACGTTTTTTCGCCGCAGGCCAAAAAAATTTAATACGTTTTTATTTTCTGAACGAAATTTCGCTTTCGTTCATACTTTCGATGATTGCAAGGGATTCCACTTTATAGCCCTTCGCGCGCAGCTCGTCGCCGCCGCCCTGAAAGCCCTTTTCAATCTCCGCGCAGCAGCCCACTACCTCGGCGCCCGCCTGATTCGCTATATCGATCAACCCTTTCAAAGCGTTGCCGCCGGCAAGAAAATCGTCGGTAATCAGCACTCTGTCGGCAGAAGAAAGATAATCTTTCGTTACCGCCACGTTGTAGGTTTGTTTGTGCGTGTAGGAATATACCGCCGCGCTGTACTGCTCGCCCGAAACGTTTGCGGAAGGATGCTTCTTCGCAAAGACCATGGGCACGCCCAGTTCCATCGCCACCGCCGTGGCGAACGCGATGCCCGAAGCTTCTACGGTGAGCACTTTCGTGATGTTCCCGTCTGAAAACAGGCGGCGCGTTTCTTTCGCCATTTCTTTTAAAAATACCGCGTCTACCTGCTGATTGAGAAACGAACCGACTTTCAGGACGTTGCCCGGAAGTACCTGCCCTTCTTTGAGTATTTTTTCTTCCAACGCTTTCATTTCGTAAAACCCTCTCCTTCGTGATCCCGACGTTGTTTCAGCCGTCTGCTTGTCTGAGCCTGTAAAAAAATAAAAGGCGAGAAAACGCGGTTTTCTTCGCCAATACCGTTTCTCCCTCTTCCTTTATAAAAAAAAGAAAAAGGAAAAACCGCTCGATAGTCGCAGTTGGTTTTCGGGTACTGCGGTAGAGACATTCCCACCACTTCAGGGAACATATATCGGCTTTTACGTTATGGAGTTTTGTCTGCCCTCGCGAGCTTGTCTACACTATACCATACTTCTTGGGAATTGTCAAACGCAACCCCGAAAAAATGCGAAAAAAACTTTTTTTTGTGATTTTTTTTCACTTCTTGTAAACTTTTTCGACACAATACCCGTTTGATTTTCATCTTCCCGGAAGTCTTGTTTTTACTCCGCTTCTGCGGTTTTTTCCTCGTCGGCGGATTTATCTTCGTCCGCGGATTTTTCGGGAGAACGCAGCCCCACGCCGCCCACGCCCACGAGGTTATCGACGGGAAGCGTGAAAACGACGCCGCCGCCGTCCGTTTTTAAGCCGACTTTTTTTAAAATCGCTTCGGTAATCGCGTCTTTGCCGTCGTTTTTGGCGAGAATCAGCAGGACGTCCGTTTCTTTCTGCAGCGTTACGCCGATGAGCTGTTCCGCTTTTTTATCGCCGAGCGTTGCCGCCGTGAGAACCGTGCCGCCCGCGGCGCCCGCCGTGCGCGCGGCTTCCATCGCCTCTTCGGCAAACCCCTTTTGCATTGCGGTTACGATGAGCGTATACTCTCTTTGCGTTTTCACTTTTTTACCTCCGTTTTTTTCCGTATCGGAAACGCTTTTTTTCAGGGCGTTCGCCACGATTGCCGACGCGCCCGTGAGCGGCACCGTGAAGCAGATGCCTTTTCCCGCCAGATACAGCGACATGTTTTCGCGAATTTCTTTGAGCACCGCTTCTTCCGCGCGTTCCGGGAAAAGAGATACCACGATTTTTTTCTCCGTTTCGCCCAAACCCAGATAATCGAGAACCGAGCTGCGCGCGGTGCCTTTCGCGTCCGCTTCGTAAGAAAGCGCCGCGCAGGAGCCGTTGACGAGTTCCGTGAGCTTTTCCGCGTCGCGCAGGGATAAGATGCCGACGAGGGCTTTTAAATTGGCGCCGCGTTCCGCCGCGCCGTTGCCCGCGCGTTCCGCCGTGCGCGAAGATTTTTTCGATTGCAGTTTTTTCAATACCGTTTTGCCTTTTTCCATATTCGTTTCCCCGTCAGTCCGCTTCGAAATTAAGGAAGGTATCTTCCTCGTTTAAGAACGTGCGCTTGTAAATCGCCGTTTTGCGTTTGTAGGTTACGCCGAGTATCTGAATGGAGATGAGCGGCGCGAGCGCGACGAGCGCGACCGAGCCGAACGCGAGCGTCATCGTCTGCCCCGGCGCGAGAATTTCGCAGGCGCCCTTTGCCATGGGCAGTACGAACGAGGACACCATGGCGCCGCTTGCCACGCCGCCCGAATCGAACGCGATGCCCGTGAACATCGACGGGCAGAAAATCATTAAAATCAGCGCGACGGCATAGCCCGGCACCAGCACCCACATGATGTTGAAGCCCGCGATGATGCGGAAAAACGCCAGCGCCACGGCGAACGACACGCCCGCGCAGAGTCCGCGGTTCATCGCCTTTGCAGTAACGGCGCCCGCGCTGGTATGTTCCACTTCTTTATTGAGCACGTATACGGCGGGTTCCGCCGCCACGATGAAGTAGCCGATGATCGCGCCGACGGGGACCAGCAGCCAGCCGCCCGCGATTCCCGCGAGCGTTTCGCCCATCTTTGCGCCGACGGGCATGAAGCCGACGTTGGCGCCCGTGAGGAACAGCGTGAGCCCGACGAACGTGTAAATAAGCCCTACGCCCACTTTGATTGCCTGACGCTTCGTGAAGGCGCGCGTGAACAGCTGGAACAACAGGAAAAACGCCACGATGGGCGAGAGCGCCAGCCCTACTTCCTTTAAATATTCCACAAGCCCCGCGCCGTAATCTTTCAGAACGTTGCGCGTGGTTTCGGGCGCGACCACCGCGGCGCCGAGATCTTTGCCGCTCACTTCGAACAGCATGCCGAGAATGAGCACGGCGATGACGGGACCGATGCTGGACAGCGCGACGAGACCGAACGAATCGTTGCCTTTTTTACCTTTATGTATCGCCGCCACGCCAACGCCGAGCGCCATGATGAACGGCACCGTCATCGGTCCTGTGGTAACGCCGCCCGCATCGAACGCAAGCGCCCAGAAGCTTTTATCCACAAAGCACAGAGCAAGCACGAATACCAGCGGGTACAGCACGGCGAGCATGATTTTAAAGGAAATGCCGAAAACGATTCTCAGCATCGCCGCCGTTAAGAAAATGCCCACGCCCGCGGCGACGGAAAGGATTAAAGCCATCGGTTTTATGCCCTCTACCTGCGCGGCGAGAATCTGCAAATCGGGCTCCGCCACCGTTACGATGACGCCGATAACGAAGCTGACAAACGCGATAAGCCAGATTTTTTTGCTTTCCGTAAGCTTCGTGCCCGCCTTTTTGCCGATTTCCAGCATGGACGAATCGGCGCCCAGCGTGAACAGCCCCATGCCGAGAACCAGCAGCAGAACGCCCGCGCAGAACGACAAAAAAATCCCCGAATCGACGGGGGCAACCGTCGCCGCCAAAATTGCGACGATGAGCGCCACCGGCAATACCGAGGATAAACTCTCTTTGAATTTTTCTTTGATTGCATGTAACATAAGAAAAGCCTCACTTCGCTGCGGAAACTTGATGGAATAGAGTAAGGAAAAAGACGGCGCGGATTTTTTGAAAAAAGCCGTTCTTTTGTAAGATTTGTTGCGGGATTTGCCCATGAGAGGGCGGGATTTGAAAAATACGTCCTCTTCAGTCTGCTTCGCAGACAGCTTCCCCGGAGGGGAAGCCGAGTGATGAAGCGGAATTTTGATTTCGAACGGTTTAAAACAAACTATTCGTTGTTTGACTGCCCCTCATCACCGCCACTACGTG
>ERZ808270.288-NODE-288-length-31352-cov-13.626578_pt1 | contig 31352 bp, 22 predicted proteins | sample MGYA00521082_ERZ808270 | MGnify/ENA primary metagenome ERZ808270 (study PRJEB31516, sample SAMN03275594) | gut metagenome | biome: mammalia-associated habitat; material: feces | host: Papio cynocephalus | place: Kenya | collected 2012-07-27 ... | reverse complement strand
ATCCAGCAGGACCGCTACCGATAATCAAGCATTTTACGTGTTCCATAATTTGAATTTAGAGTTTAGAATTTAGAATGTAGAGTTATTCTCGCTTCGCTGAGATTTAGAGTTATTGAGTTTAGAATTTAGAGTTTAGAATGTAGAATGTAGAGTTATTCTTGCTTCGCTGAGATTTAGAGTTCTTCTGACTGAGAGTTATTATTGTAACAATTCTTAATTGTGAAATTCCAAATCGCAGCATGCTGCGACCAACTCTAAATTCTACACTCTTAATTCTAAATTCTTACAACAGTTCTTCAATATTCTTTGCTATATTCTCTATGCTCTCTGTCGGCTCGAAGCGCTCCACTACCATTCCGTATTTGTTTACGAGGAATTTTGTGAAGTTCCATTTTATGTCTGCCTTTTCCTTATAGTCAGGGTCTTCTTTCGAGAGCATCTCGTCGAGAACCTTTGTCAGCGGGTGATTCTCGTCCCATCCGGCAAAGCCCTTCTGCGATGTAAGGAATTTATAGAGCGGGTCGGCATCCGGTCCGTTCACCTTCACCTTCTTGAAGCGTGGGAACTCCGTACCGTAGTTCAGTTTGCAGAACTCATGAATTGACTCGTCTGTGCCTGGAGCCTGCTGCCCAAACTGGTTGCAGGGGAAATCAAGGATTTCAAATCCCTGACTGTGATATTTCTCATAAAGTTTCTCCAATTCCTCATACTGCGGTGTAAATCCGCATTTTGTGGCTGTGTTGACAATCAGTAATACCTCGTTGGCATACTCCTTCAGAGCTACCATCTTTCCTTTTCTGTCCTTAACCGAAAAGTCAAATACTGTATTCATTTTTCTTTATCCTTTGTTTGTTATGTTTTTATTTGTCTATTTGTCGTTTTGCATCTTGCCCTTTCTCTTTCTTCTCTCAAAAAGTAAGGCACATAGGCTTTTACTCTTGCAAAATTACTCATTTAAATTGAAAACCGATAACCGACGGTGGATAATTTGCGTTTTTTTTAGAAACCGAAGTCCATTGTCGCCGCTGTTTTCTCTACTGCCTTCTCCGTTTTGTCGGGCAAATTACAGAAGAAGTCTATCTTGCCGCCAAGTTTCTTCTCGAGCTCGGAGATGGAGATGGCGTAGCTTTTCGGACTGTCGTCATGGAACACGTTTGTGTGCTCATACCAGAAAGCGATACCGGAATACACATTCATGTTTGTACGTTTCCAGACTATTGCTGCATAAAAATATTTCGGTACGATTATATTGTTCTTACGCATCAGAATCTGCGACTCGCTGTCTATCGTTCCACCCTTACAGATAAACAATGTGTCGCTGGAATTAAAACGGTTTCCTTGAACAAAATTGTATATCCAATTTTCCATGTTTATCCAGAGTCCCTTGTATTTATGCTCGTTACTACTGCCATTGAACACTTTGTATTGCGGCTGCATATTGGTAAGATAAAACGTTTGCTTGTTCACTTCCAAACTATACAGTCGGTCGTTTGACGGGCACAGGTGACCATGATCAAAACCTGAATTGTAAATACAGTCCTCACCGTTTGACTTTGTATAATAGTCAGACATGCTCAAGTTTTGTGTATCAAACGGATATTGCAGTTCTCCGTCTTTTGCATACCAGCGCGAAACGTTTTTCTTACTGTTGCTTTTTGTCAGTATGTAGCAGGTCCAGCGGTTTGCTTTCAAGTCCTTATCCCACTCCACGCAATAGTTCACGCCATCCTTGTCGAACGACTTGTCGCTTGTTCTATATACTATAAACTTACTGTTGCCTCCTTGCAGATGTGGAACTTCGATACGTGTGGCTGCCTGGTCGGTATATGCAGTGTTCCTGTTGTCGTTGCGCTCCGTTGCTCCCTCGTTGCCTCCTCCGTTGTCATCGCTACCACAGGCAACAAGTAGTACGGCAAAAAGCAAACTGCAAATGGGTGTACCGACCAATCTGTTTCTTAAGATATTCATTTTTGATATTGTTTTCCTCTTTATAAAAACATATAAAACACAAAAAGTGTGTTCATGCGCATATGCAACTACGCTTGAACACACTTTTATTCTTTCCTTAAATATATAATGTGTATATATTATTTGCGGGCTTTTCCATAGCGGCTCATGAACTTGTCCACACGACCTGCGGAGTCAACGAGCTTGCTCTTACCTGTATAGAACGGGTGAGATGTGCTTGAGATTTCGACCTTTACCACTGGGTAAGTCTCGCCTTCAAATTCTACTGTATCTGTTGTCTTGCATGTAGAACGTGTAAGGAACATATCGCCGTTGGACATATCCTTGAATACGACGGGGCGATAGTTTTCTGGATGGATACCTTTTTTCATTTTAATCTAAATTGTTTATTTATTGTTTATAAAATTATGATGCTTTTCAGCATTTGGCTGCAAAGGTAAGGATTTTTTCTGGAATGGGCAAGGGTTTGGGGAGTTTTTTTTTGATTTTAAGGAGGATATTGGGAGTTGTGGCATGAAGGATTTTTGTGGGATTACTGGGAGTTCTGAGAGAACTATATTGTCGCTCCATACAATTACAGTTCTCTCAGAACTCCCAGTAATCCCATAAAATGCCACACAAAAGAACTATCTTTTCCCATTATTCTGCCGATAGGCTATCCTTGCTCTCGTCATCTCTTCCCTAATTCCTCCTTTTTCCAAGAATTCATGCTTTTGCCGTTCTATCAGTTTTGCCAATAATACATCCGTCTGATGTATCAGTACAATGGCAATATTGGCTATCGTTTCTGCACTTCTTGTCTTTATCTTCTCTGTAAAATCCTTTGGATTTGTATGTCTTTTACAGTATTCACGTGTTTGAACTGTCCTTTTATCGGATATTGCCCATTGCTCCAATCCATTCTGCCTAAGATAGTCCTCATAATCCAGCAACAGTTCCTGCAAACTTGCCTTTGCAACGTTTGTAAGTTTCAGTTCTGTTTCTTTTGAGGTTGTTGCCGCTGCACTACCTTCAGCAATATTTTGTCTACCGCTTCTTGCAGCTTGTATCATTTGGTCTATGGTGCGGTCTTTTGCTGAGAAGAATGTGTTTGCAAAGTAATGAGTGATGTCGTAAATACAAGTTGCCTTCTGAAAGGATATCAAATTTCTGTAATTTCCTTTCTGTAGAATAAAATCCATATTGCCTTCCATAATATATATCTTGTGTGTAGATTTAAGAGAGAAAGAAAAATCCCATCATCGAAAGGGATGATGGGATTTACTTTATTGATTGTTTATTTTATAACCACATTCTTAATTTCCCAAGTTGGAGCATAAGAAGTATTACTTGTATACTTGAAAGCAATATAAACATTTGACTTTCCCGCAAAAGCTTTCATACTTGCCTTGCTCGAGACAATAGTCCAACTATCAGTTGTTGGCCAACCTTCAACAGTAAGTTCTGTCCACTTTGCTTTTGTTACATCACCAGAGAAGTCTGTACTTACAAGGACATTAACATAGTCAGCCCTATTTTGGCTCTTTAAATGATTTAGTGCTTGATCAAATGTAAGAGTAGCATCCTTAACTTTGCTAAGATCAAGTTTTCCACTAACCAACCAACTCTCCGAAGCCTTCGCACTACCAGCGAACGCAGAAGCCTTCATGTATTTATAATCGTCATGCTTCCAAACATAAGTCAGTCCATCAGAAAGAGTTACATCTTTTATCGTAAATGTACCAATACCAGAGGCAAAAGATTCATTGAGGATTTCCGAACCAGAAGGAGTATCACCTCCAGCACTGCCACTAGGCTTTGCTCCAAACTCTTTATCTCCAACTTTTGCATAAGTAACACTCTTAATACCTACAGCACCAAAATATTTTTCGATATTACCATAGAGAAGGACTTCCTTCTTGTAGTTTGAAGCATTGGCTTTCAAATTTAGACCTTCACGAACTTTACCAGAAGGCAACTGGACAGGAAGGCAATTGTTAACGTCTTTCTCATCTACAGATGCAGCAACAAGAATATTTGTCTCCGATGTAAAGTTTGAAGCATCAAATGATGCTGATGATAGAGCCTTATCATTTACGCATCCTACAATATATGCTTTTACAAATACATTTGTAGCAGTCCCTTTGGCTATAGCTTCTTTTGCCGTATAAGGCTTTTCCTCTGTTCCGTCATTATCGCCAGTTGCAGGTTGGTCTGACCCTCCGCCATTTCCGTTTATAGAAACTACATAGTTTCCTGTAGTGAACTCCTTAGTGCCATTGTATGTTACAAGCTTACCGCAGATAACAACCTCATCTCCTGCTTTTAGAGCATCCTCACCTGAGAACTTTGTTCTGTTTGGTCCTGCATAGCCATTGAATACATAGAACTGGTTGGTCTCTGTACCATCGTCAGAAATATAATACTTCAAACTTCCGTAGCTTGCATCGTAGCTACCAGATACAACAGAAACGACTTTACCCTTTACATATACTTCTGTATTCTCATCACCACCGTTCTCAATGTATTTCAGTGCGCCGGCAACATTAAAAGGATCTGCCTGTGTACCTGTTCCTGCAGGCTCTGCTGCCGGTGTATCTGGAGTATCTTCTCCCGGAATCTCATAAGGTGCCGGAACGTCCTCGCAACTTGTGAGCGAGGTGAATGAGAATGTGAGGGCTGCAATTGCCATCACTGAATATAATATCTTTTTCATAAATTATTCTTTTACGTTTTAATTGTTATTCTATTTATTACTTGATTTTATCTTCGCCAGTCATGATGTCGATATCACCCTCGCTGCGAAGAAGAATCTGCCAGGTGTAGCCGTTACGAGAAGGGTTTGTGGCATAAACAGTGAAGATACCAGTCAGGTTAACCTTGCCTGTTGGCATTGCCTTGGCGGCGAAGTCAGCGTATGTACTGCTGCGTACTACCATCAGCGACTGAGCCTTACCGTTGATTTTTACCGTGCGGCTCACTCCGTTTCCGGCATTTTTTTCAGCATCCGGCGCCCAAGTAAGCTTACCGTCTGCCTTATCCATCTCAACGTTCTTCAAAGTCATCAGTTTGCCGCGGTGCGACTTTATATAAGCCTCATCCTTCAACTTTGTTACGTCAAACTCCTCCGGCTCAACCTTCGATGCATCGGCTGTGCCGAGAATCTTGAAATGCTCATTCCAAGTATTGAAACTCATACGGCTCGGGAAAGTCCTGCCGCTGGTGTTTGTATAAGGAGTACCAATCTGAACATTGTTTCCATAGATACCGATATAGAGTCCTTTAAGATTAACGAGAATCTCCTGACCTACAGGCAGTAAACCATAGAGACCGCCTTTGGATATGCAGATAAGAATACCCTCGCCGCTTTCATCCTCAACGGCAACTTCATTGTAAATATTGCTCGCAATGTCGTTTCCGGTTACGCGCACCTTCAACTGCCAGTCTTCAGTGATACGTATAGTATCGTTGGCAACAGAGGCAGCAAGCTTGTTAACGGTCTGAGCCTTCAAGTCCTTGATAGAAATAATCTTGCTGGCATCCTCCTGAATGTTGTTATTACCGTAAGGTGCAGTGGTAGCCCCATTAGTAGGGTCGCTCCAGTCGTCATCCATACAAGATGTGGCAACACCGCTGAGCAGCATAGCCGCAACAATGAATTTTATATATTTAGCTATTTTCATTTCTTGAGAGTTTTTTAGAATTTGTATGCGATGTTCAACATTCCGTTAGTGCCGTAGGCATAGAACTTCATTGGGTTCTTCGAGAACTTGTATGCACGTGATGTTGCTGTTCCGTCAGCCTTTGGAGTACTGTAGTCACTTCGGCTCTGCTCGTATCCGCCAGTAACGATATTCGTATTGTTCAGGATATTCGTTACAGACAGGTTGATAGACAGCGAACCATGCTTCAGATAGATGCTTCTACCGATAGAACCGTCGATCATGAATCCGCCGTGTCCCTTTGCCTGAGCCAAGTTACTGCGGATAGGTTCGTTATTGAGGATATCACCGCGCACCTTGCAAGAAGTCTGGTAACGGTAGTTTGGAGAGTACGACAGATAGATGCGGTCGTAGTAGTTGGCATTAAGGTCAACAAACCAGCCACCACTGTGGTAGCTCAGTCCGAGACTTGCCGCTGTGAGCGGAGTACCGCTCTCGCGCATACCTTTATTATATATATGGTCCTCAACGAGACCTTCGGCAACATCGCCATAAACAGTTGCGTCTTGCGACTTCATATACTCCAGCTTACCGTCGTTCATGATTTTCGCATCGCTAATCTGTCCGATAAGTTTGATGTCGAATGCACTTGTAACCTTAAACTTCAGTCCTGCCTCAACACCATAATAAGACTTGTTCATGTCTGAGATAGACACGTAAGTAAATGAGTTGATGTCGTCCATATAGAAGTTCTGCCAGTCGGTAGCATTCGTTACGCGACTATAATAAGCGTTGATATTGGCGTGCAACCAAGAGTTCTGCAACTGGTAGCCCACCTCTGCGTTGAACACACGCTCATTCTTCAGGTTGCGGATAAAGTCGTTGTTGATTTCAGGAGAGATAAACGCAGCCTTAGCCTGCGGAGCCCTGTGCTCATAACCGAGACCGAGAGTAAAGGTATTTCCTCTGCCAAGGTTCACGTTGGCACCGAACTTAAATCCTCCGTCGATAAACTGTGCCGTATGGCTCTTGCCGTAAGAATTGTTCTTTGCAAGACCGTTGCGCATCTTACCTTCGCGCTGCATAGCAGTATAACCCAACTTGGCGGCAACCATATAATGCAGGTTGCCGAAGTTCTCGGCATAGCTTGTCCAGAGTTTGCCGTTGTTTACAAAGAGGTTATAGTTATATCCGAACTTGTCGTCTTCCTTAACGATACCGTTAGGATTGTTCAAGTCATACTGCACCTCGTCAGCATCCGGAGCATAAGTGCCGATGGCATAAGTGTTCACGTTGTGGAACTGTGTAGCACCGAGCAAGTCCTCCATCGTCTGATAGTGCATGCCCTTGTTGGTAGCACCTATGATACCGATATTCCAAGTCTTGTCCTTGTCAATCTGCTTGTTGAAAGTAGACGAAAGGGCGATGTTCAGGGCATTGTTGTGTTTAGCCTGGATATAATACATGGCATCCTGTCCCTGAGCGGCAGCCTGCTTGTTGCTGTAGTACAGGCGATCCCAGTCAATCTGGCGGTTTGCCTTTGCGCCAGACCAGTAGTCGTAAGCCTCCTGCCAATTAGCAAGAGCCGCCGAGTTACGGTAAGAAGTATTGGTCTCGTCCCAGATGTCATAATAGCTACTTGGCATATTCTTCCAGTAGTTAGGATGTGGGTTGTCGGCATTGTTGTAGTTCAGCTTCGTGCTCTTGTACATACTGTATCTGCCGAGCACGGAAGTTGTCAGCTTGTCGTTGTCTGAAATCTTCCAGTCCCATGTAAGGAGAGCCGTCGGTGCAAAGTCGTTCACGATGCGCGAGTTGCGCTTCTTGCCGTTCTGATAGCCCCAGTAAGGATTGTAGTACCTGTCGTTAGCCATCCAGTACATCTCGTCGGTACCTGCACCCTGGGATGCACGCTCCGTAGGGTTACCCCATGTAGTGAGCGAAAGCGAATGAGTGCCGTCGCCGAAAACCTTCTGCACACCGAGGAAGTAAGACAGAGAGTTATAGAATGTTCCCTCTACGTATCCCTCGTTAGCCCAGCGGTATGTAACGTTTCCGGAGAAAGCCCATCCACGGTTGCTCAGTCCGGTGTTGAAGGTGTACATGCCGCGCAGGGTATAGCTGCGGTTAGCACCGGTAAGAGTAATGCGGTGTCCAGCCGGCATTGATGCCGGACGGAAATTGTAGTTGTTTGAGCCAGCCATTCCCGGCATTGCAAAATTGTTCGACTCGAACGGCAGTGCGAATTCCTGATTCTTTGTCTGCTGGTTCAGTCCGCCGACATTAGAGAAGCGGAACTGTCCCGTCTCCATATCATTCATTGGAACACCGTTGACATAAACGTCGTTGTACTTCTGGTCGAACGCACGGTAGCGGAAGCGTACCGGCGAGAAGAGGTAGCCCACCTCACTTGCGTAAATGTTGTTGTTGGAGTTGACGATAGTCACATTCTGCGACATGTCGTCATCCTCTCCGAGCTGTGCCTCAGTGAACGTGAAAGCCGACTCCGAGAGAGCCGCACTTCGCTGTCCGATAGAATCAGTGGGATTCTGAGCCTGAGCCAAAGAAGCGGAGCATAACGCCATCACGGCTAATTTCAGATTCTTTTGCTTCATAAATCAGTGTTAAATTAAGTCCGACAAAGATAAGCTTTTTATGAATATCCAACAAATATTATGACTAAATAATTCCCCTTCTTGTCATTGATATTACAATTTTAACGTGTTTGTAACCAAAAAGCAGTGATTTATATGATGTAAAATTATAATAAAATGAAATTTAATTCTTACCTTTGCCCCGATACGAGAAAAAAAACACGTATAAAGAAAAACAATAATACATTATTAATATGAAAAAGCTCAAAATCTTTTTAATTCTTGCCCTGTGCCTTGTATCGCTCGGCAGTATGGCACAGAAGAAGTATTCATGTTATGCCGTTGGATTCTACAATCAGGAGAATCTCTTCGACACCTGTCATGACGAGGGGAAACGCGACTACGATTTCCTTCCTAACGGTTCTTACCGCTGGAATGGAATGAAGTACACCCACAAACTTCACAATATGGCGCGCGCCCTTGCCGATATGGGCACCGACAAGTTGCCGGGTGTGGGCTGCGCCGTTATCGGACTGAGCGAGGTGGAGAACAACAAGGTGCTCGATGACCTTACGGCTCAGGAACCTCTGAAGGCTCGCGGGTATAAATATGTGCATATCGAGGGACCAGACCGCCGCGGTATCGACTGCGCGCTGCTCTATAATCCAGCACTATTCAGCGTGCGCAATGCAAAACTCGTGCCTTACGTGCAGGAGTTGAAGAAAGACAGTGCATTCCTCACCCGCGGATTTCTAACCGTCAGCGGTACGCTTGCCGGCGAGCACGTAGCTTTCGTAGTTTGTCACTGGCCGAGCCGCGCTGCAACTTCCTTCTATCGCGAGTCGGGAGGCAGACAGGTAAGGGCGCTGAAGGACTCTCTGCTCCGCGACGACCCGAAAGTTAAGGTGTTTGTCATGGGCGATATGAACGACGACCCAACGAACAAGAGTATGACGGAAGCCCTCGGTTGCAAGCCTGAGATCAACGAGGTTGGCAAGGATAATATGTACAACCCGTTCTATAACATTCTCGCAAAGGAAGGACAGGGCACTCTGTTCTATTCTGGCTCATGGAACCTATTCGACCAGATTGTTATGACTCCTAACCTTCTGAACAAGAACGGCAAGAAGGATTTCTCTACTCTCAAATTCTTCAAGAACCAGATTTTCCATCGCGACTATCTTATTCAGAACGAGGGCAAATACAAGGGGGCGCCTAAGCGTACTCATGCCGGTGGCTCTTGGCTCGACGGATATAGCGACCACTTGCCGGTTGTGGTGTATCTGGTAAAGGAGCAAAAGTAAGAAAGTAAAACCCACCCTAACCCTCCCGAAGGGAGGGAAAGAAGAAAAGAGGAAGAAAGTTACTATTGTTTTAAATATAATAAATTATTCATGAATAAATATAACGAATTACAAAACAAAGGTAAATCCATTCCCTCCCTTGGGGAGGGCCAGGGTGGGTTCTTCTTTCCCTCCCTTGGGGAGGGTCAGGGTGGGTTCTTAGAATGCCATCCTCTCGAGCCTTTTCTGCCCGAAAACGCATGGCTGCTGATGCTCGGCAGTTTTCCGCCATCTAAGAAGAGATGGAGCATGGATTTCTTCTATCCTAACTTCATTAATGATATGTGGCGTATCTTCGGACTGCTCTTTTTCAATGACAAGGACCACTTCGTGGATATCGAGAACAAAAGGTTCAAAAAGGATATGCTTGTTGACTTCCTCTCGAAAGAGGGCGTGGCTCTTTACGATACGGCAAACACCGTCAGACGGACCAAAAACACAGCTTCTGACAAAGACCTTGAGGTGGTTAAACCTACTGATCTTGATGCCCTACTTTCAAAACTGCCACACTGTACAACGGTTATCACTACGGGCGAGAAGGCTGCAACAGTCTTTGCCTCTCATTTCGGATGCCCTGTGCCAAAGGTGGGAACGTCGGTGGATTTCTCTTTCAAAGGAAAACAAATGAAACTCTTCCGTATGCCAAGCAGTTCGAGGGCTTACCCTATGAAACTGGAGAAGAAAGCAGAAATGTACAAGATTGGATTAGAGAGGAGAGATTAGGGAATTGGAGATTATTAGATTAGTAAAATAATGGAGAAGAGAACAATATGAATTCATGTATACAAAGAGTATCTTGAATTCTTCATTCTTCACTCTTCATTCTTCATTAAAAGAAATATATATGACAATAATAGGAATAGCAGGTGGCACAGGCTCAGGCAAGACCACCGTAGTAAAGAAAATCGTCGAGGCGCTGCCGCCACATTATGTTTCGGTAGTGCCCCTCGACTCGTATTATAACGACACGTCGCACATGACGGAGGAGGAGCGCCACGCCATCAACTTCGACCACCCGGATGCTTTCGACTGGAAGTTGCTCATCAAACAAGTGAACGAGTTGCGCAGCGGAAAGGCTATCGAGCAGCCTACCTACTCTTATATTCTCTGCAACCGATTGCCGGAGACTGTTCATGTGGAACCGAAACCGGTTATCATCATCGAGGGTATCATGACGCTGCTTAACAAAAAACTGCGCGAGATGATGGACCTGAAGATTTTTGTTGATGCTGACTCCGACGAGCGACTTATCCGCAATATTCAGCGCGACATCGTGGAGCGCGGAAGAGACGTGCAGATGGTAGTAGACCGCTATCTCGAAGTTTTAAAGCCTATGCACGAGCAGTTTATCGAACCTACAAAGCGCTATGCCGACATCATTATCCCACAGGGAGGCGAAAACGTGAAGGGCATAGAAATGGTTTGCAAGTATATAGAGAGACTGATGCAATAAAGATTGAAAAATTGAAAGAAATAAAAAAGGGTCAAGAGAATGAAGCAAGACTATCTCTTGACTCTTTTTTCTATCTATACTACCTCATTAATTTAAGTTTCTGATTTAGTTCTTCCCCTCCCCCGCCTCCCCCTCCGGGGGCGGAGCAGTTACCTTTAATGGCTAAAAAACTTGCATATTTTTCATTATTTATTCGACCAAACAAGTCTTTAATAATAATAGAAATGTTGTCAATGAAAAATGCATTTGTCTTCAGATAGTAAGAGTAACTGCTCCGCCCCTGGCAAGGGGAGGCGGGGGAGGGGAAAACTAAAGTTTAGTCATTAATATTATCCGTCTGCTAGAAAACATATCAAGATATACGGAAAAGAATAGTTGCATAAATATTGCAGCATCAATGCACCTTTGGTGCAACTATAAGGCACCGAAACCATTTGCATTAAACGCTATGGAAGAATGATGACATACGCTGCAAATGAATGTAAGCTCAACCCTCACCAAACATCACACTATCCCTCACCTACCCTCACCTACCCTCACACTATCCCTCACCACCTGAAAGCCCGACAAACAGGGCGTTTCAACCGTAAGTGTGAGGGTGTGAGGGTAAATTCACGAAAAAACTTTTTTCAAAAAAAGCGACTAATCCGAGTTTATTGTTTGTCGTTTTGCACATCATTCTGCTGTTGCAACATCTTCTTGTATTGGTGAATCTTGAAGGCATTAATACATTCGCTGACTCCATATAGCAAGAGACACCATCCGAGGATAAGCAACGGCAGTCCGGCAGTCTCCATCGGCTTTATCATCACGAAGAGCCCTGTGAGAAGGATCAACGTTGGACTCACCCAATACCACAGTGGCAATACGGCATATTTGCGTGCCTGGATGAGCACCATAAACTGATTGAAGGCACCAAGCAGGATTATCGCGCCAAGCACATACATCAGCGAGGCAACAAAGGCTCCGGGCATTAGGGCGAGCACGAAACCGAGTATCACGCTACCTACTCCAACGATTGGGAACATCGGTTTTCCGCCTACAAGGAGTTTTCCGTTGGCATCATACACCTCGTTTTCGGCTGAATGAAGGCGAGCGTTGAAATAAGCAAGACAGGAGATTACTCCTGACACGAGAAACAACACACCGATGGCTATCGTTATTCCCTTCACCGTGCTGTCGGGATTTTTTATCAGCATCGCACCTACGGCAATGGCACAGATGGCGCGGAATACAGAACTTTGCAATACTTTCATATTCTCTTTCTTTTTATTTGTTTATGTTGCAAAAGTAATAAAAATATTGCTCTTCTAATGTTTTTTTTCTAAAAATCCAATTAACATTCAATTAATACGAGACAAGAAACATTCCGTTGCATACAGAAGTCATAAAAAAACGAGTAAAGATTACACTTTTTTATTTTTAAACCAACAAAAATTAATTTTTATCATATATTCTGAATAAATATTTTTCTTTTTGTTTGTTTTTAAGATTTTTATTGTTACTTTTGCAACCAACAACATTTTATACACATAAAAAACATTTATTATGGGAAAAACTTTACAACTCAAAAAGGGGTTGACGTTAGCGGCTCTCGCGTTCTTAGGAACGACGGCGACGTGGGCTGACAGTACTGCCCTGATTGACGCGGACTTCTCTACCTATGCAGGAACAGATGGGTGGACGGCAGTCGACAAGAGTACAAAGACAGGTACCACATGGGCATGGGCGAGCCAAACTTTCTCGCTCGGTGCTTCAGGCAATTACAAGTATGTCAGCGGAGTAAAAATCCAGAGCGACTGGTATGCTAAGCATGATGACTATTACGTGTCTAAGGCAGTACAGCTTACCGCAGGTTCAACTTATACTCTGACAACATCCACCGGCAAGACTTCTGGAACTGACGGCGTGTTGACAATCGAGGTCGGAACTTCAGCCGAAGATATGTCAACATATAAAAGCATTAAGACTCTTACTCCTGTAAACGCTTCTAATGCTTTGGTTGAAGAAACAACAACATTTACAGCAGAGACAAGCGGTACTTATTATTTCGCTTACCATGCAGTAAGTACTCGCGATAATGCTTCTGACTATTTCTACCTTTTTAATTTTAAGGTAGAGGGCGACAATGCTGGTGGCGGCACAACTGAGCCAACGGAACCGACAGAACCAGAAGAGAAGTCTACGTTAGAAGCAGACTTCTCAACTCAAGCAGGTACTGAAGGATGGTCAGCTATAGATAAGAGTACAAAAACAGATGTGACGTGGGAATGGTACAACAGATGTTTCTCTGTTGGTGCGCCAAGTTATGATTATATTTCTGCAGTGCGACTGAAAAGAGACTGGGATGCTTTGCACAATGATTATTTTGTTTCTCCATCAGTAGAACTAAAGGGCGGAAAGACTTATATCATAACAACAAAGACAGGTAAGCAGGAAAATACAACAGCAACTTTGACCCTTGAATTGGGAACTTCTGCTTCTGATGTTTCAACATTCAAGTCAATAAAGACCCTAACTCCGACTGTGAATTATAACCAACCGCAGGAAGAGACGATGGAATATACTCCAGAAACAGACGGAACATATTATTTTGCTTATCATGGAGTTGAAGAGACTTCAGCTAACGACTACCTCTTCTTGTTCTCATTTAAAGTAGCCACTAAAGACGAAGGCGGTACTGATCCTGATCCAGACCAACCAGTCCAGCCAGGAGACAACAATGAGGTTTACAGCACAGACATGGCTTCTGACCCGTCATGGACATCACTATTGAACACAGGTACAAGTTGGCAATGGAAGTCATATGCAATGGCTGTTCCTACAACTATAAACAGCAGAGGCTATGCTCCAGGCATGCAGATTATGCCAAGCCAGTGGACTGACAACGTAAACTCCATCTGTGTTACACCTGCCATCGAACTAAAGAAGGGCTATAAGTATACTGTAACCACAAGCACTGGCTATGAGTACAGCAATGCTCCTCACCTTACTCTTGAATATGGTACGGACAATACAGATGCAACATCATTCACGTCTATTGCTACCCTTAATCCTACAACAGGCACTCCTGCAGAGGAAACTAACACATTCTCGGTTAAAGAGGATGGAACATACTACTTAGGAGTTCGCATGAAAGAGACAACAGCTGCTCAGAGAAAGGCATTCGTTCTCGGCTTGAAGGTTGTCGGCGAGAAGGGTGACACTCCTGACGTTCCAGACACTCCTGTTGTTACTCCAGCTGCCGTTACCGACCTTGCAGGAACTGCAAACTTCGACAACAACACTGTTACCTTGACTTGGACTAACCCTACTAAGGATGCCGAGGGCAAGGATCTTACTGAAAAGGTTGGAGCAAAGATTTACAAGGGCGAGGAGACTGAGCCTATCAAGACTATCGACGAGCTGACTGGCGAGACTACTACTGAGACTTTCGCTGTTGAGCCATTCGACGGCGAGGTTACATTCACCGTTAAGACTTTCATCGGCGAGAAAGAGTCTGAGGTTGCCAAAGTTAAGGTAAACCTCACAAAACCGGCTACTCCAACTGCCGTTACTGCACTTGCAGGTACTCCTAACTATGATGACAACACCGTTACTCTGACATGGACTAACCCAACTAAGGACACTGACGGAAGAGACATTAAGGATAAGGTTAGCGCTAAGATTTACAAGGGTGAGGAGACTGAGCCTATCAAGACTATCGACGAACTGACTGGAGAGACTACTACAGAGACTTTCGCTGTTGAACCATTCGACGGCGAGGTGGTATTCACCGTTAAGACTTTCATCGAGAACCGCGAGTCTACTGCTGCTTCTGTAAAGGTTGACCTCACAAAACCGGTTCCACCGGTAGTAGCGAAGGAACTGCCTTATTCAGCAGACCTTACAGATGCTGACGCTGCTAAGGAATTCACTGCTGTTGATGCTAATGCCGACAATATCACATGGGGAACAACAAATGGTATCAGCGGTGTAACATACAACTCAGACAATGCTACCGTGGCAGCAAACGACTGGATTATCACTCCGGCTCTGAAGTTTGAAGAGAACAAGAACTACTCTATCTCTGCAACATTCGCCCGTCGCGGTGCTTTCGACCCAGACAAGATGGAAGTTTATGTTGGCGATGCTGCCAAGGCTGAGGGTATGACTCTCGTGGCAAGCTATGATATCACCGACACTGAGAACCTGACAAAGGCTATCAGATACATCTCTACCGCTGCTGCCGACAAGTTTATCGGCTTCCATATCGCTACTGCTGCTGCCGAGAACGGACAGCTCTCTCTGCTCTCTGTCAACGTACAGGCTATCGAGGCTGCTACTCCAGTGGCTGTGGCTGACCTCAAGGGCGAAATCAACTCTGACGACAAGACGGTTACTCTGACATGGGCTAACCCGACTAAGGATACTGAAGGATATGACCTAACTGAAAAGGTTGGAGCTAAGATTTACAAGGATGGCGAACTCGTTGAGACTATCGACGAACTGACCGGCGAGACTACTACAAAGACTCTCTCTCCAGAACCATTCAGCGGCGAGTCTACATTCAGTGTTGTAAGCTTCATCGGCGAAAACAATTCAGAAGAGGTTTCTGTAAGTCTTAACCTCGACGACAAGACAGGCAAGGAGGTTCTCGTGAAGAACTTCAGCCAGAACTTCGACAAGAGCGCTTGGACTATCATCAACGGTGGAAACGGCGGTGCTTGGAAGTATGACTACTCAGATGTATTCGACTTCAACTATCAGCATGGCGGTGCTATCGAAGACGATTGGCTTATCTCTCCAGCTGTACCTATGAGTGCTAAAGACCGCTTCGTGGTTAAGTATAAACTGAAGACTGCTCGCGACTACACTGCAAGCATCGAGGTAACTATCGGCGAAGGCGCAACGGTTGCTGCACAGAGCCAGGTTATCGCTTCTCATCCGAACTTGGCACAGAACGGATTCGGTGACTTCCAGACTGCTCAGTTCTGTGTTCCTGAGGACGGAAACTACAACATCGGCTTCCACATAACAGACGCTAACTATTATGTAGACGTTCGTGGCGTTGAGGTTTACTCTATCGGCGAGCCTACTCCTACAAGCATCTCTGAAGTAAATGCACAGAACGGTGCTATCGCATTCAACAAGACTAACGGAACTCTCTTCGTTCCGGCAGGAAGCAAGGTTGCAGTATTCTCGGCTAATGGTGCTATGGCTATCGATACCGTTGCAGGCAACGAGGCTGTAAGTCTTAACTCTCTCGCCAAAGGCATGTATCTCATTAAGGTTACTACTGCCGACGGCAAGACCGTAAGTCAGAAATTTGTGAAGTAATCAATCTCTAAATAAACAGATATGGGAACTCTTCTGCTAAATAACAGCAAAGCCCATATCTGTTTTTTCATTTTTATGAAAAGCGTATTGACAAAATTGTTTTTATGAAAAGCATATTGACAAAGCTGTTTTTATGAAAATGTATTTATGTAACACCTAATTATTACAACAATGAAATTATTGAGAAAAACTGTATTTTCCCTCCTCGCCGCACTCGCCACTCAAACAGTAAGTGCAGCCGACAATCTATTCGGCAGAATTGCCATGGAGGGTGTAGACATTGTGGGAAGCGTTACAGCCCTTCGTATCTCTGCCTATGATTCAGGCGAGCCGGGCTACTACCACTTCGACTACGACAACAAGTTTCAGGCACAGACAACAAGTCCGATACTCAGCGCAATGGTATCTGGCGGCTCTACATACCACGACGGCAAGATTTATGCCTATGAGTATGACGGAAACTATCGTCTGGACTTGCAGCATCCGCACTGGGTAATCTATGACGCAAAGACCTTTGAACGTCTTACCGATATAGAGAAGCCTGCCGACTACAAATACACGATGTTCAACATCACATACGACCCTACTACTGATAAGATTTATGGTATTCTGCAGAAGTCGGCAATGGAATATTGCTTCGTTGAGATAGACAAGGCCACCGGTGAATACAAGCAGATTGGTAACAACCTCGACAACCAATACCGCTACAAGACTATTGCCTGCGACAAGAAGGGTACGATTTTCATCACCTGCATGGAGAGTCTTAACAACGATGAGAGTACAGACGTGTGGTATCTCTATAAGATTCGCAAGACCGACGGGCGCTTGGTGCTCGTGAACAAGATAAGTATGACGAACCTTCTCGAAGGCGACACTTATATTAACGATACCCGTCGCCAATCGATGTTCTGCAACTTTCAGACGGGAAAAATGTATTGGCTCTATCCAAGTACAAGCAGCATGCTTTATCAGGAGGTTACCAACCTCGTGGAACTGGACACCACAACTGGTGTGGGAACACTGAAGGCTTATCTCAGCAAGACTGTGCTTACATCAGGTGCTTACTTTATCGAGCCTGGCGACAAGACGCCTGCCATCATCTCCGACTTCAGCTTTGATACCAACGAACCTTCGGGACTTACAGGAAAACTGAAGTTCAAGATGCCGGCAGAAGCTTACGACGGAACACCACTTGAGGGCGAGCAGACCGTGACGGTAAAGGAGGGCGACAAGGTTATCCTTGAGGCCAAGGCACAACCGGGAGCTGATTTCACAAGCGACGACATCACGTTTACCAACGAGAAGCATGAGCTGAGAATCACCGTGTCTAATGCTGCCGGCGACGGACCAACAGTAAAGCGTAGCTTCTTCGTGGGCTATGACATCCCGTCTGCCTGCAAGAACGTGAAGTTGACCCAAGACGGACTGAAGACTATCCTTACTTGGGACGCACCTACGGTAGGAGTAAACGGTTCGCCAGTGGATGCAAGCAAACTGACATACAAGGTGGTTCGCTATCCAGGAGAAGTAACTGTGGCTGAAGCTACAAAAGAGTGTCGCTTCGAAGAGACTCATCCTGCAGAGATGACACGCTATGTGTATAGCGTAACACCAAGCGTAGGACAGGCAGAAGGCAAGGGCGTATATTCAAACGACCTCGTTGTGGGAAGTCCGCTCAACGTGCCTTACGGCGGTCCGTTTGCAAGTGCATACGATATGCTTAACTATTATACTATTATCGATGCAAACAACGATGCGGGAACAGAGTATTACGGTAGCGGAACATGGAACTACATGGGCGGCAACGCCCTATATGCATACAGTGCAATTAATAATGCCGACGACTGGCTCATCTCTCCTCCCGTAAACTACGAGGCAGGCAAGACATACGAGCTTACATTCAGCTGCCACTCTGCCGACGATTCATATCCTGAAGCTATGGAGGTGATGTTCGGCAGCGACAAGACTTTGGAGGCTCTTACAAAGAGTCTTTGGCAGAATCTCAACATCCCGATGCAGCCTACTCCATCTACAGACAACGTGTACACCGTAGAGTTCACCGTTCCAGCAAACGGCGTTTACTATTATGGTTTCCATGCCATCTCAGAGTCTTACCACAAGAGTCTCTACCTGCACGACATCACCGTGAAGGAGAAAGGAACCGACGGCATCAGAAACGTATCTTCAGACAGCACAAGACCGGTATTCATTACAAATCTCGGAGGACAGGCAATCAGAAGCATGAAAAATGGCGTGAATATAATTAGAATGGAAAACGGCAGGGTTATAAAGCGTATTGTAAAGTAATTTTATAATCTTGCATACTATAAACAATCCCCGAAGTCGTAAAGAAAACATTAAGACTTCGGGGATTATTGTAATATTGGTTTACGCAGATTAAAACGGCTGTTTGACTGTTATTCGGCAAGCATGTCCTTTATTTCCTCCAAATTGCCGTCGCATGGTGAAGGCGTTATGCCGAGAAGTCTGGCTAAAAGAGGATAGATATCGACATTGCGAAATGTGGATTTACGGGAATAGCCCTTGCGGAAATCAGGACCGGCAGCACGAAAGATTACATTCATGTCGCTGTAGACTGGATCAAATCCGTGGGTGCCCGAAATAGTCGTGTCATGTGTGCTTGTAACGAATCCGATATCCGTGAGTACGACTATTTCGCCGATATTCTCGTTTGTGCCGAAGTGAAGGTATTCAGGAACATCCGACTTGCGGTAAGCTCTCAGATGAGGAACATTCGAAAGTGCTTTGATTATCATTCCCTCGTATCCTTTTTTGGCGAACACCATCGACGGGAATCCCGTGGCTATACGGTCGTACCATTTCCGGTCAAGGTATTTGTCGAGGTGGATGATTCTCTCGTCAGAGAGTCGAGCCATGCCATGGTCGGATGTTATAATAAGATTTATATCATCAGCATCGGGCATGCTTTGGATGTCATTCCACAATTGGCCGAGCAGACAGTCGAGTGTCTCAACCTGCTTTCTTGTCTGTTTGCTCTCCGGACCATAAGTATGTCCGCTGTGGTCAGGTTCGCTGAAATATGCCATTATAAGCTGTGGTCTTTGTTCTTCGGGCATTTTAAGCATCTGCTCAATCTTTGCTATGCGCTCCACGAACGAGAGCAGTGGCTTTTTAGAGTAATCGCTCCAATAGTCAGGGTATTCCCCATTTATCTTGACGTCAGAGCCTGGCCAGTACACTACACCGACACGCTTTCCCTGTCTCTTTGCAGTCAGCCAAATAGGGTCGCCACCCCAGAAAAGAGGGTTACTCTGGTTCTTGCCGAGTTGGAAAGTAGATTTCGTCCGTTTGTCGTAAAAACGGTTTGAAATAATTCCATGATGATCGGGAACGAGTCCCGTGGCAAGAGTATAGTGGTTAGGAAAAGTAACCGACGGGAACGACGGCTGCATCACGGCTTTCACTCCATGTGCAGCAAGACTGTCGAGAAAGGGAGTGTCATACATGTCTGTATAGTCCCACCGGAATCCGTCGAGCGATATAATCACCGTACGGTGTTCTCCGGCAATGATACTTGTGAAAACCATCACCACAAGTAGTGCTGTCATAAGAAATCTTTTCATTTCGCTTATTTTTCTGATTATAATTTTATGTTTATAACGTGCCTTATACAGAATAATTGCCTTTATGGAAACAAAAAGACAGAAATCTCCAACATAAGTATCCTGCTGAAGATTTCCGTCCTATTAATTTTTATCCAAGCATCAATTGAAGATATACTTCACTCCTATCTGCATCATCCAGCACTGGTCATAGTCATGATTGAAATTCCATGTTTCAGTCGGATACTTGCCGTTGACCTTCATCATGCTGAATACAGGAGTATTATTCTCAATTTTGTCAATCTTCAAAATTTGTCCGTTGTTGCATGAAGCCATATTCTTTGCCACGCCCCACTTAGAGTTGAACAGGTTACCGACATTCATTATGTCGAGCGACAGCTGCAGACGGTTTGTTGTACTGCCGATTTTGAAGTCGAAGTCGTGAGCCCATCTAAAGTCAAATCTGTGTACAAACGGAGCTCTTGCGCTGTATGCACCGGCATACTCGCCCTTGTGGTTCTTCAGATACTTGTCCTGATTCACGAAAGCCCAGAAAGCTTTTCTGTCGGCATCGCTTGAGAAGTTTATTTCAGAATCATCCTTCGGTATATACATGAGGTCGCTCTTTATTCCGTCGCCGTTCAGGTCGCCGTTGTAATAGAAGCTGTATCCTGCAGGAGAATATCCGGTGTAGAAGAGACTGAAATGCTCTTTGCCATACTTGTAGCTTACGTTGGCAATGATTCTGTCGGGTATTACATACTGGGAGTTCTGCAGCGTAGCGAAGTTAGGTCCGTTCACGGTGTAAAGTCCAGACCATGCTGATGAGGCATTACTGCCTGGCATACCGGAAATCTCCTTCATCATGGTATGAGTGTAGGCTGCCATAAGATTGAGGTTTTTCACAGGTTCAGCCGTTGCCGTAAAATTGAATGTATATCCATGTCCCTTGTGAGTGTTTGTCAGCACACAGGCATCATTCAGGTTAGAGTAGTAAGTATAGTCCTTTGGATATACGAGCCGGTTGTCGGCACCTTTGAGATGCTCCCACTCTGAGGTATTATCCTTGATATTATAGTTTTTGAGCATCACATCGTTGATTTTCTTCGTGTATGTAAACTCGGCAGTAAAGGTTAGCGGGAAGCTAACCGGAGCCTGCCAGTCAACGGCGATTGAAGATTTCCATACCTGCGGCATTTTGAAATTACGGTCAACTCCTCCGATAGACTTTGCCACGGTTCCCTCATCAGGTGTTATTGTTGCCGGTGCTCCAAGCAGTTCGCGTATCTTGTCGCGGTCGGTAACGAGACCTCCTCTAAACTTGTCGAGCAACGGGTCGGAAGATTTTACAGTGCCGTCGGAATTGTATTTCGTTACGGCATTATACGGGTTCTGCTGTATCATTCCAGAGTTCGTAGGCATGTTGGTGAAGAATACTAAAGGCAAGCGTCCGGCGAACAGTCCCGTACCGCCACGCACTTTCAGCTGTTTGTTTCCAAATACATCCCATACAAATCCGATACGTGGGGAAATCTGTACATTAGCCTTTGGCCACTTACCCGTGTCAATATGCTTTCCGCCGAAATCGAGAGCCTTGATGGCGTTGTTTGTCATTATGTCAGAATTGTCGAAAGTAATATTGTCGAAGCGTATGCCTCCGTTCAGTTTCAGATTGTCGAGCACATTCCACTCGTCCTGAACGTATATGCCGTATTGGTTGAATTTCACCTCAGCGTTAGGGTGGGATGCACCATTGTATCCGTATGCTATTCCTACAGTCTCAGGGGCAGCGCCGTTGATGAAATCATCAAGGGAGCGATAACGGTAATATCCGGTTCCGCCACGCATGTATGAGTTATTTGCAAGCTGGTGTTCAAAGTTGATTCCTGCAGTTACCTTGTGGTCGCCGGCATACCATGTAAAGTTATCGATTATGTTTGTTATCTTGTTCTGAACCCTGTTGTTGTATGAGAAAAGTTCGTAGCCGAAGCTGATGTAAGGCGAGAGGTCTTGCTTTACCGTTCCGTCGGCTTGCGTCTCATATCCGTTCATGATATCCACAAACGGGAACTCAGATGAGCCGGAACCGCGTTCATCGGAAATGTCGGTATACGTAAAGAGCAGTTGATTTGCTAACTTGTCGCCGAAACGGCTATTCAAGTCGGCAGATACAGATGTAACTTTGTTGTTCATAGAATACATTGAGTTGGCGTATGACATGGAGTACTGCGACAAGCGGTCCATTCCGCGCAGACGGAATCCAGTGTCAGAAGAGTTACCGTTTGGCGCAAACCACGACTTGTTGGCAGTATGGTTGAAACGTACGGCAAGATGATGGTCATTGGTTATGTTCCAGTCAATGCGGCCGAGAAGTTTCAAATTATCCTCGTCTGCGCCCCAACTGTCATAGCTTCCGGTATCATACCCGTATTTCTCTTTCAGAAACGCACTCAATCTGTCGAGATCACTTTTCTTTGTGCGCGAGATGTAATTGTCTACATCCTCCTTGCCATCGTCGGAAGCCCTCCACCGGTTTGCCACGTTCGGTACCTTAGAATATTCGGCATTGGCGAAGAAGAACAGCTTGTTCTTTATAATCGGCCCGCCGAATGTGAATCCGTATGTCGTGTTGCGGTTGGTGCCGCGCTCGCCCAAGTCTGTATTGTCTACACGGTTTCCATGCATGTTCTCGTTGTTGTAGAACATATAAGCAGTTCCCTTGAACTTGTTCGTTCCAGACTTCGTTACAGCATTTATCCCGCCGCCAATGAAGTTCGTCTGCCTTACGTCATACGGTGCAACAACAACCTGAACCTCGTCGATGGCATCCATTGAAATAGGATTGCCGCCTCCTGGCAAACCTGACGTCAGTCCAAAATTATTGTTCAGGTTTGCACCGTCGAGCGTAAAGTTTGTCGAGCGTCCGTCGCCACCGGCAAAGCTCATGCCGTTTGCATACGGCGAAATCCTTGCGATGTCGGATATGCTACGGCTTATGGTTGGCAGGTTCTGCATCTGAGTGCTTGAGATATTGGTAGTAGCACCAGTTTTCTCTCCTGTAAACTTTGATGCGCTTGCGCTAACCACGACCTCACCGAGTTGGTTGGCATCCTCTTCCATTTTCTCGTTAAGACTGTAAGTCTCGCCCAACTTCAGATTAACACCAGTAACAACCTTTGAACGATAGCCTACATAGCTGATAGTAACTTTGTAGGGACCTCCAACGCGCATACCTTGTATCGTGTAACGTCCGTCAATGTTTGTCACCGTAGCATAACGCGTTCCCGAAGGTTCATGTACAGCCTGTACTGTAGCTCCGATAACAGCTTCTCCATTTTCATCAGTCGATACCTTGCCGGTGATGGCAGAAGTTGTAACCTGTGACAATGCAGCCGTGAATACCGACAGCATCAAGACAAAGGTCAGAAAAATTTTCTTTTTCATACATTTATAATTTAATATTGCTTTATAAAAGACACTGCAAAGTTATGCCGGCAATATGTCGGCAATGTTACAAGGACATTATAAATGTATTTCGTGAAGCATATCCAGCGGCAAGGCTAAAACATGCGTTGACAGACATGTATCCTGTCTGGATAAATGCCGACAGAAGCTATCGGCAACGAAGTTCAATTACCGTAATTTCGCCAGGACACCAGAAGCGGAAAGGGACAAAGCCACCTATTCCATCGCTTACGTTTATTGCACGCTTGCCATTGTAATACAAGCCACTCCACTGATGATACATCAGTGCAACAGGCGACCACCCGAAGAACTTCATCTGTCCGGCATGGGTATGGCCGCTGAGAGTGAGCTGCGCCGAAGAATGTGGCAAGATGTCTGTCTCCCACGATGTAGGGTCGTGCTGGAGCATCAGAACAAAACTACCTTTCCGAATTCCACGAAGCGTTTTGCGGATATCTCCGAAATTCGGCACCTTCTTGCTGTTGCCCTCATACTCCATTCCGGCAACGACGATAGAGTCAGAACCACGATGCAAAATACGATTCTCATTGCAGAGGAGTGTCCACCCCATCTGTTGCTGAATATTCTTCATTTCCTGAAGATTACGTTGGCGGGTTGCAGCATCAGCATCAAGGTAATAGGCATAGTCATGATTACCGAGAATGGAAAATACACCATCGGCGGCATGCAACTTAGAAAGGATTGATTCCTTTGCCACTACCTCAGACGGTTGCATGTTCTGCAGGTCGCCAGTAAAGACTATCATATCTGCATGCTCCTTCATGATGCTGTCTACTGCTGCCTTCAGCAGATATTGGCGAGAACCGGAATATGTACCGACATGGGCATCGCTGAAATGCACGATACGGTAGCCGTCGTACTCTTTAGGCAGGTCTTGGGAAACGAAGGTGACATGGCGTACTTTCAGTTGACCGAATCCCCAGACATATCCGTATACCGTAATGGCAGCAATCACGATACCGACAAAGATGCCGACAGGCGTTCCCCAGTTTGTCGTAGTCTTATGATAAGCACAATGTCCCCAACCGAGTATATGGCATACGGCAAAAGCAACCTTCGGCAGCATCCATACACCGATAAGAATAAGGAATACATTGAGCGATGTAGCATCAGCCGGAGCGAAATTCTTCTCAAGAGCAAGCGTCAGAGCATAAACAATAAGCGCAAGGCTCTGCATAAGCCATAGTGTGCGACAGACGCCACGTTTTCTACCCTTCTTAAAACGCTTTATTATGAAGCAGTAGATATACGCATCGGTCAGGAGAACGATGAGTATCAGCGGAATTATTATTCTTGATATCATTTTTTTCGTGATTTATCGTCTGAATTCTATTCTCTCACCACGGCATTTATCATCAAACACACCTTCATTATATATATGTCTGCCGTTGCAGAAAGTATGCTCAACACGCCAATTGAAAGTTCTTCCCTCCATCGGACTCCAACCGCATTTGCTCTGTATGATATCTTTATTTACCGTCCATGGTGAACCGGGACGAACGACAGCGATATCTGCCTTGTATCCCTTTCTCAAAAAGCCTCGGTCGGCAACAGAGAATAGGCGTGTCGGATTATGGCACATCAGCTGCACGAGGCGCTCAATGGTTATTATGCCTTTATCGACAAGACTGAGCATGGAGACGAGCGAAAACTGTATCATTGGCATTCCTGACATCGCTTTTGCACAGCCGCCTTGTTTTTCCGACAATTGGTGTGGCGCATGGTCTGTGCCGACAACCATAATTCGTCCGTCTGTCAAGCCACGGCGCAAGGCATCGCGGTCGGCAACAGTCTTCACCGCCGGGTTACATTTAATCAGAGAGCCAAGCGACTTGTAGTCGGCATCAGTAAACATAAGATGTGCCACTACAGCCTCGGCTGTAATATTAGGGAGTTTATCAACTTCAGCTGGTTCAAAAAGCTGAAGTTCTCTTGCTGTTGTGAGATGAGCCACATGCAAGTGGGTGCCATATTCACGAGCCAGATTAACGGCAAGCAGCGTTGACCGCCAGCAAGCCTCCTCACTGCGTATTTCGGGATGATGACAAATATCCGGGTCTTCACCATACTTTATTTTAGCGTTCGCCATATTGGCGTTTATTATCTCCGTATCCTCACAATGGGTCATTATCGGCAGTTTTACCTTACTGAATATCTGGCGTAATGCTTCTTCGTGGTCAACGAGCATATTACCGGTAGAAGAGCCCATAAAGAGTTTTATTCCCGGCACTAAATGGGAATCAATACGGAGCAGTTCGTCGATATTGTCGTTTGTTGCTCCAAGAAAGAAAGAATAGTTCACATGGCTTTTTTCCCGTGCAAGAGCAAACTTAGCGTCAAGAGTTTCAAGGGTAGTAGTCTGTGGTTTGGTATTAGGCATATCGAAATATGATGTTACGCCACCGAATGCAGCAGCACGGCTTTCGCTTTCGATATCAGCCTTGGCCGTAAGTCCAGGATCGCGAAAATGCACATGGTCGTCGATGATGCCAGGAATAACGAAACACCCCGTGGCGTCTACGATATTATCGTATGTTCCACGGGGCATTGTATCACTCTCAATAATGTCGGCTATTCTGTCGCCTTTTATTATCAAGGAAGCCTGGAAAGACTTGCCTTCGTTGACAAGAGTAGCATTTTTTATTAATGTTGTCATTTTTATTGTTTTATTATTTAAATCTGAGCTCTCGGAGAACTCAGAGAACTCGGATTTCTCGGTGAACTCGGAGGACTCAAAATAACTCCTCATTCAATTTCATTCCGCCGGTTGAGCCAAATCATTAGGAGTAGGAGCTCCGTCTTGCGGTGCGGCATCAGGCATTGGCTGTGCCGGTTGGTCTGGAGTAGCCATACCGTTCATAATATTCTGGTTATCTTGAGCCTTCCGGTAATAATCTCTAACGTAAGGATCATTCTTAAACTTGTCGGTTGCCTTGCTCATTATCTCCTCAATCCACGGCGACAATTCGGGATATTTGTTTCCGGCAGTCATCATGAAAAACACGCCAGGACCGAGAACATTGTCGAAATTCTCTGTGATGAACGAAGTAATGAGCTTATCTTCGCGTTCAGCAATATTCTGCGCCTCCTGCGACAGACGGGCATTGGTAACGTTTTCATCCTCTCCATTCATAATTGCCTGACTCTGCTTATGACCGAGTTCTTCCATCTGCATGTCGAGCTGGTTGTATTTTTCGAGAAAACCGGAAAGCTTGTCGTTAAGCGGTGTACCACTAACCTTCTGCTGTCCGTTGTCTATTTTTATCGAAATATCACCATGCTCAAGAACTACAGGCATAAGACTCTCATCGTCGAGGAAGAGAGTAACCATCTTTGTAGAGTCAAGCTGCCCGTTGAAGCTAAACTGTCCATGAACGACATCGCAGGAATCAATATTCTTAAGATCACTGTTTTTGTATGCCTTAAGATATAACATTTTTCCATCGAGCATAGAAACGTCGGATGTTCCTTTAATGTCATAAGTTCCGGAGCATGATGTTGCCGTCACTGCAACGGTAGCGATAAGAGAGTAGAAAATTTTATTCATATATTGTTTTCGTAAAGCAATACAAAATTACTCTGTATTACCGATGTATGGAAATAAGTTCATGTTATTTAAAACATGTAACTGATTTTTTAGCTTTTTTTTTGCTCTTTCTTCTGATTTTCACTGTTGATTTATCCTTTTTTCTGCAATTCTGACGAAATTCTGTGTGTGGAATAAAGTTGAAGAATTGCAGCAACGAGAAGAGTAACTACCCAATTGTTGTGGATATATTTCAGATATGCATTGTATCCGTCAATGCCACTTTTGAGAAACAGCGGATATACTATATGATAAGAATTCTCCAGCATCAGTACGGCAGAAATGATAAAGAAAGCCGTGCCGGTAAGCATTATCCGGCGCAGTCTGCGCAATGTGATATCCGTTCCTTCATACCGCTGTGCTATTTGCATGGCAGCAAAAAGCAGTGTTCCCGGCAAGAAAGCACAAGGAGCCACAGTATGTTCGCCAAATACATACAGTCCGGCGCCAACAACCATCAGAACGGCGCCTATTAGCATTATAATGCTCTGTGTTTTACTCAGTTGTTTCATCTTCCGTTTCGTTGTTTTTTTCGTCGTCGCTCAACACGAAGATATCTTCGTCATCAGCCTTCATCATATAGTTCTCCCGTGCAATCTTTGTTATAGCCTTAGGGTTCCGGTGAAGTTCATTGAGCTTCTGTTTGTCGCGTTCATACTGTCCGTTATACTTTTCGATTTCTTCTTTCAGATCTCTTATTTGTATAGCATATTGCGCACGTGTAAGAAAGCTGTTGTCGTCGATAACGCCAACGAGCAATCCACCGATAATGATTACAAACCAATACCGGTTATGGGATATGAAGCTTAAAACAGGATTAATGCGACTCATTATTGTTTTTGTTATTTCTTTCAGCGTGCAAATTTAGAGAAAAATCCTGAATTATCAGCTTGTTGTTATAAAAAAACATCTGCAATATTCTTGAAAGAGCAAAATGAAATGAAGGTTCAAATAAGTTTTTTTATCCTATAAGCTGATAATTCTGGATTTTTATCTAAATTTGCATCATATTTATAAAATGACACTCGAAACATAATATAATTATGGGAGAATATATAGTATCGGCAAGAAAATACCGTCCGATGACGTTCGATTCGGTAGTTGGACAGTCTGCCCTCACCACGACACTAAAGAATGCCGTGAAGAGCGGAAAGCTCGCCCATGCCTATCTGTTCTGCGGACCACGCGGAGTGGGAAAGACGACTTGCGCACGTATTTTTGCAAAGGCAATAAACTGTCAGCACCCTACCCCAGACGGAGAGGCTTGTAATGAATGTGAAAGCTGCAAAGCATTCAACGAGCAACGCTCGTATAATATCTTCGAACTTGATGCTGCGAGCAACAACTCTGTGGAGAATATCAAGCAATTGATGGATCAAACACGTATCCCGCCGCAAGTGGGTAAATACAAGGTGTTTATTATCGATGAGGTGCACATGCTCTCGACACAAGCTTTCAACGCCTTTTTGAAAACGCTGGAGGAACCGCCAGCACACGTTATATTTATCCTCGCCACAACAGAGAAGCACAAGATTCTCCCTACCATCCTTTCACGTTGTCAGATATACGACTTCGAAAGGATGACAATACCCGGAATTATCAACCACTTGAAGATGGTTGCCGAAAAAGAAGGGATAACATACGAGGAGGAGGCACTGAATGTCATTGCCGAAAAGGCTGACGGAGGTATGCGTGATGCCCTCTCTGTATTCGACCAGGCTGCAAGTTTCTGTCAGGGGAATATTACATACAAGAAGGTTATCGAAGACCTCAACGTGCTGGATGCCGACAATTATTTCAACATAATAAATCTATGTTTGGAAAACAAGGCAGCCGAAGTGATGGTGTTGCTCAACAATGTAATAGCAAAGGGCTTCGACGGAGGAAACCTGATTGGAGGATTGGCAACACATGTGAGGAATGTTCTTATGGCAAAAGACAGTCAGACGCTCCCACTGTTGGAGGCAAGTCAGACACAGGTGGAAAAATACAAGGCACAGGCAGCGAAATGCCCTACAAAATTCTTGTATAAGGCACTAAAGATAATGAACGAATGTGACGTGAACTACCGGCAGAGTAGCAACAAGAGACTACTTGTGGAGCTCACTCTCATACGGATAGCCCAGATAACGCAACCCGACGACGAAGGAGATGCGGCGGGGCGTAGCCCCAAGAGATTAAAAAGCCTGTTTAAGAAACTTATTGCATCTACGCAGCAAAGGGTTGCCCAGCAGGTAGCAACCGCTGCGACCAGCGCACGACAGGAGGAGCATACTGCCGGGCAAGGGGATGATGCACCTAAAAACAATGCTTCTGCTGCCGGCAAAGGAGACTCTACAGCAAGCAGCAATCATGCTACAGATACCCGACAAAAACCACAGTCAGCCGCTACGGCAAGCCGGCCGTCAATAAAGCTCGGCAGTATCGGAAAATCATTTGCAAATCTGAAGAAAGGACCGGAAAAGCCCGTATACGAGATAGAACCAGAAGACAAGCAGACGGGGCAACACGAGAAGTTTGATGAAGACATGCTGTTGCTGCAATGGTTGTCGATGTGTAACCGTATGCCAGAAAACATGTCGAGCACGGCAACCAGAATGAAGAACATCACTCCGACGATAACCGACTTCCCGGAAATAGAGATTGTTGTGGAGAACGAGATGCTACTAAACGACATACAGAAGATACAGAAGCGCATAAGGAACACTCTGGTACAGAAGTTGCACAATGACGATATAGAGTTAAAATTCCGCATCGCCCGTCCTGAAGAGATAAAAAGAATACTTTCGCCAAAAGAAATATACGAAAAGCTATGTAATGAAAACCCCGCCGTGAAATCTCTCGGCGAGGTCTTCAAATTGGAATTTACGTAAACCGTAATTTCAATATATCATACACAAGCCATCAAATCAACGGCATCCCCAATCGCTCACATTCCTCCCTCATGCTCTCCGGCCAGATACTTGCCTGTATCTCGCCGAGATGAGCTTTATAAAGGAGGACCATGCATAGACGGCTCTGCCCTATTCCACCGCCAATACTCAGCGGCAGTTCACCGGCAAGAAGTCGCTTATGGAAATATAGCTTTTCCCGCTCTGTCTTTCCGCAAATTTCAAGCTGACGCAAGAGAGCCTCCTTATTTACACGAATACCCATAGACGAAAGTTCCACGGAACGTCCGAGCACTGGATACCATATCAGTATATCGCCATTCAGTCCCTTATACCCCGGTTTACTCTCCGTCGTCCAATCATCATAGTCAGGCGAACGCCCGTCGTGCGGTTCACCATTGGCAAGTTTTCCGCCAATACCTATAATAAAAACAGCTCCGTATTTGCGGCAGATAAGATCTTCACGCTCCTTTGCCGTTTTGTCTGGATACATGGCAAGAAGGTCCTCGCTATGAATGAAATGAATCTCCTGCGGAAGAAACGGCTTTATCTGTTCGTAACTCTCACAAACAAGAAATTCCGTACGCTGAATGGCAGAGTAAATTCTCCTGACAATATTCTTCAAGAAATCAAGATTGCGCTGTTCCTTGTCGATAACCATCTCCCAATCCCACTGGTCAACATATAGAGAATGCAGGTTGTCGAGTTCCTCATCTGCCCTTATTGCATTCATGTCGGCATATACTCCATAACCAGGTTCTACCTTATATTCGGCAAGAGTTAGCCTTTTCCATTTTGCCAAGGAATGAACCACCTCAGCCTCAGCATCTCCAAGATCCTTTATAGGGAAACTTACCGGGCGTTCCACACCATTAAGGTCATCGTTAATGCCAAGTCCCTTCAGCACAAACAGCGGTGCCGTTACGCGCCGCAGGCGCAATTCGGTTGAAAGGTTCATCTGGAAAAACTCTTTTATTGTTTTTATACCCTGCTCAGTCTGCTTCATATCCAGCAGTGCTTTATAGCCTATCGGTTTTATCAATTTGCTCATTATACGATTTGTTTTATTATAAAATTGTTTGCAAAGATAGAACAAATATATTATTTTGCAAAATAAACAAAGTATTTATTTACATATAGGAACAACATACAGGATATAATTATCATTTTTATAGATAAGAATACAGCTTTTATAACAAACAATATATCCGCAAAAACCATAAAGGCATAAAAAAAGGAGTGGGCGTCATCCACTCCTTTATATATAACTTAAAACGTTCATATTTATGCACCTTTTCTCGCCACGGCAGAGTTGAAGCAAGCTTCACTCTGCCCATTTGGCTTAACGAAAACGTTGGATTTCATCCTTCGTTTTCTCGCCATGGCCAAACATAAATAAACTTAGTTCTGCTCATCTGGCTTAACGAAAACGTTCCTTTATTGGTCAGGGTTCTCGACATACCCTTGATATTCCGGTGTAAGTCCCG
>ERZ808270.287-NODE-287-length-31365-cov-8.693932_pt1 | contig 31365 bp, 28 predicted proteins | sample MGYA00521082_ERZ808270 | MGnify/ENA primary metagenome ERZ808270 (study PRJEB31516, sample SAMN03275594) | gut metagenome | biome: mammalia-associated habitat; material: feces | host: Papio cynocephalus | place: Kenya | collected 2012-07-27 ... | reverse complement strand
AATATCAACGAGTTACAGAAGGTGGTAGAGTGGTATAAAATCCCTCTCTCTCCGCTACAGAGTCTTCTGAAAGAAATTTCAGAAGACTTTTTTCATATACTGCAATAAGGGTTCATCTTATTTCACATGGCTTTACCAAGAAACTCCCAGACGCTCCATTTCCTTACGATACTCTAAATCAGTCATACCTTCCGTATTATTCTCAAACTCCTTTTGCGCAGCAGTCAGCACTTCAAGTTCTTCTTTTGTAAAAATCTCCACCTTAGGTAAGACTTCACGAATCAAGTCAAAATTAAACGATTCTTGCCCTACACGTTCATCAATGTCCTTATCAAAATAAGTAGCCAAATCTAAAGGCATGGTTACGTGAGTTTGCGGAGTAAGTCTGTATTTGGTAGCAGGACCACGCCCTACCGTCTCAACATTTCCCTCCCTAACAGCAGCAGAAAGTAATCTCTTCATAGTGCTATCACTTGGACATCCATAAGCCCTGTCATTATCTCAGCCCTATTTGTCAAGGGATGAAAATGCAAGAACTGTAATATTTCTATATCTATTGTCATCTTCTTTATTTATTAATCGGCTCAAGATTACTCATTTTTTTTACCAATAATCGGGTCATATTGAGCTGATTTTGTAGATATTTAATGGATTTTTGAGCCGATTCGATAAAAAATGTCTTGAAAAATAGATAAAATGAGATAGATAAAACCAAGCTACTAATAGACTTAATCGTCTATATCACCCTACCAGGTGCTATGACATAAAGAAACGTGTTTGGATGCTATGGTGCCATACGCCTATACAACTATTATTATAACATTGGAGTGAGTATCTCCATATCTACTTCCGCCAGTTCGTGCTCGTTTCCAATGGCGAACTGCCCCAACGCTTCTCGCTGCATGGCAAGGTGGAGCGCAAAGCCCTTGCACGCACTGCCGACGACCGCCTTTGCGTCATTGCGACGCGTCACCCCGAGACCCTTTGGGACTTTGCCGATGCCCTGCGTGAGTATGGCTATGTGAATGCCATATACCTTACCGGCAGCAACGAGAGCGGTTTCTACCGTGCTCCTGATGGCACCGCCTATTTCACGGAGAAGGCAGCCAAGTATCGTACAGACAAGCACCACGGTGTAGCCCCTCCTTGGCTGGTGCTCAGGAAGCGATAATCGCCAAGATATACAATAAACCCTACATCTTGTACAAGTCACCTCGGAAAGTTTCTCGGTTCACAAAAGCCACATTACTTTTGCACTGTCAATAAAGACAAAACGATTAATTTTATAGAAGACAATGAAGAAGTTAATGATTGCGCTGATGATGATTGTAGCAACCAGCACAGCAAGTTTTGCGAAGGGTGGTGACGATCACGTACAGACAGCAGCCAAGGAAGTGGCTCAAAAAGTGAAGGATGCTCCATCGGGTACAACCTATGGCGTGATGGAAGTAACCAAGAGCCACATCGTGGTGAACACACCACTCGGCCGTTACAACATCAACCGAAACGAGGACGGAAGCTTCTCCTTTATGGGTATGACAGCCCAACTCGTTTCTGCCAAGAATGGCGTGTACAAGGTGAAGACGTCGCTCGGCACGTTCAGCGTAAACACACGCAAGGCTACCGTAACAAAGCAGTAAGCAGAACAGAGCCTGCATGAAGATGGCCTTTTGAACATTGTCATGCAGACTTTAGTATTCCTTTTTTTTGTTCAGAGACATTACAATGAAGAATATGCAGAAATTTATTAGAATTGCCTTGCCGTGGGTTTGCCTCGCGGTCTTTATAGGGTGCGTTAAGTATGATATAGATTTGCGATGGCTAATAGGTGCTGCAGGCATCTGTGGCGTAAGTTATGTCATTCTATATGTGAAACTTCATAATATAGAGCACCGCAATCAGTTGAAGGCGGAAGAGGCCGCTGCGTCCGAATTGGAGAGAGTAAAGGGGAACTCATTGAAAAAGGAGATTGTAAAGCACAGGTTGGTAAGAGAATATGCCAAGAAGCTCTCTGAAAATTGTGTTGCTATTGAGAATATAAAAGGATGGTTAAGTTCGTTGAAATGGAGTTTGGGCATTATTGGCTTGCCATTGCTATTAGTTGTTCCGCTTTATTTTGTCTCAAATGTTTTTTCGGGGGGCAATACACACGTACCCACCTCAATTCATTATCATAACGCTGACGATTTGCGAAAGGTTACAGGAGTGGAATTCCCTGAGATAGTCCCAGTAGATTCTCTTTATTCGGATGGTGGATTAGCTGGTTATAATACAAATGTGGAATTTGTATCTGTAAAGCCATTGGATAAAGAGTTTTATTGTCGTTTAGACCAAGCATGCAAGACCGATTCGTGTTGTTGGAGTAAGGATTCTACGGGATATAAATATGATATCTATCCAGAAGCAATTCCTTTCGACAGAACGAAGGGTATGCATCGGAGAATGGTTGATGATGGTCACGGTAATAAGGTTTCTGATTGGGATGGGTCATATATCTCTGTCTTTGTTCCCATAAAAGGAGACACAATAATTCTCAATTATGGTTGGACAAGATAAATAGTCTACAACAAAAAGGCAAAAAGATAAATTGAAGGAAGTTTCATAACAATAATCATACATATAAAATACAATGAAAAAGAAATATCTCGTATCGTTGGCAGTCTTGCTGCTAATAGTTTGCATTCCCTTTGTACCTCCCATTTACTATAGGTACACGAGACCATTGTATAAGAATGACATTGATGCCAAGGAGTGGTATGGCAAGGTGGATTGCGAGGACTTGTCTGAGGTGAAGGACTATTGCGAGCGGCGAGGGTACAACACGGATTATTACATCCTGGTGGATTTCTCCATTCCCTCTGGCAAGAAGCGGTTTTTCATTTACGACTTGCAGCAAGGCAAACGTGTGATGAGCAGCTATTGTATGCACGGCAGCGGAAAGGGCAATACAGATGCTACACCGAAGTTCAGCAATGAGTTCGGTAGTGGCTGCTCCAGTCTTGGACGGTATGTGATGGTAGGAAAGGGCAGTAAGTTTAAGAATAGCATTCGCCTTCGTGGACTTGACAAGTCCAACTATCTCGCCGAGACACGTGGCATATTGATCCACTCGGCACGAAAGGTAACGAGATTTTCTGGTGAAAGGGACTACATCCCGATAGGTTCAGAGAGCCGTGGTTGCTTCACTGTATCGAGAGAATGTGTTGCGAAAGTGATGGAGATCTATCAGGGAGCTTCGAAGCAAAGACCTGTTATGCTTTATGCAAAATACTAACTACAGCATTATCTATCCCAAGCTTTCGGGCAATAGACGACCGCACCTCATCTGCATTCAGGCGGATGCCCTCTATCTCTGACGAATGCACAACGTCATACGTCAGGTTTTCAGCCATAGCTTTCAGTTTACTGTCAAAACCGAGAGAGGCAAGTCTGCCATACAGCAAGCCTTGCTTACGGTTAACCTTTTCAAGAATCACCGTAAGCGCTGATGCATCCCATTTGAATGCCGTCCAATTGTCTCTTCCGAGTATGTACATGTAATAAAACCATTCGTGCGACATAGGAATCTTTATAACGTCGCAATATTTGCGATAAAATTAATATTTTTTGTCGCACAACCCAGTATACATATATATGCAAAATGTTCTTATGGTACAAAGTTAGTGTTAAACCCAAGGGAACTATCTCTATTCTATTGGTTTTATACTAACTTTGTTTCAATAATAGAATATAACGCTACATCTTGCTACAAGACGCTACAAGTAGGCTACATCTTTCAATGCCTATAAAAGTTATAGTGATTTTATGAACTTGGCGATGTACTTGTCTCAATGATTCATAAGACGAGTAGTGAAATAATAAAAAGACAAATTAGATGACAAACAATGTTGAGGAAATCAAGGACCTGGTGAGAGAGTTTTACCAGACCCAAAGAGTAATAGGTGTTGACAATGATGACTTGGAACCATTTTTCTTAACCCAAGGTCATCTTATAGCCATTGATTGCGAGGAGTTTGACTTATGGAATGAGCCATACAAGGCGATTTGTCAAAAGACAAAAAACAAACTTGACACTCTGAAGGAAAAATATAAGATACACCGTGTGCTCTTTCTGTTCTTTCAGCCAACAGCCCATGAGCTGAAGATGAAAGATATGGAAAGTTTGCGTCTTATGAGCAACTTTTTAGAAAGTGTAACATGGGGATTAGGGATTTGGAACGAGGACTCCGCAAGGTTGCTGACTTTGGTCGAGATTACTTCCACCCTTTCTTGTTATCATAACAACAAAAAAGGCGACAAGTACAATAATCCAAAAAAGTAAACGTTCTCAAATAAATCTACAAAACTCCGCATCAATGGCTAACTATCAAACAACCATGAAGAATAGCAACGTAGTAATCACGGTTCATCGTGGGATAGACCAAATCGGTGGTTGCATTACCGAAATCTCCACAGAAACTTCACGGGTATTTGTTGATTTCGGCCAAAATCTCCCAGGATGTGCAGAACCTAAAACGACTCTACAAGACAAAGCGTTGGTAGCGCGAATCTTCGCAAACAATCCTAAGCCACACCAAGCCGTAGTTTACACCCATGCCCACGAAGACCATGTAGGACTCTTTGACTTGATACCTACCGATGTTCCCCAATACATAGGAAAGGGTGGACAGGAATTACTGCTTGCCAGATACGAGCTCATCAAGAAGCAAGATATCCTGTTCAGCAAGGTAGGCATCTTGGTAGCCAAAAACTTGAATGATGACGAAAGGCAAAAACAGAAACAAGAACATTACAACAAGACATTGAAGGAAGACAACCGTAGAATAGACAAAATCAAGCATTTCCATACTTGGGAGAGAACTAAGCCACACGCACAGCCCCAATCTTTTATGATTGGCAACATTCGCATCACCCCATTCTGGAACTGTCACAGCATTTACGATTCCTATATGTTCTTGATAGAGGCTGACAGCAAACGAATCTGGCACACAGGCGACTATCGAGACCATGGCTATATGGGCAAAGGGCTTTACCCAACTCTCCGAAGATACGCCACAGACATCGACGTACTTATCACAGAGGGGACTACGCTCAAGCGTGATGACCTCTGCATTCACGAACGAGAAGTTTCACGCCGTATGGCTTGCATGATGGAGGCCTTCAAGTATGTGGTAGTCCTTGCTTCTGCCACCGACATCGAGCGATTGGCTGCCATCAAGGAAGCGGCAAAGAAAAGTAACAAAGAGCTGTACATCTGCAGCGGAATGATGAGCAGAGCAATGAAGATATTTACACAGCGAGAAGCAGATGTATCAAAGGGATTGTTTGAGTTTCATCCGAAGTTCGTAAAAGACTGCGATGACCCTAAGGTGAAAAACATGTGCCAAAAGGGATTCGTCTTAGTGACTGGAGTCCATCAACCCACTGCGGAACATATTTGTGAAGACCTTCCTGCATCGGAGGTTCTCCTCATATATTCTGCTTGGGATGGTTATTACAAAGACCCGACCCAAGTGAAGCTGAACCCACGCTATAAAATTACCAGAGAGTTGTACCATAATGTCGTGGACATTCACACCTCAGGACACGCTTCGAGAGCATGCATCAAGAAAGTTATTGATATTGTTAAACCCAAGGAGGTCATCTGCATCCACAAAGAGGCAGGGGCTGAATTATAAAATCAAGAAAAATGGAAGAACAGATTGTAAAAGATCATATTAAAGTTATTATAGACAATACGTTTAAAACTATTAACGAGGTTTATAGGACACAAAAGGAGAATCAAGAAATTGAGCGCAATAACAACTCTTCAAGAATTATATTTCCCTTAAAGAGAGATAGTAAGGGTAGAAAGGAAGAATTCAGAATCAGTGAACAAGAGCTCCGATTTGTTTTTGTGGAGGAATTCAATAAGTATTGCAACAAGAAAAATTGGGATGCTTATTATTCTGTAGAAACACCTACAAGCAAAAGGTATGATTTTAGTAAAAAGGAAAAGCCATGTAAAGTTGACTCTCCAAACGGGCAATCTGCAATGGTTGATTTTTCTATCTTTCTAAAAGAACAGGATAAACTTACTAGAGTTGCGTTGATCGAGTTCAAAGCATTAAATCCTGATAAGCAAAGCTATATGAAAGATTATGTGAAATTACTAAACGAAGACCAAAAGTTAGTGTATTTCATTATGATTGTAAAGTCTGCAAATGCTAGAACAAGCAACTCTATTGCTGAAAAAATAGATGCTAGTTATGCTAATGCAAGATTAGATAAAGAAAAGAAAGTCGAGTTTCGATGTTTAGACCTAGGAACAGGAAAAGAAATTTTAAGCATCAACCAATAATGAAGATACTCCACATTTCCGACACTCACAACCATCATCGTCAGCTGCAAGCTCTACCAGCAGCTGACGTGATAGTCCATTCTGGCGACTTTACCATGGCAGGAACGGAAGCCGAAGTCATCGACTTCATAGAATGGTTCTGTGCCTTGCCTTACAATCACAAAGTTTTCATAGCAGGAAACCATGACGCTTGTCTTTTCGGAGCAGACATCAATGGGCTGCCCGAAAACTGCCATTACCTCTATGGCAACGGCGTAACGATAGAAGGTATGAAGTTCTTCGGCATCCCGATGTTCGTGGAAGATGACATTAGCGGCAACTATACCCAAATGCTCGAAAACATCCCAACCGACGCCGATGTTCTCATCACCCACCAGCCACCTTACGGCATTCTGGATGAAGGTGATGACATTCACTATGGTAGCAAGGTTCTGAGAGAAAGCATTAAACGAGTAAAACCGAAATATCATCTTTTTGGGCATATCCACGGCTTGAATGGTATAAAGAAAGCTGGAGGGATCATTTATTCAAACGCAGCACTTGTGGATGAAGACTACAAATTAAATTACTCTCCTCACGTCTTATTCCCAAACATGACAGTGCTAAAGTACGACAACCCATAACTTGTAGTAGTGGGGATTCAGCGAGAATGAACACGGCTTAATAAGCGGTTGTTAAATATAAGCTATTGCCCCATAAAAGATTAAGCATTTCATCTATTCTGAGCAACGAGATAAATAGTCAACAAAAGCAAATATAAATATATAACTACACTGAGTATCAGTGATTTTAGATGCTTCGCCCACGGACAAATTTCGGACGATAAAGTCTCATTTTGAGGCAAAATGAAGGAAAATGGCACTTGAATATCAACGAGTTACGGAGGCTGGTAGAGTGGTAGAAAATCCCTCTCTCCGCTACAGAGTCCTGTAAGTCAAAAGATTTACAGGACTTTTTTTTAATCGTTTATGTAGTCCCCCCTTGCGGGGGCAGCGAATATCTTATACATTTAATCCATCATTTCGTACAAGCCTTACGAAATGATTCTTCTATATCGATATTCCATTTTAACTTTGCAAAAAGAAAATAAAAAAAGAAAGTTATGAAGAAAGTTTTTAAAGTTATTGGAGTATTGGTTTTGGTCGGTATTATCGTTTGTGGCATCGTGTGGTGGTATTCCCGCACGAGCAATCCTTGGAACGCAACAACTGTAGGAGACATCTCCACACCTGTCGGGTATACCCGTGTGGAGGGCAGTTATGCAGAGTTTATGCGCAGTCTGCCATTGAAGAAACGGGGAAGCAAGGTGCAGCTCTATACGGGTGGCGATGCACGATTCCAGTTTCTGTCAACTGGCGTAATCGATATACCGATGCTCAGCAACTCGGAGCAGTGTGCCGACATGACGATGAGGCTAAGGGCTGAGTATCTTTTCAGCCGGGGACGTTACTCGGAGATACGCTTCCAGGATGCAAATGGAAATACACTGCAATATCATGGCGGATCCTCACGCAAGGCATTGAAGAAATTCTTGAGGAAAGCCTATGGCGTGTGTAGCACTTTCTCTGTAAGCCGCGAAACGACGCCCCGCCCGATCAGTGAGGTGCAGCCTGGTGACGTGCTTGTCTATCCGGCTCGCAAATTGGAAGGAATGGGGCATGCTCTGATTGTGATTGACGTGGCTCGCAAAGGCAAGAAAGTCGCCATTATGTGTGCTGAGGGCAATACACCAGCACGCGAACTACATATTGTTAGGAACCCTAACCCTATTTCCAATCCATGGTTCTTCTTCGACGGCGATGAGAGCATGTTGTGGATATCTGCATTCCATTTTGGAAAAGATGAGTTGAGGCATTATTGATGTATAACAGAAAAAATATAAATTTGCGTGGATAATACAACTACCTTTTATATGATAACTATGTAAATCTTTTAAATGCAAAATGGAAATACTCAAAATATCTACTTCTGTAGGCCTGTTCCGTGTTCCAACGGATGACATAGCCTATATAGAAGCCTCCGGCAACTACTGCGACGTACACCTGTTTAATGGTGAGTCGGTAACAATGACGTTTCAGTTGCACTACTTTGTCGAAGCACTTGCGAAACTAAAGCAGAACTTCTTCGCACGTGTCGGCAAGAGCCTCATAGTGAACAAGAATTTTGTTTACTCCATCAACATCACCAGTCAGGATTTGAAACTCATGGACCACCGTTTGCACCAAGTGTTCAAGCTAAGGGCTTCAAAAGAAGCACTAAAGGAGTTAAAAACCATGTTAGAACAAGGAAAATAAACGATTATGAAACATACAGAAGACAACGGCATACAGGAGAAGCCCAAATTCACGATTGAGGATGACAACAGCGGCGCTTCTTCACAGGAGATACTTGAGGAACCCATTATTACCATCGAGAGCAGTGACGATACGGAGTACACATCTTCGCTTGCTTTCATAAAGAAGCGAAGCCGGCTACGAAAGTGGGGTATGGGCATAATATGGCTTGTGGCAGCCATGACAATTGTATTTGGATGCTATGGTGCCATACGCCTATACAACTATTATTATAACATTGGAGTGAGCATCTCGGTATCGCCGGAAGACAATATCAAGAAGCTGGAAAGTATGCAGGCGCAGAATGGTTCCTCGGAAGTTGTGCTTAAAACCGACTCCGTGCTCGGCGTGGCACTTGACATCTACGAATTGCACAACGTGCGAGCAGAGTTGTCGCTCGTAGAACCCGATACCGCTGACCATAGTGTGCTGATGTATACCCGTACTGCCGACTATACCTCTACGGGCAAGTATATCGGTTCGCTGGTTGTCGACGGCAAAGAGAAGCAGAGCGACGCATCGCGCCTCGGCTATTGCGCCATCGAGAAAGGCAATGTCGTTGTCGGCATTTCCCGCTTTGACGATATGCGTGAGCATATGATAGAGCATGACGGCTCTTACTTCCGCCAGTTTGTTCTCGTTTCCAACGGCGAACTGCCCCAACGCTTCTCACTGCATGGCAAGGTGGAGCGCAAAGCCCTTGCACGCACTGCCGACGACCGCCTTTGCGTCATCGCAACCCGTCACCCCGAGACCCTTTGGGACTTTGCCGATGCCCTGCGCGAGTATGGCTACGTGGATGCCATATACCTTACCGGCGGCAACGAGAGCGGTTTCTACCGTGCTCCCGATGGCACCCCATACTTCACGGAGAAGGCAGCCAAGTATCGTACAGACAAGCACCACAGTGTAGCCCCTCCTTGGCTGGTACTCAGCAAGCGATAATCGCCAAGATATACAATAAACCCTACATCTTGTACAAGCCGCCTCGGAAAGTTTCTCAGTTCATAAAAGCCACATTACTTTTGCACTGTCAATAAAGACAAAACGATTAAATTTATAGAAGACAATGAAGAAGTTAATGATTGCGCTGCTGATGGTTGTAGCAACCAGCACAGCAAGTTTTGCAAAGGGTGGTGACGATCATGCACAAGTTGCAGCCAAGGAAGTGGCTCAAAAAGTGAAGGACGCTCCATCGGGCACGACCTATGGCGTGGTGGATGTAACCAAGAACCACATCGTGGTGAACACTCCGCTCGGCCGTTACAACATCAACCGAAACGAGGACGGAAGCTTTTCCTTTATGGGTATGACAGCCAAACTCGTTGCTGCCAAGAATGGCGTGTACAAGGTGAAGACATCGCTCGGCACGTTCAGCGTAAACACACGCAAGGCTACCATAACCAAACAGTAAGCAGAATAGAGTCTGCATGAAATTACCAACTATTCTAACATCAGGAGGACTTTATGAAGCAACAGATTAGTGAACAACAAATAAAGGAAGAACTTAAAGACTATGTGCTTAAATTTTGTAGAGGAATTTTTCCTATTTCTTCAAAAGAACGCATAGAAGATATTATAAATACTACATATAATCATATAAAAGATAAGTCTTTTTGTTTTGATTCAGCTGGACATGTTTATGGATGTGTTCGTGATGAAATTTCAAGATTTCTTACTCCAGAAGAACTCGATAATTTGTGCTATTGGTTTGTGAATAGATATTTGTTGCCACATAAACAAACTTATAAACAAGCTCTTCAAGAAGTAAAGAATGGTAAAAAAGAATCTCACTGGATGTGGTGGATATTCCCTCAAATGAAAGGTTTGGGAAAATCAGAACGTTCACAATTCTATGGTATTCCAGATAGAGATCAAGCACGTATATTTCTAATGCATCCTATACTAAGCAAGCATTTAGTAGAAATAACCCAAGCAGTTTATGACAGTAAATATACTCCTTATGAAATATTTGGAGAAGATGTTATTAAATTTAGATCTTGTATGCTATTATTCGCGTCCATAAAAAATGCACCAGATATATTTAAGAAGGTGCTTACTAAAAATTATTGGAAATAAAAGTTAGTGTTAACCCCAAGGGAACCATCTTTATTCCAACGGTCTTAAATCACGCGCGCGCACTCAGTAGATTTGAGGCCTAAATAGTGCTCATCTGTCACTCCGATCCAAATAATCATCTGATATTCAGAGCATTACTTAAATATGATAGAGGCGTTTGCCTACACTTTGCTTGCACTTTGCCTACACTGAAAGGGACTTGATTTAGTGGTAGGAACAGAAAAAACTGTTAGGGGGGATAATTTAAACGCTTAGGGGGGATAATTTAAACACAACCAAGGACCTGGAGCACGCACATGGGAGTGTAAGCAAAAGTGAGGGATAGCAATGCGTGCCTACACTGCCATAGTGCATTGATTATCAAAGGCTTTAGCGCAAAAAAGTGCAAGATATATAAGGTTCGAGGAGAAAACTCTCTGTAACGCGCGCGCGAGGAAGCAGATCAGAGTCTCCATCCCATTTCTATCCTGAAACATCCACAACCATTTCCGTGGGCGACGCGTCCCGCGTCGGCATCAACCGCAAAACAAGCAGTGAGCCTATAGGCAGTGGGGGCGAAGTGTCCCGCTTCGGCACGGCAGCGAAGGGCTCAATGCCCAAGCTGGCGTAAAAGACTGCATACTGAGAGAGAAGTCTTGCTCCGCTTCGGCATCGACCCTCGCGTACCAAGCCGAACCGAGACGGTTCGCCCCCACTTCCTATGAACTTACCTCTTGTACACTCACGATGCCGACACGAGGACACGTCGTCCACAGAACTATTATACACGACTCTTGAAGAGCAACATCGGAAGGACGATTCCTACTAAAAAATCAAGTACAGATTGCAAGCATCAATATTTTTTCATACATTTGCGACATTAACCACCTAACTTACCTTTTCCGCTACTCCTTGCAGCAACATTAATTACAAAAATCTATAACTATCAAATCACATTATGGAAGAAAAACTTCAATTAGGGCCTTCTTTAAAGGACGCCTTTGCCATTGGCATCAAAAACTGCGTTTCAATCGTATTAGCTGTATTACTATGGTTCATTACCATATGGATTCCCTATCTCAATGTAGGTACTACCATAGCACTATCATCACTTCCGGTAAAACTTAGCCAAGGGAATGTTATCAATCCGACATACATCTTCGATGCTGAGTATCGACACTGCATGGGAGAGTATTTCATACTGATAGCTATCATAAGTTCGGCTATTACAGCAGCCATGGTCTTTTTGCTTATACCAGCCATCGTCTTAGAATTTAGTTGGATGCTCGCAATTTACCTTCTTGTAGGAAAGAAGATGAATTGGGCTCTCTGCATCTCCGAGAGCAACCGCCTCATGATGGGCTACAAGATGAAAGCTTTCGCATTGAAGCTTGTAGTAGCAATTGCGCTCGGAATTGTTGGCGGAATTTTCTTTTCTATTTTCAAAAGTATCTCTGATAACTTTGGCATTTTTGCATTGGTCATAATCGTGTTAGTAAGCATATGTGTCTCGATTTCCGTAGACGCTGTTATCTATCGCGAATTAGTACAAAAAGCCGACAACGATTTAGAGTAAAAGTCAGCAAAATCCTTTTCATCTTGGAGCCACATGGACAACTAACGTCCAAGACCCCACACACTGAAGAGAGTGCACCCCACAACAACGTGGGATGCACTCTCTTCTTTTTTTCATTCTGACTCCCTGCAGGAGTCTCTCAGCCACTTCTGTGGGCTACGCGTCCTCGCGTCGGGATCACGAGCGGGCAAGAGGTAAGTTCATAGGCAGTGGGGGCGAAGCGTCCCGCTTCGGCACGGCAGCGAAGGGCTCAATGCCCAAGCTGGCGTAAAAGACTGCATACTGAGAGAGAAGCCTTGCTCCGCTTCGGCATCGACCCTCGCGTACCAAACCGGACCGAGATGGTTCGCCTCTACTGCCAAAGAACTTACCTCTTGTTTACTTCAGCACCTTGCGGTGACCAATGATGTACACACCTTTGCCCGACACCCGTACACGGCGTCCGGAGAGATCGAACACCTCAGACTGACTGCCTACTGCTTGATTAAGATTGTCGGGAGTAGCGATGGTGGCATCGTGGATGCCATCTACCTTTCCTTCAAGTGGCAAGAGCGGATACTGCATCAAGTCAAAACCTGCAAAGGCCAGGCATTGCTTGCCCTGCATATTGGCAAGTACGCCCAGGCTGACCGTTGTTGGTTCGGTGAGGACGAAGCTGATGCTGTTGGCTGTGACAGAAGCGCTCTTGCTATCCATTGCCTTATATGCCAATATGCCTACGGGGTTGGCAGCAAAGAGGTCGGAAGTATTGGCCAACGTGTCGGCAGCAGTAGCCACTAAGTAGCAGCCACCAGCTTGACCCTCATAATCGCCATAGTGAGCTGTAAAGACATATACGCCCTGCGGCAGGTCGATGGTCTGATATACTTGATGGTTGCTCAGCTGCGTGGCAAAGCCGTCCCAGCCTGTGGTGAGCGTCAGCGCACTTCCCTTCTGCACATCTACGTGGGCTCCCGTGACGACGCTACCCTCCTTGACGGTGCCTCGCTGTTGCCAACTATTGAGCGTCATGAAGCGGACGGACGATGCTGAAGCATTCACCGTCTTAGAAGAGTGGAGGAAAGGAGCCTCAGCATTCGCGAGGTACGAATCGGTCTCGTCAGTACCATTATCGGTAAAGTTGAGTGCAAACACGCCCTGAGAACTGCTCCATGCATCGCCATCAGGACCGAAACCTGTGCGCACACCCGTATTGGCGTTTGATGTGGCATCGTTGGCATTGCCGCTCGACTGGTCGAAGGTGTAGTATACCTTTAAGCCCTCAGCCTCAGCTTGTGAGAGGGCGGCAGAGGTCAGCGGTTCGACCATGTAGGTGCGGAGCTGGCTCTGGCTGAGTTGCACTCCATCCCATACACGGAACTCGTCGATCATGCCATTCATCGGAGCCTCGTCGCTACCCAGCGTGAAGGAGTTGAGCGTGGGCAATGTCTGCACATTGCTCAGACGAGCAGAGGTGATGGTTGCTCCGTCGCGCAGGAAGGAAACGTTGCCACGATAGAACGTTACGGCATAGTGGTGCCATTCGCCAGGCACGACGTAGCCTGCTGCCGACTCTACGGAGGCATCCTTTAAGCATAGGCGCATGGCACCCGTGGAGAGCGTTTGCAACTGCAGAGTTTGGGCATCTTGACCTATGCCGTTGCTCAGGCTCGTAAGTGCATTAGAGCGCATCCACCAATCGATGGTGAAGGCACGACTACCGGCAGTGAGGGGCACCGTGCTCAAGTTGAGGCGAGCAGTGGAGGCGGGCATAAAGTTGAGTCCCGTCTTGCTATCGGCATTGCAGATAGTCAAGGCTCGCTGCTGAGTGGTGGAGCTGCTTCCTGCCTCATTGCTTGCCTGGAGCGTGACGTCGTAGACGCCCGGCAATGTGGGATAGAAAGCTATGTTGCCACCATCGCCTTGCATCACATTGTTGCCATCGGCCAATGTCCAAAGGCTTTGCTGTGAACCATAAGCTGAGCAGTCCTTGAGACGGACTTCATTGCCCTTTACCACCACGGATGGTTCTACATCGAAGGCTGCTCGGGGAGCCGAAGCCTTAATGGTGACGGTCTGTTCGGAAGTGGCGGTACGGCCTTGCGTGTCGGTCACGGTGAGCGCTACCTTATAAGTGCCACTCTTGTCGTAAGAGGCGGTGATGCAAGGCAAGGCCGACGGGGTGAACGTAGCGCCGTCGAGCGTCCACTGGTAATGGTAGCCCTCAAGCTGCTGATGAGCCACGAAGCTCACGCGGTCGCCACAAGCTATGCTTGCTTGTGAAGCCTTGAAAGAGGCATCTAGCTGGGGAGCTGCCTGCACCTGCAGAGTGGTATCGGCAGAGACCACGTGGCCATCTACGTCGGTAGCTTCGAGGTGTATGGGCTGCATGCCCGCTTGCTTGAAGGTGAGCTGCGCCTTCGCTCCTGCGATGCCCTCGGCAGAAGCGCCTTGAGCCGTCCATCGAATCGAAGTGAGATTGGTCGAACCTGTGGCACGCAGCGTTACGGGCTGACCGGCAACGATGCTGGCAGTGGGGGCAGCCACCTTTACAAAGCTTTGTGTGGCATACTTCAAGTTCAACATCGGAACCAGACTCACCGTATAGTTGCTATTAGCGAAGGATGCATGATGGCAGTTGGCGGTATGATCGCGCAAGAGCGTATCGCCCTTGAGGACCAATACATCGCCTGGATAGTAGGCTATGAGTTCGTCGGGCAGCAGACCGTCGGCATAGCGCTGCTGATAGTCAGCCTTAATCTCGGCAGAGGTGCGCGCTGTGCGCCATATGCGCAGTTCGTCGTAGTAAGAATTTTGGTCTTTAGTCTCATCGCTACCCGTAAACACGAGATCGCCAAAGCCTCCGATACCGCTATACTCGTCGGAAGTGATAGAGGCTTTACGCTCGCCATTGACGTAGGCCGTCAGGCTATTGCCATCGACCACCAATGCGATGTGGCTCCACTGATTCTTCTTCAAGGCTGAAGCTACATTCAGGCGAGCATTGGTGTTCCAGCCCGCGGTGAACGTACCGTTGGCATTGGCATGGAACATAAACGTGCCCCAACCCGGACCCGCGCTCTGATTCCAATCGGCCAGCGACTGCGGACGCGTCCAAAACTCAATGGTGGCCTTCTGATACTTGGAGGAGAACACACCAGGCAGCGTCAGTCCACTGTGTGACAAACGAATGAATTTATTATGAGAAGACAGGGTCGACACCATCGCATTCACCACGTTCGACTCCTTTTCTCCATATACAGCCTTGACGCCATAAGCACCATCGGCATCTGCGGGCAAGGCATAAGAGGTGGCGGTGGCAGGCAGCGTGGCAAGCAGTTCATCATTGTGCACCACCTTGTAGGCCGTGATGGGCAGCGAAGCATCGGTCGTTGGAGCTGTCCACTGCAACAGGCCATTCGCCACGGCGACATTGCGAGGAGCCTTTATGCCTCGACCGGGCACTACGACGGAGAGGATGGTTTGTGCGCCCTTATTCTGTATGCTGACGCCCTCTTGCGACACATCGAAGGGGACTTCAAGTCCTAAGCTATCCTGCACATAGTCGATGATAGAGGCATTATAAACGTGTCCCTCGCCTTGCGCTGTAGGCTTGGTATTGATAATGAAGAAGTACTTAAGAGGCTCGTTCTCATCAAACTGAGCACTCAGATCGGTCAGATCGTAGCCAAACTCCATCGGTTCGGTATGGAGTTTGCCATCAGCCCATCTGCCGAGCATGGGTATCTCGGGAGCAGGCACCGTGTTGCCATTGTTGCCATCGCCCGCATACTTGAAGTGGTCGAAGGCTTGCAGCTGGTCGGGATAGGTGGCATTCAAGTCTGTCGAAACTCCCGCCATGAGGTAGAGCTCAGACCGACGGCTGTAGTCCATCTTCAGCTTAATGGTACGCAGCGGACGATAGTTCTTACGCACTTTGTAGATCTCGGGATACCACCAATTGCCTGAGAAGGTGCCATCCTTATTGAAGTGGGAACCGCCATAGGCATAGGGACAATAGACAAAGCCTCCACTTGCCCACTCGCTTCCCCAAGAGTTGACGATTATCCATGCGCCACGCTCATCGGCCGACTCCTCTCCATAGACGCCATTGCCATTGAGATCGAACTCCACACGATCGTCGTAGCCCACGATGGTAAGGGCATGGTCTACACCTGTGCCCCACTTCGCCACACAGGCTTTGCCCGTAACGCCCAAAGCATCGTTGGCGGGAGTGCTGGCTATCGTGGAACACGACATGGTGCCCGCTGCTACTCCGATACCAGCCAAGCCGCCCGAGGGGAAGTCGGTATCGCCGTTGTGATTCCACAACCAATTCTTCAGAGCCTCACGGCCTTCCTCGGTGCCTGTGCTCTGAGGAAAGTTGGAAGGCTTGAGCATGCGGTTGAACATGGCGTTGTACCACTTATCGTAGCCTGTCATCCAGCCAAAGTCGTCCTGCGACTCCTCTTGATTACCAAAGAGCTTAGAGTAAGTGCGACCACCATAGACATCGGCGGAAGGCACACCGACGTGCTGCACGAAGTCGTCCTTGCCAGAGTTGCCATTGGTGAGCAACCACACGAAGTGGGTGGGGTATTGATTCTGACTAAGCTGGGCGTTGCGTCTGCGGAAGGCGTCCATCTCGTAGGTAAACATGTAGCCTATGCGTGAGGCCGAGCCACACGACCCACCATCTTGATTGAATACGGGGGGGAAGTACATGGTCTCTGCATTGTTGACGTGGTCGGGACGTTGACTCACCACACCGCGTGCATGGACACGCAGGGGGTGCATGAGCGAAAAGTCGGGATGAAGCTTGTCGGAGTAGTCGGGGTACTTCTTGCGGTCAACGCTCTGTGCATTGAGCAACGTGGGAAATAGTGCGCTTAGGATGGTAACTGTTAGAAAGCTTTTCATTTTATGTGTGTAAAAAGATTAGTCGATGATTTTGATGCTTACGGCCTTGAGTTGTTGCCAACCGGCCTTATCGGTGAGGCGTATCATAAAGTGATAATCACCCGTATCGATGTCGGAGGGAATGGCGATGTCTACCTTGGCTTCATATTGCTTCATACCACCCGGTATGGCAAAGTCCTGATTGTAGACCCACGGATTGACGGGCTTCTTGATAGGATCTAAGGGGCAATCGCCTGCTGAAGTGGAATGAGTGTGATGATCGAAGTTGTTGTGCACTTCAATGTTGAAGTTGCCGAGTTCTTCATTATCAGTAAAAGTATAGCGAAAGGGGATCACATCGCCTCTGTGGTATTGCTGGCAGTCGATCGGATTGGGCACATCGCCATCTACAATCTCAGGCTTCTGCATGTCGTGTGATGAGCTATTAGGCTCATCACTCGAACATGAAGAAACAAGGATTGCTACTGCCATGCAAAACCAACTTATGAGTTGTCTTGTCATGATAGAGCTAATGAGTAATCAAGGAGTTGGGTGGCTATTCATTCAGCCGCCTTTATCGTAATGTTAGAAGTAAACGTGGTGCTTTGTCCAAGTTTGTCGGTCACGACGAAGGTCAACTTATAAGTGCCAGCAGCAGTAGCTTCGGGTATGTCGATGTGTTCGTGGAAGGTGCAGTTCTTTACACCTATATATTTACCCTCTGTCCACGACTTGCTGACCACCATACGCTGTCCATCAGCACTCGCTACGACTACTTCGATGCGAGCGATGAGAGCCTCTGCCTGTAAGTCGCCCTCTAAGTGGAGGTCTTGACCAGCTATGGCTTCCTTGCTATTCTCCTCGCCTACCTCTGCCAAAGCGGCTACGGGGGCTGACACGGAGGGATCGTCGTTATTATTACATGATGAAAGTATTGAGCTAAACGTGCAGAGCATGAGTGCTACTGCGAGTGATAATATCTTTTTCATTTTTGTTTTTTTGTTGATTAATGTATGGTGGTGATAAGACCTACTCATACACACAGATTCATTATTTTAGATTTGCCACTTCAGCATGAGCGAGAAGTTTCGCCCCGGCTCGGGCACACCTATGAGGCGATAGTAACTGGTGTGGTCGTAGTAGCGCTTGTTGAGCAAGTTTTCGGCACGCAGGGTTATGCTTAGTTGATTTTTACCCCACGCGAACTGTTTGCCGATCGAAGCGTTCAGTTGCTGATGCCCTGGCGTGGGCTCTTCGGGAGGGACCACGCGTGATTGCTTTCCTACGATTTGCCATTCGGCACTGACGTAGGCTGACTGTCCTATCACGGCCTTAGGCAACTGCCAACGTGCCTCCGTGCGCACCGCCCACGGCGTGGAATATGGCAGAGAGTAGCCACGCTTTTCACCATTGAGCTGACGTGCGTAAAGGTATTCGCCATCTGCTTGCAGGCTTAAGCTTGGCAGGGGATGCCATACGGCGCTTGCCTCAAATCCCCATCTCATCACACGAGCCTGAGTGTAGTGATAGAGCTGTAACCCCTCACGATAGACGGCTGTGGGACTAAGATAGATATAGTTGGGGAAGTAGTTGACGTAGGGCGTGAACGTGACACTGAACGAACTGCGATGTTCGTATACGATGCCTGCATCAAGCTGATACGACTCTTCGGGCTTCAAGGATGTATTGCCCTCTTCGTAACGGAAGATGCTGTAGTTCACTCCATCTGCAGCCAATTCCTTGACTATGGGCATTCTGAAACTTTTTCCAGCATTGACCTTCAACACCCAATCCGCCGCACACTGCCACACGCTGCCGACCGACCACGTAAGACTATTGAAGTTGCGCTTTAGGTCGGAGGAGCGCTGCATATAAGCGGAGTCGGTCTGAGCTGCTGTAGGCGTCTTGTACCAGTCGTAGTAACGATGCGTCTGCACAGCGCCCCAGTCATAGCGTAAGCCCGCGGTGAGTTGCAAGCGATTATTCACTTGCCACTTGTCGAGCGCAAAAGCGCCCACAAGGGTCTGCTCGAAATTGGGGATAACGAAGCCCCAACCTCCACGTTGGTTGTGCTGACGTTCGAGGCTCGCACCTATCTGCAGTTCGTGCTCACCAAGCATTTGGCTCACTTTTACGTTTGCCGAATAGGTGCGCTTGACAAAAGTGCGCTCGAGCGTAGTGGAGGGGATGGGCATATAGCCGTGAGATACGGGTTCTGACTCTTCACGCTGCTTATTGTCTTGATAAGCGATGTGGGCTGTCAGCACGCCTCCTTGCCAACGATAATCGGTCTGATTGGTCAGCATGAGATGGTTCACGCTGTGGAAGGGAAGGTCGATATCACGGCTTGAATGGTCGTAGTCGATGGTCGAAAGCCGAACCTCAAGCCCATGCGCATTGGCAAAGAAGCCACTACGCGTGTTGACGTTGGAAAGGCGAAAGATGCTCTTCCACTTCGGACTGTCGTAGCCCAGGACCACGCTTCCATTCCATTCGCGCCCTGCGGTGTTGCGCAGTCTGTGCTTGAAGAGTGGGATGTTGTAGGAATAATAGGCTATGTGGTCAGTGGGCACGCGATAGTCGGCATAGTCCACCCATGTGGCATTGGCCTTATAAAGCAGATGCTCACTCCGCCCCGCCACTTGCAACGATGTACCTACAGACTGATTGACCGTACGTCCAAAGAGACTGACTGAGGCAGAGCATTTGCGCCACGGCACAACATCGCTCTTAAGGTTTACCACACCGGCTATGGCATCGGAACCATAAGTGAGAGCGGCAGGACCTTTCACCACTTCGGCTTGATCGACAGCAAACTGGTCGACCTCGAGTCCGTGGTCATCACCCCACTGCTGACCCTCGTGTTTGATACCATTTTCCGACACTAACACGCGATTGAAGCCTAAGCCACGAATGACTGGCTTCGACTCGCCAGAACCTATGCTCATAGCCTTTACTCCTGGCAGCAAGCTCAGCGTCTGCATGAGCGAACCGCTGAACCTCTGCTCTATAAATTGCTTATTTGCCCTTACACTGTTAAGGGCCGACGATAATTGGGCTTGCTTATTGGTATTTCCTCTTACAACGACCTCGCCTAAGGTCGCAGCCTCCCGTGTCGTACGCTTTAAGCTATCAGCAGGAGTAGCCGACATTTGCGCACAACAAGGGCTGACGATAAGAGGAAATGCCATTAAGAGAAGCCACTTCCTATTTCTCATCATCAATCAAAATAGAATACCAATAAGTAAGTTTGGATAATTGCAGATCGGGTATAGCACAAATGGGGGCTATACACGATCTCTCTTAGAAACACAATGCTGGCGGAGCACGTGTAGAAAGCACATCGTCTCGCAGCCTATTTACAAACGAACAACTTGCTGCATAAACAATGCGCACGATGGCAACAAACGTTGCCACACTTACGATGGAGGGGACCGTGTAGGTGAGGCTTTGCAACACGCAAAGCGCACAATCGTGAGCGGAATGATCGCCTACAAAGTGACCATCGTGATGAATATGATGAGCACAATCGTAGCAATAGACAGCGCTATCGGCCTCCGCCATCTCTTCATGATGGTGGAAGCTGACGGCTAACAACATTGGCAAATATACCAATATCAATAGCCACGCATAACGCAGACGCTTATGTAATAACTTTTGCATAAGATCGTTACTATAACGATTTGCTCTTTCTAATTAATTCGCTGCAAACTTACAGATAAATGTTGTAGGATGCAATAGTCGGAATGATATATTAGGATTATTTTAAAGTAGCGATTACTTCTTATGAATCTAATGTTGTTTTTTTGACATTAGCAGATTCTTCGAGCAGAATATGTGGCAACGTAAAACTTTTACCTTACCTTTGCATAAGCAAGCCTTACGCTCTCGACTTGCACTATCTCACCTAAATACAAAAAACTTTGATCCATGAATATCACTCGAAGAATAGGAATGCTCGCAGTAGCTCTGGCGATATGCTTCGGAGCTGAAGCAGCAGAAGTGGTCTACCGCATAGTAGAGTACAACAAGAATACTGGCGACTTTACGCTTGCTCCATCGGGCAGCGTACCTAAAGGCTCGTATGCCTACTTTGTCAACGATTATGGTGCCACAACGGGCAATCGCTACAATCAAATTCCGCGTGGCAAGGAGGCTTCGCTCATGCTGGAGGGATGGCAAGGATGCGCCATTCGCAGCATTACGCTGAGCATGTGCTCCAACAATCAGTCGGGACAATTGGGCCTCAGCATCGACTGTGGCGAAGAGAATCTCTTCACCCAGAAGCCCACCGACTTTGCCAGCGATGCATGGTTTGGAGAGTGGGTATCGAAAGACTTGAACGTCTTTGTCGACATCACCCGATCGCTCAACCTTCCTGCCTTCTCCACCGACGAGGCTTCTATCACGCTGAAAGGGGGCACACAAGAAGGCTCTGTCTACATCAACGCCATCACGATAGACTACGACGAAGCACCTGGTGCAGAACTCGAGTCGCCCATGGGGTGGGCTTATGAGAAGCTTACTAAGAAGAGTACGCTCCAGCCGGGCGATGAACTAATCATCTACCGCAACAGATGCGCCGCGACCGACATTGACGGCATCAGCACAGGTCACTACCTCGACGTCACGCCACTGGCCTCAACATCCGACGTAAGCAATCCCGACGTGCTCCGCTTCACGCTGGGAAAGGCTGATACGGAAGACGCTTGGACGCTGACCGACCAGTACAATCGCCAACTCGGCGCTTCGGGCAAGCAAGCCCTCGTATGGGACGAAGGCACGATGCAGTGGCAGATTTCTCTTGGCTATGATGGCGCTACGCTCACACCAGCAAGCACAGGCTACGGCACGCTGAGGTTCAACGCTCCAGCGGAGAGCTACGCCCGATTTGCCCTCTATACGTCGAAGTCGCTTCCCCTACCCTACCTTTATCGCAAAGACCATCAACTGCAGCCCGTAACTGCGCGTTCGCTTTCATTCGACGAAGAGGAAATTACGGCTTCGCTGAGCGACGAGCACCTTGCACTCCACCCCACACTTATGCCCACATCTACTACCGACCAACGTCTGCGCTGGAGTAGCACCAACGAGGCGGTGGCGAGCGTAAACGGAGGCTACGTAAGTATGCTTTCTGCTGGCGAGACGATCATCACGGCTCAGACCATCGACGGTAGTTGCCAAGCGAGCGTGAAGCTCATCGTCACGCCTACTACGGGCATCGTTTCCACCCACACGCACGCTTCCTCATCGGCTTCGCGCAAGATTATCGCTGGCAAGCAGGTGCTCATCCTATCGCCCAACGGGAAATATGCGGTAAATGGAGCAAAGGCGATAGGTGAGTAAGGGCTTACGCGTTGACGGAAAAGCTCTCATTAGATTCACACCTAAAGTTACAAGGCTAACAGAGAATAGCCTGTTCCGACAATCGCTTCTCTCTCGGTATACATGAATCGCCCCATGCACTCTCTTCCTACAAGAGTGCATGGGGCGATTCTTTTTGCTTCACCTTCCCGTCGGCAAACGTACATCTGCTCGTCGCCAAACGTGCGTCTATAGCTTTACCGCTGGGCAGCGGCAGAGCTGCCGATGGCCTGCGGCAGCGTTGCCGATGGCCTGCGGCAGCGTTGCCGATGGCCTGCGGCAGAGCTACCGGACGGCAGCGGCAGAGCTACCGAACGGCAGCGGCAGACGGGAAAACGTACAACAAAAGATGGGAAAGCAACTATCTTAAGCTAAGAAGACTATGGTCTACAGAAGAATAATCTACAATCTTCATACAGAGAAGCCCCTCACTATTCTTCCCTTTCTTTAAGCATTTTGAGCGTGAGCTCGTAGCCCGTTTGGATAATTTCTTCGGCACGATCGAAGTCGAACACGCCGAAGCGATTCATCGGAATGTTGATGGCCACGTCGGGCGGGGTGAGTTTCTGCGCCATGACCGTATTGCGCTGTATCTGGAGCGAGATGGCCGACGACATGAGCGTGAGATAATTGCTCGTGACCTTGTCGGGCACGAAGGAGGAAATAAAGCGTTGCAAAGAGAGCAATATGCTGCGCCCTTGGCGCTCACGTTGCCGTTTGATCTCGCGCTCCTCCTCTATCTCCATACTGGCGGGTGCGCTCACATTGACCGAGACCAAGAGGTCGCCCTCTGTGCGCGGAGCACGATTGAGCGGAAGCGGATTGACCATGCCTCCGTCTACCAACACGTGATGGGCTATCTTGATGGGCTTAAACACCGACGGCATAGAGATCGATGCACGCATGGCGCGGTAAAGGCTGCCCTTGGAGAATACCACTTCGCGTTGCGAAACGAGGTCGGCTGCCACGGCACGGAAGGGAATGGGAAGCGCTTCTATCTGTCGGTCGGGGGCAAACTCCTCAAGCGTATGCATCACCTTCTCTCCCTTCACCAGATAGTTCTTGCCCAAGGAGATGTCGGTAAGCGAGATTACTTCGCGGCGCGTAAGGCTCTTAAACCACTGTTCTGCCTCATCGAGTTTGCCCGCGCAATAGAGTCCGCCGACGAGGGCGCCCATCGAGGTGCCCGTCACGGAGGTGATGTCGTAGCCCATCTGCAGGAGTGCTCTGATGGCGCCTATATGGGCATAGCCGCGTGCGCCTCCGCTGGAGAGTACAAGGGCTACTTTCCTTGTATGCGACATAATGTTTTAGATTGAAAAGATTGAAGTTTTCGCCCATTTCTGTGGCCGACGCGTCTCGCGTCGGCATAAGCTGCGGGCAAGAGAGCTTATTGCAATTGGATTAAATCCTTAATTAGTGGAGATGCTGACGCGTGGACGCGTCGCCATCCCCCCCCAGTATTGGCTGAAATTTAATTACAAAACGGCGCCAGCGTGGCGCAATCCCCTCATATAGGAGCATATTTGTGCTACGCTGGCGCTGAAATCTCGCCTCGAAACTGTGTTGTGGGGGCGGGGATTATTTCTTGTGAAGCTTATTGAGGCCTTCGATCACGTCGGAAGTGATATCGACCGCTGGATCGGTGTAGAGCACGTTGTCGCCACTCTTGCTGATGATCACCTTGAAGCGTCCGTCCTTGTTGTACTCCTTAAGGAATGCATTGATATCGTCGCGGAGCTTCGTCTGATACTGCTGTGTGGCCTTGGCCATGTCGGCCTCTATGCGCTCTTGGAATCGCTGAAGCTCTTGTTGCTGCTTCTGCAAGCGGGCTTGTGCTGCCTCGCCCTCCTGCTGCGATGTGAAACCGCCCGACTGTGCCTTCTTCTGGAAGCTGATCATGTCGTTCTGCAGCTTCTGTCCCTTCGCGTTAAGCTGCTGGCGGTAAGCATTCTGCTTGCTTTCGAGCTGCTTCTGTCCTTGCTTGCAGTATTCGCTCTGAGCGGCAAGCGAATCAATGTCGACTACGGCTACGGGACATGCATTGGCTGAAGCCGCTTCTGTGGTGCCAGCCTTAGGAAGCCCGTTTGACTTTACCTGCTTGGCAGGATCCTTCTGACCGCAGGAGGTCAGTGCCATGCTCGCTGCAAAGAGCAACACGGCGCATGAAGTGATATGTCTCATACGATTCTTTCTTTCACTCTTTTAGTGTTCACAATTCTTGCTTCAGCATCTTGCGACTGTACGCAGCCTATGCCGCGCTGACGCATGGCACGACTCTGATCGACGTGAGTCTTGACAAAACTACGACCAAAAAAGAGGCGTACGGACAATAAAGCGATGCACGAAGCAACAATTATGAGCGTTACGATGAAGAGTTCCATTTCTTTTTTTTACTTTTGCTTGCTGAATACGGGAGCCTCGCTCCCAATTTTCGAAGCAAAGTTACACAATAATATATATATAGCAATGAGTAACACCAATCTTTTAGAGCCGAGCATCGTATTCGATTGCTTTGCTGAAGTGAACAAAGTGCCCCGTCCTTCTAAGAAGGAGGAGAAGATGATTGCCTTCCTAAAGGCATTTGGTGAAAGTCTGGGTCTGCCCACTAAAGTGGACGAGACGGGCAACGTATGCATTAGCAAACCCGCTACCCCGGGCTATGAGGGCCGCAAGACGGTGATTCTCCAGAGCCATATGGACATGGTATGCGAGAAGAACAAAGACTCTGATTTCAACTTTGAGACTGACGCTATACAGACCTACGTAGACGGTGAATGGATGCGCGCCAAAGGCACTACGCTGGGTGCTGACGACGGTATCGGCGTGGCCATGGAGATGGCTATCCTTAAGTCCAACGACATTGAGCATGGTCCGATCGAGTGTGTGTTTACCCGCGATGAAGAGACGGGCCTTACGGGCGCCTTCGGCATGAAGGGCGACTTCATGCACGGTGACTACTTGATCAACCTCGACTCGGAGGATGAGGGACAGATCTTCGTGAGCTGCGCTGGTGGTGTGCGCACCACTGCCACTTATCCCTTCCCCACCGAAGCCATGCCCCAGGGCTATACCACCTTCCGCATCGGCGTGAAGGGCTTGACGGGTGGCCACTCTGGCGACGATATTAAGAAGAAACGTGCCAATGCCAACAAGCTCTTGGTGCGCTTCCTCGTCAGCGAAATGGAGAAGATGGACCTCCGCCTCTCCGACATTCAGAGCGGTGGCTTGCACAACGCCATTCCTCGTGAGGGCCATGCCACTTGTGCCGTTCCTACCGACAAGTTTGCCACGATTAAGGCAGATCTCGAGGCATTTGCAGCTGACGTGAAAGAGGAATTCTCTGTAACGGAGAAGACCATCGTCTTCACCATCGACGAGGAACCTGCTGCTACTGAAGCCATGCAGTCCACTGCTATGCGCAAGATGTTGCTCTCGCTCCATGCTGTCCACAATGGTGTGTTTGCCATGAGTCAGGACATCGACTGGTTGGTAGAGACTTCGTCAAACCTCGCAAGCATTCGCCGCGAAGGCGACCACGTGACTGTCACCACGAGTCAGCGAAGCAGCGTGAGCAGCGCTTGTGCCAACATGGCGAGCGTAGTACGTGCTGCCTTCGAACTGGGTGGTGCCTCTGTCGTGACCAACGAGGGCTATCCCGGCTGGAAACTCAACCCCAACAGTGAGATCGTCAAGATTGCCAAGGAAAGCTACGAGAGCCTCTTCGGCAAGGAGCCCAAGATCCTGGCCATCCACGCCGGTCTGGAGTGTGGCCTCTTCTCTGAGAAATATCCTAAGCTCGACATGGTGAGCTTCGGTCCTACTCTCCGCGGCGTTCACTCTCCCGACGAGCGTTTGCTCATCCCCACCGTGAAGATGGTATGGGATCATCTGCTCGACATTCTCAAGAGAGTATAAGCAATAAAAAGAATAGTTGATGAGTTTAGGAGTTTAAGAGTTTAGAAGTTTCCTTTGTCTACAAGCAAAGCTAAACTTATTAAACTCCTAAACTTTTAAACTTATATTTTTCCCCACCCTTTCCCCATGCGTTACCTTCTATTGTTTCTCCTGCCCGCTCTGCTACTAACTTCATGCTTGAAAGACGATGCTTACACCGCATCGCCCAACGACCGATTGGCGTTCAGCAAAGATACGGTGGCTTTCGACACCATTCTCAGCGGCGAACCCACCAAGACTTACTCCTTCATGGTCTACAACCATGCCGACAAGGCACTGCGCATCCCCAGCGTATCGCTACAGAAAGGACAAGACTCGCCCTTCCGCGTCAACGTCGATGGCAGTGCACTCGTGGGAGGCAGCGGTACGGACTTTGAGATTGCTCGAAAAGACAGCATGGTGGTATATCTCATGGCCAACGTGCCCGAGAAGGATACCGACCTGCCCGTCAGCTACGAAGATAAACTCGTCTTTACCACCGAAGCTGGCACATCGCAAGAAGTAGTGCTCACGGCTTCTGGACAAGACGTGATAACGCTCAAGGAGCGCCACATCCAGGCGGACGAGACGTGGAGTGCCCGACGTCCCTATCGCATCATGGATAGCCTCGTAGTCGATCGCGGAGCAACGCTCACGCTCGAGCCTGGCACCTGCCTGATGTTTCACTCCAAGGCTCAACTCATCGTACACGGGCGCCTCGTGGTGAACGGTTCTGCCTCCGCTCCAGTCACGATGCGCGGCGATAGGCTCGACTACATGTTCACCCGCCAACCCTACGATCGCACGCCCGGACTGTGGGGAGGAATCATACTAAAGGAAGAGTCGTACGACAATCATATCAACTACGCCGACATTCACAGCAGCACGAATGGTCTGCAAATCGATTCTTGCGACATCGGCCGACGCACACTAACGCTCGAGAATTCTATCATTCACAACACCACACACCATGGCCTCAACCTACGCATGGCCTCGGCATATGTGGGCAACTGCCAACTGACGAATGCTGGCGGCGACTGCGTACACGTGCGCGGAGGCGACCTTCAGATGGTGCATTGCACCATAGCCCGATTCTATCTGTTCACGGGCGGTAGCGGCGGAGCTGCCATCGACTTTGCCAACTATGACGGCGAAGAACGCCTGCCCCTGCAGCGCCTCGACATCACGAATAGCATCATCACTGGCTACCAAAGCGATGAGATGATGGGCAACTTCAATAAGCGCTACGACGATGCCTTCAACTACCACTTCGATCACTGCCTCATCAACACCAAAGAGATCAAGAATGATGAGCACTTCACCAACTGTCTTTGGGACACCGACGAGAGCAGTTCCACTGCAAGCGATGCCGTAGTGCGCGACAAAAACTTCACCCCCGACTTCGACACCGAGACGCTCACCTTCACCTTCATGCTCTCTCCCCGATCGAAGGCAGTAGGCACTGCCGATGCCACCGTCACCGCTGCCACCTACCCTCTCGACCGCCTTGGCACTCCTCGCACCATCGCCCCCGACATGGGCTGCTACCAGCACAAAGCAGAAGCCTCAGATCAATAAAATAACATAGAATCCCCTAGAAATCCTAGAAATCCCCTAGAACACCTAGAAAGCCCCTAGAACACCTAGAAAGCCCCTATAAAGCCTAGAAAGCCTAGAAAGCCTAGAAATCCCATAGAAATCCTCTCCCCCAGAAATCCCCATGCTCCTCCAGCAGTTCTCTCACCTTCCCGCCTCGCAAATAGCAGAGCAAGCCAACCGCAGCGTGGCTCAGCATGCAGCAGTAGTAATCACCGCCCCTCCGGGGGCGGGCAAATCTACGTTGCTGCCACTCACGCTCCTGCAATCTCTGCCCGCCGACGGCGGAAAGATTCTTATGCTCGAGCCACGCCGACTTGCGGCCAAGCAGATAGCCCTGCGCATGGCACATATGCTGGGCGAGAAGGCAGGACAGACCGTGGGCTACCGTGTGAGATTCGACTCGTGCACCTCCCCCCAGACGCGCATAGAGGTGCTCACCGAAGGCATTCTCACGCGTATGCTCATTGACGATGCCACACTCGAGGGCGTGAGCATGATCATCTTCGATGAGTTTCACGAACGGAACATACATACCGACCTGGCTCTCGCCTTAGCGCGTCAGTCGCAACAGATCATACGCCCCGATCTGCGCCTCGTCATCATGTCTGCCACGATCGATGCTTCCTCTATCTGCCAAGCACTCCAAGCCCCGCTGATAGAGAGCGAGGGATGCATGTTTCCCGTAAGGGTGGAATATCTTGAGACAGAGCCTAAGCCAAGCGAGATGGTCAGCTGCGTGGCATCTGCCGTGCGACGTGCACTGAGAGAGACCGCAGGCGATGTCCTGGCATTCCTCCCCGGACAAGCTGAGATAGAACGCTGTATGGAGCGACTCTCGTCGCTGACGGAAGAGGGCATCAACGTCTGTCCGCTCTACGGCAACCTACCCGCCGAGCGCCAAAGCATGGCTATCGCGCCATCGCCTGTGGGAGAGCGAAAGGTGGTGCTCGCCACGCCCATAGCCGAGACCTCGCTCACCATCGAGGGAGTAAGGGCTGTGGTCGACTCGGGGCTGCATCGCAAACTCACGTTCGACCCTCGCACACAACTCAGCACACTACAGACCGTGCGCATCAGCCTCGACATGGCAGCTCAGCGCATGGGGCGTGCCGGCCGTGTGGCAGAGGGTGTATGCTATAGGCTATGGTCGCAGGCGTCAGAGAGCCGCATGCAGCCTCAGCGATTGCCCGAAATCATAGAAGCCGACCTCTCGCCGCTCTTGCTCGCCGTAGCAGCCTTTGGCGAAAGCCATGTCGAAGCACTCCCTTGGCTCACACCTCCGCCCCGTACCGAACGTTTGCTCGCTGCCCAGCGGCTGCGTGCGCTCGGAGCGATTTCTGCCGACGGAGCGATTACGCCCTTAGGCAAACAGATGGCGCAGCTGCCCTGCCATCCACGCATAGCCCGCATGATGCTCGGTGCACCAAGCCCAGAGCTGAAGGCTTTGGCTTGCGACATTGCCGCCGTGCTCGAAGAGAAAGATCCGCTCGCCGCCACTGCGCAGGGAGCAGACCTCTCGCTGCGCATATCCCACCTGCGACAAGCGCGCCGCAACCATCTGAAAGATGGGCGCTGGAGCCGCATAGCGCAGATCTCGCGCGAGTATCGTCGCATGATTCATGCCGCCGAGGCGGATGCTGATGTTGCTCCCGAAGAGTGCGGACAACTTGTTGCCCTGGCCTATCCCGAACGTGTGGCTCAAGCCACCGATGGCATAGGCCACTTCCGATTAGCCGATGGCAACAATGCCATGGTCGATTCCTCAGATTGGCTCACAAGCTCGCCGTGGCTCGCCGTGGCTTCGCTCCATGCTGCACAGGGGGCCATGGGACGCATCTTTCTGGCAGCTCCGATTTCTCCTTCCGATATAGATGGCTCTCTCACGCAGGAGCGCGACAACCTCTCGTGGGACAACAAGCAGGGCTGTGTCGTAGCACAACGGGAGAAGCGTATCGGAAAACTTCTGATCGAAGCCAAGCAGCTCCAGAGCGTTGATGCCGAAGCTGTATCTGCCCTCATCTGTTCCGCTGCTGCTCGATATGGTAGGAGCATGTTTGCCTGGACCGACGAGGTGCAGGCTCTGCAGCGCCGCATAGCGCAAGTAGCGATGTGGCATCCCGAGTTCGATCTGCCCGATGTCTCTACCGACAATCTGCTCCAGACTGCCTCCTCCTGGCTGCCATTCTACCTCAGTCAGGCCGCTCGTCCCTTAACCTCCGCAGCAGAACTTCGCCGACTGCCCCTCGCCGAAATCGTGTGGAACATCCTCTCCTACGACCATCAGCAAGAGATCAGCCGAATAGCGCCTACCCACATCACAATGCCCACAGGAAGCCGCATCCGTGTGGACTACCGCCAAGGAGCCGAAGCGCCCATCGTAAGCGTACGTTTGCAAGAATGCTTCGGACTGGAGGATACGCCCCGCGTGGACGATGGGCGCCAGCCCGTACTGATGGAACTCCTCTCGCCAGGCTTCAAGCCCGTGCAGCTCACGCAAGACCTTCGCAGCTTCTGGCAAGGCACCTACTTTGAAGTGCGCAAGGAGCTCCGCCGCCGTTATCCCAAACACTATTGGCCCGAAAACCCTCTTGAGGCAGAAGCCGTAAGAGGCATAAAGCGAAAGAAAGGCTAAGCAGCAATCTACATACAAGCCGTATTGTAGAAACAAATAAGCCAAAGTCCATCTATCAAGACTTTGGCTTATTTGCTTTAGCACTCTACAGCTTATATAGAAAGCTTACAAAGCTGCAATAAAATTCATTAAGAAAAATGGCTATTGAGACATATTATCTCAGATGCCTTTATTGAAAGGACCACGCTTGTTCGTTAATTGTTGCGCATCGTTTATCTTAACACTGTCATGGCATTTAATATTTGTATTGCTTGTAGCCAAAATAGCTAAAGTGTACTAAGTAATAATACAACACGTAGAAGTGCTGTAAAATGACTTCATATAAAAGTGTAAAAGATTAACAAGGTTAGGTACAGAAATGGAATAGTGTGTTTAATCGTGTGTTTAGTCGTGCTTTAATATTGCATAGTAAGACTAGGATAAAGGTTGGGAATATCCTCTTTGCATTAGTTGGTCGGAACTTACGAACAAGTAGTGCATTACGAAATGCTATAATACTTGGTTCTTTTGCCAAACTATTTCTTATCTGTTGCAAAGATAATGCAAATCGAATGCAGAACATCAAGCTTGCTTGAATGTTATGCTGAGATGCAGCTTATCTTCTGCAAAGATAAACAAACATTTCTTATATATCTTAGTTTTTGTAAAT
>ERZ808270.285-NODE-285-length-31450-cov-9.044593_pt1 | contig 31450 bp, 18 predicted proteins | sample MGYA00521082_ERZ808270 | MGnify/ENA primary metagenome ERZ808270 (study PRJEB31516, sample SAMN03275594) | gut metagenome | biome: mammalia-associated habitat; material: feces | host: Papio cynocephalus | place: Kenya | collected 2012-07-27 ... | reverse complement strand
TTTGAAAAACTGTTATTTTACGCCATCTTTCTAAGGGTGGGAAACTTCAGTTAATGATTATCCGTGGCGGAGGTCTCCGGCCTCCGCTGCAAGCGAATATCACTCTAATGTATTGATATACGAGAATACAATCAACGAAATTACACGAGAATTATACGGAATCGATAAAGAACCCGTAAATGCAAACAAATATTAAAATTGTAATTATTACAAACTATTACTTGTTCAGTCCAAATCTTTTCCTTAAATTTGCATCAGTAAAACAAAAACCAACCCTAACAATAACATTACGAACATGAAAGAACTGAAAGGAACAAAGACCGAGCGCAACCTCATGGAGGCTTTCGCAGGCGAGTCGCAGGCACGCAACAAATATACATTCTTCGCTTCCAAGGCCCGCAAGGACGGCTACCAGCAGATTGCCGCCCTCTTCGAAGAGACTGCACAGAACGAGAAGGAGCACGCCAAGATGTGGTTTAAATACCTTGAGGGTGGCGCCATAAAGAGCACAGAGGAGAATCTCAAGGCAGCTGCCGAGGGCGAGAACTTCGAGTGGACTGACATGTACGACCGCATGGCAAAGGAGGCCGACGAGGAAGGCTTCACGGAGATTGCCGCCGCGATGCGTGGCGTAGCAGCCATTGAGAAGCACCACGAGGAACGCTACCGCAAGTTGCTGAAGAACATCGAGGACGGCGTAGTGTTCTCGCGCGATGGCGACTGCATCTGGCAATGCCGCAACTGCGGCCACATCGTCGTGGGCAAGCAGGCTCCAGAGGTGTGCCCCGTTTGCAAACATCCGCAGAGCTACTTCGAGCTCGCTGCCAACAACTACTAATGTAACGGCGGGAGTGTCAAAGCTCTCAAATTGCAATTTTGTATTTTGACTCACCTGGGCTATGGGCTTGTTGGGCTTTCATTCCGAATTTAAAGTCACTCCAAAGTCACTCCAAAGTCCAGATGAGTCAATTTTAAGTCTTAAAAATTTTGCAGTATAGAAAAATCTTTGTAACTTTGCACTCGCAAATCGCCAATGCCCAGATGGCGGAATCGGTAGACGCGCTGGTCTCAAACACCAGTGGGGCAACCCATCCCGGTTCGAGCCCGGGTCTGGGTACAACGCAAAGCGATCAAGAATTGAGCAATCGATTCTTGGTCGCTTTTTTATTTTTCCAGGTTACATCTGAAATTCAAACAGCATTTCTGCTTGCATTTTCTGCCATGGACATTCGCTACGTACAACCGCTCTCCCACCCCTACATTTTCCACCGTTCCACAACCGTTTTTCTAAAGCGCCACTTTAGCGTCCCAAAAGCGCCGCTTTAGCACGTCCAAAGCGCCGCTTTAGAAAGACCAAAGCGCCGCTTTAGAAACAGCAAAAAAAAGGCTGGCTTCCTCGGAGGGAAACCAGCCATAATAAATGGTTATATGCTATCGCTAAAGGGCGTGTGCCCAAAAGAGCGATTTAGAGATTCGGGTTCATCTCGTTCCACTTCTCTACTGACGGAACGATGCCAAGCTCTACAATCTCGTCGCGCATCTTGCAGAGATGCTCGTAAGACTTCTGGAGGTCAGCAAGCTCCTCAGGAGTACCTGTAGGCTCTGTGAAGTGAACGCCAGTGTTGTCGATAGTTGTAGGCATAGCCATCATCACGTTCTTGAAGCCGAGCTTGTCGTGGTTGACATAGCAGCCAGCAGGCAGAGTGAACTTCTCGCCACCCATAGCAGCCTCAATCATCTTAACGGCGTTGTAAGCCGGGCTCTGGAATGAAGAACGACCGCGCAGCTTGATGATGTTTGAACCACCCTGTACGGTGTTGTGCTTGATCTCCTCCCAACGCTCTGCAGAAAGACCGAGCTCTGAGAGAGGCTTGCCGTCTACCTTCACCTGAGAAGCGAATACAGCCATCTGCTCGCCGTGACCACCGTAAGTGTGTGCACCGGTCACCTTGTCCTGCTGTACGTTGAACTCATGTGCGAGAGCCTGCTGCAGACGTGTAGAATCGAGGGCAGCGAGAGAGGTCAGCTGGTTGGGCTTAAGACCAGAGTGGATAAGAGCTGTAAGAGCAGTAACGTCAGCCGGGTTGAAGATAACAACCACGTGCTCTACGTTCGGGCAGTATTTCTTGATGTTGTCACCGAACTCAGCGGCGATCTTGCAGTTGCCCTTGAGGAGGTCCTCACGGGTCATACCCTCCTTACGGGGAGCGCCACCGGAAGAGATGATGAACTTAGCGCCTGTGAAAGCCTCTTCAGGATTTACAGTGTAAGTTACGTTCGCACCTGGGAATGCGCACTGCTGGATCTCGTCGTATACGCCATGAACACCCGGCTCATAGATATCGTAAAGACAAATGTTAGGAGTAAGGCCCAGCATAAGGGCGCTCTGTACCATGTTTGAACCAATCATGCCGCCGGCACCGACGATCAAGAGTTTCTCGTTAGATAAAAATGCCATAATAAATGATGTTTTATTATATGTTTATTAATATTTGTTCTGTCGTTTCTTATCTTCTGCAAAGATACAACTTTTTTGAAACAAACAAAATATTTTGTACTACTTTTAATATGTTGTTTATTCTTAATTTTTTTGTTATTTCACTTCAATGCGGAACGTGGAGGCAGGCAGACCCTCGCCATTGACAAGATTGGCGCGTGTGAAGGGTTGCCATCCGTAGCGCACATAGCGCGGCTTCGCCACTTCGGAGGAAACGACGACGACGGTTGAGCCCTCGATGCGTGCCTCTGCCTTGTGGTAGAGTCCTTCGTATTCCGCCACCTCAAACGTGAGCGGCTCGCGGCCGTCGCTCGTGGCGAGGCTGCCGGCGTGGTCAAACTCCACGCGCACTATGCCGTCGCCCGTGACGTAGGCTCCCTTTACGAGCGGCCCGCTGCTCTCAAGAGCGGAGAAGCCGTAGTCATTGTGCAGGGCGAGGCGTGCGAGTCGCTCGCCGACGGGCTGCTTGCGCGTGGGATGCACATTGAGGGAGTCGCCCATGTCGGACGACACTGCCATGCCTACATTCGGCACTTCGCTGAGCAGGCGGCGCTGGCTGTCGCGAAACCACTGCCAGGGCAGGCGGTCCATGCTTGAGAGTTGCACGTAATAGAACGGCATGGAGGGTTGCTGCCAATATGCACGCCAGTCGCCGACGAGCATCTTGAAGAGTTGCTCGTGGAGATTGAAGTTCTGCGCATTCGACTCCCCCTGGTACCAAACGACGCCGCGTATCGGATAGTGGGCAAGCGGCTTTATGCCCGCCTCGAAGAGGTAGCACGGCTCATAGGGATGGCGCTGGCTGCGTATGTCGGAGGATTTCTTCATGTTGAAAAGGGCACGCTCGCGCACCCAGGGCTGTATGAAGTCGTTGCCGGTCCAGTTGTCGAGGATGTGGGGCAGCTGGCACTCCACAGCCTTGCGGCCTATCCATGCCTCACACGGCGCTCCGCCCACGGCGTTGCAGATGACGCCGACGGGCACTTGCAAGCTGTCTTGCAGCATACGTGCGAAGTAGTAGCCGATGGCAGAGAAGTCGCGTGCCGTCTCCGGGGTACACGTTTGCCATTGTGTTTGGCGGAAGTATTGCAGGTCGTTGATGGAGTCGAGAGCATTTTGGCTCCACTCCTCTGCATTAGTACGCCAGCGCGCCTTCATGTCGAAGAGACGTATGTCGGGATTGGAGGCGGAAGGAATGTCGCGTGCGGCGGTGGCAGCCTCCTTGAGCATGAACTCCATGTTGGACTGTCCGGAGCAGAGCCACACCTCGCCGTAAGCCACATTGCTGAAGGAGAGTGTGCGACGGGAGGTGCTGACGGTGAGCGTCAGGCCCTTCTCGGCACGGTGGGCAGGAAGACAGACGCTCCAGTCGCCCATGGCGTCAGCCGTCGTCTCCGCCTTGAAGACGGAGGGTTTTGGGGCACGCACATGGCGCGGCTTACCCTTTCCTGCTTTCGGTGTGGGCGCAGAGGCGCGAGTCAGCTCCACTGTCACCTTTTCCCCGGCGTCTGCCGTGCCGCCGATGAGCAGCTGTCGGTCGCGCTGCAGCACCATGTTGTCGCTGTAGACGTCAGGCATCTGCAAGCCGCCGTAGTTGCCGGTGACGGCTCCGTAAGCAGCGAGGGCGAGTCGGCGCGCACCATCTCGGTTGGGATGAACGGCGTCGGGGAGGAGCTGCGGATAATCGATGAGCGGACGCTCGAAGTCGACGAGCTGCGCTCCGGACGCCTGAGCGACAGTCGCTATGGCATCCTTCACATCCTCGCGCCACTGTCGCGTGCTGCTCTCGAAACGCGGATGCTTATAAGTGATTGGCGTGGGGAGGGCGACGATGACGCGGCAGGCAGGGTTCAGCTGCCGCAATGTGTCGATGATTGCGAGATAGTCGGCAACGAACTCGTCGCGGTAGTAGGTCCAGTTGCGCGGGTCGGTGTCGTTGATACCGAGATGTATGATGGCGATGTCGCTCTTCGATGCCTTCGCCTTGCGCCATTCCTCCTGCTCCACGTAGGGACGATGGCCATGGCGGAGGAGCGTTGCGCCCGACTTGCCGTAGTTGCCCACCTCATAGCCGCTGCCGAGAAGGCGCTGCAGTTGGGCGGGATAGGACTCCGTGGAGGGGTCGTCGAGTTTCATGCCGTAGGTGATGCTGTTGCCGATACACGCCACGCGCACGGGTTTGGCGGCGCTGAGCGGCAAGGCAAAAAGCATGGCGAGAAGTGCAGACAATAGATGAATTCTTGTCATAAGTAGATTGTTTGCTGTTTGTATGGTAGTGAGGATTATATGAAGTCGTCGCCCTTCTGGAGCTGTATCTCGTTGATAAGGCGTCGGATGTTGGCTGACGAGTCTTCCTTGCGGCAGATGAGAAGCACGTTGTCCTTCTCCGCCACGATGTAGCCGTCAAGACCGCTGATGACGGCGAGGCGCTCCTTGGGGAGCTTCACGACGTTGCCCCTGGAGTTGTCGAGCACTACGTCGCTGTCGATGACGACATTGTCGCCCTCGCCTTTGTTCATTGCCTCATAGATGCTGTGCCACGTGCCGAGGTCTGCCCAGCCGAAGTTGCACTTCATGACGCACACGTTGTCGGACTTCTCCAGTATGCCGTAGTCGATCGACTGGTTGGGATAGAGCGGAAAATTGTCGTGGATGAACTGGTTCTCCTCGCGGTAGTCGTACGCGGGATGCTCGGCGTCGTAGTTGCGGAGAACGGTGGGCAGGAGTTCGTCGAAGCGTTTAAGAAGGCAGCGTGCGCTGGCGAGGAAGAGGCCGGTGTTCCAGTAGAACTCGCCGCTCTCCATGAAGATGCGTGCGAAGTCGCGCTCAGGTTTCTCCGTGAAGGAGCGCACACTGTAGACGCCCTCCCCCACGGGGTCGCCCATCTGAATGTAGCCATAGCCTGGCTCGGGGCGCGTAGGCTTGAGTCCGAGAGTAAGCAGACAGTCGTGTGTAGCAACGAAGTCGAAGCCCCGGTTGATGCAGTCGGCGAAAGCGTCGTCGCCGATGATGGTCTGGTCGGAAGGAACAACGGCGATGTTGGCGTCGGGATTGGCGTGTTTTATGCGGTGGGTACACCAGGCTACGCTGGGCGCCGTGCCGCGGTGGATAGGCTCGGCGAGAAGATGGTCGGGGGCAAGATTGGGCAGCTGCTCGCGCACGATGTCGGCATAGGCCTCATTGGTGTTGACATAGATGTTCTCCACGGGAAGGATGCGCGCAAAGCGGTCGTAGGTGGCTTGCAGCTGGGTGCGTCCCGTTCCGAAGAAGTCGAGAAACTGCTTGGGGCGGTTTTCGCGGCTGCATGGCCACAGGCGGCGTCCCTTGCCACCGGCAAGAATCACGCAAAAGTTATTGCTTGTATCCATAATAAATGTATGTCATTAGATTTAATGTCGCGCTCCGGCTGCCGCCGTCCCATGCGGGTGTTGGCGGCTGCCGATAGCAAGAGCTAAGTTACGAATATATAACGGCACGGCAAAAGGCTTATTGTAAAATTAAAAACTATTTATTCTAATTGAACATTTATTAGGAATTAAGGTCTGGCGCCGCTTCGCTTCAGCACGGCACGCGCGACAAACCACACGTGCATGGCAAGCGTGGGGATGAGTCCGTAGTGATGGCGCATGACGCGGAAGCGTTCCATAAGCGAGGCTCGGTGATTCTTGTTGGTCATGCCCCCGTCGAGATAGTGGGCAACAACCTCCGGCAGGCGCAGGAGCTGCAGGTGCTCGCGCTCGGCACGCTTCATGACACGTATGCACCAGTCGACGTCGGCGGAGAAGCGATAGCTGAGATCGTAAGGCTCGGCACGGGCGATGTCGGTACGGGCGTAGAACGCCTGATGGCAGACGAGCATGCCGTGGCGGAAGGAGCGCCAGGAGAGATTGTCAGGAGGGGCGAGACGCCGCGGATGGAGCACGTTGCCAGTGGCGTCCACGATGTCGGTGTCACCGTAGAGCACGGCGGGAAGCTTGCCGTCGGAACGTTCGTTGACATCGTTGGAGATTGTCTCCAGCGTATCATCGGAAGGAAAGGTGTCGCCAGCGTTGAGGAATATCACGTAGTCGCCCGTGGCGAGACGAAGGCCTTTGTTCATGGCGTCGTAGAGTCCATGGTCGGGTTCACTCATTATGCGCACGTCGTGTTCTGTCTCCTCCTCTTCGCTCTGTCGGCGATAGGCGTCGGCAAGGCTGACGGTGGCGTCGGAGGATGCCCCGTCGATGATGAGGTGTTCAATCTGCGTCCATGTCTGTCGGCGCACGCTGTCGAGAGTAGGCTGCACGACCCCGGCGGCGTTGTACGTGCAAGTGATGACTGTGAATTTTATCATCTGTGTATATATTATATATATTATATATAAGGTGTAAATGGCGTTATACGATGTAGCGTTTGAGGGCTATCATCTCGTTGTAGACCTCAATGTAGCGCATGGCGACGCTCTGCTGCGAATAGTTGTGGGCAACTTTCCGCAGGGCATTCTCCGTGAGCGAGGCGCGGTCGGCGTCGTCGAGCGTCCAGCGTATGCCCTCGGCGAGGTCGGCGGAGTCCTTGAAATTGGCGACGTAGCCGGTGCGTTGATGGTCGATCATCTCCGGTATGCCGCCAACGCGAAATCCCACGCAGGGCACACCGCACGCCATTGCCTCCATAATCGTGTTGGGGAGATTGTCCTCAAGCGATGGGAGCACGTAGACGTCGGCGGCGTTGTAGACATTGGCTATCTGCCGCTCGTTGCTGACGTAGCCGAGAGCGTAGGAAGGGAGATGGAGTTGGGCGGCTATCTCGTCGGCGTGTGAGCCGAGGATGGCGACCGATGTAGAGTCCTTCATCTGCGGATTGGCGTCGACGAGGCGGTTGACAGCGTCGACGAAGTAGGGTGCACCCTTGCGCTCGTCCGTTATCTTCTGCGCCACGAGCAGGATGATGCGTCCCTTCTCCGGGAGATTACACTTGAGACGCGCCTCGCGCTGGTCGGCGGGACAGAAGATGTGGGTGTCTATGGTGTTGGGAATGGAGCTTATGCGCTGCCCAGTGAGCAGAGAGCTTTGGCGCGCCTGGTTTTCAAGCCAATGGCTGCAAGTCACGAAATGGATGTTGCTGGCGTGGTAGAGGCGCTTCTTGCGCTCCCAAAGGCGGCGCGAGAGGTCGTGAGTCTTGCCTCCTCCGGGCAGGAGGGGACAGTTGTGACACGCCGTACGGAAGGCGGAGCATGTGCGTGCATAATGGCAGATGCCCGTGGCTGGCCATAGGTCGTGCATGGTCCACACGACGGGCTTACCGCTCTTGAGTATCTTACGTATGGAGCCGAGCGACAGCATACCTTGGTTGATCCAGTTGAGATGTATGATGTCGGCTTCGCGGAACTCCGGCAAACTGGTGATGTCGCTGCCCGCGTTGGCTATGTCGATGTCGAAGAGGTGTTGGCGCGAGAAGTAGAGATGTAAGAAAATGGAGAGACGTTCACGCAGGAAATGCCATTTGTAGAGCAATCTGTGGGGCAAGGCTGCCACCGTCACGTGTTCCGTTTGCTTCTCTGCGACGAGCATTTTCGCCTTGACGCCGTTCTTCTTCAGCGCCTCCATAAGCCGGTTGGCTGCGACGGCGGCTCCGCCGTTGTTCTCGCTTGTGTTTACAATGAGTACTCTCATATATATAATAGGTATATGTAATATGTCTGTACTAATATTCTATGTCTGTACAAATTTATAGCTTTTTATTCAAATAGCGCAACTTTTCCTCCAAAAACAAGCCTTTCCGCCACCTCCATAGATTTTCTACACAGATTTCCGGCTCTCCTATATTTGCAATGTCGCCACGTACTTTCCGGCATCACGCAGCGTTTCTCCGCAAGCCTTCCGGCTTATGGTTCGTCGCATTATGGGGCTACAATGTAACAATCCGTAAGTCTGCAACAACTATAAAAGCGTGGATGTCGGTTGTGTTCGAGCACATTGTTTTTTGACGTATATCAATAAAAGTAGAGCAACTTGCATCTTTTTATGAAAAATATTTGTCACTTACGAAAAAGTGCGTACCTTTGCATCGTCAAAAGGTTAATAGATTGTTTAGGTTAGTAGTAATAGATTTAGGTTTTTAGTTATTAGGTTTAAGGTAAATTGACTTTTCTACAGAGCCTGAAACAAAACGCAAGTGAGCTTGCTTTTGTGACGGCGAAGAAAAGGATTGTTTAACAGGTAACAATGAGGGGCCGTGAGGATCTTCATTAATTACGAAAAGGATTTTTAGTTAAACATAGGCTTTACGGCGCTGCTCGTTGATGAGTAGTGCCGTATTTTTTTTGTGGTTTGCCCACACGATTCCATGCGAGCGGCTGAATATACATGTGAAATATATTTCCATACCAACTCGTTTTTTTTGAAGCTTTTTTATAAAGTTTCGCATTTTATTGCTAACTTTGCACGAAACAAATCTATTATTAAACAATCAAGCAAATATGAAGAAAATCTACACTTTGCTTTCAGCGCTGTGCCTCACAGCCGCAGTGCCCGGCACAATGTCTGCACAAAGCAGCAACTTCAAGCTGGTTGAGGAGAGCGTAAGCAATCCCGACAACACTCCAGCTCCAGTATTCCCCGTCCCGAGCGACCGTCAGTTGAAATGGAACGAGACTGAATTCTACGGATTCTTCCACTATGGCATGAACACCTACACCAACGAGGAGTGGGGATCGGGCATGGAGCGCGAGACAGTGTTCGCCCCGACAAAGAAGCCAAATCCGGAGCAATGGCTTCAGGTGGCACAGTCGGCTGGCATGAAGGGTGGTATCGCCGTTGTAAAGCACCACGACGGATTCTGCCTCTGGCCAACACAGACCACGGAGCACTGCGTGCGCAACTCAAGCGGCTACGGCAAGGAGACAAACATCCCGAAAGACTTCGCCGAGGCAGCACGAAAGCTCAATATGAAATACGGCTTCTATGTGTCGCCGTGGGATATGTCGAGCCCATACTGGGGCAAGAAGGACTCCAACGGCAACTACACTGACGAATACGCAAAACTCGTCTTCCTCCCGCAGTGCGTGGAGCTCGCGAAGTACGGCAACGACCAGTTTGAGATGTGGTTCGACGGCGCCACTGGCGGCGACCATGCCGGCGGCTATGGTAGCTATACATCATCGCAGAAGCGCACCATCGACAACGCACAGACCTATTACGACATTCCTAACCTGCGCGACTCCATCCACAACCTCCTTCCCAACGTGGTGATGTGGGGTGTCGGCGGAGAGGCACGCTGGATCGGCAACGAGGAAGGCTACTCCGGACAGACCTGCTGGTCGATGGGCGACGCTGAGAGCGGCGACGAGAACGCATGGCAGTGGCTGCCGGGCGAGAGCGACGCAAAGACAACAAAGGGATGGTTCTGGGACTCTTCCAAGAACAACCAGCCCAAAACGGCTGAGCGCCTCTTCCAGATGTATCTCGAGACGGTTGGCCGCAACGCCACCCTCATCCTCAACCTCCCGCCAAACAGAGCAGGAGAAATCGACGAGAGCCTCGTGACGGTGATGTCCGACCTCGGCAAGCTCCTTAAGCAGCGCCTCGGCACCGACCTCGCCACATCTGCAACCATCTCTACCGACTGCACACGCCAGGCGATGGGCAACGGCAACTACGACGCCAAGAACATGACCGACAACAACAAGGACACCTACTGGGCTGCTCCCGACGGAAAGACATCGGCTGTCATCACACTTGAGTGGCCGGAGGCTAAACCGCTCCGCTATGTCATGCTACAAGAGTTTATCAAGCTCGGACAGCGTGTGAAGAAATTCAAGATTGAGACCAGCACCGACGGCGTCAACTACACGGAACGCGCCACTGAGGTGACTAAGACAACCATCGGCTACAAGCGCATAATCCCCCTCCACGGCAGCACTTCCAACAGCTACCAGGGCGGCGTAAACTCTAAGTACCTGCGCATCACCATCGAGGACAGCAAGGCTTGCCCGCTCATCCACACACTCTCAGTTTACTAAACCTCACATCCCGAACTAAAAACAAGAACAAAAATGAATACGAAGAAATATATATGCCTCGCCGGACTCCTTTTGCCGCTCACGGCAATGGCACAGCAGGACAAGACCCTCTGCGACTTCGAGTCGGAAGACAGCTATGTGTCGGTACGCGCCTACGACCCCAACCCGACATCACTTTTCAACACCAACCACCTCACGGGCAACGTGAAAGTCATCAACAACGACCTCAACGAGGTTGACGCCACACTCGGATTTGCTCCCAACGGCTCTGAGAAGATGCTCGGTGTGCAGCGCTCACGCTACGGCTCCAACACTTTCGGCGCTCTCGTGGAGTTGAAGGAACCTTTCGCACTGAAGCGCACCACACAGTACGTGCATATAAAGATGTACACTGATGTCGACTCGCCTGTAATGCTCATCGGCATGGGAAGACGCAACGACCGCCCATGGCAGCCTGCCACAACACAGCAGTTCTGGAGCGTACCGACAAGCAACCTGACAGCCGGCAGCTGGCAGGACATCGTGTTCCCAATAAACGGAGCTGACGGCATCACTATCAGCAATCTCCTCGTGGTGGTAGACCGCCAGTCGGCACACAACTACACGTCTGACCACGCCGTATTCGTGGACGACATCGTGCTGAGCACCAAGTCGTCACCGTCGTTCTCCGCCAGCAACTACCCCATCAACTATGAGGAGAGCACTACACACACACGCACCGACCGCTATGTGAACAATGTAGGTCTGACCACTCCGGAAGGCACAGAGACACTTTCCATCAGCCAGAACTCCGACAAGAAGCTCTACTTCAAGAAGCTCGACAACTGCTTCAAGGCGAAGCCAGGAGAAAGTGTCACAGCCACAATCAGCTGGACGGGTGTATGGATGCACGGCTATGCTTACCTCGACAAGGACAACAACGGCAAGTTCGACGTTGACTACGACGACAACGGACTCAACAACGCCAACGAGCTCATGGCTTTCTCTTACTTCAAGGAGAAGAACAGCAACAACACGACCGTGTCGGGCGACTGCGGCGTTGGCATGCCTTCGTTCACCATTCCTTCCGACCTTACGCCAGGCATCTACCGCATGCGCTACAAGGTTGACTGGGACTGCGTAGACCCGGGCGGCAACATCAAGACCGGCAACCTCATCACCAGCAACGGCGGTGCCATCATCGACACTCGCATCAACATCCACAATGACAACGTCAATGTATACCGTGCAACGGAGGAGAACGGCGGAGGCCTCAACGGCGAGGTGCTCATGTCGGACGGACAGCCCGTAACGGGTCGCACCACTCCTTTCGGACAGGCTTTCAAGATCAAGGCTCAGCCTGCCGTAGGCTTCACGCTCGACTACATGAAGATTCGCCACGGCTACAACCTGGAAGGCGCAAGCACGAAGCACGAGAACAAGCAGTGGGAGGAATTCACTGTGCAGGCATCGCAGTTCACCAATGGTGAGTACACCATCCCAGCCAACTGCGTCGACGGCGACATCCGCATTGTGCCGTTCTTCAAGAGCGACCCGACGGCTGTCAACAGCGTAGAAGACACGAAAGCTTTCCGCGTGGAGACTTCCAAAGGCACCATCACGCTCCATGCTGCCCAGCCGACAAGCGTCAGCGTGGCTGACGTGAACGGTCACAGCATCCTACACGAAACCGTAGAAGGCATACGCACGCTCAACGTGCATAAAGGCGTCTATATCGTCAACGGCGATAAGGTGCTCGTCAAGTAAATAACGACCGTCCCGAAAACGGGAACAAACTATAGCCTAAGTGGCACTTTAGCTCGTCTAAGGTGCCACTTATACTTTAATTCTAATTTGGACATCATTAATTTTGCCATGTCCCTTTTTTCCACTACCTTTGCTAACAGATTAGCCGCCAAGCAATAAACGGCATGAATCTATAATCCTAAAACACCTGACATCATCACATCTATTAAAAGAAATCAAAAAGCATTATATATTGTATAAGGGAATCGAAAGCATTATATATTGTATAAGGAAATCGAAAACACTATATATTGCATAAGGAAATCTAAAGCATTACATATTGCATAAGGAAATCGAAATCATTACATACGCATGGAAAAATTCTATTACACTGCATTGGCAGCATTTTGCATTGCCGCCTCACTACCTTCCGTAGCTGGAGCGCAAAGCGCCAACTACCCCATCAACTTCGCTGAAGACGCCGCCATCACCAACAACAACCGCTACGTCTCAGCCATAAAGTTCACAAGCAGCGACGGCACACAGACGATTGCAGCCGACCAAAAGGCGGAGGGCAGACGCATATTCCTCAACCGTCTTGACAACAGCTTCAGCGCCAAGGCAGGCGAAAGCGTCACGGCAAGCTTCAACTGGACCGGTGACTGGATGTGCGGCTACGCCTACATCGACCTCGGCAACGACGGCAACTTCGATGTGGACTACGACGACAGCGGCGTCAACCAGGCACGCGACCTCATGACCTACTCCATGTACAAAAACCGGAACAGCAACGGAGCCAACGTCAAGAACGAGCCACCCGTCAATCCCCCCGCATTTACCATCCCCGAGGGCACTGCTCCCGGTTTCTACCGTATGCGCTACAAAATCGACTGGGACTGCGTAGACCCGGGCGGCAACACGGCAGCTGGCAACGACATTCTAAAGAACGGCGGCGTCATCGTCGACACACGCATCAACATACACGGCGAAACAGTACACGTTACGGCACTCGCCAACGACAGAGGCAAGCTGCTCAACGCTGACGGCTCCGAATTGCAGGCAAGCGAGGCGGAATTCGGCAAGGATCTCACGCTGAAGGTGGAGCCGAAAGAAGGATATTTCCTCTATGCCTTAAACGTGAAGCATGGCTACAACCTCAACGGCGACGCCTCTACAAGAGGCACAAAGCAGTGGAGCAACGATATCATTAACGTCATCAACGCCAATGACGGCATCTGCGTCATTCCCGCAAGCTACATCGACGGCGACGTCGAGATCGCTGCCGAATTCATTGAGAACACGGCAGAAGGCGAGGAGTACAAGCTCAACTTCGACCCCACTCTTCAGCAAGCAGACCCCAACGCCAACAAGCTCACTTCCTTCAGTATCACGCCCAGCAGCGGCGCAGCGTCGTCCATTGACATCCCTGAAGGTACCACAGTCTATCGCGACCTGCTTGACACATCCGTCAGCGCAACGCCCGGCAGCACGCTCACGCCCAGCATACAATACGAAGGCTCCGACGCCCTCAACGCCTATCTCTACATCGACTACAATCAGGACGGCGCGCTAAGCCCGTCGCTCAATGAGGACGGCTCCGCAAAAACCACAAGCGAGCTCGTGGCGTTCAGCTCCTACAACAACAAGAACAGCCTCGGCGAGGAAGGCGGCAAGACGGCACAACTCCCGTCCTTCAAACTGCCCGACGCCTTGAAGCCAGGCTTCTACCGGGCACGTCTGAAGCTCGACAGCGACAATATCGACCCTGCGGGCGACTACGACCTGACCAACATCCTCCACATCGACAACAACAACGGCTACATCGTCGACTTCCTCCTGAACGTCCACGAAGCCAACGGCAAGCTTGAGGTGAACTCCCTCGGCGGCAACATCGTTGGCGGCGGCAACAGTGGCATCGCCACCACCTGCGCCTACGGCAGTACCATTCCTCTCTTGCCTCTGGCTCCTGCCGACGGCTACGACGTGGAAAGCGTGAAGGTACGCCACGGCCACAACCTCGACGGCGCACAGTACGTGCACGGCAACCGCCAGTGGGAGGAGTACGACGTTGAAGACGTGAAGGCAGGACGCAACTTCACCATCGCTGCCGACAAGGCGGACGGCGACGTGCGCGTCACGGCACAGTTCGCGCCCAACGGCACCGAGGAGTACAAGCAGACCTTCGCAGAAGAGTTCAACGCTGCCGACGGTTCACTGCCCGACGCCAACGTATGGCACAACTGCTCACGCGAAAACCCGGCATGGAAGCGCTTCACGTCGCAGACCGCCGAGGGACAACGCCTCACTGCCTACATCAAAGACGGCAAGTTCGTGGCACGCGCCATGAAGAACACCATAGCCGAAGAGGGCGAAGTGGGAATGATCTCGGGCGCCATCGAGAGTTCCGACAAGATGTACTTCACATACGGACGCATCGAGGGACGCATACGCACCAATCCGCACACTGGCAACTTCCCCGCCTTCTGGCTCATGCCGCAGGACAACTCCAAGGGGTGGCCCTACGCAGGCGAGATTGACATCTGGGAGCAAATCGACAACGAATACAAGGAGTACAACACCGTACACACACATGTAACCTACGACCTCCATCTCTCCTTGCCCAACTCCGGCAACACCTATGCCGACCCGTCACAGTACCACGTCCTCACGCTCGACTGGCAACCGACCATCATAACATGGTACCTCGACGGAAAGAAGGCTTTCTCCTATGCGAAGAGCAGCAGCCAAAGCATGCTCGACCTCGGACAATGGCCCTTCGACAAGCCCTTCTACGTGATTCTCAACCAGAGCGTGGGCAGCGACAACACATGGCCAAAGCACTATGACGACACGTTCACCTACGAGACGCTCTTCGACTACGTGCGCCTCTACCAGAAGGACGGCATGGGCGACGTCCACGTGCCGACATCCGTCAGCAGCCTCAACGCCGACAGCACGCAGCCTGATGCCTACGCCCGCGAGGGAGGAGTGCTTCTCGTGACACCCACGGAGCAGCGCGTCGACATCTTCAACATCGCCGGCTGCCGCGTCTTCAGCGACCGCGTGCAGGGCAACCGCTTCGTAGCGCTTGCCAAGGGCGTCTACATCGTCGGCGGCAAGAAGTTGCTCGTGAAGTAGAGAAAAGAAACTTACCCAAGCATAATTCCAAAGAAAGAACAAATATGAACAAAACCTTTTTCACAGCCCTTGCGCTCCTCTGCGCCTGCTCAACAGCCAGCGCCGACACGTACAAGGGTTCAAGCCCCACGCCGGGAGAGAGCTACTATCTCTACAACGTAGACAGAAACGAGTTTCTCGGCACCGACGGCAACAGCCTCGTGCTCGGCGGCGAGAAGGTGGAGGTGACGCTTGAGAGCATTGAGTCATCCGCCACACCCGGCTTCTTCCGCATAAAGACGGCAAGCGGCGAACTTGGAGCCACACTCTTCGGCACGGCGTCAACATCAGGAGGCACATACAGCGAATGGCGCATAGAGCGCGTAGAAGGCACGGAAAGCTACGCCATCGCCAGCCGCAACGCAGAAGCAAGCGCATCTTTCTATCTCTACCAAAGCCCCGTCTATAACCGTCTGGCAGCCATGCCGCGCGTGCCAAGCTCCGACTTCAAGGCAGCACAATGGCTACTCGTCAGCACGAAGGGAGCGACGCCCGTCTACACATTCTCCGAAGACGACACGCAATACGACATTCACGCCGACGGCGAGGCGGAGGTGCAACTCGCACGCTCATTCAACCTCGACGCCTGGAACGGCTTCTGCTCGCCCATCAACATCAGCGAGGAGCAAATAAAGGAGCAGTTCGGTGAGGGCACGAAAGTGGCTGAGTTCACGGGATTCGCCGGCAACGAAGCACAGTTCACGTCTGTCAGCAGCATAAATGCGGGCGTGCCTTACCTGATTTTACCGAAGAAGGACAATCACGCCGACCATCACTACACGTTCACGGGCGACATGTCGTTCGCTACAAGCACAAGCGGAGTCGACTACGACGGCGTTTCCTTCTGCGGAACGCTCGCCAGCGGCAAATACTCCAACCCTGCCTACGTAGTTGACGGCAATCATGGCGTAGAGCCCGCCACGTCCTACGACGTCTGTGGCATGAACGCCTACTTCTCCTCGCAAAATCACGTCGTGACGTCATGGAGCCTCGACGGCGAGACAGCCATCGGCTCCGTCAACGCTGACGGCTCCGCTCCGTTCGACGTCTTCACCACGGCGGGACAGAAAGTGAAGGGCAAGACGCACGACACCAAGGGCCTGCAGAAGGGCGTCTACATCATGGGCGGAAAGAAACGAACGAAATAAAGCAATCCTATCAACCTTATAATAATTATGACAACAAACATCAGACAGCGGCTCGCGCTCATGTTGGCGCTCATCACCTGCCTCCTCGGAGGCACGCTCAGCGCCAACGCCCGCCAGACGCTACTCACCGACTATAGTCCCAATGGCTCATCCTACTCGCAAGAGACAGCCATCGACTTCTCCAAGCAGTCGCTGAAGATTGTGCTCGACCTCAGCACCTGCCACGACGACACGGAGTTCGAGAATGTCATCTCGCTCGGTGCCGACCTGCAAGGCACCAACGGATGGGGAGGCGTCAACGTCATCCATTTCTTCTACACCAAGAAATCAGCGACGCTGCAGGTGAACTGCTTCAACCCCTACAACACCCTGCGCGAGGAATACAGCAACATCAGCGACGAGACAACCATCGAACTCAAGAGCGACGGACTCTATGTCAACGGCGTGCAGCGCTGTGAAGCATCCACCATCAGCGGTGTGCTCAGCCTCTCCTCCATCCTCTACGGCAGCACTCAGGGACGCACACGCACATGGGCTACCTACAAGGAAGTGTCACTTGAGGACGTTACCAGCGGCGGAGGCGGCACCTCGGAGCCTACCGAACGCAAGTTCGACGTCTCCTGGATAAGCAACCAGCAGAAATTCGCCGACCACAAGGAAGACGCCCACGCCACGTTCATCCCCTACTCCTCCGAAGCAGAGATGAAGGCAGACTCACATTTCGACAAGCCTTGGCTAACGCCGGAGAAGGCGGAGACGCAACTTCTCAACGGTGAATGGAAATTCCAATACGTGCCTGGCACACAGTCGGGTCCGGGCGAGAGCGACTTCTTCGCCGAGGACTACGACGACTCCTCATGGGGCACCATCCGCGTGCCGCTGTCATGGGAGATGGCTGGCCACGGCAAGCCCGTCTACACCAATGTCGGCTATCCCTTCCAGAACAACCCGCCTAACGCCAACGTCGGACTCACGTCCTACGGTGTCGAGGACCACAACGCCACGGGCTTCTACCGCCGCTCGTTCAACGTGCCGGAGAAATGGGACGGCAAGCGACTCTTCATCCACTTCGACGGAGTGTACAGCGCCGCCGTCGTATGGGTGAACGGCAAGTACGTAGGCTACTCGCAGGACTCCAACACCGACGCGGAGTTTGACATCACCGACTTCGCCCGCGTCGGCGACAACCAGCTCTCCGTGCGCGTCTACCGCTGGTGTGACGGCTCCTATCTCGAAGGGCAGGACATGTGGCACCTCTCCGGCATACATCGCGACGTGTATCTCGTCGCCACGCCGAAGGTGTTCGTCGCCGACCACTACATCACGACCACTTCGCAGAGCGACGACGCCACGAGCGGCACGCTCAACGTAGCCCTAAAGATAGACAACCGCGACAAGGTGGAGGCTGAGAAGCTGCTCAGCGTGCAACTGCTCGACCAGAGCGGCAAGCTCGTCGCCGAGACTTCACAGACCTACAACGGCGATGCCAACGCGACGCTCAACCTCTCACTTGCCTCTCTCTCCGGACTCCATCCCTGGACTGCCGAAGATCCGTATCTCTACTCCGTTGTCGTGAAGCAGACGGCAGACGACTCCGAGGAGATGGTGTTCACCACGAAGTACGGTTTCCGCAAGATTACGCAGCAGGGCAACCTCATCTACATCAACGGCAAGCGCGTCTTCTTCAAGGGTGTCAACACGCAGGATGCCCATCCCGAATACGGCCGCGCCATCGACATGGAGACTATGCTCCGCGACGTGCAGCTGATGAAGCAGGCCAACGTCAACACCGTGCGCACGTCCCACTACCCGCGCCAGCCGAAGATGTATGCCATGTTCGACTACTACGGACTCTACTGCATGGACGAGGCCAACATGGAATGTCACTACAACCAGGGACTTGCCTCCAACTCGATGTGGGCAAAGGCCATCAACGACCGCGAGGTGCGCATGGTGATGCGCGACCGCAACCACCCGAGCGTCATCTTCTGGTCGATGGGCAACGAGAGCGGCGGAGCGTCCAATCTCTCTGCCTCATACAGCAACATCAAGAGCCTCGACGACCGACTCATCCACTATGAGGGCAACAACAACCTCTCCGACCTCGGCTCCGACATGTACCCCACCGTCAGCACGGTAAGCTCGCGCAAGAGCGGCTACAACGGCAAGCCCTATTTCATCTGCGAGTACGCCCACGCTATGGGTCAGGCAGTCGGCAATCTCCAGGAATACTGGGACGCCATCGAGTCGAGCACGGGCATCACTGGCGCGTGCATCTGGGACTGGGTAGACCAGTCGTTCTACGACCCTGAGCGTCTTCTCGCCGGCGAGAAGCTCGACAAGAACGGATTCCACTACTGGGTGTCGGGCTACGACTACAACTCCACGTCGGGCGTGGGCATCGGCTTCCAGGGCAATTTCGTCAACAACGGCCTCATCACTCCCGACCGCGCTTGGACGGGCAAGCTGACGGAGGTGAAAAAGGTTTACCAGAACGCCGTGTTCTCGTCATTCAACGGAGGCGCAGTGAGCGTAAGAAACAAGAATTCCTTCACTTCGCTCGATGCCTACGACCTCGTCTATCAGGTGCTCCGCGACGGCTCCGTGGTGGAGGAAGGCGTGGCTCAGATGCCGCACATCGCCGCTGGCGACGAGGCTTCCGTGAGCGTGCCTTACACTACGGCGATTAGCGACAACGCTGAGTATATCCTCAATCTCACGCTGCGCCTCAAGGAGGCTACGCCGTGGGCAGAGGCTGGCTACGCAGTGGCTGAAGGAGAGTTTGCGCTCAACGAGCGCCCTGCCCTTCCCCAGCATGTGGCTGACGGCGGCTCGCTCGACGTGAACGGCTCAACAGTGAGCGGCACAACCAACGGCGACTCCAATTTCTCCATCAAGTTCAACAACGGCAAGATGGAGTCGTGGACCATCGACGGACAAGAGCTTATTGCTGCCGGACCCGACTTCAACAGCTACCGCAAGGTGGACAACGACCGCAACTACCGCCCGACGTTCACCAGCTCTTCCAACGTCTCCGTGACGGGTGCGCTGACGAAGAGCGGCGACAACGCTACGATGTCCGTGCGCGGCACAGCGCAGGGATGCACCTACACCATCGACTACACGTTCTATCCTGACGCTACAGTCGACATGAAGGTTACGTTCGCACCGAGCTACGCCACGCTGGCTCGCCTTGGACTCGGCATGCAGTTTGCCGCCGGACTGGAGGACGTGGAGTACTACGGACGCGGCCCATGGTCGAACTACACCGACCGCAAGACCGGCTCTTTCCTCGGACGCTACCAGACCACTGTCGACGACATGGTGGACGAGATGATTCATCCGCAGACCTTCGGCGACCATCAGGACATGCGCTCGCTCACTCTCCGCGACAAGGCAAAGAACATTGCGCTTGACATTAAGACAGAGGGCGACGTAATCTTCTCGCTCGGTCATTACGACGAGACACGCTGGTGTACCAACGGCGACTCTATGTGGAGCTCGCAGCTCCACTGGTACGACCTGACGCGCGACCCGCAGATTTACGCCCACTTCGATGCCAAGCAGCGCGGCTTGGGCAACAACTCCTGCGGCGGCGACCAGATTCTCTCCAAATATGACTGCCCGTATTCCGGCACTTACACCTATACGCTACGCCTCACGCCGTCAACGGCGCATGAGGAGTTGCCGACAAATGAATAAGTGAATTCAAGTTTCGGATTCTCTCAACCAAGAAAAGCCTCCGATTTGCGTAAGCCTTCAGCTTTGCCGCAAATCGGAGGTTTCCTTGTTTTTATTCAAGTTTCGGATTTAAGAAAAACGCCCTGCGCTCGGCTCTGCCGCTTGCCTTAGCAAGAAAGGGCAAAAGCGCATAGGAGGGTGTGTCAAAAGGCAAATTTGCAACTTTATCCGTGGCGGAGGTCTCCGGCCTCCGCAGCACCCTTTATACGCAATCGATTAAATATCAATATATTAGTATTTATCGCTTGCTGCGGAGGCCGGAGACCTCCGCTACGGATAATCCCAATTTGCGAGTTTTGACACACCCTCAATGAAAACATAACAAGCCAGCGCCCTGAAAGGTAGGGCGTTTTGCTTCAAAATCGTTGTAGAGGGTGTGTCAAAAGGCAAATTTGCAACTTTATCCGTGGCGGAGGTCTCCGGCCTCCGCAGCACCCTTTATACGCAATCGATTAAATATCAATATATTAGTATTTATCGCTTGCTGCGGAGGCCGGAGACCTCCGCTACGGATAATCCCAATTTGCGAGTTTTGACACACCCTCAATGAAAACATAACAAGCCAACGCCCAGAAAGGTAGGGCGTTTTGCTTCAAAATCGTTGTACCCAGGGCGATGCCCTGGGCTACGAGCTTTATGGCTTTCTTACTAAAGCAAGCGGCAGGGCCGAGCGCAGCCAATTAAGTTAAATCAGAAACTTGAGAACTTGAGTTAAACTCTCCTGCAGAGGGAGCCACGGGAGGGGAAAGCAAATATTGTATATGGAGTAAAAAAGTGTTACAAAAGTTTTTTGCGTTTTAGATTGTCGGGCTGCAGGATGAGCGGCAATGATTGCTCTGAGCGGCAGTGATTCGGGCATAAACAATCCCACTTTCCGCGCTTTTCTACTTCCAAAACGCTTCTACATGCCACATAAAGTAGTGCTTCTTCGTTGCTGAAATGGCGCTTCTTCGTTGCTGAAGCGGCGCTTTAGCCTCCCTAAAGTGGCGCTTCAGTTGCGCTCGACATTGCACACCGAAGCATCAACTCCGGCAAATAGCTGACGCACAGCACCTTTCGCCTGCACATCCAAAACTGCGAAAAAATACGCCAAGGGGCTATTCGGTCTGTTCAGAAGGCAGTTTTAGGCAACAAGAGATGCAAATATCCGACAATAAGCCCTGGGCTTGCGCAGGCTGCAGCCACGCAAGTAACGTGAATAAAACTAAGTTTGCAATAAGCCGATGCGTGTTTTTTTATTTCTCAAAGCACGACTTTATGACAGCCGCCACTTCACGCGCGCATTTCACATCGTTGAACATCGTCTCGGCAAGTTGGCGTCCGCGCTGCCCCATCGCGCGTGCCTCGTCGGGATGGGTCGCCATGAACTCAATGGCACGTTGCCATCCCGCCACATCACCATAGGCGACAGAGATGCCGCAGGCTTCACGGTCGAAGTCGACGGGTATCTGCGGATTGCGGCTGCATATTATAGGAAGGCCGAGAGCAAGAGCCTCAACGACAGTGGTGAGTCCGGCTGTGTAGCGCGTCGGGTGGCAGCAAATCACTACGCAGTCTGCCTTCGCCACGTCGCAAGCTATCTCATAGGGGAGCAGTCCGCATATCTTCTGCACGTCGATGTTGTCAGCCGGATGGCAACGCTGCACGGCGTCGAGATTCGGATTGGGCACTTTCGGGTCGGGATTGATGCCTATGTATAGGCGCAGCGGCAAGTGTGCGCGGTTGAACGCCTCGATGAGCGTCGGCTGATCGCGCTGTTCCTTGCCCGTGGCGATGAAGGTGAACTGTCGTGGAGAGGAGTCAGCCGAATGGTTGCCGGCAATGCGCTGTCGCCCCACCGACTCCTTTATCCTGTCGTAGAAGGCAAGGTCGGCGCCCCAGTGGCCGACTGTAAGGCGGTCGGGGCGTGCCTTCGGCGAGTGCAGGGAGTCGTCAACGAGCTTTTGGGAGAAAAAGAACAGTCGGTCGAAACCACGATAGAACAGGCGTCCGCCCCATTCGCGCAAGCGGCTCTTGGGCGTCACTATGGGCTGGTGATGCCACACGATGACGGGCTTGCGGAAGAGGCGCAGGGCGCGCAGGAGCACAATCAGCTCGAGTCCCTTATAGTGAGTGGCGTAAACGGCGTCGAAATGCTCGCGGCAGGTCAGCACACGCCATGCCGTCAGCAAGGCAGTGGCAAGGCGCGAATGGGTCTTGCGCGGCGAGCGATGGAAGACGACGCCGACGCCGTTCTCCTCCAAATGGCAGGCTCCATAGAGGAAATGCGAGGGAAACTCCCCGTCAGCCATTCGGCGGAGGCAGTATTGTATGTTCTGAGTATGGTAGAAGTAGACCTTCATTTTGGATGGATTCAGGGAATGAGTTGAAGAAGAAGAGAGTCAGTATTTCTTTCCGACGAGATAGCTGTAGTTGTAAATCTGCATGAAAGGATGGAGCAAGGCGCGTAGCATTGCCGCAGGGTCTTTCTCGTAGGTGTAGAAGATGTGGTGGCGATGCTTCATGTACATCCGCAGGAGTCCGAAGAAGGCAGCCATGCCATGACGACATTCGCAGTCGAGGAGGCGCAATCCGTCGGAGAGCCAAGCATTGTCGACGGAATATGACGGAGCGTCAGGCGAGGGCGGCATTGCGTGTTTGAGCGTCACAGCCTTGCGCCATACCCATTCGAGGAAGCTCCTCCGCGCCTCGAAGTGGGCGTTCATCCAGGGCTTCACGGCTCGATAGTGGCGCACGCCATACCATGCCATGAAGAGAGCGTTGTCGGCAGAGCGCGTGCGATGGGCATCGTAGCGCACGTAAGTGGCAGCCCCGTCGTAGCGGCGCTGGCGCACGAGGAAGCGGTCGAGCAGCACAATGCTGTCGAGCGCGGCAGCTGCAGTGGCAGTCATCACGTCGTAGCACGTGCGCCGGAAAATCTCCGTGCACTCGTCCTCAGAGGGCAGCACGTCGAGCAGCTCGCGCCTGAACATCTGGCAATGGCCCATCATGGAGGCATAGAAGAGGCGCAGGAGATTGCAGTTGGGGAGGCGTCGGTCGCAACGCACGGGAGCCCCCGTCTCGGAGAAAGGCTCCGAGCGGCAGACACACATGAGCTTGTCGCCGATGGCAGAAACCTGCTCCTCCAGTTTCGCCGGCAACCATATATCGTCCTGATCGCACACGGCGATAAGCCGGGAGGTGGCACGGCGCATGGCAGAGAAGAAATTGCGGTTGATGCCCTGCTGCCTGTCGTTGCGGAAGACACGCATCACGGTGCCCGCCGGCGCCTTGTCGGCGTAGGCACGCAGGAGGCGGGGCGTGTCGTCAGAAGAGCAGTCGTCCTGCACTATTATCTCGTCGGGCAAGAGCGTCTGGGAGAAGAGCGAGTCGAGTTGCTCGTCGAGGTGGCGCGATGCTCCGTTGTAGGTGCACATCACCACGGATATTGTCATATTTTTCTTCATCTGAAATCACTCAACATTTTTAACATCTAACACTTCGTCTTCATCCCCTCCGTAGCCCACAGCAGCGCGAAATAGAAGACAGTGCCGGAGATGAGTCCGGCGATGGCGTCGATGGCATAGTGGGCCTGAATGTAGACAGTGGAGAGGCAGAGGAAGAAATAGAATGGCGCCATGACGACAAGCATACGTCGATTGCGCGTGTGTGCGGCGAGCCACATGCACACCGTCGCCACTCCGACGTGCGACGAGGGGAAGGCAGCCGTAGGGCGTTCGCCTGCCGCCTTCGCCTCCTCAACGAGCTCGTAGAAGAATCCGTCGGTGTAGCCGGGCGTCGGCAGACATTCCTGATGGGTGTTGAAGTAGTCGCCGAGGGCGGGGAAGACACCGTTGAGCACGGTGCTCGTGCCCACAGCCTTGAAATAGAACGTCGGGCCTGCCACGGGGACGAAGATGAAGATGAGATAATAGAGGAAGAAAGAAGCGAGGACGATGAACGCCGCACGCTCAAACTCGGCGTAGCGGAAGCAGAAGTAGAAGAAGACGGTGAGGGCTATCATCGGATAGTAGCTGGTGTAGCCCATGCTCATCAGTTCGCTGATGGGTGCCCATGAGAATGTGGACGCGAACGACAGCGAGGGTTGGAAGCCGAAGAGCGATTGCTCGGCACGGCAGAACACGTGGTCGAGATTGGGGAAGAGGCGGTTGAGCTCGTAGGTGTCGGGGTACCACCATGCAAGCAGCGACATCTGCGCCACCACTCTCACGCAGCGCGTCAGCCGACAGGGCACGAGTCTGTAAGCCACCCACAAGGCGGCAGTCATCGCCACGATGCGCACACGTCCCCAAACGATGGCTTCGGGGTTGGGCAGCGTGGTATATGTGAAGAGCGCTATGAGCAGCGTCAGCAGCGTGTAGCCGAGGACAAGCCATTCAAGGGCCATGAGTCCGCGCAGCGGCTTGCGCTCAATAGCGAATAATTGCTTTATGAAGTTCATTAATTCAAAATTCCTAATTCCTAACTCAAAATTCCTAATTCTAAATTCCTAATTCTAAATTCTAAATTCAAAACTCAAAATTCAAAACTCAAAATTCAAAACTCAAAATTCAAAACTCAAAATTCCTAATTCTAAATTCCTAATTCTAAATTCAAAACTCAAAACTCAAAATTCAAAATTCAAAATTCCTAATTCCTAATTCCTAACTCCTACAGCCATCCATTCTCCTTATACCACTTCACGGCAAGGCTCACGCCTTCCGCCAGTTTGTAGTGGGGATGATAGCCAAGCTCGTCCATGGCAGGCTCAATGTCGCAGCGCCAGTTGCGTTGGCGCAAGATGTTGTACTTGTCGTTGTTGAGGGCAGTCGGCTTCTTCGTGATGTGGCTCACGCGCTCACCAATGGCAGCCACGATGCGCAACACCCACACTGGGGCGACGATGCGTAGCATCCATTTCACGCCCATCTCCTTCTTTAGCAGGTCGCTGAACTGCGTGGAGCTGTACACCTCCCCGTCGGAAAGGAAATACTTCCTGCCGCTCATGCCATGGTCGAGAGCGAGGAACACTGCCTGCACTACATCTTCCACATACACGAACGTGATGTCCTGACGGCGGAAGCCCACGGCGAAATCGACGTGCTTCTTGATGCTCTCCGCCATGAGGAAATAGTCTTTTTCGCGCGGACCGTAGACGCCCGTCGGGCGTAGGATGATGTAAGGGAAGTCGTTGCCGATGGAGTCGAGATAGCGTTCGGCTTCAAGCTTGCTCTTGCCGTAGGCTGTGTTGGGACGCGGGCAGTCGTTCTCGGTGATGTCCTGATAGGGCTGGCGCTCGTGTATGGCGCCGTAGACGCTCAGCGAGCTTATGAAGACGAAGCGCTTGAGCGGCATCTGGAGCTGAAGCAGGGCATCCACAAGATGGCGCGTACCGTCGGTGTTGACGCGGCGGAAGTCGGCCTTGTCGAGGCATTTCGTCACGCCGGCGGCGTGTACAACGTAGTCGAAGACATGATTGCGCAGCTGCTCCACGAGCTTGTCCGTCGAGGAGAAGTCGAGCTGAATGAAGTTGATGCGGGGGTCGGAGAGGTAGCGTCGGGAGGTGGTGGGTCTCACCGCCGCCCATACCTCCATACCTCTGTTGAGGGCCTCCTCAACGATGAAGCTGCCAATGAATCCACTGGCACCTGTTATGAGTATCTTGTTTGTCATTGTTGGTCGTGATGTACAATCAAAGTGCAAAGGTAGTGAAAATGTGGGATATATGCCCCCTTTTGTCCTGTATGATATGAATTTTTAATCGCTAAAGTGTCGTAATGTCAAACTTTTTTTGTTTATTTGCAGAAGAATTAAAACCAATACTACTATGGGAAAAGGAAAAAAAGGCGGCAAGCGCTTGACCAAGAAACAGCTTGCTCCAAAACTTGAGGAACTTTTCACCTCCAATCCCGGCAGAACAATGTCGTTCAAGGAGATTTTCCGCACTCTGCATCTCGACACCCATCCCCTGAAGATGCTCGCCATTGACATCATGGAGGAGATGGCATGGGACGACTTCATCACGAAGGTGTCGGAAAATTCCTACCAGCTAAATATGAAAGGACAGGTGCAGGAGGGCGTTTTCCAACGCAAGACCAACGGCAAGAACACCATCATGCCGGACGGTTCCGACAAGCCTATCTTCGTGGCTGAGCGCAACTCCATGTGGGCGCTGACGGGCGACCGCGTGCGCTTCGCCTGCATGGCACGCCGCAAGAACCATATCAAGGAGGCGCAGGTGATAGAGATTCTGCAACGCGCCAAGGACACGTTCGTCGGACGCCTCGCCTTCGACCACGACATCTGCACGCTCATATCCCCGTCGAACGTGCTTGCCAACAGCATAATTATCCCGCGCCGCAAACTGAAAGGCGGCAAGGACGGCGACAACGCCGTAGTGAAAATCATAGAATGGCCCGATCTGGACCACCGCAACATGATTGGCGAGGTGGTTGACGTGCTCGGAAAGGCGGGCAACAACGACGTGGAGATGAACACCATCCTCGCGCAGTATGGCTTGCCCTACAAGTATCCGAAGAACGTGGAGGAGGCTGCCGAGAAGATATCGGGCGAGATTACAAAGGAGGACTATGCCGAGCGCGAGGACTTCCGCGACACGTTCACGTGCACCATCGACCCGAAGGACGCCAAGGACTTCGACGACGCACTGTCCGTAAAGAAGCTGAAGGACGGGCTGTGGGAAGTGGGCGTACACATCGCTGACGTCAGCCACTACGTCAAGGAAGGCTCCGTGATTGACAAGGAGGCTGTGAAGCGTGCCACGAGCGTCTATCTCGTCGACCGCACCATACCGATGTTGCCGGAACGGCTCTGCAACTTCATCTGTTCGCTGCGACCCGACGAGGAGAAATTGGCGTTCTCCGTCATCTTCAATCTCGACGACGACGCCAACGTGAAGGCTTATCGCATCGTGCACACCGTCATAAAGTCCAACCGCCGCTATGCCTACGAAGAGGTGCAGCAGCTGCTTGAGGACAACGGCGTTGTGGACGGCAAGGGCGAACCGGCACCTCCTGCTCCCAAGGGCGGCTACAAGGGGGAGAATGCCGAGCAACTCATCACGCTCGACAGGCTTGCAAAGAAGCTGCGCGCCGCACGCTTCAAGAATGGCTCCGTGAAGTTCGACCGCGAGGAACTCCACTTCGACGTCGACAAGGACGGCAAACCCGTGCGCTGCTACTTCAAGCGCTCGAAGGACGCCAACAAGCTCGTCGAGGAGTTCATGCTGCTTGCCAACAAGACTGTCGCCGAATCGGTGGGCAAACCGGGCAAGGGCAAGAAGCCCAAGACTCTCCCCTACCGCGTGCATGACAATCCCGACCCTACGAAGCTGGAAACGCTGAGGGAGTTTGTCGTGAAGTTTGGCTACAAGATGAAGACCGACGGCACGAAGGGCGCACTGGCGAAATCTCTCAACTCGCTGATGTCTGCATGTGAGGGCAAGCGCGAGCAAAACCTCATACAGACCGTTGCGCTGCGTGCCATGATGAAGGCGAAGTACTCCATACACAACATCGGACATTTCGGATTGGCGTTCGACTACTACACGCACTTCACATCGCCTATCCGACGCTACCCCGACACAATGGTACACCGCCTCATCACACGCTACCAGAACGGCGGACGCTCCGCCAACAAGGAACACTACGAGGAACTTTGCGAGCACTCGTCGGAGATGGAGCAGATCGCAGCCAACGCTGAGCGCGACTCTATCAAGTACAAGGCTGTGGAGTTCATGTCGGAGCGTGTGGGCAACACGTATGACGCTCACATATCGGGCATCCAGTCGTATGGCATCTACTGCGAGATTGACGAGAACCATTGCGAGGGTCTGGTGCCCATGCGCGACCTCGACGACGACTACTACGACTTTGACGAGCGCAACTACTGCCTTGTCGGTAGACGCCATCATCACAAGTACCAGCTCGGCGACCCGATAAAGATTAAAGTGGCGCAGGCCAACCTCGAGAAGAAACAACTCGACTTCACCCTCGCCGACTAAGCAACGGAGCGGCAGACTCTCCTCCGACGAAATCATTAACACACCCCTCCATACAACATTATGGCACGATTTTATTCTCTGAAGAAAAAAGACGAAGACGACGCGAAGACTGCCGACCCGTTCGGCGTGCTGCGTCCGAAGATAAAAACAGCAGAAAAACCAATTGTAACAATTAAGGAAATGGCAAAAGCATACGTATTTCTCGCCGACGGCTTCGAGGACATCGAGGCGTTGGCTCCAGTAGACATCTTGCGCCGAGGCGGCGTGGAAGTGAAGACCGTCAGCATCAACCCCACCACTGCCGTCACCTCCGCCCACTCCGTGGAGGTGAAGGCAGACATTCTCTTCACCGACGCCGATCTTAGCGACGCCGACCTTCTCGTGCTCCCAGGCGGCATGCCGGGCGCAAAGAACCTCGACGAGCATGAGGGCGTCTGCAAGGCTCTGACACGCCAGGCTGAAAGCGGACGCCTCGTGGGAGCTATCTGCGCCGCACCTATGGTGCTCGGCCACCTCGGTATTCTGCGCGGCAAGCAAGCCACGTGCTACCCCGGCTTCGAGAGCGAATTGCAATGCGCCGACTACACTGCCGCTCCCGTCACCGTCGACGGCAACATCATCACGGGCAAGGGGCCTGGCGCATCTCTCGCTTTCGGCTTCACACTGCTCCGCCATCTCAAGGGCGAGCGCATCGTGGAGGAACTGAAGAAGGGCATGATGTACTGCTAAGATGTAAACACTCTCCCCTATCCTCTCTCAACAAACGACAATGAATATCCTTTCACAAGACATAATGTACCTGCCGGGGGTCGGCCCCAACAAGAAGGAACTGCTCAGCAAGGAACTTGGCATCAAGACCTGGGGCGACCTGCTTGAGTACTATCCATATAAATATGTGGACAGGAGCCGCATCTATGCCATCCACGAACTGACGCCAGACATGCCGTTCGTGCAGATACGCGGAAGGATATTGTCGTTTGAGGAGTTTGAGATGTCGGCACGCAAGAAGCGCGTCGTCGCCCACTTCACGGACGGACGCGGCGTCGTCGACCTCGTGTGGTTCTCCGGGGCACAGTACGTATACAAGACCTTCAAGGTTGGCGAGGACTATATAGTCTTCGGACGCCCCTCTGTCTTCGGCGGCAGATTTCAATTCTCCCACCCCGAGATTGAGCGTGCCGCCGACCTCCAGCTCTCGGAGATGGGAATGCAGCCTTATTACATCACCACTGAGCAGATGAAGAAACGGGGCATGACGTCGCGCGCCATAGAGAAAATCGTCAAGACGATGCTCTCAAGACTCAAGGAGCCTCTGCCCGAGACGCTGCCACAATTCATCGTCGACAACCGCCATCTCGTCTCGCGCGACACGGCGATGCGCAGCGTACACTACCCCAAAACGGCTCTTGAGATGCAGAAAGCACGCGAGCGACTGAAATTTGAAGAGCTGTTCTATGTGCAACTCAACATTCTGCGCTACGCCAGCGACCACCGCCGCAAGTATCGCGGATATGTATTCTCTCAAGTGGGACAGGACTTCAACGACTTCTATCAGCACAATCTCAAGTTTGAACTGACGGGGGCGCAGAAGCGCGTCATGCACGAAATACGCGACGACATGCGCTCCGGACGCCAGATGAACCGTCTCCTGCAGGGCGACGTGGGCAGCGGCAAGACGCTCGTGGCGCTCATGACGATGCTCATCGCCCTCGGCAACGGCTATCAGGCGTGCATCATGGCTCCAACGGAAATTCTCGCCGAGCAGCACCTCGCCACCATCCAGGAGTTCCTCGAAGGTCTCAACATACGTGTGGAGCTGCTCACGGGCATGGTGAAGGGCAAGCGCCGGCAGGCTGTGCTCGACGGACTCATCTCGGGCGACGTGAAAATCCTCGTCGGCACGCACGCCGTCGTGGAGGACACGGTGCGCTTCCAGCGGCTCGGCGTGGCTGTCATCGACGAGCAACACCGCTTCGGCGTCGCCCAGCGTGCCAAGCTTTGGGCAAAGAGCGAGAACCCGCCCCACATCCTCGTGATGACGGCAACGCCCATTCCACGCACACTTGCCATGACCATCTACGGCGACCTCGACGTGAGCGTCATCGACGAGCTGCCGCCCGGACGCAAGCCCGTGCAGACCATCCACAAGTACGACAACCAGATGACGTCGCTCTACGCCGGCATACGCCAGCAGATTCATCTCGGCAGACAGGTCTACATCGTCTTCCCGCTCATCACGGAGAGCGAGAAGAGCGACCTTAAGAACCTTGAAGAGGGATATGCGGCTTTGTGCGACATCTTCCCGGAATTCAGCATCAGCAAGGTGCACGGCAAGATGAAGTCGAAGGAGAAGGACGCGGAGATGCAGAAATTCGTGAGTGGCGAGACGCAGATCCTCGTTGCCACAACTGTGATTGAAGTGGGGGTGAACGTGCCTAACGCCTCGGTGATGGTGATTCTCGACTCGCAGCGCTTCGGCCTCTCACAGCTCCACCAGCTTCGCGGACGTGTAGGACGCGGTGCCGACCAGAGCTATTGCATCCTCGTCACTACCTACAAGCTGTCGGCTGAGACGCGCAAGCGCATCGACATCATGTGTCAGACCAACGACGGCTTCCGTATCGCGGAGGCAGACCTAAAGCTGCGCGGTCCTGGCGACCTTGAGGGCACACAGCAGAGCGGTATCGCCTTCGACCTCAAGATTGCGGATATCGCCCGCGACGGCCAGCTCGTGGCTCTCGCCCGCCAAGAGGCGCAAAAAATTATCGATGCCGACCCCACTTGCTCCTCGTCTGCCTACGCCTTGCTCTGGCGACGACTGCGCGAACTGCGTGACACCAATATCAACTGGGCTGCCATCTCCTGAGTATTTTTCGGAAGGTAAAGGAATGTTATTCCATCGTTGATGGATAACGGAATACAATTAACGGAATTATACGAGAATAATATTAACGGAATTATACGAGAATAATATTAACGGAATTATACGAGAATAATATTAACGGAATTATACGGAATAAAATTAATGGTAATTATACGACGACAATCATTTGAATTCGTGTAATTCCCGTCAATTCTTTTCCGTATAATTCCGTTAATTTTTAGGTCATCCGTGGCGGAGGTCTCCGGCCTCCGCTGCAATTATCTGATAACGGAATACA
>ERZ808270.284-NODE-284-length-31493-cov-5.770946_pt1 | contig 31493 bp, 26 predicted proteins | sample MGYA00521082_ERZ808270 | MGnify/ENA primary metagenome ERZ808270 (study PRJEB31516, sample SAMN03275594) | gut metagenome | biome: mammalia-associated habitat; material: feces | host: Papio cynocephalus | place: Kenya | collected 2012-07-27 ... | reverse complement strand
CCTTCTATGTCCTGAATGAATAATTCTTCGTCGATGCCGTCGAGTTCGAAACCTTCTTTTTTTAGTTCGGCAACAATTTCTTCCCAGTCGCAATACTCAGATAAATCGAGCCATTTCGAGCCTAACGCGCGCTCGTTGCATTCGTTATAACTGCCCCAAGAGCCGATTACGATTTGAATGTTACCGTTCATTTTATTTGTCCTCCGCGAGTTTGTACCAGATTTTATACTCGACTTCGAGATCGAGCATATCGTATGCGCCGTCTTTTTCGCGGTACACGGGAACGTTGGTAAAATACATTGTAACGTAACCCTGAAACTCGTTCGGACGATCTTGCAAGGGTTTACAACGATTTACAACGTCGTCGAACACGCGAATGTACGGTTTGTTGTTTTTCGAGATGCAAGGGCAGAGCAGACTGCCTTCGGAAAGATAACCGAAACCGGATAATTTTTTATCCGACTTGCTACGAACGTTTTGAATTGAGAAAACTACTTTTTTCATTTGGAATTTACCTCCGAAAATAATTTTTTTTGCCTTTTCGGCAACAAAAAAACAGCACGGAGAAAATTGAAAATCCGAGATAATACAAATAGGGGAAGCGCGACAGTCAACGAGGGAGCAAGAAATTATTGCATACAAGTTAAGCAAAATTGAAAAATAGGACAAATAAAAAAAAGCCGAAATTGAAGCAAATCAATTTCGGAAGGGTATATACAAATTTTAAGCAATAATTTTTGCCGTTGACTTTCGTTTTTCTCTGTGCTACACAAAACCAACCGAAAAGGCAAAAAATTTTTCGGAGAAACAGAAAAAATATTTTTCAACAAAATTTTTCTTTTTATGCTAATCGTATAACTTGAAAAAAATTGATGTAAATGGTATAATATTATCGTAGCGTAAACTCAAAACAATCAATGGAGAGCGTATATGATATTTCAAGAAACGGAAACAAGCGAATTAAAAAGAGTATTGAACGATACTTTACCGAAAGAGATTGATGCTTTTTTAAACAGTTTCGACGGAAATATTTATATCGGCGTTGAAGATGACGGCACGGTAATCGGTGTTGAAAATCTCGATGATATTCAAAAGCGTATTGCCGATATTATCACCACGCAGATTTTACCGAATCCGCAGGAATACGTTACGCTTGGAACGCAGTACGTTGACGGAAAAAATGTTGTTGTAATTTCCGTTCGTAAGGGAAAATCTCTGTATTATATTAAAAAATACGGAAGAAGCGCGGCGGGGTGTTTTATTCGCGTAGGAACGAGTTGCCGCAGTATGACAGAAGAACAAATCGAGCAAAGGTATATTGCAACGCTTTCAATTCCCGAAAAAGCGATTAAGGACATTCCTGTATTGAGAGATGATTATACTTTCAATAAGTTGAAACAATATTTAATATCTCACGGAATTCATATACAAGAAGAAACGTTCTATAAAAATTTCAGACTTTGCACATCGGACGGAAAATTCAATCTTTTAGCGGATATACTTGCCGATGAGAATATGAACTCGATAAAAGTCGCGGTTTTCAAAGGGAAAGATAAATCGGTTTTTATAAAACGTAATGAATACGGTTTTACTTGTTTGATAGAGTCTCTCGAAAAGGTTATCAATTATTGCGACGCCTTAAATGAAACTTTTATAGACGTTTCTGTAAGACCTAGAAAAGAGCATAGATTGTTTAATAGCGAAGCGTTTAAAGAGGCGTGGATAAATGCTTGCGTACATAATAAATGGTCGGAAGAATTGTCGCCGGCGGTTTATTGGTTTGATGATAGATTAGAAATCGTATCGTATGGCGGTATCCCTAAAAATTTGACAAAAGAAGAATTTTTGTCTGGGAAAACCGAACCGGTAAATAAGGAACTAATGAAAATTTTTCTTCAATGCGGCATTGTAGAACATTCAGGACACGGCGTTCCTATCGTTGTAAGGGAATACGGCGAAAAAGCGTATACGTTTTCCGAAAATATGATTACGGTTACTATTCCGTTCGATAAACCCGAAATTAAAAGTGGGGCAGTAAACGGGGTAGTAAACGGGGTAGTAAACTTGTCCGATCGAGAGAAAAACGTTGTGGCGGCAATAGAAAAAAATCCGAGAATTTCAAAGAAAAAATTGATTGAATTGACGGGGATACCAAAGACTTCTTTGGAACGTATTATTTCATCAATGAAAGAAAAAGGTTTGTTAGAACGAGTAGGCTCTGATAAAAACGGATATTGGAAAATAAAATAAAAGATATTAAAATACAAAAGGTTATTTGGGAAAAATGCCTTTGATGAATGTATTGTTACTACCACAGAAACTACCACAAAACTACAACAGAAACCGTTAAAAAACTGTATGAAATTAAAAAAGCTCGTCCGAATATATAACGGCTAAGGAATTATTGTTATTATAGCTTGTAGGAGGCAAAATGATAAATTTTAACGATCTGAGTAAATACAGAGAAAACAATAGAATAGAAGCCAAACAAGCTCTTGGCGGCTTACCGAAAAGTATATGGGAAACGTATTCTGCGTTTGCGAATACTTTGGGCGGAATTATTTTACTCGGTGTGGAAGAGGATGAAAACAAAAATCTTCGTGTTGCTAACGGAGGATTAAAAAATGCCGATGTTTTGATTAAAGAATTTTGGGACACAATAAACAATCCGAAAAAAGCAAACGTTAATATATTGTCGGATAAAGACGTATATGTGCAAAATGTAGACGGAAAAGATATTATCGTGATAGATATTCCTCGAGCCGATAGGTTTTACAAACCCGTTTATGTAGACGGCAATCCGATTACCGGAACGTATCGCCGAAACGGTGAAGGCGATTACAGATGCACAAATGAAGAATATATGGCAATGGTACGCGATGCTGCGGTGAAAACTCCCGATATGCTTGTTTTAGACGGCGTGGATTTTTCGGCATTCAATGCAGAAAGTATTAAAAGTTATAGAAGCAGAATGCACATATCTCGCCCGAATCACGTTTGGGAAACTCTCAACGAAGAAGATTTTTTGCTTAGAATCGGAGCTGTCGGTATCAGTGGCGATGGCAAAAAACATCCGACGGTGGCGGGGCTTTTAATGTTTGGCAACGAATATGCTATTACCCGCGAGTTTAACAATTATTTTCTCGATTATCAGGAACATTATGAAGAAGATACACGCTGGACGGATCGTATTGTTTCATCTTCCGGGGATTGGAGCGGTAATGTTTATGATTTTTATTTCAAAACATATAATAAGCTGATTCAAGATGTAAAAGTTCCTTTTTTGATGGAAAACGGAGTGAGAATCGACGATACACCCGTTCATCAAGTTTATAGAGAGGCTTTGGCGAATTGTCTTGTAAATGCCGATTATTATGGTCGTTGCGGAGTTGTTGTAATAAAAGAAAAACATTGTGTGAGCTTTTCTAATCCGGGGAATTTCAGAATTGAAATAGCAGCGGCGAGAAGCGGCGGTATATCCGATCCGAGAAACGTTACATTGCTTAAAATGTTTAATCTTATAAATATAGGTGAAAGAGCCGGAAGCGGAATACCTAATATTTTGGCTGTGAGCGCAAAACAAGGATGGCGTGATCCCGAAATAATTGAAACGTTTGAGCCGGATAGAATCACGTTGAGATTGTATACAGATAATAAAAGTCGCGAAAAAATCGGCGATAAAAAATCGGCGATAAAAATCGGCGATAAAAAATCGGCGATAACTGAAGCGGCTAAATTGAAAATTATAGAATACTTGACGGATAATGCTTATGCTACTTGTGGCGAAATTGCAAAATTGTTAGGATTAAAGGATTCAAGGGCGAGAGATTATTTGAAATTACTTGCGGAAGATGAAATAGTTGTTGTGGAAGGCGCAAATCGAAATCGAATATATAGATTAAAAAGGTAGTAGCCTGCATATCAAGTTTTTTTGAGGAGAATCAAATTGTATTGATCAAGTGAATTATTGATAAAATTTAGAAACGAAAAGGAAATATCTTTGCGAATAATATAAACAAAATTTTATTTTAAAAAAGCTGGGAAAAAGTTGGGAGTGGCAATAAAAAATGGCTGAAAGCCTTTAAAATCAAGGCGGTGAGAGAAGCGGTAGAATGCCTGTTAATCCGAGTGTCGTCAGTTCGAGCCTGACAGGAGCAGCCATTATTCACCAAATTGTGCATAAACAGCACTTTTTGGTGAATTTTTGTATTTTTATGCAGTCGATTCCCCCGACTTTTTTGCGACAAGGGGAATGATTGGCGGGAAATTTGGCGGGAAATTTTCGCCTTTTCTCCTTTAAAATAAAGGGGTTTCAGTAACGGACTTTTTCGCCTTCCCGCAATAAAAAGTCATCTGATAAATCGGTATAAGCATTTCCGATTCTGCCGAGGGAATGTCCCATAAATTCGCTCAACGCATATTCGTTTACGCCGCATTCTTTGCAACGACTATAAAACGTTGTCCGACAGTCGTAAAGAATATGCCCGGAAATCGCGTTGTTGAATATATAGCGTAAATGGTTTAATGTAGGTCGTTTCGGTAATTCTTTGCCTTCCCATACGTCCAGAAAAGGTTTCAGCATTGGCGTGATCGGTATACGTTTTTTTGCCGTTTTCTGCGTGCGTTGTTTGCTGTTTTTGCAATGAATCATTCCGTTCTCTATTCTTACCGTTTCCAGCTCGTTGGGTCGAAGCCCGGCATAAAGGGCAATCGCAACAAATAGCCGACAAACAGGATCGGTAAGATTTTCGAATAACGTTTTTTCTTCTTCGCGTGTCAGCGCAGTCCCGCTTTGTTGCTCGTATTTTGGTTTATCTACGAGTGCGAGCGGGTTTTTTTGTATTACGCTGTGCGCAATTGCACTCTTAAAAATACAACTCAATAAATTATATACGCCTTCGGCGGTTCTTCCTAAACCTTGTTTCATTATGTCATCGATCAAATCCTGACATTGAGACGAGGTTATTTTTCTTATATCGCGTGCGCCTAAAACCGGAAAAATGTTTCGCTTTAACCGAAACACATCGTTATCGTAGGTGGCTTCCGAAACTTTGTTGATTCTGTACTTCTCGAAGTAGTACATAGTGAAATCTTCAAATTTCGTAGGCACGCACAACGTTTTTGCAGGATCGGTAGAATATTTCCAGATATTTTCTTCCTTAGTTTTTTCGAGAAATTTTTCTTTGGCTTTTTCTAACGGACAACCCGTTGCCCGGTCTTTTTTTATGTCCAAAAAAAAAGCGTGATTTCACACTTGAAGTCTGTTGGACGAAAAGCACCGTATCCGATTTATACAATTCAAGGAAGAAATGACGGAGTAGAAGTGATGAAAAAAGCAAAGTTAAATGGCTTTCGACTAAATCAGGAAGAAACAGAATTATTGCAAAAAATTTTGTTGTCTTTAAGACGAAATGTTGCTGAAAAAAATAGCGCGGCATTATACAGTTTTTTGAAACTTGTTGCTGTTTTTGTTCTTTGGGCGGTTATGTTTGCCTGTAACAGCGAATTTAATGCCGATGTTATTATATACTCGGTTATGTTCGCCGCCTGTTATACGATGTGTAACGTTTTTCTGATTATGGCGTTAAAAACAGGACCCGTTGCGCTTACTTCGCTTTTAATGCAATTATCTTTGATAGCCGTTTCGGTGTGTGGATTTTTCTTTTGGAATTCGTCTTTTACTGTTTTAACCGCTATCGGTTTGCTGTTGGTGGCAATCGCCTTGTTTTTATGCCTTTATAAAAAGAAAACGGACGAAGAGCATAAAATTAACTTTAAATGGTTGCTTTTTGCGATAACGGCGTTTATCGGCAACGCGGGGTGTTCGATTATTCAAAAAACGCAACAAATGAAATTTGACGGAAAATACGGCGGCGAACTTATGATGATCGCCTGCGGTATTGCGGCGGTATTTTGTTTGTTTTTCTGGTTAAGCAAGCCGTACGAACAATCTTTAAAAATGATTAAATCAAGCGGCATTTTTCCGCTGATAGCGGGCGTTTGCAATTTTTTATTAAATTTGTTCGTGATTATTCTGGCAACCTCAACGCTTTCGCCGAGCTTGATTTATCCTGTAATCGCCGTTGGCGGGTTGGAGGTTACAACATTTTTTTCGGCGTTTGTTTTCAAAGAAAAAATGCGCTTTACGCAATGGCTCGGCGTTGCCGTAGGCGCGATAGCGGTGGGGGTATTGTCAATTTGAAAAAGTTTGTGTCCGATTAAAAATAGAAAAAATTTTATATTCTGAAATATTATGAAAGTAGATTTAAGATATGTAACGTGTAAAAATTGCAGAAAGCTTTTAATGAAAGCTTCGCCTGGAACGAAAGCGAAAATAACTTGTCCGAAATGCGGTAGCTTTGCGGCGATTGTAATCGATGCGGACTCCATAAATATAGGCGATTTGCTGTTGAATGTGAACATAGCCCCGAAAATAAAAGACGTTCCGCATAAAGTATGGAGAAATACCGAAAACTAAAAGTATTCCCGAAAATCGGTTGTGTGCTCGATTTTCGGGGATTTTTAAATTGATTGAAGTACAATCAATGCAAAATTATAAATTGCAAAAATTGCAAAAAAATTGCAAAAACAGGCAATAACATCTTGACGAAAAACGTATAATATGGTAAAATAAGACTACGGAGAGGAATTAATAATGTTAGTTAATTTTAGATTTAAGAATTTCAGATCGTTCTACGAAGATACAACTATGAGTTTGGAGGCGACAAAAGACGAAACAATGCGCGAAATTAACACATTTTTTGTCGATGAAAAGTTAATGCCGAAAGGAGATGCAGAGTTGCTTAAATCGGCTGTAATTTTCGGTGGTAATGCTTCTGGTAAGTCAAATGTTATAAAAGCCTTGGCATATATGAAGAACGTGATAATATTATCGGCTTCTCAGTTGCCTATCGTTCAGCAAAATGAAACATTTGCTTTTTATAAAAATGCTGTAAAGTCGGATAGTTTATTTGAAGTAGAATTTATTTTCAATAATGTATTTTATCGCTATGGGTTTATTTTGAATAGTGGGGTTATAAAGCAGGAATGGCTTGAAAAACGTATAGAAAGATTGACTCCTGTTTTTAAAAGAACCGAGAGTGGTTTGGATATTTTCGGCGTAGATAAAGCTGCCGCAAAATTGATTAATCTTGCGCCTCATGCTTTGTTTCTTTCGGTGGGAAAAAATTTTAATTTAGAAATAATATCGGCATTAAATGATGTTATGTCATGGTTTCAAAATCTGTTGATTGTTTTTGAAAATAACGCGAACAGTCTTGACATATATACGATGGATAGAGGGAAATACAGAGAGAAAGCATTAAAAATTTTAAAACTTGCCGATATTGGTATTCAGGACATTAAAGTAAAGAAAGATAAAATTGTAAATATGGCAGATATTAACGATGTTTTGAGATTTAATACACAATTACAAATTCAGCCGGCTGCAATGGGACAGTTAAAGCAAGAAGAAAATAACTTATTTAATATAGATATGCTTACGGAGTTTGATGTTTTTGACGAAAAAACAAAAAAATGCATTTCGAAAAAGGATGTTTTGTTATTTAAAGACAGGGGTTTTAATTCGGAAGGAACGGAGAGGCTTTTATGTTATCTCGGTTGGATGCTTGCCGCGCTTGATCAAGGGCGAGTGATTATTATTGATGAAATAGATGCCAAATTACACTTTTTGGTAGCGGACTATTTAATAAGACTATTTAATTCTATTGATCATAATCCTAAAAACGCTCAGTTAATTTGTACGGCTCATAACGTAATGTTGATGGACGAAGATTTGCGGAGGGATCAAATTTATTTTACGAGCAAAAATCAGTATGGGGAAAGTTCTTTGGTTTCTTTGGCGGACTATAAAAATGTAAGAAAAGAAAATTTATTCAGTAAAAGATATTTGGCCGGATTTTATTCTAAGTTGCCGGATATGACACGGGAATGGTGAGGAAAGCTATATGGCAAGGCAACGAAAGCAGATAAATCAAAGAGATAAATTTTATATTATTACAAACGGTAAAGAAACAGAATACAATTATTTTACAGTTTTAAAATCGAAAAAAAGTACGTACGATGTGAGTGTGCTGTTTACTAATGCCGATCCCGTCGGATTGGTACAATATGCTCAAAATTATGTTCATGATTCAAATCAAGTTTGGGTTGTTTTTGATGTGGATTATACGCATAAAGACGAGCGATTGATTCCGGCCTTAACTCTTGCAGAAAAAAGCGGTGTGAAATATGCGTTTTCAAATCTGGCGTTTGAAGTTTGGTTGATTTCTCACTTCAAAAAATGTGAACAAGAATTGAATGCAGCAGGCCACAAACGTCTGCTCGATGAATATCTGAATAGTAAAAAGGAGGGATTGACTTATAGCAAAAACGATGAAGCCGTTTTAAAAAAATATTTTATACCATATTATAAGACGGCTATCAATAATGCGAAAATAGTTTATCAAAAAAGAAAAGTTGCACATACAGAGCAGTATGGGGGAAATTCTCGAATGAAAATATGGGAATGGAATTCATCTACAACGGTTTTTCTGTTGGTCGAAGCGTTAAAACTGTCGGAATAATACGATAAATTAAATTTTACGAGGGAAAAGATGGATATATATTTTTTAGAGACGGATGGAATTTACTTTTCGAAAACGAAAGAGTACTTTAAAGAGGTTGTAAACTCTTATATTAATGGCAATTATCGTTCAGCAACAGTAATGCTATATTCTGTAGCTATTTGTGATATTTTATTTAAATTACAAGAATTAAAGGATATGTATAATGATAGTGTAGCTACAAGAATTTTACAAAAAATTGAAAAAGAAAAAGCTGAAAGCGAAAGTAAATCACATTGGGAAAAGACATTACTTGACTTTGTCAAACGCGAAACGCAATTATTGGATGTAAAAGCTTATTCTGATTTACGTCATTTATTTGATGATAGAAATTTATCTGCTCATCCAGCCTTAAATCAAAATTTTGAGTTAATTTCTCCATCCAAAGAAGCAACTTTAGCACATATTAAAAATATGCTTAATGAAATTTTTGTGAAGCCGCCTATTTTCATAAAAGATGTGGTAAATATGCTTACGGTAGATTTAAGTGAGAAAAAAGAAATATATACCTCCAAAAAAGATTTAAAAATTTATTTAAACAACAAATATTTTAACCGGATGAATATTTCAATGAAGAAAAAAGTATTTAAGGCGTTTTGGAAATTTTGTTTTAAAATGCCTGATAATGCCGATTGTGAAGAGAATATTGTTATTAATAAACGAACATTAATTATTTTGGCGGAACAGATAAAGTCGGAAATAATAGAAATGATCAAGACTGAACCGCAATATTTTGACGTAGCGGTTAATGAGGGGTGTGTTGTAGCTTTAATTTCTTTTTTGGCAAATGTTCGAGGCGCTTACGAAAGTTTAAACGATAACTGTAAATTATTAATAGATAAAGAAATAGAAAAACGTGATAGGGCAAAGGCTATTGCTTGGTTTAAATACAAAACTTTAAAAGATCACGTTGATTATTTAATAAAACAAGTAAACTTTGATTTATCGGCTGAGGGCATACAGCAATTGACAGAGTATTATTATGAACAAGGTGAAATTAATATGTTATTGGATTTTTTGATAGATTTTTTTGGAAGAAGTAAAAATTTTGATACCGCTAATATAAGGTATCAATATGCGATTGCTCCTTATTTGAAATATATGGGTAAAGAAAATTTTCTGTCTCTTTTAAATGTAATTAATGAAAATTCGCAGATTTATAACAGAGGGGCAAGTTATTTGAGTAATACAAATATTATACGGGAAGCCAAGAAATTTTTAGACTCGGATTTTGATTATACAAGATATTGCAACATAGATTTTGATAAGTCGATCTTAACAGATTCGTTTGCTGAACTTACTGAAATAGATGATTGTTTTTAATAATAAAGTTTTATAAAAGAAAAGATATTGATCCGCAAGAAAGGGATTGAAAGTGGGACAAGGAATTTGAAAAGTTCGAAAATGGAGCAAAAATAACGATTTTTCTATCAAAAATAAGCGATTTTGATGGTGGCGGGTAGCCTGTTAATCCGAGTGTCGTCAGTTCGAGCCTGACAGGAGCAGCCATCTATGTTGACCGAAAATACTGATTCGGTCAAAAAAGAGTCAAAAACGCTTGTTTTTGACTCTTTTTTATATGTTTTTTAGCGTTTTTGAGACTTTTACTGAGGCTAAAATATGTAAGTTGACCATGCCGTTTTCATTGCTGATTTTTGGCATTTTTTGAGAAAAACAAGGTTTGAACTTACGACATCCATATTTTGGTTCTACAATAAATGTTGGGGTGTGAAGAAAACGCTCCGACATTTTTTGTTTTTAAGGCAAAAAAAGAGAGCATAAAATTAAAAAATCCGATAGAATTAGTTTGTCAACAAAAAAACAAAGGATTTTTAACTTATGCTCGACTCACAGTTTATCAAAAATGCATTAGGATTGCAAGAAAAAGACCATATCGTTAGCGAAGAAAACGGTGAAATTTTGAAATTAGTCATATACTCTAACGTAACCGAGCAGATTTGCCCCGACTGCGGGGTAAAAACAACTCGTATTCACGATTATCGGACACAACACATTAAGACCGTAAATATCATAAACAAACAAACGATTTTAGTGCTGAAAAAGCGTAGATACGTCTGCCCGCATTGCGGAAAGCGGTTTTATGAACACTACAATTTCATTGCTAAACACCATCATATTGCAAAAAACGTGTTTACGAAAATTATCGATGAGCTTAAAGAATTAAGATCTATGAAAAGTATCGCAAAAGCAAATAACGTTTCCGCAACCACGGTACAGCGCGCACTTAATCTTGCGGGCTATATGAGCGATTTCAGGCTTCCCGAAGTATTAAGCATAGACGAATTCAAAGGCAATGCCGGCGGTGAAAAATATCTTTTGCAAATATCGGACGCTAAAAACAAAAAGCTCTTAAACATACTTCCTTGCCGTAAAAAACTGTATATATCGCAATATTTCGCAGCCTTTTCGCTTGAAGAACGCAAAAAAGTCAAATATCTCGTAATAGATATGTGGCGTGATTATGCGGATATTAAAATATATTTTCCTAACGCAAAACTCGTAATCGATAAATATCATTACAAAAGACAAATACATTGGGCAATCGATCGGATACGAAAACGGATACAGAAAACCTTTTCGAAAAATCGTCGGTTGCGATTCAAAAGACTGCGTTTTTTGTTGCATAAAAAATACGAAGAACTCAAAACAGAAGACCGAATAGCATTAGGAACGATACTCGAACAAAGCGAAGAACTGTATACTGCGTGGCAAGTAAAAGAAATGTTTAACGAGATAATGAAGATAACCGATTATGACGAAGGCGTTCGACGTTTTAAGCAATGGATCGAATTGGTCGAGAGTATGAAAATACCTGAATTCAATGACTGCACGAAAGCCTATCGTCGTTGGTTTTGGGGAATAACGGAATCATTCAGAGTTCCGTATAGCAACGGCTTTACAGAAGGCAAAAACAACAAGATAAAGGTGTTAAAACGTAACGCATTTGGCTTCAGAAACTTCGATAACTACAAAAAGAGAATACTGCTTACTGCTTAAAAGATATTTTAAGCAAAAAAACGGTAGCAACTTAAAAAAGTTGCCGCCGTCATTAAACTATTTTCTATCGGACACACCCCAACATTTGACAAAGAGCCCATATTTTTTGACTTTTTTAAGGAGGTTTGCCCTACATTTTAGGTATATCCAAAAAAATTTTTTTAAGTTAAATTTTTTCCCTTGTGGAGGTAAATGTTATTTGAAGCGCGCCAACTCGGCTGCGCTTATTTTATCCATATAGGTGTCCGCAATCTTGTACACCTTGTTCTTTACAAATGTTATCAAATATGTTATACTATAGGCATAAACTCGGGAGAGGTATAGGTAAAAATAGATGCGCCAAGAAAATGCTTATAAAATTAAACTCATAAAACTGCTTGAAATTTTACGGCAGGATTCAGATGAGGATCATTATATCGGTACATCTGAATTGATAGAGAAGCTTGATAAAATGGGAATCGTTTGCGATCGTCGGACTTTATATAAAGACATAGAAGTTTTGAATAGCTTCGGATATGAAGTTTTATGCGAAAAATCCCCGGGTAAGCCGAATTGTTATTGCGTCGCAGACAGGAGTTTCGATGTTCCCGAGTTGCGTATATTGATGGATGCGGTTCAGGCGTCGAGTTTTATCACTCCGAGTAAAACTGAAATTCTTTTAGACAAAATTGCCGATCTTGGCGGTAGCCATCGTGCAGAACTTTTGCAGAGCAATATCGTAAGATTTAATACGACGAAAAGCACAAATGAAAATATTTTTTACGCAATAAGCGAAATAAATGCTGCAATCGAAAATAATAAAAAAGTTTCATTTGAATATTTTGATTTTAATGAAAAACATGAGCGAGTTTATCGGAAAGAGCGCAAAAGATATTTTGTGAATCCAATGGCAACGATATTCGATGATGATAATTACTATTTAATAGCTTATTATGCCAAACACTCGGGCGTTGTTCATTACCGAATAGATCGCATGGATATGGTGGAGATGGTTGAAAATCAAAGCCGAGACATCTACAATGGTGAACCGATAGACCTAAAACATCATAAAAAGACTATTTTCGGAATGTTTCAGGGGAAAATGCAGGAGGTCGAATTTCACGCTGATAAAAGTCTTTTGGACGTTATATTTGATGTCTTTGGCGATAACATTAAACTGAATATGTTGGATAGCAATACTGTTTCATTCAAAGCCGAAGTGCAAGTCAGCCCAACATTTTTAGGGTGGGCTATATCGTTCGGGGAAAAATTGAAGGTGATTTCACCCATAAATATTGTAGACGAGGTAAAAAATTATCTAGAAAAGATGAGAATATTGTATAATAATTGAGAGCTGTTTTTTAAGTTATTTTGTATTGTTGAATTTAGTGAACAGTGGAGACTTAATTATATAAAAAATAGTAATTGTCATAAAATTGCCTGATCGCAGAAAAAATGAGTGATTGCGTCGAAAAAATAGAATTTGCTCACTTTTATGTTGAATTTTTTTGTGATATATGCTATAATAGTAAATATAAAAATAGTATGGCGGTGAGCATATGACTGTTAGCTACAAAAAACTATGGAAACTTTTGATTGATAAAAATCTAAAAAAGAAAGATTTGATTCGCATGTCTGGCATAAGCAATTATACTCTTAATAAGTTAAATACTGGGAAAAGCGTGACAACTGATACTTTAGTAAAGATATGTGCGGCATTACATTGTGGAATTGAAGACATTATGTATGTGGTAGAAGAATAATGGAAGGCTTAACGACGGCAATAATCCTTATTTTAATTATAATAGGGATAATACTGGCTATTTTCTTTGGCAGAAGGAATCATGCAAAAAAGGTTCTTTTAATTGATTCGCCGAAGATAAAAAAGTCAATAACATGGAAGGCAAGCCAAAAAAATGTGCTTGTGGGCTTCATTATATCGTCGTTGAATGAATTACAAAAAATTGAAGATGAACTGATTTATTGTCAAGAAATGTTATCGTGGAGCAATGACCGCATAAAGGCGTTGCAGGTTTTAAGAAAAAAAGATGAGATTGAAAATGAAAAAACTTCTGTAGGCTTGACAAAAGACAAAGTTATTCGATTAAATAAAGATAAAACTACGTTATTGTCTAAGTTTGAAAAAACTGTTCCTAAGGCAAAAGGGATAACCATCGCAATGCCCGCAGATTTGAAGTTTTTGGGAGCAGCAACAGGAGATATTTTGTCCACGTTTTTTCATAATCCAAAATTTTGTAAAACAGCTAACGGTTGCAGAATTTTGTTGTGTGCTGATTTTTATATAGTACAAAACAGTAATTGCATTGCCATAGAGCCTTACTATAACATTACAGTAAAAGAAACATTTGAGTTGCAAAATTTAGGGTATTCGAGATCGTGTGCTCGAGATGATGAAGTTTACGCTATTCGATATATGCATGAAAGGAAAAAGGGCGGACCGGATAGACGGTATTCGTACAATCCCGCGGCATATGTTGTTTATCGTGGTGTTGTGCAATTGTTTTTTAACGGAAAAGATGGAATACCTGTAAAGTTTTCTAATAGAACAAAGGCACACACTTGGGTTGAGTCGTTAAATGCTTTAATTGAAAGAGCTGCAAAAATCATCAACAAAAAGATTTATGCTAAAATGATCGGTATGAATGAGTTGCATTCTGTTTCAGAAGTGTTGAGGGCTATTGAAGACGAAGAAAAAGTAGAGAACATTCAAAATCAAAAAGATTTTGAATGTCAGAGCAATAATTATAATAGAGCGCAAGGGGTGTCTTCCTGTGATGAAAAAGTCAGAGTAGACGATGAAGATATGAAAAATCAACCCGTATGGAATCAATATGAAGCAGCCTTGCTGTTGGATGGATATTTGCAAATAAGCTTTGGGGAAAACAGAAAAGAGATTACAGAAAAAATCTCAAAGATGTTGAGGCAAATGGCTGTTTTTTCAGGGGTAAAAATAGATGCGATTTATCGTAATGTAAACGGTATTACGTTGCAGATGGATCGTATGAAAATGGCAATGGCTGGGCAAATAGACGAGAATAGGAAACCGAGTAAAGTTTTTCTTGATATTGTGTCAATTTATAAAAATGATAGAGAGAACTTTTCTCGAATCTTGGAAAAAGCAAAAGCTATGTGCCAGGAAACAACCAAAGGCTCAGAAGATCTTACAGTTAAAATTGAACTTCCTCATCCAGTTGAAACTGTGAATTTGGAACTGCCGCAAAAATCTCTTAAAAAACAAAATCAAGAAGAGGATACAGTTAAGGTCTACGATTATAAAACCGATACAGTTTTAAAGTTTACTAAACCGGTATTGGTTGTGTATTTTGGCGAAATAGATTCACAAGTCCAAAGTTGGAGAGATGCATACGTTTCTGTTTTTAAATCGTTATTAGAAGATTACCCGGAAAAGATTAAAGAATTGGCAGAAAAGGCGGATTTTACTACTGTTTCTTTTGATAAACAAAAATTAAGACAAGCGATTGAAGTGAAATCTTCGTTATACATAGAAGGAAATAGAAGCGCATCCGAGTTGGGAAGAGCGATAAGACAACTGCTTGATGTCTGCAATGTCGATTACAGTAATGTTATCATCAGATATGCATCTATGGATACAGAAAATGGGGCGGCTGTAAGTAGTGGTTTTTCCCATCAAGATAATTCAACGAAAAATGTTACACCGGAGGAAAATAAAAAGAGGATTTCTGAATTAGATAAGGAAATCTATGACATTATAAAGGGGAAATATCTGAATGGATTTATAGTAGGGGCTATAAATTTCAAAAAGATGCGTAGATTTTATGAAGAAATCTACAACACAGAACTCGAAATCGATAACAATCGAATTGAAGAGTCACTTAAAAAAACTTGTGCGTTTTTAGATGATAAATATTATGCTATAGATGCCTTGGTGCAAGATGACTTGAAACTTAAGCTTGCTGAGTATATTCGGCAAAGTATAGATAATAATGGATATGTTTATTATCAAATGATTATGGATAATTTCGGGTATGAACTTACAGATCGAATTCCCGATGTGAAATTACTCAAAGAATATTTGAGTAGATCATTTCCGCAATATGCTTATTTCGACGAATATATGGCTCGTGATAAAGATGTTAAAATAGATATTGCCAAAGAAGTGGAAAGAGTTTTACTTGAAGTCGTATATCCTATTTCATTCGAGAAAATATGTTCAATGCTACCTCATCTGACGGAAGAAGCAGTTAGAAAAGCTATTTGGTTTGATGATAAAATTATTGTGACAAACAATAATGACAGATTTAACATTGAGGCGATGGGTTTAACTGATGAAGACGTAAAAGGTATAGCTGAAATTATTAGAGGAGTGCTTCAAGAACACAATTGTATGTTCGGCAATGAATTGCTCAAAGGAATTCAAGCAAAAATGCCAGTCTTATATGACGGTATAAAAGAATTTGGCGATAGGGGAATTAGAGGAGCGGCTGCTTATAAGTTGAAAGATCAGTTCCGTTTTAATTCTAATATAATTTGTAACATTGGAACAAACATTGATAATGCTGAGGTCTTTAGATCCTTTGCGGAGGAAGAAAGGTATTTTTCTTTATCGGCTTTGGTTAATTTAAAAGAACAAATCGGCGTAGGCGGGATTTACTTCGACAATGTCAATGAAGTTGCATCGAGAATTAACGCGAATGATTATGTTCCTAATAGTGCGCTATCATTTAATGAAGAGTCAATTGACGGAATGCTTGAAAGAATTATTACAGGCAATCAAGCCTCAATAAAGGAAGCAAGTAATTTTGCAATTTATCCAAGTACATGTCACCCATGGACCGAATATTTACTTGAAAGTTATGTTGCAAAATTTAGTAAAAAATTTAAGCTAATACATATCTGCTATGCGGAAAGTAAATGTTCAGGAGCAATTGTAAAAAGATCATCGAAAATCGATTCAATGGATGATGTAGTTATTGAGTATCTTGTAACACATAAAGATATTCAAACAACCAATGAAGCCTTAAACGGGTTGGTTGAAGATGGATACATTGCAAGAAAACGCTATAAAAACATTGAAGATTTATTAGTCGTCGCAAAAGCAAAAGGGAGAGCGTAAATATAATGTATTCGTATGAATGGGATGCATCAACGGGTGGATATATTTTGAATTCTACACCGCTTACATTTAGTAAAGAACCAAGGCCGGTATATTATAAAGAATTAGATATATTAGGTTTTGACAAAAAGTGGAACTATCCGAAATCAGATGCTTACCCACTTATGTGGGCGGAAGCAAATAATTATTATTATAGAGGGAAATTGGTCGCGAAGACCAAAGGCGGATCAATTTGTCAGGCTCCGGAACTGATATTTATCGAGGACCCAGAACCAGATGGAGAAGAGCTAAAATTTGTTGACATTCCCGCCATGGTCGATAAAAATCGAAACATTCTCGAGAGTTTAACGCAAGAAACAATCAAAAAAATATATAACACATACTTGGCTTACCAAAAGAAAGTAGATGTCTTTTATGTTGCTTTTTCTGGTGGAAAAGATAGTATAGTTACGCTTGATTTGGTTCAGAGATCATTGCCTCACAATAAATTTAAAGTTTTGTTTGGGGATACTAAAATGGAGTTCCCTGATACATATAAAGCAGTGGATCAAGTAAAGAAAAAATGTGAGGATGAAGGTATAGACTTTATAACTGCAGCATCGCATTTTGATCCGACAGATAGTTGGCGTTTATTTGGACCGCCCTCGACTGTAACAAGATGGTGCTGTAGTGTTCATAAAACTTCTCCACAGATTATTCTTTTGAGACAATTGTTAAATAAGTCTAATTTTACTGGCATGGCGTTTATTGGTGTAAGGGCGAGTGAAAGTTTGGCAAGAAGCGAATATGATTATATTAGTTTAGGTGAGAAGCACAAGGGACAATATAGTTGTAATCCGATAATTGAATGGAATACTGCAGAATTATATTTGTATATTTACACAAACAATTTGGTTTTAAATGAGGCTTACAAGAAAGGAAACCGGAGAGCTGGATGTTTAGTTTGTCCTCGCGCAGCAGAAAGGAATGAATATATGTGCGCGGTTTGTTATCCTGAAGCAATTGAGAAATATTCGTCTATCATTAAATCTTTATATAGCAAAAGTTTTCCATCAGTAGATAGACTTGAACAGTTTGTAAATTCTGGTGGCTGGAAAGCTCGAAAAAATGGTAGAGATTTAGATATTCAAATGAACTATAATGAGACTTCGACGACAAAAGGGATTGTTTTGAGAATAGAAAATCCGAGAACGGAATGGCGCGAATGGATTAAAACAATAGGGGTTTTGGAAAATGATACCTCGCCATATACCATTTTATTTAGAAATAATAGATATGAATTTGAAGTCGAAGAAAAAAACAATACAGTTACCGTGATGGTCCCTTTAGCAATATGTAAAAAAGATCCGCTTTTTGTAAAGTTACTTAAAAATGTATTTAGAAAAGCTGCATGTTGTGTTGGGTGTAGGGAGTGTGAAGCGGATTGCCATAATGGATGTTTAAAAATAGAAGCCGGTAAAATAAAAGTAAGTAATAATTGTAAACACTGTTCAGAATGTCACAAAGTTGAAAAAGGTTGCTTGGTATATAAATCGATAGAAATGCCCAAAGGAGGATTTAATATGAAACAGAAAAGCTTAAATTGCTATTCACATTTTGGTCCAAAAATGGAATGGATAAACCAATATTTTATGTACAAGAATGAATTTGATGCAAACAATGATTTGGGATCACAAATGTACAGTTTCTTTAAAAGATTTTTGAGGGATACTGAACTTATTGATCTGAATGGATTTTCCAATTTTGCAAAAATCATAGAAAGTATTGGTTTAGACCATGAGGCATCTTGGGCATTGATGTTGACAAATTTAGCCTATACTCCGCAAATTGGCTGGTTTATAAAACATACAGGATTCAATGAATTATACGAAAAAAAATATATATTATCACTATTGGTTGATGATGGCGCGAAAGAGAGTTGGGTTAATGATATCTGGAGCGCGTATTCAAGATTCGTGGAGCTTCCATTTTCGAATGTTGGTATAGGTATGCCGCATAAGGATAATGATAAATTTATTGGATTTACGAGAACGGCTTGGCGTAGTCCAGAACCAAAAGTTGTTTTATATTCTTTATATAAATTTTCTGAGGCCTGTGGAAATTATAAGCAGTTTTCATTGACAAGACTGTTAAATCACGAAATCGAAAGCGACGGAATCAGTCCTACTCAGATATTTGGACTCGATCGTACGACCATGGAAAGAATTTTAAATGGACTGTCGAATAATTATCCAGAGTTTATTTCCGTATCGTTCACGTTAGACCTTGATAATATTAATCTTAAAGATAAAAGATCGGAAGATGTACTGGCATTATTTGAGGGGGTATAAATAAGATGAAAACGAATAAGTACGAGCATTATTTTGATATAGACGAAGAGTTTTTTTCTGCGGTAAACCAAGAACTTATTAATGAAGGTAAAGTTGACTGGCGCAAATTTTTCCCGCACGAAACCTTTGTGAAATTATTGAAGGATACATACAGTGTATTAACAAGACAACATCTTTCTATATGGGTGGAAGGTGGCTATGGAACCGGTAAATCATATGCTGTGCTCACCTTAAAAAAACTTCTTGAAGCTAATGAAGAAGATACGAGAGCGTATTTCCAAAGATATAACCTTGACAATGATTTGTTGAACAAATATATTGGGCTCAAAATGAATAAAGAGCAAAAATTGATAACCGTACATCGTTACGGGGCGCAGTCGATACTAAATGAGCAAGATTTGGTATTGGCGGTTCAGGAAAGCATAAAAGAGGCACTCGAGGCAAATGGTGTAAATTACATGGGCGAAGCCTCTTTGAAAGAATCGGTTATAAAATGGTTGTCTAATTCTGCCAATAAGGCATACTTTAATGCAATCATTAAAGATGAGTTTCCGACAGAGTTCGGCGGCGACGATGTAGATAAAATTATCGAAAAGTTGGAATCTTATACACAGGACAAGCTTCTTGTAATAATGAATAAGATTTTTAAGATTGCAAGACTTAAAGGTATCCGCGCGATGACTCTCGATAAAGAAGGAATGGTCAAATGGATACAAGATATAATAAAAACCAATAATTTGCGCGCAATTGTATTTATTTGGGATGAATTTACAAAATATTTTGAAAACAATATGAGTGACTTGACTACATTCCAAAGACTTGCCGAATTAAGTGAAACGGATCCGTTTTATCTTGTTATAGTAACTCATAAATCTGAAGGTATTTTTGCTGAGAACGATAACGACAAAAAATTATTGGGCAGATTTGTTAGTCCGACGTGCCTTATTGAATTACCTGATACAATGGCATTTCGTTTAATGGCTGAAGCGATGGAGAAAACAAAAGATGCTTCAGCTCTTGAAGAGTGGAATGACATGCAAGCGGATTTATACAACAGAACCAACAATTCAAGAGACTTGGTATTAAAGCAGCTTCAAAAAAGAGATCCAAAATTTACCTTAAATGATTTAGGTCGGATTTTGCCCGTGCATCCATATGCGGCATTGTTACTTAAACATTTGTCTGCACAATTTGCATCCAACCAAAGAAGTATGTTCGATTTTATCAAAAATGATAAAGGTGACGATATTCATGGCTTCCAGTGGTATATAAAGAATTATGGCCCTGAAGATGATAATCCGTTATTAACTATCGATATGCTTTGGAACTTCTTTTACGAAAACGGCAAGGAACAATTAGCGAGTGATGTAAAAACCATATTAAATCACTACAACAATTCGCATCCAGAATATCTTCAAGAGGCTCAAAGAAGGGTTTTAAAAACTATTTTACTTATGACTGCGATTTCTCAGTCATTGGGTGATAGCGTGGATTTGTTTATTCCTACAGATGTAAATGTCGCCAATGCGTTCGAAGGAATTGAGGATATGGAGGGTGCTCAGGCTATAAATGCGGCACGTTCTTTGGTTGAACAACACATTTTATATAGAAAAAAATTAAAAGATAATAAAGAATGTTTTGCTCCCTTGATGGCGGCTGTTGATACCAGTAAAAAAGGCGAATTTGAAAAGCAGATAGATCAATATACGACGACTAAATTAGTGGATGATGCTGGATTTAATAGTGAAGACGGCACAAAAAATCCTACTGGTAAATTATTATTCACTTCACCTATAGCAAATAGATTTAGGATTATCCTTGCAGGGGTAGATTCATTTACTCAAAAGGTCAGAATGATCAGAAATAACCTCATTCAGGGCAGAATTTATGCAGTTTTAGGTTTTGCGAAAAATGATGTAGAAAGTGCTACATTGAGTAAGTTTGTAAAAGAATATCTCAGCAATTCTGATTATGATGAATGTAACATCATTTATATTACCGCAAAAACTCCTTTAGGAAGTGATTTATATGCAAGATATAAAGATAATCTTTCCGATAGTATGACATTTTCTGGAAATGACAAGGGGAGTGAGGTTGAAAGAAGGAAAGAAGCTTTAAGAGTTCTTAATCTGGAATGGGGGTCAAAGATTGAGTCCGGTTCGTTTGATATAGACTGGAAAAATAATAATGGCGAGGTCGTTCATGAATTCACTCCTGATTTTGCATCTGTAAAATCATATTTGCTGCAGACTATAGACAGAGATTTTTATCCATATGGATTTGAATGGAGATATTCTCTTGCGGCAAATATGTATAAAACATATTTACAAGCCAAACAGGGTGTTAAGAGTGCTGTTTCTGGAGTATGTGAGGGTACTTTTAAAAACCCCAATAAGACAATGCTTACTGAACAAGTGATTGATGCGGCTTGGGGAACTCCGTTTGATGAAAAATATTGGAAAACTAATCCGGCACTGCCAATCAGCGTTCTTAAAAATAAGATTGAAGAAAAAATTCAAGAGGATTTCAAAGCTGAGGGAAGAGTTTCTATTAGTAGTATCTACGACATAGCAAAGGCAAAACCGTTTGGGTTAATGCCTTGTAATATTACAGCCTTTATTCTTGGGTTTGTTTTAAGAGAATATACTTCAGATCAATATCGGTATACAGACGATCAAACCTCTGATGTGATGAGCATCATTCACTTACAGTCAATGATTGATGAAATCATTAAAAACCAGGATACTCCGGATAAGCGTTATAAAGACAAATATATTGTAACGATGACACCGGAAGAGAAAGAATTTCATCGCTTTGCTTCAGCTGTATTTGATATTCCGCTTGAACTGTGTACCTCCATACAAAATACAAGAGACAGAATCAGAAATAAAATGAAGAATCTGTCATTCCCAGTATGGACGTTGAAGTATGCCAATGATCAAGAATATGGTTTAGTATCAAAAAATCTTGTAGATGAAATTATCGATTTACTCTCGGAGCTTGCTAATAGTGGAAATACCAGCGAAGTAAATATTGCAAACCGAATAGGAAAAATTTCACTATCTGAAAAGGATTTGATTTCAGATTTAACCGCACTTGTCACAAAAGATAATTGCAGAAAGGGCATGGCTAAGTATTTGTCTGAATATAAAGATGGAGAATTGCTTGTACTTGCTCAAAAAATAAACGACGGTGGACAGTACCTTAATGTTGTTGCTAGCAAATTTACCGATGCTGATGCTGCAAATTGGGTATGGAATCAAGGCACGGCAAACCAAAGAATCGATGAGGTGATCGTAGAGTATAAAATAATAGATGAAACGAACGCCTTATTGGGGACTTCCAACTATAATTTAAAAACGACCCTTGAAACATGGAAAAATCAATGTAATTTAATTCGCATTTCATATGATGCGATGAAAGATAGGCTTGGTTCTTTAGCGCAATTTATGGCATTGTTAAAAGAGTTGAAAAATATAGGACAGTTGCTCCCGTCAAAACATAACGATTTCTATACGCAACTGAGTATAAATAAAACTGAATTCAAGGCATTCTTTGATAATCAGAAGACTCTGTTTAAAGAAATTTGTTCTTTCTCTCTTGATGGGTTAGAGGAAAACGATATTGACTCAATTTTCAAGAACATAAATCCTCAGCAAAATGCTTTTATCTTAGTAAAGGCGGATTATATAAAACTGGTTGATGATTTGGTTTCTGATTATAAGAAGAATTTGAAAAAAGAGCTGTTGCGAAAGATTTGGAAAGACAAAACAGGTACTGAATCACCTCGAGATTGGTCTGAAAAATTTACTACACCTATTCTCTGTATGATTGTTCCGGAAGAATTCCAAAAAGCGAAGAAAGCTTTTGGCTGTTTTGAAAATTCTGCTGTATCCGATACCGATATCCAAGACGCATTGACTTACTTTGATACCGCAAGTTTTTTCAAGGATTTGACAAATGAAGCCTTACGAAACAATGCATTTAAAAATGGCATACTTAAAGAGTATTCAACTATTTTAACTGATATTGGCGCTATTAAAGAGTATTTACTTAAATACTTTTTAAATGTTTATGATTGGTATGGCGATAATATGGTAGAAGAACGCATAAAGTCTTATGCCGAACATGAGTATCAAACATCAGAAAATAGCAGAGTAATCGAAATTATTAAAGGGATGAAAGATGCAGAACTTAAGCAGTACCTTGTAGAATTGGCTCAAGATAATGTTTTATTAGGCATCCAAATTTTAAAAAATAAAAGGTAAGAAACTATGCGAATAGAATCATGTATTGAAAAAATCGAAAAGCGTAATCATCGTAATACACAAAGAGTACTTTTTGTTAATGTAAACAACAGCAGTGATCTAAAGAACATTAAAGAACATTTTGAGTTTGGATATCACATTGTTGACGTTGCAGAAAAAGGAAAAGATGAGATGCCTAAGCTTGACGAGATTTTTAGCATTATAGACTCGCCAAATGAAGTGATATTTGTTGAGGGTATTAGTTCCTATTTGAGACTTTGTGGTCAAAAACAAATGCAAACGGATCTTAATCAATTGCTCAACATGCAGACTTCTTCAAAGGCAATCATCTTGCTATATCAATGCGATGATATTCTGCTTGAGGCAGTTAGGAAAGATCCCCGCTTGGAGAGTATCGTGTTGTTTGTTGACGGAGATAAACAAGAGCTCCCTAAAATCATTTTAGTCAAAGATAAGGTACTTGATGCGTTTAAGTATAAATATACTAGTGGAATTTCTTCTGTAATTAATGAAATTGAGATGGGCGATTCGGCAGAAATCTTTGTTAAGACTCATTTTTCAAAAAATGATTTTCCAAATAGCTTATATGTGGTATATGAAATAGGATCATTCTTTGAAATTATTAAAAATGATTTTTTGCCGGCCTTGTCTGTTGATGATGAAACTTTACTCAATGAAGAACAATGGCATAAACTTGCTGATGGGTGCAATAAAAATGGTGGAGTATGGGGGTATTTTCATAAAATATTAGGTGATGAACACTCTGTTAATTCCTATCTTAACGGTTGGACTAAACTTAATGATGAAAAAAAGGTTCTACTTTTCTTATCAATTAAAAAGAATATCGTAAGATGCAATAGTAGAATTTTTCAGATGGCTGTAAACGACTGTTCTATAATATCAGATTTGCCTGTACAGGTTTACAAAAGCCTTTTGCGTTGTGATTGCAAAGGGAAGGAGTACTGGTCTTTATATGATGAACGAAAGGATTTGATATTGGCAATAGGGACTTCGGAACATTTGGCAAATGAATATTGTAATATAGTGGAAACAAAAGGGATAAATGGGCTTTATTTCTTAACTGATTTGACGAAAGCTGAAAGAAAACTGACAATTAAGTTAATCTCTCTTTATGCAAATCAAATTGAAAGAAAGGATATATTAAATATACTTAAGCACACATATAAAGACTTGTGGGCATATTTACGAAGATACGATTATAGTATTACAGGCATAGACGATTATTTTAATGAATACAAGTGGCTAAAAACAGAAAATTATATTTCTGCCTCATTTTTAGAGCGTGTGGAAAAAGAAGCAAAAGAGAGAAATTTTTATAGAATAATACCCCCGCGAAGCGAGCAGATTGGTAAACTTAAAAAAGAAAATTCTATTTTATATTTTTTAGATGCTTTAGGCGTAGAATACTTAGGTTTTATTGCGCAGAAAGCTGCGGGATTGCATTTAATGATGAATATAACTATTTGTCATTCGGAATTGCCATCCATTACTTCTATGAATAAGGAGTTTGTTGAGTCTTTTAAACAGGCGAATGCAGATGTTCGAGATAATATTAAGGAACTTGATGAGATTAAGCATTCTGGGACATTAGAATACAATTACGCAAAAAGTATATATCCGACCTATCTTGCGGATGAGCTTTCGATTATATCAGATGTGTTAGAAAAAATCAACGCGGATATTACTTCTTCTTACGAAAGGGCGTATATTATTTCTGACCATGGTGCAAGCAGGCTTGCCGTTTTGCAACATAGTGAGACAAAATGGGAAATGCTCAACAAAGGAGAGCATTGTGGGCGATGCTGTAAAAAATCGGATAATATTGTTGATATTCCAAATGAATATATGACAGAGGATAATGGATATTGGGTATTAGCAAATTATGATATGTTTAAAGGCGGAAGACCAGGCACTGTTGAGGTACATGGCGGGGCAGCACTTGAAGAAGTATGCGTTCCTATTATTGAATTAACAAGGATGCCTGATAATATAAACATTGAAGTTCTTACAAAAACAATAAAAACAGGATATAAGATAAAACCTCTGTTGGAGTTTGTTTCTAACTGTAAATTAAACAATGTAAAGGTTTTAATCGGTGATCGTGAATATCAGGCTAAAAGCAATGACAATTTGCATTTTTCGGCAGAACTACAAGGCTTACGAGTTGAAAAAGAATATATGTTTGAAGTCGTTGCGGATGGTAATATAAGGATTGACAATCTCAAATTTAGATTGAAATCTTCAGGAATAATAGATAATGATATATTATAATCGAGGAGGTAAATATGAAAGAAGAATTAGTAAATAAATTGCAAGAATGCTTCGGACAAATGATTGTATACAAGGACTTAAGTAAAAGTAACTTCTTTTCAGCTTTAAGTTTACCTTCTTTTTTACGAGATTGGTTGTTGAAAAAATTTGAAGATGAAAACGGGGATTATGATATCGAAGAGGTTAGCTCTTTTATAAAAACATATTTACCTCGTAAAGATGATTGGGTAAGTATAAAAAACAGAATCATCTGTGAAAACGAACGAGTGAAGTTTCTTACAAAAATTAGTGTTGATATAAGCATTAAAACGCAGGAAATTACATTTGCTTTGCCTGAATTCGGCCTTACTAATAAAGAGACGATCATAGAAGATAATATTTGGCAACAATATAGTTCTGAATTGGTGGCAGGGAAAGAAGTTTGGGGCATAGTAGAATTGGGGTACCGTTCGCCAGATGCTTATGACATCAGTTGGGAGGATAACAAAAATGGTACGAAGGCGAAAGGTGGTAAACAGGGCAAAATAAAATTAACTAAGTTTACAAATTTTTGCCCCTACACAATAGATACGGATTTTTATAAAGATATTCGTAATGAATTTACGACTCAAGAATGGGTTGATGTTGTTCTTGGTGCTATCGATTATAATGCGGATGGCTATGACAATGACAAATCAAAACTTGCCATGATAGCAAGGCTTTTACCGTTTGTTGAAAAAAGGATCAATTTAATCGAGTTGGCTCCGAAGGGAACGGGTAAATCTTATTTGTTTGGAAGAATAAGCAAGTATGGTAATCTGACGGCAGGCGTTATGTCTCGTGCAAAATTGTTCTATGATTTAAGTAAGAGAACGTATGGATTGATTTATAATAATGACTATGTAGCCTTTGATGAAATACAAAAATTAGCATTTGCCGATCCTGATGAAATGAGTCAGACACTAAAAGGCTATATGGAACAGGGTATAGTTTCTTTTGGTGGGCATACTGGAACGCCAGAAGCAGGTATAATTCTTCTTGGTAATATACCTCAAGACAATATGAACGAATTTGTGCCGATGTTCGGATCTTTACCGGAATTGTTTAAGGAAAGTGCACTGTTAGATAGATTCCATGGTTTCATAAAGGGGTGGGATATTCCGAGAATGACTGAAAGTATGAAAATATGCGGCTGGGCATTGAACACTGCTTATTTTTGCGAAATATTGCATGCGCTTAGAGATGATGTAAGTTATCGCGCTGTTGTTGATGAATTGCTTGAATATGATGCTAATTCAGATACGAGAGATGTCGAGGCGGTGAAACGAATTGCAACTGGGTTTATGAAACTTCTATTCCCGAACGTAAGGGTGGCGAAAGATATTTCTCCTAAAGATTTTAAAGAATACTGTGTACGTCCCGCTGCAACTATGAGATCTATAATTAAATATCAAATGGGTCTTTTAGACAAGGAATATAGAGGAAAAGATATCCCTAAGTTTTCTATTCGGGAGATAGATAATGATGAAGAAATATAAATGTGTTTCTTGCGGTAAAGAAGGGCTTTCTAAAGATGAGATAGGGTTGACAAAAAAACTTATTTCGAGAGAAACGACAACTTTCTATTGTATTGATTGTTTGGCTGATTATTTAAACGTAACAACCGAAGAACTGCGAGATAAAATAGAAGAATTCAAAGAAGAAGGGTGCACGTTATTTAAGTGATGGTATATGAAACAAGTGATATACGCAGATAATGCTGCCACAACAAAGTTGGATATTGAAGCGTTTGAAGCGATGAAAGTATATTTGTTGAACGATTACGCAAACTCTTCTCAACCATATTCTTTCTCGCGTTCGGCAAAGAAAGCATTAAAAAATGCTCGACAAATAATCGCTGAGTGCATAAATGCGGAACCTGAAGAAATCTTTTTTACATCTGGAGGCAGTGAAAGTGATAACTGGGCAATTAAAGGCATTGCGCAGAATGGAATGCCCGGTAAAATAATAGTTTCGAAAATCGAACACCATGCAGTTTTAAAAAGTTGTGCTGAAATTGAGCGCGATGGATATGAAGTTGAATATATCAAGCCAAACAGTGATGGTATTGTAACAGCGGAATGCCTTTCTTCGCATATGTCAGGAAAGACAAAACTTGTTTCGATTATGCTTGTAAATAACGAGATAGGAACAGTTCAGCCAATTAAAAAATTGAGTGCGATAGCGCACGAACTTGGTTCAATTTTTCATACGGATGCGGTTCAAGCTATGGGGCATATAAAAATAGATGTTAAAGATTTGGGTGTCGACTTATTATCGGCTTCTGCTCACAAATTCAACGGACCTAAAGGGATCGGCTTTCTTTATATAAAAAATGGAACAAACATAAAACCTCTTATTAACGGTGGGGATCAAGAATTCAAACAACGTGCCGGAACCGAAAATATAGCTTCGATTGTCGGAATGGCCGTTGCTTTGAAAAATAATTGTGACCGTATTGAATCCAATAATTTATACATAAAAAAACTCGAAGGTATTGTTTTGGATGAAATTAAGGGAATTGAGTTTGTCTTGAATTGCAGTAGAGAAAGAAAGCCAGGGATAATGAGCCTATCGTTTCCTGGACGAGATGGTGAACAGTTGTTGCATAGGTTAGACCTTAAAGGAATTATGGTTTCGACTGGTGCCGCGTGTGATAGCGTTAATACTCAAATTTCACATGTTTTATCTGCAATTTCTATGGATGAGAAATTGGCAAATGGAACGATACGTATTTCTTTAGGGAAAAATAATACGGAAGAAGAGGCTCATCAAATAGGACAAGCCTTAATTGATATAATAAATAATAATAAGTAATCTCATTTTGCATATTTTTGTGAAAGTAGGAATATAATTTTCGCTTGTCAATAGATTAGTGCCAAAATTTTACAGGGGTGTCTGCGAGTGCGGACACCCCTAAATTTATGCCATTTAGAACCTTGACAATACATAGAGAAAGCAGTATAATAATTGTGCTATCTGGGACAAATGTCCCGATTTGCTTAATGCGAGGTTAATATGAAATGAGGACTAAAGACAAAGAACTAATAGACAGAATTAAGGTGTATATAGAAAATCAATATGAACAATCCGGGCGTACGCCATCTATCAGAGATATTGCCGGAGCATTGGAAATTGGAAAAAGTTCGGTGCAAAGATACTTGGAGTATATGGTGGAGCAAGGAATTTTAGCGAGGGGAGAATACGGATACGAATCTATCGAGCAATCGAGAACGGAAAGAACCGTATCGGTAGCAAAACTCGGATATGTTCCTTGCGGTCCGCTTTCCGAAGAGTATGAGTGCATAGACGGATACGTTCGACTTCCGGTATCGTTTGTAGGAAACGCGACAAAGTGTTTTTTGCTTACGGCAAGCGGAAATTCGATGATAGACGCCGGGATAAACGACGGAGATCTTGTTCTCGTTCGACAGCAAGAAGAAGCAAATTACAACGATATTGTAGTCGCTCTTGTGGATAATGAAGTAACCTTAAAACGTTACCGCCCCGATAACGAAAACGGTGTAATCGTTCTTCATCCGGAAAACAAACGAATGAAAGATATTGTTGTAGATGAATGCAAAATTCAAGGAGTTGCAATTAAAGTGATTAAGGATTTGGAAAATTAGCGGAGGAAAATTATGAAAGCCGAAAAATATTGCGGATTATGCGGACAGAAAATCGAGATAGAATACGAACCGCGTCAGCCGGTCAAAGTTATCTGTCCGAATTGTAATGCGGAAACAGATTGGAAGTTTTATAAAAACGGTAATTTCGATACTGTTACTTACTTAAAAGATGAGGCAGTTGAATTGCACGAGCAAATGAAAAAGGCGTAAAATGATTTACAATGCAACTTGTCCGTATTGCGAGCAGATAAATAAAAGGTTATATCTCGAGGAAACGCACGGAAGATTTATATGTGAAAAATGCAAATCCGATGTGCTGCTATCTCGGTATAATAATACAAAGTCCATTCCTTTGTATAATAAAAAAGCGCCAATAAGGGTGCAAAGTCAAAACTGAATTTGAAATAACCCGCCCCGTTTATTCAAATTTAGAAATGAACATCAGGCTTTTCTACTTCTGTGCAGGAAATCCCAACCGCACTATAGCAGTAGAAAAAATAAACACCGATGTATCTTTGGGAAAAGGAGGGTAGCACATTATGCAGAACGAAGGCAGTTCCAAGCCTGTCTCTTTTAAGTGTTTCAACTGTAACCATCAAGAAATTGCATGGAAGGATGAAACGGGGATGATACGTTTTGTCTGTCCGCATTGCGGAACGATAACGATATCGAAGGAAAAAAGCCGACGGCACATACAGATAGATATGTTTGCGCCGAAAGGAGAAGTGTTGCAATCAAGAATTGAATATTAAAGGCTATGCGGCATGGCAGGTCAGTCTGAAACAGTGACTTTATAAAACCTATCTAAACCGCAATGGTAACTCGGTCAGTTTAACCAGAAATATTACATGAGAGGCTGCCGATAAACGATTTATCCGAAAAGGATAATCATCGTTTGTCGGCGGTCTTTTTTTATGCCCAAAACGAGCGATAACGCCGAAAAGAGGTTTGCCCTACATTTTAGTACCAACCTCGAAAAGTCTTCCGACAAGCGATTTTTATAAAACAAAAAATCAAAGTCGGAGGACAAAAAAATGGCAGAAAACAAAGAATTCTATTTAGTAATCAAAGGCGAAAAAATAATCGTCAGCGAAGAAGTGTACCGCGCGTACAAAAGTTCGGATCGTGCTGAAAGGAAGCGAAAACAGAGAATGTGGCGTTGCCGTATTAAGCGAGAAAAAGGAATTAACAATCAATGGAAGCGCTGTCAAGGCAATTGTGAGGAATGCCAATTTAAACAACAAAAAATGAGCGACGTTTCATTAGACGCCCTGAAAGAAGAAGGGTTTGACGGGGTTGATGAAAGCTTGGATGTAGAAGCGAATTTTATTGCTCGAGAAGAAAGAAAAGAAATGTATCAGAAATTAAAACAAGCAATTTCATCCCTGAAGCCTGTGCAGCGAGAAATTATAAAGATGATTTATGTTGAAGGCAAATCTCAAAAAGAAGTTGCTAAAGAGTTGGGAATTGCAGAAAGCACGTTATCGGAACGAGTAAAGCTCATTATAAGCAAGCTTCAAGAAAAAATACTCTAAAAATTTTTAAACTTTTTTCCCGGGAAACCCGAATTTCTTAAAAAAAGTGTCCTAGGAGTAGTGAGGGGTAAAACAAAATGAAACCTTACAAGGAAATTGAAATGAAACTGAACAGAGATAGATTTGAAATCTTTGCCAAAGAGCAGGGATATAAAGATGGCGTTGAGTTGTTTGAAACTCTTGGCTATTCCGCAGATGAATACGAATACTATGCCGACGGTGAGTACATAGATAGAGAAATGCTTCTTGATTTATACATTAAACTCGGAGCGAGCAATGTGTTAGATTTTATCGAATTCGGAAGCGGTTACGAATGGGAAAACAACATTGACTTGTTTGATGAAATATAGAGGAGGATAACAAAATGTGACTGTTGAAGAAAGATGTAAAAATGGTTACTCCTTAAATCGTCGTCAACTTTTTAGATGGATGTATTCGCATGGATATTCTAAGGCAAGAATGGCACATTGCTTAAAAATTACGAAAAAAGAGTTTATTTGGAGACTGGATTTTTGGGAACCGTTTGAAAAATGGCAGATAAAAAGACTTGTAAGGATAATGAAGGCAAAGGCGGCATTTTTTGCGATCTACTTTCATTCAAGACAAGAACGAAAAGATGTTTATTTCAAAGTCTTTGGCTGTGAACTGAAATGTGGAGGCAAAAAACATGGCAGAAATTAAAAG
>ERZ808270.279-NODE-279-length-31739-cov-9.092002_pt1 | contig 31739 bp, 27 predicted proteins | sample MGYA00521082_ERZ808270 | MGnify/ENA primary metagenome ERZ808270 (study PRJEB31516, sample SAMN03275594) | gut metagenome | biome: mammalia-associated habitat; material: feces | host: Papio cynocephalus | place: Kenya | collected 2012-07-27 ... | reverse complement strand
CAACTCGTCAACTTGTCAACTTAAATCAACTTGTCAACTCGTCAACTTGTCAACTCGTCAACTATTAATAATATGAATATCGCGCTGCGGGAACGGTATTTCGATATGGTTGGCATTGAGCGTGTTGTAGATTGCCTCCTTCACCTGTCCCGTCTTGGCAAACTTCTCGTCGACGAGCACCCAATAGGTGACGAAGAGATTGACGGAGTTGTCGCCGAATTCGTCGAAGACAACACTGATAGGTTTCTTCTCGTCGATGATGTCGCGACCGTCAGCAGTCTTGCCCTTGAGATCAGAGACAGCCTTGACAAGCATCTGCCGCACGTCCTCGATGTTGGCGCCGTAAGCCACGCCCACCGGCACCTTCACAAGCTCATAGGAGTGGTTCTTCGTGATGTTCTTGAAGTTCTTGTTGAAGAGCGACGAGTTGAGGAAGGCAATCACGCAACCGTCGGCAGTGAGAATCTGTGTGCTCTGATAGGTGATGGAGTCCACCTTGCCGCGTATGCCGTCGCACTCGATGTAGTCGCCCACTCTGACACGTCCCGTCATGAGCGAGATGCCGTAGAAGAAGTTCTCGAGCAAGTCCTTCATGGCGAAGCCGACACCTGTTGCCAAGCCTGCGGAGATGACAGACACCGCCGTTGACGGAATCTTCAGCATCTTCACGGAGATGATGGCATACATGCCCCAGCAGCAGATGGCGATGATGTTGTTGGCGAGCGTGAAGTTAGGCTTGCCGTTGACAACGATCTTCGACTTGTGGTACTTGTGATAGAGCGACTTTATGAGATAGTTGAGATAGCGGAAGAGGAAGAACTGCGACGCCACCATCACCAGCTTGCCAATAGAGAGCTGCACCACACCAGGCACATTGAGGAAGTCGAACATGAATATTTTCCAGACGGTCTCGGTGAGGTCGAAGACGTCAGCCGCCCACCAGATAGAGAGCAGCACGGAGTAGACGCTAATCATCGGCACAAGCGCCATGTAGACGAAGTCGTAGAACCACGTAACGTTGATGTGCTTGCCGTGGCTGACATTGATGACGCTGAGCACGGAACCCTTCTTGGCGTGCGCGGCTTCGTGCTCGGAATGAATCTTATGCGAGAGGTAGCGGCGCTCGTAGACGGCGAGCAGGTCGTAGATGCACGTGATAGTCTGTATGCAGCTGAGCTGGAACATCCACCAAATGAGCACCTGCACGGAGAGCAGCACGTAGCCGTACCATGCCGACAGCGTAGAGAACACCATGATGACGAGAGATATCCACGTGTAGAAGATGTCGGAACGCGGAATGTTGTCGTTGTGGCGCGAGATGACACTCCATTGCCACAGCGTGAAGAGCAGCAGGATGGGCGGGAAGATGAGCATCACGAGATTGTTGGGGATGAAGATGATGCGGAAGGTAATGACGATAAACGACATCAGCATCACCGGCGTGTATATGCGGAACCCGCTCTTTATCTGGTCGCCCGGCAGACGCACGAGCAGCGAGAAGAAGATGGCACAGAGCAGCCAGGCGTACTCGATGAGGAGTTTCGACGCCATGAGGAAGAAGTTGTGGTACATGAACGTGCGTGCCACCATCACCGACACGGCGAAGATAAACATCGCGACAAAGAGGATGAGGCACACCTTCTTCTTCATGAAATTCTCCGTGCGGAAGCGCTTGGGCACAAGCCAGCGCACGAGCACGTTGCTCAGGAGGGCAGCCACGATGATGTAGAAGATCACGAAGAAGCTCAGACCCATCACGATGGGGCCGCGCCACTGCGAGTAGATGGTGCGCTCGCCGCCGTTGGCAGACTTCACCTTCTCCACGTCGTACTTCTCGTTGACGTCCGCCTTGGCGTTGTGGTACTGCATAGGCATGGTCTTCAGAATCTCGATGTAGCTCTGGTCGCCATTGACGAAGATGTTGTGCTGTATGTCGTTGTAGCGCGCGATGGCGTAGTCGTTGACCTTCTTGAGCTTGGTGGACATGAACTTATAGTGCTGGGCGTCCTGCTCCACGGAGGTGCGCATGTTCTTGAGGTTGCGCGAGAGCGCCACGCAATAGTCGAGGCACGCCTTGCGGTCGTGCAGGCCCTGACCGTCGAGCATGAAGGGCAGAGCGCGGCGCTTGCCGTCCTTGTCGAGCACGAAGCGCGGCGCCTTGCCACCTTTCTTGCCGCCGGCGGCAACTCCCTTGGGATCGGTCTCCTGATGGAGCGTCGGAGGGATGTGGGAGAGGGTCTCTATGAGGTACTGGTAGCGCTGTATCTCGGCGTCCATGCGCTTGATGATGTTGTCGTAGGGCATACGGCGCTTGTTGAACTCACGGTACATCTCCGTGGCCTCATGGCAGGCGTAGGTCATGTCGAACGTGAAGTCGGCCTTCTGCGAATAGAGCATCAGCGCCACCTGGTCGCTACGCTGCATGAGGCTAATCATCTGCTGATGCTGCAACTTGTTGTACTGGGCGTAGCGCGCCATGTTCTGCTGCTGCTCGCCGAACTTCGTCTCAAGCTCCGCGCGCAACACGGAGAGCGTTGACGCGAGGTTCTTCTCCTTCAGCACGGCACCCGCGTTGAGCGAGAGGCACAATGCGACAAGGAGAAGGGCAAATCGTCTAAAGAATCGATTGTTCATATCCTTTTATTTTTTTACAGTTGTTATTTTGATTTTGCGGATTGTCTCTGTTGGTTTTCTTTCCAAGCCTTCAACGCTCAGAAATTGCTGTCTATAACAGCATTGACGAGGCGCTTGCCGAGCACGTCGTAGGAACCGGAGCGGTCGACGCCGGCGAAGTCCATCATCACCAGTCCGGTATGGACGTGGCGTTGGCGTGTGGGGCGATTATTCTTGTTGCGGCTCTTGACGGTGCTCTCGCGCGCCTCGATAAGATTAGCGAGCCAGCGGTTGGTCTCGGCGGCGTTGGCACGGTAGCCGTCGGAAGTGGAGACGGGTTGGGGAGTGAAGTCGGAGGTGGTGATGGAGTAGCCCGAGGTGTGATTGACAAACCACATGTCGGGGTCGGCGTCAGCCACTTTCTTACTGTTGGCGAGACGCAGGAGCCGCTGTATGGCTGCGAGCTTGGCAGGCGTGCCGCCCTCCCAGGTCATGTCGTAGAAGTCCTGCACGACGAGCCGACCCTCCTGGGCGCAACCCTTGATGACGGCAGGATTGTGCCAGTCGACGTCGGAATCGAAACGCCACCCCTCCACGTAGCCGCCTCGGGGAAGCGAGTTGTAGCGGTCGCGGCTGAGCACGAGAATACGTCCGCGCATCTGTCCCACGGTGAGGTCGGGACGGAAATCGACGAGCAGATCGCTGTTCATGGCGAGCACGTAGTCGGCCATCTGCTCCCATCGGCTGCCGTCGCGCCCGTCATTGCGCTCGTGCTGCATGATGATGACGGCGAACTCCGTGGGATGCTGGCGCAGGGAGTCGCGAAGGACGTCGAAGACGCCGGCGAAGGTCTGTCGCGTGGCGAAGGCGCCGTGGTACACTTGCAGCACGCGCGTCGTGTCGCCCATGTTGCGCACGTCGGGCCGGAGGTCGAAGGCGCGCACGCCTGCAGCCCATTGCTGACTGATGTTGAGTTCCTGCGTGCGGGCAATCTTGTTGCCAAGCAGCGTGTCCTCGGGAAGGAAGCCATAGCCCGTGCAGGCATCATGCGTGCCGGGAATGGACACGCGGCAGACGTGGCGGCTGTCGTCGAGACGCGCCATCCAGTCGGCGGCGCAGCAGGCACAGCAGACGGAGAGCAGGAGAAGAAGTGTTGCGAATCGATTGTTCATACGAATAGATTTTAGGAAAGAGAGGGGGAGAAAGCAAAAAGGAGGTGTAGCTTTGCAGGCCACACCTCCTTGTCATATTGCATTTTAATGCATGTCTATTTATCCCTTAGGGGCCCTATTGTGCAGAGACGTCTTTACTTCTTTGCCTTCTTGGCAGCCGCCTTCTTGCCCTTCACGAGAGTCTTCACGGCAGCCTTTGTGTCCGACTTCTTGTCGGATGCCGACTCCTCCACCTTCTTGCGGTCGACCTTCACGAGCTCCACCTTGAAGATAAGCGTAGAGTAAGGCTTGATGCTGCCAGCGGCGCGTGAGCCGTAGGCGAGTTCCTGCGGGATGTAGAGTTCCCAAGTGCTGCCAACAGGCATCATCGTCAGAGCCTCTGTCCAGCCCTTTATCACCTGGTCGGGACGGAATGTTGTCGTGTTGGGGTTGCGCTTGTAGCTGCTGTCGAAGACATTGCCGTCGATGGTCTTGCCCTCGTAGCGCACGGTTACGTTGTCGTCCTTGCCTGCCACTTCGCCCGTTCCGGCTGTGAGCACCTTGTACTGCAAGCCTGAAGGCAGAGTCTTCACGCCTTCCTTCGTGGCGTTGGTCTTGAGCCACTCCACGTTCTCAGCCTTGTAAGCCTCTTCCTGACGGCGCTTCTCGTCGGTCATAGTCTTCTCGAAGTACTTGCTGGCGTCGGCGGTCTTCATGACAGTGGTGTCGCCGAGGACGGCAGCGATGAAGGCACGGTTGAACGTGAGGCTGTCGAGAGTCCAGGGAGTGTTCTTCACCTGCGACGCCACGCTCGGATAGATGCGCTTCTCAAGCATCTGCGCAATCTGCAAGCCAGCCACGCGTGCCATAAACTGCTTGTCGTTCTGCTTGGCGATGCCCTCGCGGAGTCCCTCCACGAAAGCCTGCACGCCCGTAGAGTCTACGCCGTACTCTCTGCCTACATATTCCATGAGGCCGTTCGTCGTGTGCATACCTGCAGCATAGCTGAGCGAATCGCTCTTGCTGAGAAGGGAGCACGGAGCCATTTGCTCTGTGCAGCACGACTTCTTGTTCTTCTTGTCTTTCTTTGCCGGGGCTGCAATGGCGAAGGATGCCGTGAGAATGGCAGCCACCGCCAAAGTTAAAATCTTTTTCATTGTTTCTGTTGTTAGTATTTAGGGGTGCGAGATGTTGTGTGATAGTTTCTTTTCTCTGCTATGCCGCGCGATTACTCGCCAACGCTGATAAGCTCTATCTTGAACACGAGCGGAGAGTAAGGCTTGATCTGACCCTGCTCACGGTCGCCATAAGCAAGTTCCTGCGGGATGTACACTTCCCATACAGAACCTGCGGGCATGTGTACGAGAGCCTCTGTCCAGCCCTTTATCACCTGGTTGGCGCGGAGCGTCACGGGCTGTCCTGCCTTGTAGCTGCTGTCGAAGACGGTGCCGTCGATGAGGCGACCCTCATAGTTGACCTTCACCATTGAAGTGTCCTTAGGCATTGCGCCGTTGCCTTCCTTGATGACCTTATACTGCAGACCTGAGGGCAGAGTCTTCACACCCGGCTTCTTGGCGTTGGCTGCCATCCACTGCTCGCCCTTCTTCTTCAGCGGGCCATACTGCTGTTCCATGTGCTTTGACTTGATTGCCATCATCTTTGCCTGTGCAATCTGACCTGCCTGCTCGATGGTCATGAGACCGTTCTTGCCCTTCACGCCCTGCACGAAGCCTGCCATGAAGTTCTTCAGGGAGATGGTCTTTGTGGAGTCGTCGCCGAAGATCTCGTGGTTGATGCCCTTAATCATGCGGTTGCTGATCTGCTGACCAATCTGCACGCCCATATAGTAGGCTGCCTTCTTCTTGTCGTCGCCAGCGTTGGCACCGTCGTTCAGACCCTTCACGAAAGCGTCCATATAGGTTGTGTCGATGTCCATCTGAAGCAGATACTGTTTCAGACCCTGTGTCTGCGCCATACCGATGGCGTAGCTCAATGTGTCGACATCATTCTTGAGGTTTGCCTTGTTGGAGGCGTTGTTGCCGCAGGAAGCGAAGAAGCTTGAGGCTGCGATAGCCAAAATGGCTACAAATGAAAATTTCTTCATTTTTTCTATTGTTGTATATTCTTAATTTTCTTCTGTCTTGAAAGTTCTGAATCTCAAATTAGGAATTTCCTAATTGGGAAATCCAAGAATCCTAAATAACTTTGATAAGCTCCACGTCGAACACGAGTGCTGCGAACGGCGGGATTGCCTGACCTGCGCCGCGCTCTCCATAGGCGAGCTGGTAGGGGATGAAGAAGCGATACTTCGAGCCTTCCGACATGAGCTGCACGCCCTCTGTCCATCCGGGGATGACGCCGTTGAGGGGGAACGTGGCGCTCTCGCCGCGCTTGTAGCTGCTGTCGAAGACGGTGCCGTCGATGAGGCGACCCTCATAGTGGCACTCCACTGTGTCGGAGGCTGTAGGCTTCTTGCCGTTGCCCTCTTTGAGCACCTGATACATCAAGCCGGAAGGAAGCGACACTACGCCCTCCTCCATTGCCTTCTCGGCGAGCCAAGCCTCGCCCTTCTCCTTGTTTTCCTTATACTTCTCTGCGGCGGCAGCACGCTGCTTTGCCTCCTGCTGCTGGAAGAATTCCGTAACGATGGTCTGCGCCTCCTGGTCGGCTATCTTAGGCTCGTTGCCGGCCAGCATGTCCTTGATGGCCTGAGCGAAATCGTCGATGTTGAGGTCTGTGGCTCCCATCTGTGAGAGCTGACGGCCGATGCCGAGACCAAGGGCGTAACTGAGTTTGTCCATAATCTGATGTCTTGTATTTATATAATATTGTTTCCTATATGTATAATGTATGTGCAAATTTACTACTTTTATTCGAGAGCATGGCATTATTAAGGAAAAATAACGTCCTCTTATTGCTGTTACTCATCAGCCTTTTCTTCCGAAGTCGGCAGGCACTTCGCCCCACTTGCGCGTTTCCCACTTTACGATGGGGTTGTTTATGGTGTGCGTGCGGAGCCATGCCTCGGCGCGGGCTATGATTTGGAAGAGCTGTTCGGTCTGCGGCGTGCGCTGGAGCTTCGTCTTGCACTGGCGCTTCTGCACCCACAGAATAGCGTTGCGGGAGTCGGAGTAGATGGTCTTGCCGCTGACGCCCTGACGGTCGAGAAGGGCGAGGGCGTGAACGATGGCGAGAAACTCGCCTATGTTGTTGGTGCCGTGTACCGGACCGAAATGGAACACTTGCGCACCGGTGGCAAGGTCGATGGCCTGATACTCCATCGGACCCGGATTGCCTGAGCACGCCGCATCGACAGCCCATGCGTTGGCTGTCACTTCCATCGGAAGGGGAAGTACGGTGTCGTGACGATAGTCGGGAGGGTTTTGCATTATTGAGTTTTTATACCATGAACATTATTATCACTTGGGCTATGATGACGCGGATGAACATGCCGAGGGGATACACCGACGTGTAGGCGACGGCTGCGCGGTCGCCCTCTATCGTGTCGTTGGCGTAGCTGAGCGCCATGGGGTTTGCCATTGCGCCGCAGAGGAGTCCGCAGATTGTGCCGAAATCAAACTTATGGATTTTCAGGGCGATGGCACCTATGATGAGCAGCGGCACGACGGTGAGGGCGAAGCCAACGCCCACCCACAGCAGTCCTTCTGGACGGATGATAGTGGAGAGAAAATCCTTGCCGGCAGAGAGACCGAGGCAGGCGAGATAGAGCGAGAGGCCCATCTTGCGGAGCATGAGCGACGCGGAGCGCGTCGTGTAGCTTATGAAATGGACGCGTGAGCCGAGGGCTCCAATGATGATGCCCATTATGATAGGACCACCGGCGATGCCGAGCTTGACGGGAGCACTCATGCCGGGGATGCTCACGGGCACCATGCCGACGGCAAGACCAAGGAGGAGTCCGAAGAAAATGGCTCCGAGATTAGGCTCGTTGAGCACCTGCACGGCGTTGCCGAGGAAAGCCTCTGCATGGTCGATGTCCTCGGGGGTGCCGACGACAGTTACGCGGTCGCCATATTGAAGGAGCAGATTGTCGGTGGCGAGGAGCTTAATGTCGCCACGCATGACGCGGGAGACGTTGACACCGTAGGTCTCGCGCATGTGGAGCGAGCCAAGCGTGCGACCGTTGAGCTTAGTGCGGGTCATGACTATGACGCGGCTCTCTACGGTGGAGTCGATGGCGTTCCAGTCGATTTTGTCACGGTTCCAGTCTTTCTTCACGCGCTCACCGAAAAGGATGTCCATTGCCGCCACCTCGTCGCGATTGGTGACGACGAGGACATTGTCGCCAAGAAGCATAACGGTCTGTGCCAAGGGCACTATCACCTCTCCCTTGCGCCATATGCGCGAGATGATGAAATGGCGATGGGTCGACTGCGAGATTTGGGCTATCGTCTTCCCGGCAATGGCGGGGTTGACGACTACGAACTGTCCGACGTAGGTGTGGTCGTCGTCTGCCTCTGCGCTTGGCTGGAGGTCGGCGGGACGCACGAGAAGCTTGCGGAGCAGTATCATTGCGACGATGACACCGACGACACCGAGAGGATAGGTGACGGCGCAGCCGAGGGCAGCGCCACTGCTGGAGAGATGAGCGGAGGCAAGGGCCTGCTGGGCGGCACCGAGAGCGGGCGTGTTGGTGGTGGCGCCACAGAGGATGCCTACCATGTCGGGGAGGCTGATGGGGAGAAAGAGGCATAGACTGAGCGCCATCACCGTGCCGAGCACGATGATGATGAGGCTCCAGAGATTGAGCGACAAGCCTTCATGACGCATCATGCCGATGAAGTTGGGGCCCACGTGGAGACCGAGGGCGTAGACGAAGAGCGACAGACCGAAGGTTTCGGCGAAACTCGTCATCTCCGCGTCGGCGCTGAAGTGGAGACTGCCCGCCACGATGCCGATGAAGAAGACGAACGCCACGCCGAGCGAGATGCCCTTGATGCGGAGTTTGCCGAGGGCAAGTCCGAGGGAAACGATGAGGGCAAGCAGTACGAGAGTCTGCACTGCCGAGTGTATTGTGAAGAGGCTGTCAATCCATTCCATCTGTAGATAGAGTTTGTTGTTGGTTTATCTGTTTTAGTGGTTGTCAAGAAATTCTTATGCAAAGATAATGCAAACGAGCGCAATGAAAGCTTGCTTTCAAATTGCCGAGTGCAGCTTATCTTATGCAAAGATAATGCAAACGAGCGCAATGAAAGCTTGCTTTCAAATTGCCGAGTGCAGCTTATCTTATGCAAAGGTACGGCAAAGTAGCAACATTCCAAAATGATTAAATGCAAAAAGCGCCCTGAAAGGGCAAAAGCTTCTCATTATTGATGCTTTTGCCCTTTCAGGGCGCGATGTCTATCGTCAAATGCGCATGAGCGTAATGTCTCAAATGCGCATGACGTAATGTCAATCGTCAAATGTATTACTTAACGAGGAACTTGCGAACGGAGCCGTCAGACATCTTCACGATGTTCAGACCCTTAACGGGAGCTGAAACCTTGGCGCCGTTGGCAGCAAAGCGAGCCACTACAGAAGCGTTGGCGTCGTTGTTTACGATGCCGTTAACGGCTGTTGTGCCTTCCTTGATGTCGGAGAGCTCAACACACTGGTTAACCCAGCCCTTGTCTGCATCAACCCAAGCAGGAAGCGTATAGTCGCCGCTGGTAGTTGTAGACATGCCGTCCCAGAAACGCTTGCTGACGAATACGATGACATTGAGTGTTGTGCCGTCGGCATACCACTCTGCAGGAATCTCCTTGGAAGCAGTCCATGTGAAGTTGTCGCCATTCCACTCGATGAGGTCGCCGGCAGGGTTGCCAGAGTTGGTGATTACACCACGGAGAGTGTTGCGGTGAGCGAAATTGCTAACCCAGTTTCTACCGTTGAGCTGGCGACCTGTAAGACCATCCTGAACGATGTAAGCTGTGATTGAGCAGTCGTTAAGATACTGATGAGCGTTTGCTACGCCAGTGCCCTCAACAGAAACCTCAATAGTGCCGGAAGTGGAGCCGTCCTTAGTGAACTTAACAGTCGGGTTAAGAGTTACGAAAGAAGGAATCTCCGTCTTTGAGAGGTCTGTAACAGCAGACATAACCTGAACGCCCTGGTTGATGGCCTTATCCTCAGAACCGTAGTTCACCACGACAGCAGCCATACCATCGCTGTTTACGCTCGGATAGTTGCAATAGTAGCGGTTGAAAGCTGCTGAAGGATAGCCAGGAGCCATGTATGTAGTGTAGTACGCGCCCTCGTCAATGGTGAGCTCGTCAGAGCCTGTAGACATGTCGCCGTGGATAGCCACCCACTTGAGGTCGGGACGCTGCTCTGTAAGACGCGTGAGGAGCTCGTAGCCGTTCGGGCAGTTGGTGCAGTAAGAAGAAGTGAAGTGCTCGAGGAGGGAAGCCTGTGTATGAGCGTGCTGGTCGTAGGCAGTCGTTGTGGTCTCGGCAGCGTCATCAGAAGTGTCACCGGTAGGTGCACCGCCGTTCATGCTTGCAACCTTCACGCCTATCGTATGCTCGCTGGCTGCAGCAAGTGCAGGCATAGGAAGCTCCACGGTCAATAGAGAAGCATCATTGGAGATGGCGTAGTCGTCATTGCCATTGACAGCCTCTGTGTGGATTGTCTTACCATCGAGAGTGAAGTCAAGAGAATATGTATTGAGCGGATTTGAGCCCCAGTTCTTCAATGTCACATAGCCATTGAGAGTGCCGTTGCTCTGTGCGAAAGGAGCCACCTTGAAATCGCTGATAGTCAAGTCGTCGGTGAAACCGCCTGTCTTCTCAATGATAAGCTGGGTCATGAGAGTATAGTTGCTAAAGCCGTACCATGACGCAGTGGAAGACTGTGAGGTGGTGCCAAGATACAGAGCACCTGGCCATCCGTCAACACCCGTACCGTAACCTACGAGCACATTAGGAACGCTGTTGGCTGTGGTATAACCAACCAGGAGGGCATCCATGTCGGAAGTGATCTCCACGGGCTGGTCGAACATCACCTCATTCCAATTGGTGGTAAGTTCCTGACCATTGAGTTCGCAGCTTGTAACTTCATCAAGCTCCTTCTGGGCAACGATGCTTACAGAGCCGCTTGTTTCGTTATATGCGCCTACGATGCCAGAGATGCCGTCCTCAGGAAGAGTAAGTCCGGCAAAACGCATGCCGACAACCTTTGCACCGACGTACTTTGAAAAGAGCGAACTCGGCACGAAAGAAGCTACAGCATCAATACTCTGAACATCACTAGATACGTCATAATAAGAATAAGGCGTGTCTGCGCCGGAAAGGCCCAAATAGCGCTGGTCATTTTTGAGCTTCTTCGGAGCCTTCTTGATTGTCTTGTCTGCAGAAGCCTTTGAGAATACTTCTGCAACATCTGTCTTGCCAAACTTAGGCGACTTCAAGTCGCCCACAGCCTGCTGAGCGCTCACTGCTGATGCCGACAGCAGACAAGCGAACATTGAAAGTAAAATTTTCTTCATACTTATTAACTAACTAAAATTAAATAACCTTATTTTTTATGACTCTCGTCATTAGATGCTGCTTTATTTCTCAACGACCTTGATGGTCTTGCCGTTGGAGAGCTTGAGAATGTTGAGGCCCTTCTGCGGAGCTGAGAGGCGCTTGCCGTCGACGGAGTAGCGAGCCACGATGGTAGCGGGCTTGCTGGCGGAGAGATCCTTGATAGCAGTCACGCCGCTTGCCACGAAGTTGATGGTGATGGAAGGACCGGTTACGTCGCGCTCCTTATAGGTGACTTTCTCGATAGGAATTCCTGCTATTACAGTCTTCGTGATGGTACGCTCATAAACGTTCACCTGCGCAACGACGGTTGCGTTGCCGTCATTCTCGGGGAAGAACTCCGTGGCGAAATCGAGCATTTCTCCTGCCTTGATGTCGCCGGCGCTACTCTTCACCGCATCACCCTTGTTGCTGCCCCAACTGTCAATACATGTGGACGGGAAGCAGAACTGGCACACGCCGCCGTTAAGTTCCGTGAGGCTAACGGATGCGCCTGCGCCCTGAGTTTCGTCGGTGAGGTTCTTAACATAAAGACCACTGTTAACCTGAAGATAGCCACCCTCAGCAGGGTCTTCCGGGTTATACATTATGTATTCCAGATCGTCGGCTGTGATGGTTGTGCCGTCGGGGTATTCGTTGCCGTCCTTGTCGGTGAAGACGAAGGTGCGGTCGACCTGGGCGAATGACGAAGCTGCAAACATTGCAGCCGCCATGAGTAGTAGAGTCTTCTTCATATCTTTATTCTTTCTTTTACGATGTTGAATGAATGTTGTGTGATTATTATTGCTGTGACTGCTGTATGAACGGCACCTGGATGACGTTTTCCACGCCACCGTCATTGTAGACGAACGCCACGACAGACATATTCTCAGGCACAAAGGCGGGAGCGTCAGCGTTCTCAGCCTTCATCTTCTCGTACTCTGCCGTTAGGTTGACGTCGTAGGAGACGGTCATCTCCTGCTCCGAGTCTATGCTGACAGCCTCGCCCCAGTCGCCATTGACGGCGAAGCGGAAGACGTGGTTGTGCTCGTAGGCATTCTCGCGGCGGTTGCCCGGGAATAGCTGTAGGCCATTGATGCCATTCTGGATTACCCATAGCTGGAGCTTGCCGCTGATGTTGTTGCCACGGAGAGCCTTGAGCACAGCGTTGAGATGGAGCGTGTTCGTGGAGGCATCGTAGACGTTGTTGACATCAATGTGGAGTCCGGCAGGCTGCTGTATGTAGGCTGCGACGAGCTGCGCCCACTGCTGATAGAGTTGCTCGCCACCGATGCGGTTGATGATGCCGTGGGGCTGCGAGGAGATGTTCCAATAGTTGTAGTACGTGTCGCCGAGCTTTGTCCAAAGCGGATAGGGCGACTTGTAGGTCGGGGCTTTCTTGGAGAAGCGTCCCGAGTGGATGCCCACGGCTACGACGTTGGAGCCGTACACCGACTGGAGGCTGTGTATTTCGTCAGTGGCGCTGGGGCAGTTGATGCACGCCTGACCCGTGAAATCCTCGATGAGGACACGTCGCACTTCCGTCTCTGGCGTGTCCGGAATGGATGGCTTCACATAGACGAGGCGGTCGTTGTCGTCGACGTCATGACATGCCGTGAAGGCTGTTGCCACTGCCGCGAGGGCGGCGCATTTTAGTATGTTGAGTTTCATATTGCCTTCGTTGCTTTAGAAATTATAGTTGTACGACACGGTCACGCCCTTCTGCGCCGGCACGTATCTGCAGACGCCGCCAGAGCAGTTGAAGCCGGCGCGCGTGCGTCCGTAGCCTGCCTGAAGACGATGGGAGCCGTGCGTGAAGGTTACGAGTCCCTGGTAGTAATGGAGGTTCGTAACGCCGCTGTTGTACATGTCGCTGACGGTGAACATCCAGCCGGGGAGCACGGAAAGTTCGAGAAGACCGTAGAGCCAGTCGCCCTGGTCGTCCTTGGTGCTGAGGTACTGTGCCTCGCCGCGGAGCGTCACCTTGTTGCTGATGCGGAACTTTGCGTCGGCGATGAAGATGTTGGAATGTATCATTCCGCCCTCACCCTCGATGACCGTCTTGTTGTAGTACTGGTTCATGTACATGAGGTTGAGCTTGAAGATTTTGGAGAACTTCTTCTCAAGCTGCACGTTGATGTCCTGATAGTACTTCTCCTTGCCCCATTTCCAGAAAGACGAGCCGTAGCCGTCAGTGCCCTTTTCGCCTGGAGCGAGCGTTACTGCTCCGTCGGCAGCGTCCGTGGTCAGTCCGCGATAGTCCTTGTCGATGGAGTGGACGTGAGAGAAGTTGAACTTCAAGCTCGTGCCGTACTTGCCGCCGAGGAACGTGTGGCGTTTGAACTTGTAGCCAAGCTCAGCCTGATAAGCCCATTCGCCCTTGGCGTACTGCGTGGCGTAGGGATAGAGGGCAGCGAGAGCGTAGGTCTGATCCATTGTGAAGGCAGGCAGGTGATTGACAAACGAAGAGATGCCTGTCATGGTGCGCTTGGAGCGCGACGCCATGTTGTCGGAGCGCTTGGTCTGCAAAAGGACGCTCATGCCGCTCTGCGAATACGACGTGGAGAGCATCGCAACGTAACCCTTGCGATAGATATAGCCGTTGTCGAGCGTAGGGTCTTGCGTTTTCTGCGCATATTCGGCGAGGACGTTGAAGTTGCCTTTCTGGAGATTGGCACGCACGTCCCATGAATTGACGTTCTCGGGGAGACGGAGCTTGTGGGTGGGGTCGGCGTAGATTTCTTCATTGACATGCTCGTGCTTGTTCACCCATGACGCGCCGAGCGTGAGATAAGTGCCCGACTGCGCCATCTTCTTGAACCACTGGTCGAGGCTCAGCTCCATGTCGGCACCGCTCACGAGGGAGTTGTGCTCCCAGTATTGACGCTGCGTGCCCACGAGAGCCTTCAGCTGCACGCCCTTTACGGGGCGCACGACGAGGCGTCCGCCGAGGAGAGAGTTGTCGATGCCGAGGGCGCGTTCCTCATAGGTACGGAGAATGAAGCCCGAACCGAACTGCTCGTAGTAGTTGCCGAGAGTAAGCTCGGCGTTCTTGAGTTTTCCTTTTATATAATAGAAAGGCACACCCCATCCCTTGAAGTCCTTCTCGAATCCGGGCAGCGGATGCTCGAGATATTCGAGACGCGCGCCGGCGTCCACGTATTTGGAGAGGGCATGGAGCTCAACATATGTGTTGTTGAGTACCTTGTCGGACACTTCGTCGGTGCCGATGCTCTTGTCTTCCTGCGGAACGAGGAAGTCGGTCTGCACGCTACCGGTGAGTGTCACGTCGTAGTCCTTCGTTACTTTTATTTTCTGTGCGCTTGCTGTCGCTGCCGTCATCATGGCGGCGAGAGCGAGCGTTAGTGTTTTGTTGCGATACATCAGTGTTTGTTAATTGGGAGTTACTTAAGAAGCTTGCGCACTTCCTCTATGAGCTCTTCCTCTGCACCCTCGGTGTAGCCGTTGTGCTTGGCGACGATGTTGCCCTTGCCGTCGCATACGATGACATAAGGAATGGTCTGTATGCCGAGAGCACGCTTAAAGTCGCTGTTGGGGTCGAGGAGCACTTCATACTGCCAGCCGTGGTTGTCAACAAGCGGCTTCACCTTATTTATATTCTGTGCCTGGTCGATGGAAACGGCTATTACCTTCACGCCAGTCTCTGCCTGCCAGTCTTCATAGACCTCGCTGATGGCTGTAAGCTCACGGTTGCAGGGCTTGCACCATGTGGCGAAGAAGTCAACGATGAATGGTTTGCCGCCGTTGTTGAGTGTGTCGGTGGACACTGTCTTGCCGTCGATGCTCTTCAGAGTCACTTTGGGCAGCTGGGCGCTTGCTGTGGTTACGATACCAAGCAAAAGCAGCATTGCAAGTAATAATTTCTTCATAGCTTTATATATTTTGTTGCAAAATTAAATATAAATCCCTTTGCCTGTGCAGAATAAGGGTTAATTTTATTAAAAAAACATACAATTCGTAGATTTTAATCAATTTGTTTCTTCATATTGAAAGATATTAACGTGAGAGTAGTGGCAGTTTGTAAAGACAGATTTGGCTATCAACGAATTAAAGTTACCTTTTCACAGCCGTGACGGGCATCTACCACAGCTGTGGCACGCATCAGCCACAACCGTGACACGCATCAGCCACAGCCGTGACGCGAAAGAGAAAGAACCGCTCTACCAAGAGCAAACGACATCTCCAGAATGTAGGATGAGCACAAGCGACAAAACAGGATGAAGCTATTGCCCTTTCAGGGCGACCTTCCACATATATGCACTTCACCCAGGGCGATGCCCTGGGCTATGAGCTTTCAGGGCTTTCAGCCCTTGCCTGCCGCCATGCACTTTGCCCTGGGCGATAATGGTGTGTCAAAACTCGCAAATTGGGATTATCCGTGGCGGAGGTCTCCGGCCTCCGCAGCAAGCGGATGTTACTAATATATTGATATTTAATCGATTGCGTATAATGGTTGCTGCGGAGGCCGGAGACCTCCGCCACGGGTAAGGTTGCAATAAAGCAGTGCCCATGTGGCAAAAAGCAGTGTCCATGTAGCAATAAAGCAGTGTCCATGTGGCAATAAAGCAGTGTCCATGTGGCAATAAATCAGGAACTTGAGAAGAATTATTTTTGGGGGGTGAATAAAGTTCAAGCAGATGAGGTAGGGATAAAAAAAAAAGGACGACACGAATCACTCGCACCGGCCTCTCAAAGAATAATGTTAAATAAAGCTGTTTCTCGACTATCGCAACCTTAGACAACCGAAGTTGTCAAAATAAAATGCTGCAGTAGTTTTGAAAAATCTAATAACATAATCTTTACCTTAAAATCTATCAAACTACTAACCTAATGAAAAAACATTGCATTCTCTCGAACACGTTGCAAAGGTAAGTAAAACTTTTTTTATGTGCAAGATTTCAAACAATATTTTTCATTAAATTTCAACAAATTGACACAAGTCAAGACCTAAAGTTTCGATTATTACAGAAAAAGGCGTAACTTTGCAGCAGTTTAACACCCCCGCAAGAAAATCTAACGTATAAACCAAAACTTAGAATCCTATGGAGAAAACATTAATTCTTCTGAAACCGTGTACAGTTCAGCGCCGCTTGGTCGGCGAAGTTATCAACCGCCTGGAGCGCAAGGGTCTGCGCATTGTGGGCATGAAGATGATGCAGCTCGACGACACAATCCTCAACGAGCACTACGCCCACTTGAAAGACCGCCCGTTCTTCCCGTGGCTGACGGCATCGATGAAGTCGGCACCAGTTGTGGCAATGTGCGTGGAGGGCAACAGCGCCGTGACAGTAGTGCGCAACATCGTGGGCGCCACGAACGGACGCAAGGCTGCGCCCGGCACCATCCGCGGCGACTTCTCCATGAGCGGACAGGAGAACATCATACACGCCTCCGACTCCGTGGAGACGGCAGAGATAGAGATGAAGCGATTCTTCCGCGAAGGCGAGATCTTCGATTATCCCGACCCACTCCACGACTTCCTCTACGCGCCCGACGGCGACTAACAACGGAGCGGCAGACTCTCTCCGCCAACCATTGATAAGGGCTTGATTACACATTAATATATATATTACGCAAAAAACATATACAGGAACAAGAAAATAAAGAAATGAGTAAAGTAGTTATCAACAGTTATCATGAGTTTGCCGCTCTTCTCGGCAAGAACATCGGCGTGTCCGACTACGTAGAACTTACGCAGGACCGCATCAACCTCTTCGCCGACGCCACCCTCGACCATCAGTGGATACACGTCGACCAGGAGCGCGCCGCCAAGGAGAGTCCCTTCAAGACCACCATCGCCCACGGCTACCTCACGCTCTCCATGCTGCCCTACCTTTGGGCACAGATTGTGGAGGTGAACAACGTGAAGATGCTCGTCAACTACGGCATGGACAAGATGAAGTTCGGACAGGCCGTGAAGTCGGGCGAATCCATCCGCCTCGTCGCCGACCTCTACGCCATCGAGAACCTCCGCGGCATCGCCAAGGTACAGATAAAATTCGCCATCGAAATCAAGGATTCACCTAAGAAGGCACTCACAGGCATCGCCACCTTCCTCTATCATTTTGAGTAATAGGAGGAAAGAAAAAGGCTCAAAAGTTGCACAATAAAGGGGTTATTGTGCAGAAGAAACGGCTTTTTATCTAAAAATATTTGCCTATATGGATAAAAATTCGTTCCTTTGCACCCGTTTTAGGTTAGAAATCAATATTATAAACATTTTAAAAATTAGAATTATGTCAGAAATCGAATCAAAAGTAAAGGCTATCATCGTTGACAAACTCGGTGTTGACGAAGCCGACGTAAAGCCGGAAGCAAGCTTCACCAACGACCTCGGCGCAGACTCTCTCGACACTGTAGAGCTCATCATGGAGTTCGAGAAGGAGTTCGGCATCTCTATCCCCGACGACAAGGCTGAGAAGATCGGCACTGTAGGCGACGCTATCGCATACATCGAGGAGAACGCAAAATAAATAAGGTTTATGGTTTATAGTTTATGGTACGCAATATGGCCAACAAGTTACAAACGTGTTCGTTATAATTCCACTTGTGCCATAAACCATAAACCATTTTTTCAACCATGAACTGAATTTTACTAAATGGAATTAAAAAGAGTAGTAGTGACAGGTCTCGGAGCCGTTACTCCGTTGGGTAACAACGCCGAGGAAACCTGGAACAACCTTGTTGCGGGCGTAAGCGGCGCAGCACCTATTACATTATTCGACGCTTCACTGTTCAAGACTCAGTTCGCCTGCGAGGTAAAAAATCTGAAGGTCAACGACTATATCGACCGCAAGGAGGCCCGCAAGATGGACCGCTATGCTCAGCTCGCCCTGATTGCCGCACAGCAGGCAGTGGAGAACTCTGGCATGAACCTTGACGAGGAAGACAAGAACCGCATCGGCGTTATCTTCGGTGTGGGTATCGGCGGCATCAAGACCTTCGAGGAAGAAGTGGGCTATTGGGCACAGCACCAAGGCGACGCTCCTAAATTCAATCCATTCTTCATTCCGAAGATGATCGCCGACATAGCAGCAGGCCAGATCTCCATCAAGTACGGATTTCACGGTCCCAACTATGCGACAACGTCAGCATGTGCATCATCTACCAATGCCCTCGCCGACGCCTTCAACCTCATCCGTCTCGGCAAAGCCAACATCATCGTCAGCGGCGGTGCAGAGGCTGCCATCACAGCCAGCGGCGTAGGCGGATTCAACGCCATGCACGCCCTTTCCACACGCAACGACGACCCTGAACACGCTTCACGCCCGTTCAGCGCATCTCGCGACGGCTTCATCATGGGCGAAGGCTCTGGCTGCCTCATCCTTGAGGAACTCGAGCACGCCAAGGCACGCGGAGCTAAGATCTACGCCGAAATGGTCGGCGCAGGCATGTCCGCCGACGCCCACCACATCACAGCCTCCCACCCGGAGGGTCTCGGTGCTTGCCTCGTGATGCAGAACGCACTTGAGGATGCCGGAATGCAGCCCGACGAGATCGACTACATCAACGTGCACGGCACATCAACACACGTGGGCGACATCTCAGAGGCAAAGGCTATCAAGCAGGTATTCGGCGACGCAGCATACAAGCTCAACATCAGCTCAACAAAGTCAATGACCGGCCACTTGCTCGGCGCAGCAGGCGCAGTAGAGGCTCTCGCCTCCGTGCTTGCAGTGAAGAACGACATCATTCCGCCTACCATCAACCACGAGGAAGACGACAAGGATCCGGAAATCGACTACAACCTCAACTTCACCTTCAACAAGGCTCAGAAGCGCGAGGTGCGTGCCGCATTGAGCAACACATTCGGTTTCGGAGGCCACAATGCCTGCGTAATATTCAAGAAATATGCTGAGTAATCTCATCGACAGAATGAAGCTCCCTTTCCGCAAGGACAAGGAGCTTTATTTGTCTTTACGTCAAATCATCGGCTTCTACCCCCACGACATCAGCTACTACAAGCTGGCGCTAATGCACAAGAGCATGTACAAGCGCAACGCCAAGGGTAAGCCTGTCAACAATGAGCGCCTCGAATTTCTCGGCGACGCCATCCTTGACGCCACCGTAGGCGACATCGTCTACCGCCACTTTCCCGGCAAGCGCGAGGGATTTCTCACCAACACGCGCTCCAAGCTCGTGCAGCGCGACACGCTCAACCGCCTCGCGCAGGAAATGGGCGTCAACCAGCTCATACTCTCGAGCGGACGCTCACAGTCGCACAACTCCTACATGGGCGGCAACGCCTTCGAGGCTCTCGTCGGAGCTATCTATCTCGACCGCGGCTACAACGCCTGCATGGAGTTCATGCGCAAGCGCATACTGGCACAAATGATAAACATCGACAAGGTTGCTTACAAGGAAGTGAACTTCAAGAGCAAGCTCATCGAATGGAGCCAGAAAAACCGCGTGCGCATAGACTTCACTGTCATCACGCAGGAGAAGGACAAGACGGGATCACCCGTCTTCAAGTACCGTGTGAAGCTTGAGGGCGTAGACGGATGCGAGGGCAGCGGCTACAGCAAGAAGGAGAGCCAGCAGCTCGCCTCCAAACTGACGCTTGAGAAGTTGCGCCGCGAACCGCAGTTTATCGACCGCGTCTTCGCCGCCAAGACCGACCGCACGAAGATGGAGGAAGAGCCCGTGGAGAACGTGCCCTCGACAGAGCAAACCGCCGACGACTTCATCATACAGAACCCCGAGGTGGAGGCTCATGCCGAAGCTGCCATAGAGACTCTGAAGCGCGCCAAGCGCAAGCGCCGCTCACCGATGTACCGCGACGACGCTGACAAGCCTGCCGACGACCAGCAGGAACAGCACCCCGACAGCAAGCCCGCTGCCGATGGCAACAGCTCCAGCCTCAACCTTGAGGCAAAGGAATTCGACCTCAGCCACATCTCCGCCAAGGAGCAAAGCCGCGAGGACATCATTGCTGCCGCCGAGGCTGCGGCATTCGCCGAAGAGTAAATCTCGCAATAAATAGGAGGATTGTCACGCCCGACCAATACGTTCTGGTTAATCCGGATTTTGGAACTACGTGGTCATAATCTTCCGATTCACGACGGTGACTTTCAAATAACTGGGAGAGGGGGCGCCCTCGCCCCCGATAAGGAATAGTCGTCCCTATAATGGAATGGCTCTTTTGTATGTCGGGGGCGAGGGCGCCCCCTCTCCCAGTTATTGCTTCTTTCATGACATCACTCGAAATGGCGGATACAAAAATAAACTGCCAATAATTTTGTCAAGTCTGCAAATTGCAGTACCTTTGCATCCGAATTAAAAAAGTATAACCCTTGTGGAAGAATTTGGCTGCTTGCAACCACACTAAAAAATGCTAAAACTGCAACGTTCCGTTCCCCGACAAGCCATGCACGGCAAGGATAACACACGCAAGAACATGAAGGGCAGGGACAGCGGTAATTTGGTGTTTTTCCACTTATTAGAATTTTAAAATTGGAAAAAATGAATTATCTTTTTTCATCCGAATCAGTATCAGAAGGTCATCCCGACAAAGTCGCCGACCAGATTTCAGACGCCTTAGTAGACCAATTCCTCGCCTACGACGAGCACGCGCATTGCGCCATTGAGTCGTTCGTCACGACAGGCCAGGTGATTATCATGGGCGAAGTGCGCTCGGAAGCCTACATCGACCTCCAGACCATCGCACGCAAGACCATCAACCAGATTGGCTACAACAAGTCGGAGTACCAGTTTGACGGCAACTCCTGCGGCGTTCTCACAGCCATCCACGAGCAGAGCGACGACATCAACCGCGGCGTCAGCCGCGCCGATGAGGAAGAGCAGGGAGCCGGCGACCAAGGCATGATGTTTGGCTATGCCACCAACGAGACGGAGAACTACATGCCCGTTACTCTCGACCTCGCACAACTCATCATGCGCGTTCTCGCCGACATTCGCAAGGAGGGCAAGCAGATGACCTACCTGCGCCCCGACTCAAAGAGTCAGGTGACCGTGGAGTACTCCGAGGAGGGCATCCCGCAGCGCATCGACACCATCGTTGTCAGCACGCAGCACGACGAGTTCGACACTGACGACGAGCGTATGCTCGCCAAAATAAAGGACGACGTCATCAACATCCTCATGCCGCGCGTCAAGGCGCAGATACACAGCGACAAGGTGCTCGCCCTCTTTGGCGACGACATCAAGTACTTCGTCAACCCGACGGGCAAGTTCGTTATCGGTGGCCCCCACGGCGACACCGGACTGACCGGACGCAAGATCATCGTCGACACCTACGGCGGCAAGGGCGCTCACGGCGGCGGAGCATTCTCCGGCAAAGACCCCTCGAAGGTGGACCGCTCGGCAGCCTACGCCACACGCCACATCGCCAAGAACATGGTGGCAGCCGGCGTAGCCGATGAGATGCTCGTGCAGGTGAGCTACGCCATCGGCGTCGCAGAGCCTGTCAACATCTACGTGAACACCTACGGACGCTCACGCGTCAACATGAGCGACGGCGAGATAGCAAAGAAGATTGAGAAACTCTTCGATCTCCGCCCGAAAGCCATCGAGCGCACCCTCAAGCTCCGCCAGCCCATCTACCGCGAGACAGCTGCCTACGGCCACATGGGAAGAAAGAACGAAATCGTGGAGAAGACCTTCACCTCACGCTATCACGAGACGAAGACCATGAAGGTGGAACTCTTCACATGGGAGAAACTCGACCGCGTGGACGACATCCGCCGCGAGTTCGGACTCTAAAAAATACACATCTGACGATTTATGAACACAACTGACTCCATACACACCGAAGAAATCGTTCTCGGCGAGGACGGACTGCCCGTCAGCGCCGCCGTGCAGCAACGGCAGCACCGGCAACCCTCGCCACACGAAGTGCTCAGCTGGCTGCCCAAGAACGCCACGCCCGAGCAGCAGGACTCCGCCATCCAGGCCAACATCAAGCCCTCGGACATCGCATGGAGCCAGCAACCCGACACGCTACACCTGCCCGGACAACCCGCGGGCAGGAACTGGCGTGACGTGAACATGCCGAAGTACTACCGCGAGTCCTACTTCACGGGCAAGCCTTTCTTCAATCCCGACCTCTTCGGAGGACGTCTCGGCGTCGCAGGCGACCCCGTGCCCTACAGCATCGCCCGCGACAACGTCATCACATTGCTGCTGCTCGTGTGCTTCGTGCTCGCCATGATAGCCTACGCCAAGTCGCGCCACTTCATCCTCCGCCAAGCGAAGGAATTCTTCCGCCCGCCCCTGAGCGAGAAGCTGACAGCCGTCACGGAGACGTCCGACGAGCTTCGCTTCCAGTTCTTCCTCGTGCTGCAGAGCTGCCTGCTCTTCGCCCTGGTCTACTTCTTCTACGTGCAGCTCCACGTCACCGACACGTTCGTCATCGACCAATACCAGGTGATCGGCGTCTTCGCCCTCACCATTCTTGGCTATATGCTCGTAAAGGCGCTGCTTTACTGGCTCACGGGATGGGTGTTCTTCGACAGAAGACAAAACGAATTCTGGATAAAGTCCTATCTCTTCTTCCTCGCCATGGAAGGAGTGTGCGTCTTCCCGGTCGTGATGCTCCAGGCCTACTTCGAGATGCCCGTAGAGACAACGCTGGTCTGCACGACAGCCGTCATACTACTCTTCAAGCTGCTCTCGCTCTACAAGTCGTACATCATATTTTTCAGACACAAAGGCGGTTTTCTGCAAAATTTTTTGTACTTTTGCACGCTTGAATTAATGCCTTTCGCAGCACTCGCCGGAGCGCTCACGATGATAGGCAACTATCTGAAAGTGAATTTATAAATAAAAACATATACTCACATATATTCTAAGATATAGATACAAAAGGAATATGATTAAGAAGATTCTGATATCCCAGCCGGAACCGTCAAGCGAAAAGTCGCCTTATTTCGACATTGCCCGAGACTTCGGCGTAGAACTCGTATTTCGCCCCTTTATCAAAGTGGAAGGACTCAGTCCGAAAGAATTCAGACAGCAGAAGATTAACCTGCTCGACTTCACAGCCGTTGTATTCACGTCGCGCCACGCCATCGACAACTACTTCACGCTCGCCAAGGAGATGCGCATCACTATTCCCGAGGACATGAAGTACTTCTGCGTGACGGAAACCATCGCTCTCTATATCCAAAAGTATGTGCAGTACCGCAAGCGCAAGGTGTTCTTCGGCAACACCGGCAAAATCGACTCCCTCATCCCGACCATGGTGAAGCACAAGGGAGAGAAATATCTCGTGCCGCTGAGCAACGTCCACAACAACGACGTGGAGCAGCTCCTCAACGCCAAGAAGCTCAACCATAAGGAGTGTATCATGTTCCGCACAGTCAGCAATGACTTCACGGAGGAAGAAGCAGCCAAGTTCGACTGCGACATGCTCGTCTTCTTCAGCCCCTCCGGCATAAAGGCTTTCACAAAGAACTTCCCCGGTTTCAAGCAGGACGACGTGCGCATAGCCACCTTCGGTCCAGCCACGGCGAAAGCCGTCACCGACGAAGGCTACCGCCTCGACCTCGAAGCGCCCACCAAGGAGCACCCATCAATGACGGGAGCCCTGCGTTGGTATCTCGAGAACAACAAGTAAGAATTCCATCCATACGACAACAACATGACAGCATCTTTCTCTCTCCCGCAATCGGAGCGCATCAACAGCAAGAAGCAAATCGACCGCCTCTTCCGGGGCGGCGGCGCCAAGGCCATGACCGCCTCACCGCTGCGCGTCGTCTACATGGCGGAGGAGAGAAGCGAGGACAGTCGTGAGCCGATGGCACAGATGATGGTCAGCGTACCGAAACGTTTCTTCAAGCGTGCCGTGAAGCGCAACCGGATAAAGCGCCAGGTACGCGAAGCCTATCGCCTCAACAAGCGCATCCTTCAGGAAACGCTCACGCGGCGCGGCGACATCATTGTGTCGATGTGCTTCATCTGGACCGCCGACCAACTTCTCCCCACAGCCGAGGTGGAGGAGCGCATGACGAAGCTGCTCAGCAGGATGGGCGAGAAACTAACACCTGCCGAATGATGCCCACGACAACCGACTCTACCGGCACAGCCAAACGCGCCCTGCGATTGGTTCCGCGCGCACTCCACTGGCTATCGCATGCCCTCGCCTGGCTGACAGTGCAGCCAATACGCTTCTATCAGAAGTTCATCACGCCCTACACCCCCGCCTCCTGCCGCTTTCAGCCCACGTGCTCCGAATATGCCCGTCAAGCCCTGCTAAAGCACGGTTTCTTCAAGGGCATGGCTCTCGCCGTATGGCGCATCCTAAGATGCAATCCGTGGGGCGGATCGGGATACGACCCCGTCCCATGAAAAAGGAACAAGGAGTTTGGAGTTAGAATTCAGAAAGCTCTCCAAGGGGAAAAAGGCTTAGAAAGGCTCAAGAAGCCTCATAAAGGCCTGTCACAAGAATCAATTACCAACAACTATAACAATGGCAAAAAATTTCGTTGAAGAACTGCGCTGGCGCGGCATGCTCGCGCAGATTATGCCGGGTACTGAGGAATATCTCAACACCCACATGGTGTCTGCGTATTTGGGCACCGACCCCACAGCCGACTCTCTCCACATCGGTCACCTCTGCGGCATCATGATGCTGCGCCATCTCCAGCGTTGCGGCCACAAGCCCTATCTGCTTGTCGGCGGTGCCACGGGCATGATCGGCGACCCCTCTGGCAAGAGCCAGGAGCGCAACCTGCTCGACTCGGAGACTCTCTACCACAACCAGGAGGCAATAAAGAAGCAGGTGGCAAAGTTCCTCGACTTCGACGGCACCGAGCCTAACAAGGCGGAGCTTGTCAACAACTACGACTGGATGAAGAATTTCACCTTCCTCGACTTCGCTCGCGAAGTGGGCAAGCACATCACCGTCAACTACATGATGGCGAAGGACTCCGTGCAGAAGCGTCTCAACGGCGAAGCACGCGACGGCCTCTCGTTCACCGAGTTCACCTACCAGCTTCTCCAGGGCTACGACTTCCTCTACCAATACCAGCACTACGGCGTGCGCCTGCAACTCGGCGGCAACGACCAGTGGGGCAACATGACCACCGGCACGGAGCTTATCCGCCGCACTCTTGGCAATGAGGCTGAAGCTTTCTGCCTCACCTGCCCGCTCATCACGAAGAGCGACGGCAAGAAGTTCGGCAAGACCGAGAGCGGCAACGTCTGGCTCGACCCGAAGCGCACCACTCCATACGCCTTCTATCAGTTCTGGCTCAACGTCAGCGACGCCGAGGCAGAGAAGTACATCAAGATATTCACCGACCTCGACAAGGCTACTATCGACGCTCTCATCGCAGAGCACTCGGAGGATCCGGGTCGCCGCATCCTGCAGAAGCGTCTGGCTGAAGAGGTGACAACAATGGTTCACTCGCGCGAGGATCTCGAGATGGCTCAGGAGGCTTCGAGCATCCTCTTCGGCAAGGGAACGAAGGAAACACTCCAGAAGTTCGACGAGGCTACTCTGCTCTCCATCTTCGAGGGCGTGCCCCACTTCACTCTCGCCAAGGACCAGCTCGGACAACCGGCTGTCGACCTCTTCACTCGCGACGACGTGAAGATTTTTGCGTCGAAGGGCGAGATGCGCAAGCTCGTGCAGGGCGGTGGCGTGTCGCTCAACAAGGAGAAGCTCCCTGCTTTCGACCGCGTGGTGACTGCCGACGACCTCATTGACGGCAAATATCTCCTCGTGCAGCGCGGAAAAAAGAACTATTATTTGATTACGGTTAAATAATAGCAAGAAAATATTTGGCTGCAAAGATATTTTTCATTACCTTTGCAGTCGCATTGTCCTATGGTGTAATGGTAGCACAACAGGTTTTGGTTCTGTTTGTGGTGGTTCGAATCCGCCTAGGACAACTGAAAAGGATGGTTTCCACAAAAGGAGACCATCCTTTTTTATTTACAACTGATAGAAGTAATAATTTATCACGGAACAGAGCATTATCTTTAAAATAAAACTCACACATAGTAGAATAATATATCACAAATTACTGATTTTTCACTACCTTTGCAGTTGGAAAACAAAAAAATCACATTATATATAATGGAAGAAAACAAATTCAAACGCACCACCGTCACGGCGGCTCTGCCGTATGCCAACGGTGGCGTGCACATCGGCCACTTGGCTGGAGTGTATGTTCCTGCCGACATCTACGTGCGCTATCTGCGCCTGAAGAAGCAGGAAGTGATGTTCATCGGCGGTAGCGACGAGCACGGCGTGCCCGTGACCATCCGCGCCCGCAAGGAGGGCATCACCGTTCAGGAGGTGGTCGACCGCTACCACAACCTCATAAAGAAATCGTTCGAGGACTTCGGCATCTCATTTGATGTCTACAGCCGCACCACGTCGAAGACGCACAACAAGTTCGCCTCCGACTTCTTCCGCACGCTCTACGACAAGGGCGAGCTGGTGGAGAAGGTGGAAGAGCAGTTCTGCGACGAGGTGACGGGCGAGTTCCTCACCGACCGCAACATCGTCGGCACATGCCCGCGCTGTGGCGCCGAGGGTGCCTATGGCGACCAGTGCGAGAAGTGCGGCGCCACGCTCTCGCCCGACGAGCTCATCAACCCGACCAACAAGAACAACCCGGGCCACGGACTCATCAAGAAGGCCACGAAGAACTGGTACCTGCCGCTCAACCGCTATCAGGACTGGCTCAAGAAATGGATTCTCGAGGAGCACAAGGAGTGGCGCCCCAACGTGTACGGTCAGTGCAAGTCGTGGCTCGACATGGATCTGCAGCCGCGTGCCATGACGCGCGACCTCGACTGGGGCATCCCCGTGCCCGTTGAGGGAGCCGAGGGAAAGGTGCTCTACGTATGGTTTGACGCGCCCATCGGCTACATCTCCAACACCAAGGAGCTCTGCGACGCTCATCCCGAGAAGTGGGGCACATGGCAGAAGTGGTGGCAAGACCCGTCATCGCGCCTCATCCACTTCATCGGCAAGGACAACATCGTGTTCCACTGCATTGTGTTCCCGACCATGCTCAAGGCACACGGCGGCTACATCCTGCCCGACAACGTGCCTGCCAACGAGTTCCTCAACCTTGAGAACGACAAGATCTCCACATCGCGCAACTGGGCTGTGTGGCTCCATGAATATCTCCAGGACTTCCCCGGCAAGCAGGACGTGCTGCGCTACGTGCTCACTGCCAACGCTCCGGAGACCAAGGACAACAACTTCACATGGAAGGACTTCCAGGACCGCAACAACAACGAGCTTGTGGCTGTCTACGGCAACTTCGTGAACCGCGCCTTGCAGCTCACCAAGAAGTATTTCAACGGCATCGTGCCTGAGTGCGGCGAGCTTCAGGACATCGACCGCAAGGCGATAGAGGAGTTCAAGGACGTGAAGCAGAAGGTGGAGTCGCTCTTGGACGTGTTCAAGTTCCGCGACGCACAGAAGGAGGCTATGAACCTCGCACGCATCGGCAACAAGTACATCACCGACTGCGAGCCGTGGCACGTAGCCAAGACCGACATGGAGCGCGTGAAGACCATTCTCTACATCTCTCTGCAGCTCGTGGCAAACCTCGAGATAGCCTTTGAGCCGTTCCTGCCGTTCAGCTCGAAGAAACTGCGCGAGATGCTCAACATCGAGGAGAGCGACTGGGCACAGCTCGGCTCTACCGAACTGCTCAAGCCCGGCCACCAGCTCGGCACTCCTGCCCTACTCTTCGAGAAGATCGAGGACGCTGCCATCGAGGCACAGCTCAAGAAGCTCGAGGACACGAAGAAGGCCAACGAGGCTGCCAACTACGTGGCTGCCCCAGTGAAGGAGAACGTTGACTTCGAGACATTCGAGAAGCTCGACATCCGCGTGGGCCACATCAAGGACTGCCAGAAGGTGAAGAAGTCGAAGAAGCTCCTGCAGTTCACCATCGACGACGGCTCCGGTCAGGACCGCACCATTCTCTCAGGCATCGCCGCCTACTACGAGCCGGAGCAGCTCGTGGGCAAAGACGTGCTCTTCGTTGCCAACTTCGCACCGCGCAAGATGATGGGCATCGAGAGCCAAGGCATGATTCTCTCAGCCGTCAACTTCGACGGTTCGCTCCACGTGACCGGCGTACACGACGAAGTGAAGCCGGGCTCGCAGGTGGGATAAAAACACAGAACACACCGCTCTCTCCATTATAACTCCAGTGGACACGCGGAAGTTCTAAACGCAACTCGTGGCGTACAAAAAATGCAACAACGCATTTTCTGTACGCCACGATTTTTTTGTGGGGGCATACTCCGCAGCAAGTAGCGCTAATATTATATGGACTGTAGTTTCGGATTTAAGAAAAAATGGGCAGAACCGAGTGATAGCCAATAGTAAAAAATGTCATTAAATAAATGTTTGTAATATATTACATACTTTTAGGGATCTTTAGTTTGCACAACAAATAAATTTGCCTACCTTTGTAGCTACGACAGAAAAATTGATTATTAAATAAAAACAAAAAGTAGCAATGAAAAAATTATCTTTATTTCTCTGCATGATGCTTCTTTCATGCGTAGCGACAATGTTCGTAACGTCATGTGGCAGCGATAATGACGACCCCGTAGTTCCTAAGAAGGACAATGCAACAGCCGTTGAAATGCAAGCATGTTTGTACATTCCTGAGAATGTGCTCAACTATTTCGACGTGGTAGTGACCGACAATACCGGCAACCAAACCACGCTTACCACATCAAACACGGAAGAGAATGCCACAATGAGCTTCGGCAATCTGAACCAAACCGGCAAGGACATGATGCTTAATGCCATCAGCAATACCGGCACCAAGCTGCGCGTGTTCAAGTTCAACAAATACACGCTCACATCGTTCCCAGTCACGATGGACTACAAATTGTCGGCAACTGCCAAGAGCGACGTTACGCTTGGCGAGAGCGACAAGATCGCCACATGTGTTTTCTGGGATGTTGACGTCAAGAACAACTCAAAGGAGAACAGTTGGGAAAGATTCTCGCTCAATGGTTCAATAGCATCCGCGGTGCTGTCAGGCAAGAACTGGGATGCCATCAAGACAAAGAGAAATCTGTTCGACCACAATCTCTCGCTTAATTTCAGCAACGCAAAGAGTCTGAGCGGCTCATTCCAATAATCGCCCTATAGAGTAAGAGTAAAATAACACGAGGATGTGTCAAAACGGAAGTTACTACCATCAACTTCCTTTTTGGCACATCCTCGTTGTTGTATATGCGTCTTTATTTTCCTGCGAGTCCTCTTGCAATGCGGCGCAAACCTTCCTCAAGTCTTTCCCGCGGGCACGCCATGTTTATGCGGATGAAAGGCTTACCCTCCTTGCCGTACATGCTGCCGGCGTTCACCCACACACGGTTTTCCTTCATCAGTCTTTCCTCTATCTCCTCCGACGGCTCATGGAGTGCGGAGCAGTCAACCCACGCCAGATAGGTGCCTTCCATACGCATGACGGGCAATTGGGGCAGATGCTCGGCAAAGAAACGGAGCAGCAGCTCGTAGTTGGCTGTGAGATACTGGCGCAGCTCGCAGAGCCATTCGTAGCCGCCGTCGGTGTAGGCTGCCTGAAGCGCCACGACGCCAAACGGATTGACATCACACACCTCGTTGATGTTGATGGCGCGATCGATGCGCTCCCTTACTGCCGCGTCGCGGCAGACGATGTTGGCAATCTGCAGTCCGGCTGTGTTGAACGCCTTTGATGGCGAGCAGCAGGTGATGGAGCCGAAGGACAGCTCGTCGGGCAATGAGCCAAACGGCACATAGTGGTTGTCGAAGAGCGTCAGCTCGCAGTGTATCTCGTCGCTGACGACGCGCACGCCATGCTTGCGGCACAGCTCTGCCACACGCATAAGCTCTTCCCTACTCCACACGCGTCCGCCGGGATTGTGGGGATTGCAAAGCAGGAAGAGGCGGGCACGCTCATGCGACAGCTTGCGGTCGAGGTCGTCGAAGTCGATCTCGTAGCGCAGCGTCTCCTTGTTGTAAGAGAGCGAATTGCTCACCATCTCGCAGCCGTTGTTGCGTATGGAGGAATAGAAGCAGTTGTAGACCGGACCTTGCACAATCACCTGGTCGCCGGGCAGTGTGAGTGCCTTGATGATGGCGGAGATGGCAGGCACCACGCCCGACGTGTAGATGATGTCGTCCTTGCTTATCTGCCAGCCGTGACGTACAGCAAACCAGCGGCACACCGACTCATAATAGGAGTCGGGCACGCGGGTGTAGCCGAAGATGCCGTGTGCCACACGCCGTTGCAACGCTTCGGTGATGCCGGGGTAAGTCATGAAGTCCATGTCTGCCACCCAGAGCGGGATGATGTCGTCCGAAGGCGCCGAGTCCCACTTGTAGGAGTCGGTGGCGCGGCGGCATATTAGTTCAGAGAAATCGTACTTCATAACTCCTACCTTGTGAGAATCTCGCAGTTGGCAGGCTGCTTGATGTTCTTGTCGAGGATAATCTCTCCGATGCTGTCGGCAACGATGCGTCCCGACGCCGGATTCTTTATGCTCTTGATGTGTCCACGGATGTCGGCCTGAACAGTAGAGTACTCGAAGGCGCGGTCGCACTCAGGGTCGAAGGTGCAGTTTTCGAGCACGAGGTCGGTGGCGTAGCACAACGGTTGTTCGCCCGAGATGTGGCAGTTGACGAGCTTGAGTCCACGCGAGTGCCATCCGAGGAACTCACCGTTGAGCTCGGAATCGTAGACCGTCACGTTGTCAACCTCCCAGAACGAGTCCTTAGTGTCAATCTTCGCGTTGTGAATCTCTATGTCGCGCGAGTATTGGAAGACGTACTTCGCGTCCGACTCCAGTCCGTCGACCCGTATGTTGCGGCAATGCATGAAGGGATAGGTGCCATCGTGCAGCACCACGTTCTCCAGCGTCAGTCCGTCGATGCCCCAGAACGTCTCATCGGCATCGTTGATGGTGACATTCTTTAGCGATAGGTTTTTCATCTCGCGGAAGAACTTCGGCCCGTTAATGACGCAGTCCTCCATGTGCATGTCGTCGGAGTACCAGATGGCAGAGCGTGAGCCGGGCGCAAAATAGCAGTTGCGTATGTCCGACTTCTTCACGTGCCACAGCGGGTACTTACCCTCGAAATAACAGTTGCGGCAGACGATGTTGCTACACTCCTTGATACCCGATTCACCGAAGGTGATGCGAACGTGGTCGAGCTCCACGTTGTGGATTTCGAAGAGAGGACGCTCTCCGCCGAAAACCTGATTAGCTATCTTTTCCATTTTTTTGTATATTGCTTTTTAGTTTTTAGAAGTTAAGAAGTTAAGAAGTTAAAGAAGTTAAAGCCATTACCTTTTCCGACCTTCAGCAGTCAGAACATTTGGCTCTAACTTCTTAACTCCTTAACTTCTTAACTCCTTAACTTCTTAACTCCTTAACTCCTTAACTTCTTAACTCCTTAACTCCTTAACTTCTTAACTCCTTAACTCCTTAACTTCTTAACTCCTTAACT
>ERZ808270.278-NODE-278-length-31784-cov-7.339658_pt1 | contig 31784 bp, 34 predicted proteins | sample MGYA00521082_ERZ808270 | MGnify/ENA primary metagenome ERZ808270 (study PRJEB31516, sample SAMN03275594) | gut metagenome | biome: mammalia-associated habitat; material: feces | host: Papio cynocephalus | place: Kenya | collected 2012-07-27 ... | reverse complement strand
AATACATCCTTGCAGTATTCAAGTAATAAGTAAAAAGTAATAAGTAATACATCCTGCAAGTTTTCAGCCAATACTGGGGGCGACGCGTCCTCGCGTCGGCTTAAGCAAGAACGCCCCAAGAATGCGTATTCCAACATGCTATTACCCCTAAAAAAGGGCTAAATACACAAAAAACGCACTTTTTTATAAAATAATTGGGCGAACGCTTGGTAGTTTGAGAAAAAGTCCGTACTTTTGCATCGCTTTCCAAGAGAAAGACATGATGGTGCTTATAGTTCAGTTGGTTAGAGCGTCAGATTGTGGTTCTGAATGTCGTGGGTTCGAATCCCACTAAGCACCCCACTCAAACGGAGGTTTTCTAATAAAGAAGACCTCCGTTTTTCTATTGAATATCAAGCATTTACGGTAGTCATATAATATTCGAATCACAATCACCGCAGAGCGAAAAACATTACAAGTGCTATTTTCAATGCAGAAGTAAAATGAAATAGTTTTCCAAAATGTTTTCCAAATGTTTTCCAAATGTTTTCCAGAAACGTTTAACCATAAAATCAAAAGACATGGCAACATTCAAAATTCAGATTCGCAAAGACAGACAACGTGAGGATAAGTCCTTTACCGTTTTTATTCGTTTTTCCCATAATAGAAAAACTACATACTTACCAACAACTATGGTCGCCGAGAAGAAAGATCTAACATCTTCTCTCAAGATTAAAAATCAACGTATACTAGATAGAGGAGAAGAACTTATACGTTCGTACAGGAAGAAACTTGAAACGCTCTATCTTGAGATCAATGATATGCCTTTCGACAAAATTGTCGAACGCCTCAAAGAAAAAGACGAAAGTGGAAGCATAAACTTTGTCTCGTATGCAAGAACCTGGTTGATGGAGAATGAGAAGAAGAAAGGTATAAAAAATTATACCACAGCACTTAATGCGTTTTGCCGATTCATGGGGAGAAATGTTATCTACTGTAATGAATTCAGCGAGCAGCTCATGAGAGATTTCGAGAGTTATCTCAATGGGAAACCGAGGGCGCAATCTCTATACACTTCTGCAATACTGAAGATCTACAACGACGCTAGAGATCATTACAACGACTATGACAATGGAAATATCAGAATAAAGGCATCGCTAAGGAAATACACACCGCCAAAACAAAATGTAGCTATTAAACGAGCTCTTAGTGTTGACAGCATAAGAGCCATCATGAATCTTAACGTAGAAGAGCATACACGTGCTGAGTTAGCTAAAGATTGTTTTATCATATCATTCTGCTTAATGGGCATGAATGCTGTTGATCTTTATGGCATAACGCAGTACGATGGCAATCAGATCACATACAATAGAACAAAGACCAGAGAAAGAAGGAGTGACCAGGCGCTTATGATTATAGATGTGCCAGATATAATTAAACCAATCTTGCGAAAATATACTACCAACAATAAAGATGGGCACGCTTTCAATTTCTCTTCGAGGTATACAAAATACGAGGACTTTAACAGAGCACTCAACATCGGATTGAAAGATATTGCAAAACGAATTGGGTTAGACAATATACAATTCTATAGTGCAAGACATTCTATGGCTACCATTGCAGCAAACGATGTGCGCATACCTATATATATATAGTAAACGACATGCTGTGCCATGTAGACGAACGTATGAGAATCACAAATCTATACATTAAGAAGGACTTCTCTGCAATCAACGAAGCCAATGCCAAACTGATTGACTATGTATTTGGCAAGCAAAAAGCTACCCCAAATGAGGTAGCTAAAGACAATGGAGAATAGTATGGTTTTACCCATGCTATCCTAACGAGCACTGCAAAGATAGCAACTTATTTTAAAATCAAGTTCTTAAGATCGAGAAAATCTTCCTTGGTAATTTTAATGGTACCAGCATTACCAAACAGCATGCTGCAGATAAAATTATCAGGAAGATTTATCTTTATCTGACCCTGGCCAATACATCCACTGCATAAGCCAAGATCAAAAGGCATTTCATTCATCGTGCATAGCAATGACATTAGATCATCATAGAGAGTGCTCACATTAACTTCTCTGTGCTCATTAGCTATGAAGATCGATGCACTATCAATCATCTTACTTAGCCTATCATCTTCAATACACATATAATTATGTAGTCCACGCTTAGCGTACACAGCCGCAACGCTTGCTGACGGATGCTGTTGCACGAATGAATTAATCATACCTACTCCCCACTCTTCAAGAGCTCCGTGCATTCGCTCCTTAAAATCCTTAATGCTCATTACGTTCATTTTCTTTCTTCTTAAGTTCTACATATTGCTTCCATGTCAGGTGACTATATTGCGTCATGTACTCAGTAAGCATTGCTTCTCGCTGAGCACTTTCCTCCTTTGCTCCCTTTACAAGACTCTTCAGAAGAGAAAGATGCTTCTCAAGCGCTTCCTTTCCATCCTTTGTAGCCTCAACGATTGGACGCATGATCCTCATATACTCACGTTGTAGCAGAGTCATCACATTCGAATTACTTGCTTGGAACTCCTTATTCGCAGCAAGTGCTGCATATTCTTTATCACTCAGACTTAACGTAAGCCTATCTATCTCATCCCATACAGGTGCTTGCTGTGATTGTTGTGACGGTTGCTGGTTCCCTTGCTTAAGTTGCAGTAACTTCTGTTGCAACATTGCTTGTTCCTTTTCTAAGTCCTGAATATTAGCCCCATAAGGATTCGTTTGTAATACTGGGTCTCCGAACATATCCATATCTCTATTAGTTGGTGATGATTTTAAATTGGTGAGTGGAGCACCTTTCGGTAACTCCCTCACCAACTACTTTTTCTTACCGATTCTCTTCCGCTTCACAGCTTTTACGCTGTCGTTGTTGACGTCGTTACTGTGCGGTTGCAGTTGCATCCGAAAGGGCTTGCGCCCTCGAAGCCTGTTATGGTAGGTGTGCTCGGAAGTACTACTTCGCCATAGATACAACGACAAGTCTTCTTGTCTGTGTAGTTAACAGCAGCGTTATAAGCACTACCTATCTCACACTGAAGCAGTTTATCTTGGTATGGGCGAACAGCTTCCATGACAGCAACCTTCTGAGACAACTCAGATATACGAGCATTCGTCACGTCGAACTGATCTCTGCCAGCCTTGTACAAACCAAAGGCATCGTCGTTCTGCTTCTTGTAAAGTCCAAAGATACCCTCCGTGTAACCTTTGTACATTGAAAACTTCTCTGCCACATCCAATTCTCGTGCAGCACGAGCTTGTTCCATACTGTTAACCTTGAGACCCCAAATCGTGTTGGTCAACGCCATCGCATCGTCACATTCCTTCTCCCACGCCTGGAATGCCGTAGGAGCTGTATTGCTACCTGTACCAGCTGCGGTCGTGTTAATGTTTACGTTTTCAGGCATACTACCTCCGCCGAGGATCCCGCCAAGACCATTTCCTCTACCCCAAAGGGCAGCTGCACCAAGTGCCGTTCCGATAATGCCCAGGCTTAGACCAGCATTACCTTTACCTTCCGAAGCGTAACGCTTCTTGCCATCCTCGTAGACTTTTTCCTTGATGACTTCTTTCATTTCTGTTTCCATAATAGTGTTTTTTAGTCGGTCGGGAACTATCTCCCGATAGCGCAAAGGTGGGAAGAAGTTGCTTGTAAACCATTTGTGAGTTTTGTAAGTTGCTTGTTTTTTGCTTGTGAAAAGTTTGTTCATATGGAATGCAATGCCTACCTTTGCCTCGTCCAAGCTGGAATTGAAACAAATATAATTTCTACTATAGTAGATGAAGTTAATCGAACCATTGGACGCATGGCGAGCATCAGTTTCAATGCTCGCCTTTGTTGTGTTAAACTCTCCCTAAAATTATCATTTATGATAATTGTTTTGTATCTTTGCACCACATAAAGCATGAACCACATGGAGATATTATTCATAGATGAGGAAATAGAAGATGCAGTTCTATATTCCAACTTTCATGGTAAATACAAGAAATTCAAGAGCGCTGGAAAATTAAAGAAAGACTTAGCTAAAACATTCAATATGCTAAGAGCCGCAAATAATACAAAGTATCTCGAAAAGATAACCTCCTTACATTATGAGAAATTGAAACATGATAAATCTGGCTTAAGCAGTGTAAGAATAGGATACAAAAGCAAATACAGATTAATATTTACAGAGAACGAATTAGGTATAACAATCGAATTGATAGAAATAAGCGAACATTATGGCGACAAATAACATTACTCCGTTAGAAGCTACTCATCCAGTTGAATTGATTAAGGATGAGCTTAATGCACGCGGAATGAGTAAAAAAGAACTCGCCGCGCGCATGGACATTCAGCAGTCAAATTTAAGTAGATTGCTGAAAGGCAATATGCCAATATCTTTAGATGTTGCAAGAAAGTTAGAACAAGCTCTTGACATTCCCGCAGATTATTGGATGAGTTTGCAATTGCAATATGACAAAGATTGCGATGCAATTATGCAAAGAGAGGAGTCGGAAAGAGAAGCTATAACGATAGAATCCACACTTCGTAATATATTCAATTTATCCGACCTCTATGGCAAACTTAGCATACGCTCATCGCTTTTTGTGCAGAATAAATTGGATATTCTGAAGAGCATCTTTCGTGTTGAACCGATTCAGATTCCAACTCTTATACCTAATGGCGCATTCAAGAAGAGCGAAAAACTCACAACAGACGAGAAAAATCTGAACACATGGTTATTGCTTGCATATGTATCAGCAGACGATAATGCTCCCAATATTTCTTATGAAGAAGGAAATGCAGAGAAGGCAGCAAGCCGTATCTCATCTGAAATGAACAACGGAACATTGACTCAGTCAAAGATAAAGACTATCTTAAGTGACTTAGGGATATCGTATTCCGTTGTTAAGAAGATAGAACGAGTACCAGTTGATGCTTTCTCATTTTGGAGAAATGAATATCCATCAATTGTAACGACCAATAGATATAATGATATGAGCCGACTTGTATTCAATGTATTGCATGAACTCGGACATATATCAATGCATTTAAGGAAAGGTAAATACATAGGGTTTCTCACTTCAGATAATAACCATGAACAGAATATGGAATTAGAAAATGAAGCGAACAAATTTGCTGCGAATGCGTTAATACCACCATCCGTTTGGAAGGATATAAGTAGAAGCGCAATGCCGCAAGGATTCGCATCAATAGTTCCACATTTACGGAAGATGGCAAAAGAGAAGTCATTGTCTGAAGATGTAGTAATATGGAGGTACAAACATGATACTGGATGTTACAATCTTAAAGGAGCAAAAGCGTCACCGATAAGATAACATATATAGCGAGGGTCACACCCTCGTTTTTTCTTTGCTGCGAGCATCAGTTTCAATGCTCGCCTTTTTTTGTTAAAAATCGGTGGATTGTTGACTTGTATTGATTTTTGTTCGTATATTTGCACCGACGAAAGTTAGTGCATGTATACATAGCCAAGGTATATGGGCACTTAAAAAAGAAAATAGGGAGGACTTTCACGTGAAGTTCTCCCGCTTTTATATATAAAAACTATGCCATTACAGATAAAATTAGCCACAACAATTGAAGAGCAAATAGATAGATTGAAAGAACGAGGTATGGAAATATCAGATGAAAATTTTGCCAAAGATATTTTGCTTGATATTGGTTATTATAGACTCGGTTTCTATTGGTTTCCTCTTGAGGAAAAGTATCCTAATAGAGACAACAGAGACCATCACTTTAAAGATGGTGCAAAGTTTCTTACAAGTTACAATCTATATATCTTTGATAAAAAGCTAAGAACTATTTTATCCTCTTATTTATCTGATATAGAAGTAAATGTTAGAACAAAGGTTATTTACTATATTTCCAATCTATATAAAGACACACCTACATGGTTCGCAGACAATAGAATCGTTATGTCTACATTCATTAGTCAATTGGACAAGAAATACAAGAACGAAGTATCTAAAAATGATGTTATTAAGCACCATGCGTCTAAACATATAAACGATAAGTATGCACCAGCATGGAAGACACTCGAATATCTTTCTTTTGGCGACCTTATAAGACTTATCGCAAACTTAAAGAAGCCAGAAGCTAAAATGATGATATATGAGTGCTATGGGTTTAACGAAGATAAAACCTTCCCAAACTATATAGAGTTAGTAAGGAATTTAAGAAACAATTGCGCTCATGGACATCCTATATTTGATTTTACTTTGCCAAAATCTTTACGTGCTGGTAAATTAAAGAAAGTATTAAGAGGGAAAATACTCTCTGATTCGTTTTACAATAATATGCAAGGAAGCCTATTGGTTATTCAATATTTATTGTACTATCTGCCTAATAATAGAGGGAATGAGTTTAGAGAAGTAATGATGGAATTCTTTGCTAATAATATCAAAGATGATATTCGCCCATTCGTAGGGTATTTCGAAGAGACCCCTTGGTTAGATGATAAGATATGACAACAATTAAAGTATCCGACATTATGTCTCGAACAAGGGATTACCGCAAGGCTGGGGAGGAGTTATATTGTATCATGATTGAGAAAAGAAAAGATGGAGAAAGCGTAAAATTAGACATGAGTGGTGTAGAAGCTATTCCGTCTCTTATGCTCAATCCTTGCGTTGGTAGATATATTGACGAATATGGATTAGACGAACTTAGAAGGAATCTCTCATTCGCCAATATTCTGAAGAGCCAAGCATTAAGGTTTAAGGACTACATACAACACTACAAACCATTAAGCGTAATGTAGCACACGCATAGCGAGGGTCACCGCCCTCGCTTTTCCTTTGCAATAAAAAAGCAGCCCTCGCGAGGCTGCCTTTCATCATTCTGGCTTACCATACCCTCTTCTCTCATTCTCCTCTACGAGAGTGGTGTAAAGGTCAAAAGGATTAGCTCCTCTTCCAAGCCAATCATGTAGGAGCGTAAGCAGCTCTCTCATGTCAGCAATGGTATCTTGACGACTATCAGCACCACGAATGCCATTGTTACCAAGACGATGACCAGTAAGGAATGTACATTTCTCCTCGCGTATAAGAGCACTACTTTCTCCCTTCGGTAGATAATCACGAAAGATTGACTCAACGCATTTATAGTATAAGTCATACTTCACAGATGGGTCATCAATCTGCGAATCAAGCAAATCCTTGATTTCGTCTTTTACTTGAATATTCTCCTCTTGTTCATCGAATATAATGCCTTCCGTTTTAGACCTATCAGCATTAAACAAGAGTTTCTGCTTCTCAATCTCTTGCTGAGTCTTCTCTCTTAACTTTTTAGATTCGTTTATCATAACTCTATTTTTTGTTTGAAGTTTGCTACAGAGCGTTCAATTGATTCGCACTGAAATACGTTAGTGTTAATCACGTTTGTTGCCTTGTCAGACTTAGGTATGTATTTTGCGTAAGACGACCACTTACCATCATCATACGCTGCAATAGCATAGATTAAGGATGGATGAATGCCCCACTCCTTTGCATAGCGTTCTACGATGGTTGGTGCATTGATGTAAGTCTTAATAAATCGCACTTTCGTTGGAGAGAGAATGAAATCTCTGGCAAAGCTATCAGCAGAGTTCTCATCTGTAAGAAGTAAATCACCATCTGAAGAACTAACGTGATATTTATTCTGCCGAATGTCATCGAAGTCGAATAGTACATGGTACAACTCATGGAACAAGGAGAACCACAAAGTCGGGTATCTCTTATTTAAATCCGATATTACTATACAAGGTTTTCCGTTGCATTCCATTGTTGCTCCACGAACTTGCATCTTCGGTATTGATGGTTGATAGATTATCGTTACACCAATAGCGTACAAAGCACGAATTACATTCATAAGACCATTCTCCACGTTCTTCGTGCATGGACGTATGTTAGGCATTATCTCCATCAGACGACTGCGGTTGTATGGATTAGGATTCGCAATCTTCTCGAACTGAGCAGAAGCAGAAGAAGTCCAGAAGTTGCGCATCTTGACATTATACGTGTTCTTTGTTCTGCTATATGCAGCAGAGAATCTCGCAAGGTTGCTCACATAATCTTGTAGCCTTTTGAATCCAAAGAATTGCTTGATTCTACTTGCATAGTCATTGCTGCCAAAGAATCCCAATTCTTTTAAAGTCTTGATGTCGAAGTATTCGCACAAGATGGAAGTATCACGTATGTCGCATATTTCCTTTACATCTTCAAGGCTGATGATGTCTGCATTCGCGCGAAGGAAATCATCCATAGATATGCCCAAAAACATTGCTACCTTTAGAACGTTGAATACGCTTGCACCAGAATAATTGCCATCAATTATCTTAGTCAACGTACCTACATCCATGTGCAACAATTCTGCTATCTTCGTCTTAGACAATCTCGTATCTTGCATTTTCTGCGAGAATAGTTCGTTGATTGACTGACTACCTATATCAACCTTAATAGGGGAGTCGAAGACACCCATCATCGTTTCTTTATATTGTATATCTTTCATACCGATTATTTTCGGCAAATATACACAAACTATCAGTATTGCACAATATGTTCACCGATTATTTTCCACACCTCCTTCCTCATAATCCGTGCAGCAAGCCCTCTGAGCCTATACCTTGCACTATTCTTCAGCGAGTTGACTCTCTGCTGACTCATACCGCTAAGCCCGACAATATCAGCCTCAGAAAAGCCTATCTGCACAAGCACGTCTACAAGCACCACGCGTGCCGTGACGCACCTATCAGAGCGACACACGAAGAGGTGCTCTTCCCTCATGCCGCCAACCAGAAGAACCGCTTCCACGGCTCTTCGATAAATATCTTCAAGTCTATGCATTATTCGATTGATTAAGATTTAAAAAATAAGAAACACAAAAGCGCAAAGCAGTCCACCGACCGCCTTACGCTTATCATCCTAATCAATCTACTTACCTTTCGAATATATGTACCTATAGATAGCCACGATGAGGGCTATCACGAATGCAAATGAGATGAGAGTCACAAGCGACTTACGCTTAGCCAGCGTTCGCTCCTCTGCCTTGCTAACTCTCTCCTCCTTGATAGCTACGCTGCGCTGAGAGTCACTCTTGCTCTGCGCACGATTCGTCACGTGCTGAGAGGAGGAGAGTGCGTCCTTATTGTGATACACTCCTCTGTCGCGATATACGCTCTTGCTAAGCACCTTGCCAGTAGAGTCCACCACGATGATGGTCTGCACTCTATCGACCACGCTATCGACTATTTCCATTTTGGAAACAACCACAAGCGTATCATGCACAAGCACGCTATCAGTCATTGTGACCACCAACGTATCGCGCACCACGGAAGCAGTACGTTCAACGGACTGATACGCTTTGCGCGCGCAACCGAAGAATGCCGTCAGCACAACCACAAGCAATATCATTATATAGTGCTTCATACCTAAGAGTTTTGGATGTCCTTATATTCTTCTCTCGCATTAAAGCAAGGACAAAGCTTGATCCACTCACATGGTTCTATCACGCCATTGTGATTCTTGTCAGGCGAGAAATCTCTATGCCCCTGGATCACCGCCTTTGGATATTTAGCGTGCAATGCCTTGAGCAATGTGCGAAGACCCTTCTTCTGTTCCTCTGTGCGATTATCCACGCCCTTACCATCCTTATTAATACCACCTATGTAAGCCACGTTTATGCTCACAGAGTTGAATCCCTTCACGCCGTTACTCACCAGGGATTCGTCAAGCATCTGCGTTATCTTACCATCAGCGCTCACCACATAGTGGTAGCCAGGGTTCTTCCACCCCTTACGTTTAAACTCAAGCCGCAAATCTCCTATCGTCTGAGACTGACGACCAGCCGTGCAATGCACTGCAATATACTTTATATTTCTCATATTCATCGTTCACTCTTCGTTTCCATCATTGTTATTTTTGTTCTCATTCCGTTCACTATACACCTTCGTAATTCCCGCCGTAACAAACAGACTCGCCACGCTCCCCACAAATGCACTCAGCCCCATCAGGTCTGTGTGTATCGTCCCCGTCGCTATTATCTCCCAAACGAGGATAAAAGCCACGCACAGCAACAGCAAGCATCCTATCGCCGTAACCGACACCAGGAAAAATGCCTTACTGCTGTGACCGCTATTCACACGTATTAGCTCTGTAATGTACTTCGTAAATCTCATTGTTCGGGATGATTGCTTGATGCGCATATCAGCTGCGGAGGCTGTCGGTTCGGGCAACCATACACCGTGCACTTCTGGCTCTCCGCAAATTGCGATCGCACCATAAGGTCAGCCATTTCCTTCTTGAGTTTCGTTAGTTCTTCTCTCTGCTGCCCAAGTTGCACGTATAGGGCGTCTATCTTCGCATTCAGGTCTTCTTCGTGCTTCACTTTCTCCTCGTACAGGATGCGCCACTGCTCTGCATACTTGGTTATATTCTCCGATTCTGCCTTGTCCGCCTTGGCTTTCGCCTCTCGTTTTTTACTGTCAAAGAACAGGAATATACCAAGGAGTGGTATCGCTACGCCTGAGACGATGACCGACACGGTCTTTACTATCTCTATCATGTCATTTCAATCTTGCTGCTTTGTTCGTTTGATTATATTTCGTACTTTTGCGGTGAGGTTATAAGTTCTTATCTCGCCACGGTCCGATGAAGATCGAGCACGGATACAAGTCTTTATAGCCTCTTAATTATTTTAAGATTCTCGTCCACAAAACATTTAACCTTAGGGCTTAGTATATATCTATGACGTCCTTTTCTTCCAACCTTACGTAAAGGAATCTGTCTCGCAACGTACACAGTCCCTTTTCGATCAGAACGAATCATTCTGTAGGATTTTTTTTCTTTTCCATCAATAATGATAGTTTTTCTGTCATTAAGTTTCATACCCTCTGGTGGATTTTCCCCATAATACTTCACACGCTTCCAACGGTATTTAAAAATGGCATACTTTGAGTCAAAAACGCTTTCACCCTTGCGCAAATCAGGAATCGGGATATCATAGCGAACCTTTCCATCTACAATCCTTCTGTATTTTTTTCTGCAGTCACAACTTATTCTCGGAGCACAAGCCTCTTTGAATGTTCCCTTCTTAAAGACAGATTCCATGTCCTTTACAATCGTTATAAGGACTGGTTCATTTGTCTTCCTTGTGATGACGGTATATATGCCTTCAACTTCTCCAGCACTTGGAAAGTATTTCAGCAGATTGTTCTTATCTATAACAGTACCATTGGGGACTATCTGCTCTAAATTATCTTTATTCAGAAGACACACTACCCATGTATTTCCATCCTCGGGAACAGTAAACGTAAATCCATTATCAAAAGCTGCCTTCTTCGGCAGATTATACTTCACCCCATTGTCGAAGTAATACTTCATACCTTTCCTTGGATGCATCGGCAACGCCTTTCTCACGCACACCTTGAAGTCGGGCTCGGAAAGTTTGGGCTCGTTGATTTTTCTCTTCTTATACGAAGAGAGAACAGTAAGATTAGCATCACCTTTACCATCTGATTCTCCTTTAATTCTGACGCAAGATTTGTATGTATTACCATTAATATTTCTTTCTATGGATATATTGAAAACCACCGCTTTAGTAGTTTCTTCAAAAGCTACTTGCAAAAAGCTCGCCTGTTCATTATCGCACAAAACCTTAAATCCATATTGATATATAAATAATAAGAGATTACCAACGTCATCAGCAGTTGCCATTGTTTTATCTCCGTGACCATCTATATGCAAAGAAAAAGCTTCAAAAATATCTTTCTGACTACTATACTTAGTAAGTGAGAATAACTTATCTGGATATATCAAGGTCGCATAAACTCCATTACAGAGCACCACACCATTCATCACAATCTGCCCATCCGTCGTAACATGCAACGTACTATTATCCTTAGACTGCAAAGCCTCCTCCATCGACGACCCCACGTCCAGTTTCCAAGGCTTACCCTCAAGCTCACTCCAAATTACATTAGGCATAATTTTGTCCTCCTATTTTATTTGCCATCCAACGCCGTAACACGAGCCTCAAGAGCTGCAATGCGTTCAGACGTCGTTGTGATTTTAGTTATACTATTATTTAATTTACCGTTATCGTTAGCAAAGAAATATTCCTTACCATTGTACACAATTGTCAAACGGTAAGAAGTCTCAGACGCATACTTCACCGTCAACGAATCGAGATACAAATACGTATGCCCACTCGTACCCATTCCAGCGTCCACGCGCACCACACCGCCAGCAGCCGCAATGCGAGCCATCTCTGTGTATTCGCCTAAGTACGCTGAGAAATTAGCCCCACTTTCCTCAGTCGGAAGGTGAGAAGGATTCAGCGTAAAACACTCAATCTTATTCGGCACAGCTGCCTTAATCGCAGCAAGACCATCCACTTCATGCAGAGAAAAGTCACGAGCCACGTCACGCACTGCCAAACCTTTGTTCGCACCATACGTCAACGATATCGTTCGCAGTATTGGGCGATAGCTATACGTGCCATCATCTTTCTTGTACTGCTGGCTACTAATAGTAGAGAGAACAAAGTAACTACCCACAAATTCCACTTGCACCTTAGCTCTCGTAAGATTCTCTTGCATATACTTACCTCTCACCGCGCAGTCATTCAGTATAGTGTTCACTGTCGCAGCGTCCGAGATTGTCTTACCATCCACACCTCTCAGAGCCATCGCTGTCACAATCTCATCCGATGTAGAACCAGCAGTCAACTTCGTCAACTTCGTCCACGACGGTATCACAGCCTTATATCCATACTTCTCCAGGTTAGCCAAAGTCTGCTTCTCTTCCGTACTATAGTCATTCGAAGACAAGCCCTTGCCATCTTCCAGAGCCACCTTGCTTCCGATGAGCTGCTCTACAGTGTTGTAGTCTGCTGGATACGTATCAAGTTTCTTCTTGTCCGAGTTACGCATCAGACCAGGCTCACCGCTAATCTTGCCAACAACGGGGATGATTGGCGAGTTAAAGCCATTGCCATTCTGACGAGTGAATTTAAACGCCAAGCCATATCCATCGCCAAAGCTAAGCATATTGCTTGCCACCGACGATATAGCATTACCCGCAGTAGTCTGTAGGTTGCTGAGCTTCTTGTCTTGTTCATCGTTCTTCTCGGTAGCAGCCGTTACTGCTGTTTTTATGCTTGAGATCTTATCATCTGCTGAGGCAAACTGCTTATCAAGAGGACAATACCATCTACCGAATTTCAAATTGGGTATGACCAAATCGTCATCTTCCACTTCGTCCTTATCAAGATGATAACCAATTCCAGCTACGCACATATATTCCTTCGGACTGCCCAGGTTATGATCATGCGCATTAAAGTTCAACACACCATCCTCTGTCAATTCTGCATATGTACGAATTCGCAAGGTAAATGTATGAGCGACAAGAGAGTCTACAATCGCATAAAGTATTCCTACAGCGAGGTTTGGACGTACACTATTCTTATTCTTCACCACGTAAAACGGAGAAGCGTTAAGTATCTTCTGTGGATCCAACGTGCCGTCATCTTTGAGCCAATAGCTTTGCACCTCTGTTGCATCAAGCGTAGGATTATCAACTTCAGAAAGCTCTGTCAGATCTAAGCCATTCAATGAGTCTACCACAGAGAATTTCTTCTCCGTATCGTCATACTTCAGCGTGATGGTGTATAGTTTGGGCATATAGCTTACCACGCCATCTCTTGTCACCAGGCTACTTCTCACTTCCCATATGCCATAGAAGCTGCCCCCCGTGCTTCCGCAATCCACATAGGCACGTGCATTGGTAGAACGGTCATACAGGTATAGCCCTCTTCGATGGCAATACTCCAATACTTCTTTGATCTCATCAGTCTTCGCTACTTCACTTCCGTCTGGCATCGTCAGTCGCAATGCATTCGCGATCTCGCTGCCATTATTATCCTTTGTGAGCGAATATACTGCATCGCCACTCGCAAACGATGCATACATTCCCGTGCCTATCACCTCGCCGTTCATCACGATCTGATTGTCTGAGGTTACGTGCATGCGAGTCGCATCCTTCGATGCGAGTGCTTTCTTAAGTGGTGTACCGACGTCAAAGCGCCAATTCTTACCATCTAATTCTTTCCAATTTCTTGCCATATAGATTTTAGGGATTAAAAGTAATAATATGGGAATCGCTTCCACATATTATTACTATTTGAGATTCGTTCGTTATGCCAACAGAAGCTGTGCCTTGAGTTGGTCTACGGTAGACTTCAATGTGCTAAGGTCTGAGTCTGAAGCTAATGCGTTCTTCATAATTGTCACAGAGCCTGTTCCATTTGCACACGTTCCCATATACGATACGATTGTTCTATTAATAAGAAATCTTACATAGAAATACCAAGAATCATTCGATGTATAAGAGCCAACAAAATCAATCGCATTATAATATTCGTTTCTCTTAAATGCATCAGCGCCAGCATACATTACAAGTTTTTTATCCGCACAAGCTTTTGCAATCTTACCGAATGCCATTTTCTGCTCCGCAGAAAATGTTCCTGAAACAGGCTTTAAGTTATCAGTTGGCAAGGTTCCATTATCGATGATAACGAATCGTTCTACATAAGTAGCCAACGTATCATTCACTTGTGTCTTAGTATAGTAACTCTTCAAAGCCTCAGTCTGTGCAGCGTTAGTCACATAGTCTCCAAGCTTCGTCGTCAGCGCCGAACTAGTCACATAGCTACCCAAAGTGCTCGTCAGCGAAGTCTTAGTCACATACGGACTCAGATCCACCGTCGTACCGCCAAGAGGATCAATCATCTCCTCGGTACCATTGCCTGTAAAGGGAGTTTTCACCGCCACATTGGTGCCAGCCTGATAGTGTCCCTTATTATCGCCCGAACTGATATCAAAGTCTTTGGTAATGTTATACACATCGCCCTTGGTAGTCGTCTCCTTAAACAAGTCCGCCAAACTTGCTACCGACTTCTTAAACTTGTAAGCGCCAGCTACAGCATTGCCAACCTGATCGTCGATATAGTCCTTGATGTTCTGACTATTGGTAGTCGACATTACGATCTGCGAAGCCATCGCCATACCTGTCGTGCTCACGCCATTCTCCAAGAAGGTCTGTTCCTTATCGGTCACACCGATACGCTGACCATTGAAGTACAACTGCTTTGTTGTACAGATGTCCACTCGGTTGGTCGCTGTGTCTGTCTTTGCGGTTTCTACGGTTTTGTTACCCGAAAATCCAATAAGCGTTCCAGCCTTAATCTCTGCTAAATTTGCCATTTGTTTGTTTGATTATTTAATTTGTTGTTGTTAATGTAAGGAGTGCCTTAAGCTGCTCCAATTCCTCGCGCAAGGAGTCTGTGTCTATACGTCTGCGAACGATGGAAGAAACGTTAGAAGTAGAGTCGCTATACTGCGTAAGACTTACCTCTGTAATGTATTCACTTCCGCCGTACATCCATCTAAACGTGATGCCCATCTTCGTCCATGTAGGGCGTACGTCCTTATAGGTATCTACCACTTCAAGGTATATCTTTTCCTCTATCTGTGCTGGATGCTTCGATTTATTCACCTTGCATACGATCGTACGCCCGCACTCAGCCGCATTCACGATCTCTTCTATAGGATAAGTATCTAAGAATGTACTCAAAGCATCTTCATCCGCTTCCGTGCCATCCAGCAATATCTGTGGCAACTTGTTGTACGAAGAGCCTTCGCCTACATACTGCATGATGTAAGGCCCCTTCACGAGGCTACTCATGTTGGGATATTCTATGCCATTGAAGACGATCTTGCCATCTGTCGTAAAGCATATCAGCTGTGGTGCAATGCTGTCCGACAATGCTTCCTTGGATGTGCTGCCAACGTCTATTCTGACAAGACTACCTTCTAAGTCCTTCCATGCTTTTTTCATTGTTCTTGTTCTGCTACTTGGGGTTGTTGTACATATTCTGGTTGTTGCTGTTGATAAGAGTTATTGTCTATATCTGCGAGCGAACGTGCTATAGATAGCAATCTCTCAGCCTGTGCGTCGGCATTATAGGCCAATGCAGTAAGATATGCCGTAGCGTACACCACAGCTTTATACAGCCTCTCACACAAGCTAATTTTCTCATTTTTAATTTCAGGGATCGTTACATATTTATAGGAAGCTGTTGACTCCGCCGACGTCGAATAAGCCTCAAAAGCGTTCCCATTACAACCTTCTTTTTTCTCATAGTATGAAGGTCGCATTACGAGCACTGGGCGTTCTTGATTGCCTCTCACTCCCTCTATTCTGCTCTTCTGTACTGCATATTCATCATCGTCGGGTGTAATTGGATTATGCACAGGCTTCACCCAATCGCTCATCCAAAACGACACCAGGCGTAAGAAGTCGTCCTTTACATCCGCCAAAGCGTAATATGATTCATCCGTGTCATATACTTTCTGCTTGGTAGTTGTAATGCCTGTAGCCAATACACCATCCGCACACATATACACAGGTGCAGCACTCTCTATCATCCATGCCGCATCCACGATCTTACTCTTTACCACGTCAGCAAGTTCAAGCGTATCCACATCACCGAATCCGCTCAAGTCTGTATCGCTCGTGTTTTGGTCTATCGCAATGCGCACATCGCTAATTATGTTACTTACATCATAGTTCTTCATCGCTGTACCTGTTCTTGTGGTGTTGGAATATCATCTACAGGCGACGGCTGTTCCTCTCCACCGCCACGCATAGCGCTATAGAGTTGGTTCACCGCGTCCATATTAGCTCCTTGCTGTGCTTGTTGCTGTATGTCTTGCGGTATTCCCTGAGCCGCCTGGCCTTGCTGCATCTGCTCTTGTTGGCTCTGTATGCTCTGAAGCAACTGATCGGCGAACGAGAAATCACCCACTTCAAGCAACTGCTGCAGACTGATCTGTCCTTGTTGCCAAAATTGTATAAGGTAGTCATTAGCCATCTGCCTATATACTGGGGTAGCTGTCGACTCCACAATGCTCAAGTCAAACTCTACGTCACGTATCTTCTCAGGATCATACTCTATCATGGAAGATGATCTACCAGCTATATTAAACGTTCGTCTCTGGTCATAGAACTGCTGAATATTCTTCACGTCCTTATACGCTGCATCTATCACGAATTGACTGAATGAATCAAGTAAGTCAAGAAGACTTGTCGTCGCGTTCTGCGCTTGTTGCGCATAGAGCGTACCGCTCGTTTGACTTCCACCTTGTCGGCCTTGCAATGCACCATGCACGCCCGAGATATCTTCGAAAAACTTAAGTTGAAGGTTAAGCAATTCGCTTATGCCGATATTAGTCGAATTGTTTGCCACCTGGGAAGGGGCGGGCACACCTGGTTTCGCATGATACACCACCACGCCGTTGAATCGAGTCCACGCGTCAGCGAAGTCTTCAGGACTCTGATCGCCCAAGCATTCGTCAGGCACCAAGAGCACACCCTTGGCTGAGGCTCGCATGATCCAGTCATACAAGGTGATCAATCGGTTACTATAGCGTTGCTGATCTATCACGTCGCTCACGAACGAATGTATCTCGCCGTCAATAAACGGATATGCCTTGAACACGTATGGATGGCTCTTGTGATCATAAGGAGTCTCACCCTCTTCAAGCACGTCGCCAAACGGAGTGAGGAAGTAATAGTACCAATAGTTGTCCACGAACCACTCTGCCTTGATCAGTGGTATGTCGTCTTCCTCCATGCCCGCTGCAAGTCCTTGCTGTATACGCTGTTCGTTCACGTCATCTACGAGTGCTTTCTTATCCTCCACAGCCACCTTGAATATCTCGCCACTATTGTAGTCATGACATCTGTAGCGAGGCTTCGTCTCCTTTCTCCATACTTCGATCACCCTACACAGGCTCTCGTCCTTGCAGTACAAGAAGTCAAGATCCTCTCTTCTTGTCGACATACCGAAGTTGGCACGATAGTTCACAAACGACCGTTGCGACTGCGCTGCACGATAGATGGTTGCCAGGCGTTCATAATCCTCCGCATTCTTCGCAAATTGCCCTACAAGATCACCAAACGATATGTCGTGTATCTCTCCCAGGCACGTCACGTCCCAGCCTCTGAAGTCACGCATATTCGTATCGATGAAGAATCGGTTCGGGTTCACGCTATCTGTCCAGCAGTCAAGCTTATCATTGCGCCACCCATACCACTTCCGATGTACCACGAATGCACCTACAAGGTATTCTTCCATCGTTCTCGCATACACCTCGTTCATGCGGTTCAGCTGCATGTTGTACTGCAGCACGGTGCTCATCGTTTCGCCTAACTTCTGTTCGTCTCTGTCGCGTGCCGAGCATACTGGCTCCTTGCTCTGACTGCGGTATACGCCAATCACGTTTCTTATCAATCGCCGTATAAGGTTATTCTTCAGCGGAACATTGCCCTGACTGCGGATGTACTGCTCTTCCGTCATCCGCTTCTTGCAGCCGTTCTCCTCCACAGTTATGTAATCGTCCCACTGATCGCCATACGCGTAACGCTTGTTGCGCTCGCGGTCTCTGCGGAATGTCTCCATGTTATTCCAATAGGTCTGCGCCATGAGCAGCACGTCATAAGCACGAGATGGATTCTTCTCTTGATCATGACGCACCGAGTCTATGTCGCTCGCCTGTGGCTTAACTTTGGATAGTGAGTGCAATTCCATACGCTATGTGTCTTATTCTGTGAATTTTATGATTATGCCATGTTCCTTAGCTGCAGTCACCACGTTGGAGCGGCCTCTAAGCTGGCTCTTGGGTATGTCGAAGTTGTCTGCAAGGTATTGAGCCGCATCGCCTGTAGAAGCAAATTCCATAGCTTCGCCACTCTCCTCCGCTTCCGCGTCTGTTGTTTCTGCGCCTGTCACCTCAGCTTCATTAGTTGTCTTGTCGCCTTCTTCCTCGATGCCACTGCCATCGTCTGTTGTATTGCTGTACAGCAACTGTATGTGACCCACCTTAAAGTAGTGACTTGATTCGATGATGTGCTGCAAGATGGGATTCGAAGTGGTATACTTAGCTGGAGTCTCTCCATAGGCCGTAGCGCCTCCACCCTCGAATAGTGGCTGAAATTTTGCCTTACCTACATGCAAGATGGGCTGCCAATCCATTAGGCCAAGCACGCCATATGTCTTAGTTATCTTTGCCATTTTATTTCATGCATTAAAAAAAATGATGCCAGGCGAGCCTACATTGGGAGATGTGCCCGCCCAGCATCATCAGAAAGGAGTATTAGTCATAGATCTCGCCTGTATACTCTACCCATGCCTTGCCGTCATACTGCCACATGGTACCAGCCTTAGCTTTCTTTTCACCAAGAGTGCAGTCTACGAGGAAGTAGTATACGGAAGTCTTCTCTGAAGGTGTAGTAGAAGGTGCGGTTTCCTTATCCCACATGGTGAACAAGGTCGAACCTTCGTTCTTGTCGTTGTCTTCACCATTGATGAAGATGTGACAACCGCCCTTGAGTGCAAGACCGTCCCACACGATCATACCCTTACGTGTAGCTTCTTCGCCTTCCACACGGTCGTTGAACTCATGATCGCTCACGCGCTTATAGTGTACGAGACGGTTCTCGCCAAGCAAAGCACCTGAATTGCTCCAGCCAAGCTTATCCAATGTCGGCTCTCTCTTGATTTCGATGTCGCCGAATACGGTGTGCAAGTTGGTCACTTCCCAACCTACAGGATTTACCTTCACCGAGATGGTCACTTCGGGGTGCTTGCTGTAATCAATGCACTGCAGCTGCTCAAGGAGATTCTTGCCAGCCAGGAGTGTTGCAGTCTTGGGCACATCCTCGCCAGTAAAGAACATCTTAGCCAATGCGATCACCTTTTCGAATGTCCATTTACCTGTGTGCTGCAATTCACGCATAAACTGCCAGCGGATACCTTCTGTACAGTATACAGTCTGTGCACCGAGTTTCGGCACATTCACCTGGAACTTACCCTTACGGCCAGCCCACAATGTACGGTTGCAACGAGTCTTAAAGTTGGTAATTGCTTGTTCTGCGATGAGTGCTTGCGAGAAGGGAATGTGCTTCTTCTGTGATTCGAAGTAGTCTGACACAATCTGATTCATACCGCGCTTCTGCAAGTAGATCTCACGAGGCTGAGGCACGATCAAGTCGGGAGCCACTTCCTTCTGTGTCTCGTACATAGCGTTCGAGAGAATAATGATCTCTGTGTTTGCGGGGATAGCGGGAGTTGTGCAGAAGGTATCTGTCTTGGTCTTCTTCGGACCATTCACCGCACGACATACGGGGTTACCATCTGTATCACGACCTGTCACGAAGAGCATAAGATCCTTACCAGGAGTTGCCTTCTGACCATCCTCAGTATAACCATCCACGCCCTTCACAAGCAATGTGCCATATTCCTGAGGTATATTCTGCTCGGTCGAGTCCAAAGGAAGTGCAAAGAAGTTCTTGTTCGTGTTTACTGTCACCTCTGAAGTGGTGGTCACCGAACTCTTAGGTTCGTCAATCATGTAATGCTCCACTTCGGGAGAATTCACGTTGACGGTCTTTGCCTTGAGCATGAGCTGCATTAGGGGAGTGTCATCGCCCTTAAAGGCAAACAATTCTGCGTCAAGATCTTGTTCGATAAACTGACCTACGCCTACGCCACCTGTTGCATTTGCCGCATTCGATACGGTCGAAGCTGCACCAGGCACCTGTGTCTTCAAGCCCACTGAACCATTACTGGGAGTGATAGCTGCTGAAGTCTCTTGAATACTTACGTTTTCTGCCATAATTTTTCTCTGTTTTTTATTGTTTTATAATGTTCTTATTCTTGTAATTAGCGTATAGAGCACCACCCTTCATTCCGCCCGTCGCCTCCGCTACAGCCGTGACGGTCGTCGCTGCTCCAGGAATCTGCGTCCTAAGCCCCGCACTTCCTCGCGCCACGGATGCCTGGGCACGGGGGAATTGGATAGTCTCTATTAGTTCTGCGCTACTCATTTTTGTATTTAAGTTCTGTGAGCCAACTGTTATGCTTGAGCAGCAAGGTCAAATATGCTCTGCTTAGAGGGCTGTCTTCTCACGGTTCCGTTCTTGCCCTCCAAGTGACCTACGCCGTCACCCGATTCCGACTTGCGAAGCTTCTCCTCTATCTTCGCATTTCTTCCTCTCACCTCCCCCTCTTGCTGTGCCGAGGCAATGTCCTTGTCATAATTCTGCGCATTCATCATCATCTGCAACACGTCAGGAGTGATGTTGCCATCTATCGCATCGTCAAGGATCTTAAAGAGATTCTGCATAGCACCATCCACTTGCTCATCGCTCCATCCATTCTGCTCCTGAGCATCAGCGATCGCCTTAAGCGATTTCTTCAGATTCTTTTTATACTTCTCTTCAGATTCCTTACTCTTAGCTACACGATCCAAGTATTCTTGATTCGCCTTCTTCATCTCCTCCAGGCGTTCGGGATCGTTCACCGCGTCAGCGATATCCGTACCAAATCGCTTCACGAGTGCAATGACGGGATCACTTCCCTCTTTCCAATCCATGAGGAAGGAGGCCGAACGGGGATCCGACGCAAACATATCCGATAGGGCTTGTTCGCTCTTCTTGTACCCATCCATCTCCTTGTCATAAGCGTCGTAATCGTCGCTTATCTGACCCGCAAATTCTTCATCGTCGTCAAAGTTCTTATCGGGATATTTCTTGCTCAATCGCTCCTTGAGCATGTCCCGCTTCGACTTCTTCACTTCAGACGGAATCTGCTGTTCTTCAATAGGTTTTTCTTCCATCTTCTATATACTTATATGTTCTGTGTAAGCAAATTTAGCATGTATAATGCTCTCTACTTTTTTATTTTCTACCTCTTAGCAATAAATTTTGTAATTTTGTTCTCTACCCTTACAACCGCCGAAGTCACTGATTCTCATCCGCCATCTTATGAAGCACTTCGGTTCCTGTTTCCCCTACAAACGGCAAAGAGAGAAAGAACTAATGACCGTATTTCGTAGCGTGCTCGCATCGTCCGCACGCGTCAACATGATGAACGTTTTTCGAGAGGTCGTCTCGCGCCCATGCTCGCGCTATTGGGTCACCGAGGAGAGAGCTGCCATCGTTATCTCATCCATCATGCGAGGCACATACGCACCACTCGGAAAAGACAAACACGATATGTACATGAGCCTATATCGTCGTTTCCTTGAGACGCGTTCTCTGTGCCCCAACCTACCATACCAAGAACTTATATTCCTCTCCGTCAACAGCCCAGCACCACGTTTCTTCCTTTCTCCGTCACTCGCAAAGACAATCATCAACGGCGTACGTTACGCTAAACGCTAAAATACAGCCTCTGTCATCGTCGCCCTATTCCTGTTTATCGCTTCGTTCATGCCAGGCGCCCAACGTTCCACGATCCTTGGCAGTGGCATCACCTTAAAGTTGTAACATATATACAGCCCTATAGCACGTGTCATCAGCAAGTCATCATGCTTGCCCGCTATTGCACCATAAGCACCATTCTGCTTCTGCTCATAGGTAAGCATCTCGTCAAGGCACCGCCCATCACGCTCCGTATACAAGCGTTCACGCACTACCTTTACGAGGTTGGATATAATCTTGGGCTTCGTCGCCACATTGGTGTGGAAGCCGTATCTTAGTGGTGCACCTTGCTTAATCTCGTCTTCGCTCTGTTCCCTGGCATAAAGGTTGGGATATACGTCCTTAATCTGGTATAAGATAAATTGCGATTGATCTCCGTCCACCATTCTGTCTTTATCTTTCGTTTCGAGTGTATTGCTCTCTATCACCAGAAGTGCATTATCATACCAAGTAGCAATCTGTGCAGCCTTCCAAGCCAACAAGTCCATGTCAATATGTCCATACCATTGAGCTACAACTTCTGGCCTGTCTCCGTCCATTAAGTACATTCTGTCAAATACGCATATCACGCTCCAGTCTGCCTTAGCCGATCGTCCGCCAATATCCACCACTACAAGGTATCTGTCTTTGATCTTCTCCGTCGGCGAGATGTCTGGCTTATCCCACACGCACAGCAGCCCTGTCCTATCTTCCTTAAATCGTATATGCTGCAGTGCTCGTTTCCCCTCATCGGCATCGGCATACACATCGCCAACATATCTTGGTGGTTTACAGCCGTTCCTAAAGGCCTCAACCAGGATCTTGTCGAACACCTTGCAACCGCTATAGACGAATGCTTCGTTGTCGTCCGTTGGATATTCGCTCGCCATATCGCCATGATCGGTATACTTCTTTCGCTCCTCTATATACCAATGTATAGCCTCCAGCGTCGCTCCCTGGTTCCACATATACCATAGGTACCGTCCTGGCTCCTCACGTTCATTGCCCGTATAGGCGTTCTCCTTATTCCTCACAAGCTCATTGGCAAACAGTCTCCGTTCCTCGTCGCTCCCAAACTCCATGCGATATAGTTGGATCTGAAACCAGGCGATGAACAATGATCTAAATTGCGATCGCCCCGCCTTTGCTGCCGTATATTCTCGTTCAAAAAAATTCCCCGTACCATTCGCCGTGCTCTCATAGACGATCATCGTATAAGGCTTCAGCGTAATACCCGCACAAGCCGAGCGCACCACCTTTTCGGGAGTCTTGTTGTCCGTTGGCGACCATAGTCCCACCTCCGTGCAATGCACCAAGCTATACGCACCACCACGTGCCGACTCAGGCTTCTCATACGATCCTATCTTGATCTTGCAGTTACGTGTAATGATGCGCTTGATATTACCTGTCAAGCCTACATTGCTCATCTTCTGCTCGCCCTCTTCGTAATGTTCACCAAGTTCGTGCAACATCTCCACAGGATATTCGTTGATCATCTTGTCAAACATATCTCTCACCTCGTAAGACGCATCCTTCACGTGCCCCACGATCAACGAGTTCAAACCTGTCATGTGCACAAGCTGCAACCAAGCCATGTAAATCTGTGTCGCCGTACTTCCGCCCCACTGACGTGCCTTGAGCAATATCACGCGTATGGGCTTCCCCGCACGCCTCATCTCCTCAAACGTGCTGATCAAGATCCGCTGAGGCTGATTCAGCGAAAAGTGGATGTCATCACCACCGAGCTTATTGCTGATGAGCACGTACATGACCGCCCAAAACGCAAAGTCATACCTACACCTTATCCTCATCAAGTCCTTCACGATATAAGCATATTCAGCCTCCGTATACGCATCCTCCATGCCAAGCGACCTATAGAAAGCCTCCACGCTTCCAGCCTTAACCACACGCTTAACGAGCGACTCCTTCATCATCTCCTTCGGAAGCCACATCGTCGGAAAAGGGAAGTCCTCTATGACCACCCTTTTCCGCTCGCCAATGCTGCCCTCACCCGTCACAGGATTGAATCGTTTTCGTATCTCAGCATTACGTCGATCATTCTCCTTCAATACTTCGTCACACTCTCGCATGCTCTTTATCTCACCTTATTCGTCATTCTCGGTTCAAACGTTACGCTCGCCCCATGCAACACCTCGTCCTGCTTAAATTCGGGAAGAAACAATATACTTCTGTAGTACTTATACCCCGTGCCCCTCATACCACGCATGTAGATACTATTACTTGACTTCACAGGCACCCAATTCTGCAAGTCATTGCTCGCATACAAGCATTGCTTAACGTCTTCCTTGTCGCAAAACACACCTCGTTGAATAATGCTCTGCACGCTCTTATGTGCATTCGCACCCCCAAACTTAAAAGGTCTTGTAATAAGGTAAGCTTTCTGCTCCTCAATGACGTCGTCGGAAGAGTAGTCATATACTGTCTCTCCATCCTTATCTACAAGCAAACACTTCTCATATACATTCAGACTTCTGCTGAAACTCTTGTTCATGATGCTCCACATGCCAGACTTGGTCTCCATCACGTACGAATAGTCATACGCTGGATTATACACAATGAGTCGCCCATGTGGATAGTCATAAGCCATCTTAGCACCACTCGTTAGGTAGGTATATAGATCAGCGAATAGTGGCGCATCGCCATATCCCATAGCTTTACCTTTCAAAAAATTCTCTACAAACGTCTTCTGATGATCATTCTTTCCTTGATCATATGCATATGTCGAGGTTTTGTCTGCAGAGAGAAACAATTGTCTGGCATCTCCGAATGAGATAATACCTTGTCGGGAGACGAATACCACAGATCTCTCCATAAGGCCACAGCTATCACGACTCACAACCACATCATGCGAATAGATGCTACACGATTGTAACGAACCATCTTTCGCCAAGCCAACTGCATATACTCCGTCATTGCAAAAAGCAAACAAAGGATAATCGCCGAATTGCCCTTGCGTAACGGGCATAGCATTACTAGCAACAGACAAAATCTCTCCAGTTCCGCATTGTACACTATTCCCGTCTCTGAATATAAACGGATTACCTACTTCTGACAGTTTTATTAAATTCGGCTCGTCTAGAATTTGAACGGTTTTAGGATCTGGAAGCTCATCTACGTATATGTAGTCATTCGGACTCAAGGATATAGAGGATTTCACAAAGGCATAGGATCCAACCAAACCATCAGAAAACGTCAAGTTTTTTTCTGCATTAATATCATCAATATTATAAATAATAGTTCTCGCCTTAGGTATATCGGAGTAAAAATATATCGGGAGCATTTTCCCCTCATAGGGGTATACATTACCTTTTTCGTCTTTAACCAATATATTATTTGCTGCAGTGTATATGTATTTATCTTGATAATCTTTGGGTATATCTGGACTATCGTCCACTCCGTCAAAATTTCTATCATACAACCCCGCATGATCTATGCTCGAGCACACATAATCTAAATTCACCCCATTTTTATAAATTCCTATTGTAGATGCCGACAGAATTCGTCCATTATGCGAATACAAACTTCTTCCCGCAAGAGCAAAAGAATTGTAATACGTCTCCTTTAAAGACTCTCGCTGCTCTATTATCAAGAGATTGTCATAATCGTCTCCATTAAACAGATCTTTTTGACTCGTATACTCTTTTAGCTCAGCTGTTCTTATGCTCTTCACATGATAGAAACTTGATATCTGAGGAATTCTGTTGTAAGCTCCACTTCTAAGAAATCTAAACTTTCCACTATTACCGTTCTTGTTGCTTGTCACAACGTATACATGACTCGTTTTAACGTCAACTATATCTGAAGACAAAAAGAAATCTATACTTTCAACATAATCCTTGTAGTCTGTTGTATATTTTTCTAAGATTTTTTCATTGTCACTATCTATTAAAATCTCTATCTTATATAAATCGGATCTTATTGCTGGATTCCTCACTGTATCATAATATCTACCTTCAACATCACCTTCTAGAGAGACTGTCTCTTGGAAGGGATAAACAAGTATAGGAGGAGATATGTTGACATAATCACCTGAATACATTTTCGCCGCATATCTTAGTAAAACAGGAAACATAAAACGACCATGTTGTTTATTCTCTTTTACAAGTTCGTTTAGTTTCCCGATGACATAATTATCTGCCTTCAGATTCGCCTCTGTAAATTTAGTTTCGAGAGGTTCTGTCTCTTCACCATATACAGATGTGGTCTCAACGGAAGCTTCTGTTACTGTGTATGGATGAATTACGTTATCATCTGATGAAGTAAACCATTTATTATTAAGGTGCTGTGTAGATGAGCCAGTCAGTCTTCCTTGGTCTTCTTTTAGTCGATGAGCGAAAACTTTGATATTGAGATAAGGTATCTTTGTAGACACACATGCATACGATTGCTTGTTGTACCGTAGAACGAACATTTCACCACGTAAGACCACAACAAAAAGATTACCCATCTGGGCGAAATCGTAAAAGTCCTTTACGTTCGTCGAAGACAATTCTTTATCTATCTCCACGTTTTCCCCATTCTTCGTAAAAGCCTTCATTGTATACACGCCATTTAGTTTCTCCACGCCGACGTATATTGTAATACCTTCATCAGAAAACGGCCTATGCACAAACAGCGGCTCAAACCCCTCTTTCTTAAACTCCACATCCTTCGGCACCCTCACCGCATGATACCCCCCATCCCTATACTCAGCATTCACCGCCAACTTCATCTCACCATCACCACAAGCATAGTCCGATGGTTGAGAAGTCATACCCGTATATTCTATATTCTGTTCCATTATACAATAGTTTTAATCATTATCATATTTAGTTGCAAACTCCGCCAACCTATCCTTAAGCGACTGAGAAGCACCCACCTCAGCACTCATGTCCACCTTTTGGCTCTGCTGCTTAGGCACAACGTATTGACTCAATCTCTCCATCACCGTGATGCGATCCTTTGGATCCAGAGCCATCAAGTCCTGGTCAAAAAGCCCCGACTCAAAGTAATCGCCCACACCCGCCGATATACAGCTATAGATCAACTGCTTATACGGTTTAGGCTTATTAGGCGTACCCTTCACTCGTCCACCAGTCTTATATCCTTTCGCCATATCATACTTTTAAAAAGGTCGCAAAGGTCTCGTAAGCACCCCCGTACGACTATTAATCTTCTTCTTCGCCTCATCCAGAAGCCCTTGAGCCTTAACGCCCCACTTCTCAGCTGCCGACGGATAAGTGATAGCAAGCCAATCAGCAAGCACATAGCACACCATATACTCGTGTATCCACTTCTCAAGCAAGTTCGCCGTCGTCGCCGAAAACTGCTGAGGCACGTTCAGCTCAATCCGATACGTACCCTCCTCACGAAACAAGTCATCAAGCTCCGTCCCATCCTCCACCTCACTCTTAGTGTAAGGATAGAGAAAGTCCACACACGTAGCATGAGCCACATCAAGCAATCTCGTTACACGATCCACGTTGCCGTCCTCAGCAATATCAATCACCTGATGCTTATCATGCACGTTCTCCGTCTGCATAACATCACCCTCCACGTAAGCCACATTGGCTATGTCATAGAACAATGCCTCACGATCAAAAAGCAACGTCACCTTACGCTTATCCTTGTCGCCACTCCCCGCTCCACCATTGCAGCAGCACTCACTATACTTCTCAACGTCCTCCTCCGAGCCTATCACCCAGCCATAAGGACCATATACCATCTTAGTCTTACTCATACCTTATATCATTAGTCGTAGCCTGTTCCATCGCTGGAGCATGCACGCGTGTAGACCTCACTCTGCTATTCAGCGCAGCTCTCAGCATCGCCAAGTCCGTCTGTGCTGCAGCAGTACAAGCCTCAACCCTATCAGGAGCATAAATCATAAACCAATCCGACAACGCATTATTGACCATCAGCGCATGCAGCGCAGAAGCAATAGTCTCCTTTGAGGCTTTCTGAAAGTTCATCGGCACGCGTAGCATCACCACAAACGTATTATCCACTTTCTCATTTTCATCCGCCTGAGGAGGGCGCCCCTGGTAACCAATCACGAGCCCATGCACCATCTTCGATCGAGTCTCCTCCATTAGTAGATCATCAGCATAATGCCCATCTTCCACCAGGCATTCGCCCAATTCCTCGCTGATCACGCCCCAAGTGTTGCCGAATGAACGCAAAATCAAGTCTTTCTTCTCGTCGTCAAGCTCCTGTATCTTTGCCGCCTGTTCCGCCGTATCAGCAGTCTTCGCAGCATCACCCGTAAGGAAGGCACGTTGCACAACGTCATACACCATCTCGCTCATGTACAGCTTAATCTCAATCGTCTGCTTAGCCATCTCTGCTCTACATTACCATTTTAGCCTCATCAAAGAGCGAAGCACACTGCTTATAGCTCTTCTCCATATCTTTCTTCTCGCTCTCCTTATTCTTCGTCCAAGGCCTAAAAGACGCAATCTCGCTAACCGTCCAATCCCAATGACCCCTAAACGTCATCATGTGCTCACCCAAGTAGATCTGTGCAGCTGGCTTCGCACCCGTTACCACATCATCATACTTCACGCCATTCTTGTTCAGCCACTCACGCACCTTGTCAGCATCCATGAGCGACCACACCACGATGCGCCATCCATTCTCCTTGAGCACCGCCGTCGCATTATCCGCCCCAGGCACCATCGCCCCAGGCTCGCCACTATCGCCATGCTTGCCGTCATCGCAGATCGTACCACCAAAGTCAATGCAGATCGTCTTCACACCACCCCCATTGCTCTGTTTCGTGCTCTCCTCGTTCGTCTTAGCTTCCGTAGAGCCTTGACTCGTCTCTTGTGACTGATTCTCTTGCTTATTCTCATTCACTTGCTCAGACGCATTCTGCTGAGCATTCACGCTATTCTGATTCAGCCCTTGCTGATTCTCGTTCTTGTTATCTTCCATTACTCATTAAACCAATTAAACCCATTAAACTCATAAACCCTCTATTCATACCTCGTCGTCTCCCGTCTCACCTCCACAGGCTTCACCCTCGTAGGGTGCTTACGCTCAGCCAGGAGCACACGTATACCCGCTAATTCACTCGCCGCAGCACTCTTATACGCATCCGCATCGACCTTATAAGTCACCGAAAACCACGCACCAACGGCGTAGCTTACAAAAAACTGCTGCAACTTATCTCGCACAGCCGCATTAGCACCACCATTATACGAGTCAGGCATCAAGAGATACACACTCAACTTGCCATCTTGCGCAATCGCCGAAGGCATATATCTATACATCACGTCATATAGTACACTGCAACCCTCCTTAATCGCTCTCACCAAAAACTTCTCATCTGCATATGTCGTAGCAATACGCTCGTAAGCGCCAGGCATCTGCCCGCTCATCTTGCTGCCCACATACGCCGTTCGCTCATGCACAGCACTCATTATGTCGTCCATGCTTATATCTATACGTATATCCATATCCATATCATTTTTCGCGAATATACACACACTCGCGCACACATCCTTTTTATTTTCAGCCTCATCTACTTCAATCTACTTATAGACCAACACACACAAAGCACTCAACCTTTAACAATAATCCCCACAAGCCATCAAGCCTGTGGGGATTAATGTATACTACTCAGAAGGAGAGTTCAGCACCTTCAGCCACCTATCACGCGTTCTCTGCATCTCATTGATCACAGCCTTACGCTCATCAGTCGTCTTAGCCCGCATAAACTTCTTCGTCAACTTATTCATCTCTCCGTTATACCTAGCAGCCACCTTATAGCGCCTATATTCAGGAGTCTTCACAAGTTCACCCATCTGCTTCAGATATTCATCGCGATCCTCGTCTTCAAGATCCTTAATCTTCTGCACCTTCTTCTTCATCTCTGCATACTCGTTCTGCATATCAGTCACTTCCTTCGATGAGACATCATAGCCCAAATTCTCCTTAGCAGCATCTACAGCCTTGTCGCGATAGAACGATCCACGTTCTTTCATCTCATCATCCCCATAAGTCATCGACAGCACAGGAGCATCACTCCTCATCTTATAGTTAGCATAACGTTCAGCAATCTGCCCCACGCTCAACTTTTGCGCCTCCTTAGCCGTCATGCCAAGCTCATCAAAGTATACCTTATCCGTCTGACTCTTCGGGCAGTTAAAGATCCTCATCACAAGCAAAGCACACTCTCTCGGAGTCACCTCGTCAGCCCCACAGTAATCATAGATTGCCACTGCAGCATCCGTCAACGTCTGAGGATTCACGCCTATCGCAGACTGCACCAAAATATTAAACACATCAGTCACGCCTACTTGCCATCCCTTATTTTTCCAATCACGCCACATTGTGTCGATGTCCGAAGCCACAGGCATATCTTTCGAAAACTTATTAGAATCAAAGTCTTCGCCATTAAATACCGATCGCCACAGAGAGTTAAAGCCAGCGCTCAACGCATCACCACCAACGAGGCCCTCTATGCTGCCGAACATCGTATGAGTAAAGATATCACTCCACATTTCCTTCTTCTTCTTGTCATCATCGCCGAATAGAAGATAGGGAGCATAACCAATCATATTCCATGTCAGCTGAAGCAGATACCCGAATACGCCAATTCTCACCATATCTCTCGCGAAGCCTCTTCGATATTCCTTCTTCGCATTTTCGCTCGCCTTGTCAGGATCTATTCCGTCTCTCTCCATCTGCTTACGCATAAACTCCACAGTCAAGCCCTTGTAGCCAGGCGTAAACCGATCCTTCATCCGTCGCAGTGCATCATAGAGTTGACGAGTGTAAGAGATCGAACTGTTGCGAAAGGCCGTAAACATCGCCGTAGCCCAAGTTCTATCAGACTGTATAGCACTCATATAAGCTCCCTCGCTCGATTGCTGAGTCTGATTGTAAGCAATGCTCGCGTCTTGCTTTGCACGCTTATCTGCCGCCTCATCACTATAGCCCATCTGCTTGTACTTCGCCAATCTCGTCTTATACACAGCCTGTGTACCCATCGAGATCGTCAACGCATCAACAAAGGCATTCGGACTCATGCCATACTTCGCAGCAAGTTCTATCACGTTCTCACGCCATCTCTCCCATGTTCCCTTCTGGCCGCCACCTTCGCTTCTATTGCTCTCCAAGATCGGATCGCCAGCAAATCTTCCTTGCCATCTCTCTCTCAGCTGAGGCAGATTCTCCATACTCCACTTCCAAGCATTATACGCATCCACAGGATTCACCAAATTCCTTATCAAGTATATCGGATTCGCTTCGCTCAAGTAAGCTGGATAAGACGTCAGCTGCTTGAATGCGGTAAAGATGCGTCCAGTCACCTTAGCACCTGTCACACCCTTAGCCACTGCCATCAACGACCGATCGAAGGTATTCGTGCCCTTTTGGTACACACCAGCCGCAATTTGGCAAACATTCTCAAAAGCCTTCCACAACTTCTTACCACTACCATACACGCTCGCCATATTCTCCACCTGTACACGAAATCTGTTATAAGAGA
>ERZ808270.276-NODE-276-length-31983-cov-5.886620_pt1 | contig 31983 bp, 28 predicted proteins | sample MGYA00521082_ERZ808270 | MGnify/ENA primary metagenome ERZ808270 (study PRJEB31516, sample SAMN03275594) | gut metagenome | biome: mammalia-associated habitat; material: feces | host: Papio cynocephalus | place: Kenya | collected 2012-07-27 ... | reverse complement strand
GTTATGGTGGCTATTGCTTGCCAAAGGACACCAAGCAGCTCTTGGCAAACTATGCCGATGTGCCAGAGAACTTGATAGAGGCTATCGTGGAGAGCAACCGCACTCGTAAGGACTATATCGCCGATGCCGTCCTCCAGAAGGCTGGTTATTACAGTTACGCTGATGACAACAACTTCGATGCCAGCAAGGAGCACAACTGCGTAATTGGAGTCTATCGCCTTACGATGAAGTCGAACAGTGATAACTTCCGCCAGTCTGCCATCCAAGGTATCATGAAACGTATCAAGGCAAAGGGAGCGGAGGTGATTATCTATGAGCCAACACTCGAAGAGGGTAGCACTTTCTTCGGAAGCCGTGTGGAGAACAACCTCGAAGCTTTCAAGTCACAAAGCCATGCGATTATAGCCAACCGCTATGATGCTTGTCTGGATGATGTGAAGGACAAGGTGTATACGAGAGATATATTTAGAAGAGATTAGGTAAAATTTTAATAGTTTACAATTATGAATCTAAAATTTCAAAAAATAGGAAATAAAGGTAAGGAGGATGAGTATATCTTGTTTTATGCAGAAGATAACTGTTCTTTGCATAATTATCTCATTCATGATGATACATTTGATTCTGATGGAGAAATATCCAATATACTCCGTCATATGTATAGATTTCCTTGTATATCTGTGAAGCCAGGAGAGTATGTTGCCTTATATACAAAGAAAATTGGACATTATGTCTCGGGAACCTACGGAACAAATCCATGCCATATTCTTTATTGGGGAACAAACACAAGTGTATTCAACCAGGATGGTGACAATTTGTACTTGTTGTTAATTGGTGAAACCACCAAAATCAAATTGGCGTAAGTTAATTTCATTTTATGCGACTAAAGAGATTGTACATAAAAGGCTTCAGAAATTTCAAGGAAGTAACTGTCAACTTTAATGAGCATAGCCTGATGATAGGAGCCAATGATGTTGGTAAAACTAATATGATATATGCTCTGCGGTTACTCCTTGACCGAAGTTTCTCTGATTATGATTATGAATTGGTGGAATCAGACTTCTTCGCTTATGAGGAAACTCATGAGATTGTTATTCGTGCATATTTTGATAGTATCACCGAAGGTTGTATAATAGCACGTCTTCCTGGTAAAATAAGCGATGACGGGAAATTGGTGCTTCAATACACTGCTGTACTAAATAATGGCAAGGTCGAATATCAGTTTTTTTGTGGTAAGAGTGACACTGATGACGATTTGAATGAAATTGATAGTCCTTTCTATCGTAAATATTTAAACCTGAAATATATTAGCAGTCGCCGAGAGTTTTGGAGCTATATCAACAAAACGAAAAAAGAACTTTTGTTGCAAGCCAAAGGAAATAGAACAGATGAGATTATTGAGGCTGATGATGCTTTGTATAGTGAGATAGAGCAAAAACTTCAAGAGGTTGATTTTAAAATTCCACAATTATCATACGTTAAAAATGCAACAGAACATTTGAATAAAGAACTTGATAAGTTGTCAATCCATAACCGAGAGCAACATATAGTATTTGATACCGCATCTACTGATGTTGATAGAGTTATTCAGAATGTGTCTGTAACTTCTAAATATGGCGATAAAAAACTGATTATAGGGGGTGAAGGACGTATCAACCAAATCTATCTGTCATTATGGGCTTCTCAAAATCAACATACAGAGATATCAAATGAGGTTTCCATCATCTGTATTGAAGAGCCGGAGGCATATTTGCATCCACATCAACAAAGGGAAGTTGCTGCATATTTGGGAAGAACGTTACAAGGACAAGTCATATTGTCAAGTCATTCACCCTATATTGTAAGCGAATTTAGTCCTAATTCTATTATACGGTTATATAAGCAGGAAACACATGAAACTTCAGTTGCTTCTGACGGTTGTTCTGAAGTTATAGCAGAAGGAATTGAAGATTTTGGATACAGAATGAGTGTGATACCGGCTGAGGCTTTCTTCTCTGATTGTGTAATCTTAGTGGAAGGACCATCCGAAATGGTATTCTATAAAACTCTTGCAAAACAAATAGGGATAGAACTTGACCGTTTGAATATTTCTGTACTTAGTGTTGATGGAGTTAGTTTTCCTACGTATATGAAGATACTCAATGCAATGCAGATATATTGGATTTCACGTACCGACAATGACATCATGAAAGTTCCTAAAAAAAATGAATACAGATATGCAGGAGTTGAACGATGTATATCTTTCTATCTTGATTATTGCCATTATGATGATTCTGATGTCAAAATCATTGATGCAGAAAAAGGAAAGTTGCATTTTGAAGATAAGAATCATGTACCAAAAGAGTCAATGGATGCGGCCAAGAAAATTATAGATTTATTGTCTAATCATAATGTGCTATTAGCAAAAATAGGTCTTGAAGAAGATCTTTACAATAGCCCCATTCAGAAAGATTTGCAAGATTTTTATGGCAAAGAACTGAATCAGGAAGAAGTCATTGATAAGATGAAAGAACATAAGGCAATCAATATGTATGACTTCTTGAAAAAGCATAAGGCAAGTTTAAAGAAATTGAAGGACGATCCTTTGGCTTTACCACTTGTTGCTGCAAAAGAATATATAGAAAGGCATTATGGTTCCTACTGAAATTCAAAAAAATATAATCCAGTGTGATGGTAATGTCGTTGTTCTTGCTTCACCAGGTAGTGGTAAGACGTTTGTATTATCAGAGAAGATACGTCGAGTATTAAAAAAAGATACTGTTTTGGATTACCAAGGAGTCATAGCAATATCTTATACCCGAAAAGCTTCTGCAAACTTGAGGAAGCGAACACTGGGTGATGGTATGCAAAACAGGAGTTCTTTCTTTGGTACAATAGACAATTTCTGCCTTACTCAGATTATAGAGACTTTTGGATACTATGTTTTGGGTCATCCGTTAAAAGAGATAGAAGTTAAGAGTATCTGTGATATAGACAAAGGACAGATAAGAAAATTAGAATGGATAAGCGATATACATCCAGATTATGCCGATATAGATGAGGAACAATTTGCGACTATAAAAGACTTATTCGGTCAAGGGTATGTCTTGGTGGAAAGCTTGGAATTATTGGCACTTCATATTGTCAAGAATAGTCAAGCCTGTCGTAAATATATTCAGGCACGATACAAATATGTTTTTATTGACGAATTCCAAGATGCGGATACTTATACTAATGAATTGTTTCTGCTTCTGATTGAATTGGGATTGAATGGCATTGCTGTAGGGGATGCGAACCAATCCATATTTGGATTTGCTCATAAAAATAGCCAGTATTTAAAGGCCTTGGAGCGCAATCCAAACTTTACATCTTTCACTTTGGGTAATAATTTTAGGTGTTCTATTCCAATTATCAATTATTCAAATCGGCTATTAGACAATAATAGCCAAATTCTAGATACTGATGAAGATGGTATGTTCTTGGTTCGTGTTAAAGGTTCAGAGTATGGTATAGCGGAATACATTGATAACGAGATAGAGAGTATCAAAACAGAATGGGATGTGTCTGATAACAGTGAAATCGCTATTTTGGTAAAAAACGAACGTACACAACAAATTATTGATGGAAGCCTTGACACTCCTCATAGAGTTGTAAAGACAACACTTCTTGATATGGATTTAAATCCAAGGTCTCGACTTTATACATTGTTGCTTCGTTTCTACTTTGATGATACTGTATCATTTGTAGGTATTTTGGATGAATATATAGAATATGAGTCTTTAACCTTACACACAAGGGAAAAATTACATGAAGAGAGTTTCCTTATAAAATCTATAGAAGAAAAGGATATAGATCAGCTTCCTATTCATTTCAAGACAATTGCAGATATGCTGTTGCCAAAGATTCAGGATGGGGATTCTCTCCAAAAACTGAATAAAATTTTGTCTAATGAGAATGATTTAGAGTCATATAAGCCATTGTCAAGTAATGAAATTCAAGTAATGACACTGCATAAATCAAAAGGTTTGGAGTTTGATGTTGTCTTCCAATTGAATATGAGCGATTGGGAGTTGCCATTTAAAAGAATAGAACATGACGATTTTAATAATCCTATATATCCTAATTGGGAGCAAGACATAAATCTTCATTATGTAGGAATTACAAGAGCAAGGAAGGCTTGCTATTTGGTAAGAGGAACACAAAGGACAAACTCTTATGGCAATCTTAAAAATGCAAAGGATTCAGAATTTCTCAGTCTCAATGGGCTCGGTTCTTTGCGTAAGGAAATATGGTATGGATTTTAAGTGAAATATAAATAATGTCTCAAACATCAGATAATAATAAGCGAATAGCGAAGAATACGCTATTCTTGTACCTAAGAATGTTCTTGATGATGGCAATCAGCCTATTTACAAGTAGGGTTGTTTTGTCCACATTGGGGGTTTCGGATTATGGTATATATAATGTAGTGGGAGGAGTGGTAGCCATGTTTGGTTTGTTGTCAGGTTCGATAACCAACTCCATCACACGTTTCTTGACTTTTGAATTAGGAAAGAAAGATTACTCACAGTTGCAAAAGGTATTTTCTACTTCACTAAATGTGATGTTTGTCTTGTCTTTTGTAATCGTTGTGATAGGTGAAATAGTAGGAATATGGTTCTTGAATTACAAGATGAATATACCAGAAGGGCGAATGGATGCTGCAAATTGGGCATTTCAATGTTCCTTGATGACTTTTGTGATGAACTTAATCAGTATTCCTTACAATTCTACAATCGTAGCACATGAGAAAATGTCTGCTTTTGCTTACATAAGTATCTTTGAGGTAATTATGAAACTGGTGATAGTTTATTCATTGTATGTATCTCCATTTGACAAACTGAAGTCGTATGTGGTGCTACTGTTAATACTATCTTTTGTCATAAGGTTTATTTATGGCTTTTATTGTAAGCGGCATTTTAAAGAGGCAACTTATCATTTTGTATATGATAAGACTCTATTAAAAAACATGACAAGTTTTGCCGGTTGGAATTTTTTTGGTCAAGGAGCTTATATGATGAACAACCAAGGTGTAAACATTGTCATAAATATGTTCTTTGGTGTTACTGTGAATGCTGCACGTGGTATCGCAACACAGGTAAACAGTGCTGTAAATCAATTTGTTACCAGTTTTATGATGGCGCTGAATCCTCAAATAACAAAGAACTATGCTTCGGGAGAATTTGAGGAAATGCATAAGTTAGTGTATCGAGGTGCTAAATTCTCATATTTCTTGATGCTATTTTTCTTGATTCCAATTTGTTTGGAAACCGAAATGATTTTGCATTTATGGCTGAATGTTGTTCCTGAATACTCTGTGGCTTTTGTGCGTTGGACGTTAGTTATTACAACAATGGGCATGCTATCTAATACGTTGATTACAGCATTGCATGCAACTGGAAAAATTAAGAAATATATGATTATAGTGGGTCTTGTGGAAATATCAAATTTCCCATTGACTTATTTGATGTTCAAGATTGGATTCAATCCACTATCGGCATACTATGTATATTTTTCAATATATTTGGTGTTGATGTTTTTGCGTTTATACCTTATTAAAGATTTGATAAAAATGAAAGCAAGGGCGTATATACAAGAAGTCTATTTAAAAGTATTACTGGTAACGCTGGTTTCCTTGATACTTCCATCCTTCATTTGCCTGTTTCAACAAGATTCCATCCTAAGATTTATAGAAGTAGGCATAGTTAGTTGCTTGTCAACTCTTGTTACAGTTTACTATTTAGGGCTAACTGCTAGTGAGAGGGAGAAACTAATCGGTTTTGTGAAAAGCAAAATCCAAAGCAAATAATTGAGGATGTTTTGATTTTTTATAAAAATAAATTACAAAAGAAAAGTATTGTATGAAAACGAAAATAGTATATGTTTTAGTTAGTAGTGACAAAGACTATTATTTGGAGCAAGCTTTTGTGTCGATGTTTTCTCTAAAGAAATATAATCCTAGAGCTCAAATTTACGTAGTAGCTGACCAAGATACTGTAGAAAGTATAAAGTCAAACACTATTAGACAGAAATTATCTGCTTATGTCGATACTTTTGTTTCAGTAGAATTTGATAAAAATGTTGGGTTAAAAGAACGGTCTAGATTTCTAAAGACTACTCTGCGCAGACATGTTGATGGTGATTTTTTGTTTTTGGATACAGATACCGTAGTATGTGGTTCTTTAAGTGAAATAGATGATTGGAATATGGATTTAGGTATAGTCCTTGACCTTCACTCACCTCTATTGGAGCATCCTTATCAAAATGGTATTAGGCAAAGCATATTGAATATGTATAAAATTGGTATACCTAAAGGAATAGATTACTATAATAGTGGCGTGATGTTTGTTAAAGATAGCGTCGAGGCACATCACTTTTTTGATTTATGGCATTCGAATTGGAAGTCAACCAAAGATTTGCCAATGGGCTTTCGTGATCAACAGTCTTTGATAAAAACAGAAATAGATTTGAATGGCTTCATACATCCTATTTCTGGAGATTATAATTGCCAAATTTTAGGTTCTATCCAATTTTTGCACACAGCAAAGATTGTGCATTTCTTTAATACACAATGGAATGGTCAAAAACTATCCCCATTGTTTGAGCCCTCTTTTTATTATAAATTTAAAAATACAGGGGAAATGGATAAAATATCTGAACACATTATTATGAATTGCAAATCTTCATTTATTTCGCCTTCTATGCCTATTGGCTTTAAGGATATGATGTTATGGAGTTCTTCATCATTTGGCTTGTTAAGAAGAATTGAAGAAAGACCTCTGTTAAAGGCCTTTTACAATAAATTTATAGTAAGAATGTTTAATTTTCTTTTAAAAATTTAAATGCGCTATATGAACAGTATTTATTACGATTATCTCATAGTAGGCTCCGGTCTTTTTGGAGCCACATTTGCCCATCTTGCCCGCAAACAGGGCAAGAAGTGTTTGGTCATCGACAAGCGTTCTCATTTAGGTGGCAACATCTATTGTGAGAACATCGAGGGTATCAACGTGCATAAGTATGGCGCACATATCTTCCATACCTCCAACAAGAAGGTATGGGACTTTGTTAATTCCATCGTGGAGTTCAACCGCTATACCAATTCGCCAGTGGCTAACTATAAGGGCAAGCTCTACAACCTGCCTTTCAATATGAATACCTTCTATCAGATGTGGGGCGTAACCACACCAGAGGAGGCGCAGGCAAAAATTGATGAGCAGAAGGCTTCTTTTAGTGATGAATTAAGAGTGAAGAATGAAAAATTGGGGTTGCCCAATGAGCCTCACAACCTTGAGGAACAGGCGATGCTGCTTGTCGGCAAGGATATCTATGAACGACTCATCAAGGGATATACCGAGAAGCAGTGGGGGCGAAAATGTACCGAGCTTCCTGCTTTCATCATCAAACGTCTGCCAGTGCGCCTCGTCTTCGACAACAACTATTTCAATGACAAGTACCAGGGTATACCCGTGGGAGGATACAACAAGCTGATAGATGGTTTGCTTGAAGGTATTGATACAAAGACAGATTTAGATTTTTTTAATTCTGAGTATAAGGAATGGCAGAAATATGCCGACAAACTTGTCTTTACAGGCAAGATAGATGAGTTCTACGATTATCAGTTTGGTAAGCTCAACTATCGTACGGTTCGCTTTGAAACAGAAGTTATAGACAAGCCGAATTATCAAGGTAATGCCGTGGTGAACTATACCGAACGAGAAGTTCCATACACCAGAGTTATTGAACATAAGCATTTTGAGATGTTCGGTCAGGAGGTATATGACTGTCCAAAGACTGTTATCTCCAAGGAATATTCCACTGAATGGAAAGACGGAATGGAGCCATATTATCCAGTGAACGATGATGTTAACTCACAACTGTATGCTCAATACAAGGCTTTAGCAGATAAGGAGACAAACGTCATCTTTGGTGGTAGATTGGCAGAGTATAAATATTATGATATGGCTCCAATTGTGGAGAAGGTAATGAAAATGTTCTAACTTTTCACTTCATTTTTAATCCACTATTGATGATAATTGAAATATAGGAGAGATGAATGCACATGATAAATATATAAAGGATTTAGACAATCTTATTCAACGAGGTGTTGATTTGCAACGAGGTCTTTATAATGAATTTAAAGATGAGTTCAAAAAGGACTTCAAAGAAATGACTGGAGAACAGTTGGCTTTATTAAAGGATAAGTCTTTTAAAGATAAGTATGATTCTTGGTATAATGAATCTTACATGTTGATTAAGCAGTTAATGCCAGATCGTTTAGAGGATTTTATAATACTATATAAACAACCAAAGCGAAAGGCAATTACTAATTTAACTTATACAATATCTGATTATTTGCAAGGCATAGAAATAAAAGATTATTATGATAATGTAGTTGTAAGCCGTGCAAATGCCGTTACTAAATTTAGACAACAATTTCTTATTGTGAATTCTTTAGAGCAAAGATTTGAATCTTCACTCTATGATATATGTCAGTTAGTTCAAGCGGATTTGATGGATTCAGAAATCGATTCTGCAAAGCTTCTTTTGAAGAATGGGTTCTTGAGGGCTGCAGGTGCTGTATGCGGCGTTGTATTAGAAAGACATTTTGCAGCGGTATGTAAATTACATAATTTGAAGTCAAAAAAGAAAAATCCATGTATTAATGATTATAATCAACTTTTGAAAGATGAGAATGTCATTGATACGCCTACATGGAGACATATACAGCTGCTTGGTGATATACGTAATCTTTGTGATCATAAAAAGGACGTGGAACCAACTAAGAGTCAAATAGAAGATTTGATTAATGGAACGGATAAAGTTATTAAAACAGTATTTTAATAATGGAACAGATAAATTTTATTTTGCTGCTCTATGTTTGGTTCGGTGCCTTTTGTGCAATGGCATTTTCTGTAACCTCTAAAAGTTTTAAAGGTATTCAGCCTTTATTAAAAAAAATATTCCCCAAGATTGATGAAAGGTGGCTAATACTTTTAGATTTATTTTTGTCTCCTATATTGGGGGCTCTTTTTACTTATATTATAATGCAACCAATAAATTTTAAAGATGCAGTTCTTGAAGGACTAACATGGAGTGGTACTTTTGTTGCTTTGAGCCAAAATAAGGAGGGGTAAAATGGAAAATATTGATGTAATAAATGTAATCTTATTATTAATATGCATTTTAATAGGAACTTGTGTATTAATCTTTATAGGAAATGAAGAACGGAGAATTGTAATAAGAAAATTTCTTTTGATAAATATATCTTTATCTCTATTAATACTTGCAGTATATTATTTGTATTTAGAAAGAACAATTAATGGAACTGTATTTTTTCTTGGTAAAAAACAAACGGAAATTAATAATAGAATTAGTGGAGAAGAAGATGTAAAGAAGCTAAAAGATAGTTTGTTAGCATATAAGATAGAATTGGAAAAGGTTAATGACCAATTAGGTGAATATTCTAAATATATAGATGTTAAGGATAAACAAGGTCTATTAAAAACAAAAATAGACAATTTAGATGCTCAAATAGAGCTTATAGAGTCTTATAATGAAATATTGCCTAAATCAGAGTTTTCTAAAATAAGAAAAGGTGAAACTACATCAGGGGAGACCAGCTCATTTATTCTTTACCCACCTAATAATTTATCTGATGCTCATCTTGATTTTGTCTTACGTTTTGTCAATGATGATATAATAAAGAATGTTGCTTGTTTATATGTAGAAATCATACAAAAAAATCAAGACGGTTCTTTAAATCTATTGTGGGAGGAGTATTATAAGCCTAGAAATGGATGTAATAGACTTAGAGTGAATAATCTTTTAAAAAAGAGAAATACAGAAATGCGAATTGGATTTTTCTGGAAAAATGAACTTGGGAAAAATGATTTTCCTAAGTTTGAGTATGTTAGATTTTGTATAAGTAAAAAATAAACATTTTAAATAACAGATATGGAAAAGACTTTAACTATAGTTATACCTACGTACAATATGCAAGACTATCTTCGTCGTTGTCTTGATAGCTTGATTGTACCAGAGGAACAGATGAAGCAACTGGAAGTTCTTGTCATCAATGATGGTAGCAAGGATAATTCTTCAGCCATTGCCCATGAGTATCAAGATAAGTATCCTGATACGTTCAGAGTAATAGACAAGGAGAATGGTAATTATGGTTCTTGTATAAATAGAGGATTGAAGGAGGCTACAGGTAAATATATAAAGGTACTTGATGCTGATGATCATTTTGAAAACAAATCATTAGAGGAAGTATTAGGGATAATGTCCAGAGTTGATGTTGATTTGTTCTTGACCGATTTTTGCATAATTTCTGTTAATGATGTAGTTACAAAAAAAATGTCATTGATGGGAAAACCTAAAAATCATGTTTTTAATTTTAATGATTTTTCTGTAAATCCATATGAGTTTATTCCTATGTATTTTGTTGCATATCGGCGAGATTTGTTGATAAGAATAAAATATACTCAGTCTGAGGGTATTTCGTATACGGATATGCAATGGGTATTTCTACCAATGGCCTATATTGGGACAGCTTTTTATGCGCCAATTTGTTTGTATCATTATTTGATAGGCAGAGAAGGACAAACAATGGATAAATCTGTAATTAAAAAAAATGCAGGACAGCTAATAAAAATGGTAGAAGGACTGATTGATGCTTATGCAAAGCATTGCATAGATTTCTCAGATACAACAAATCAATTCATGATAAAAACGATTAATCTCCAGCTTTATAAAATATATGAGTTAGGCCTTATCCAAAACGCTATAGACAACGAGAACTTAAAAGGCTTTGATTTGTTTTTAAAAAAAACAAGCAAGGAATTGTATTATGTATGTGGAAATTTACCCATAAGCAATACCTTTAGATTTAGATTTATAAAAAGATGGAGACAAAATTCATTTAAAAGGCTATCAGCATTCCAAATTTTTGTATTAAAATTTATAAGAATTTTGCAGATGATAAAAATTCATATAAAATAATTTTATGATGGTAAAATTATCAATTATTGTTCCGATGTATAATGTTGAAAAATATATCGGACGCTGCCTTAATTCTATTGTTAATAATATTGGGTTTCAAGAAAACTGTGAACTTATAATTGTTAATGATGGGACTAAAGACCATAGTGAAGATATTGCAAGAAAATTAGTTGGGCATATGTCTAATGTATGCATAATATCACAATACAATCAAGGTCTTAGTGTTGCACGTAATTGTGGAATGAAGAAAGCTAAAGGTGAATATGTTTGGTTTATTGACTCTGATGATTGGATTGAAAAAGATTCTATCTCTACATTAGCCAAATATCTTGATGGAAAAACCGATATGATACAGTTTGGCTATGCATTTGCCTATGACAATGAAAGTAAAAAAATAGTTACGAGAAAGTCTGCATTTTTAACAGGAAAAGATGTGCTGGTTAATTTTGACTGGCCTATGGGGGCACAATTTTCAATTTATAGAAGAAATTTTATAGAAGAAAATGAACTAACCTTTTATAAAGGTATATTCCATGAAGACAATGAATTTACTCCAAGGGCTATATATTTAGCAAAGAAAATAAGAATTTTAAATAGTTTTATATACAATTATTATCAAGGTAATCAGAATTCTATACTATCCGTTCCGAATATTAAGAAATGTTATGATTTGATTTTTGTTTCAGCACGAACTGTTTCATTTATTAACAAATGTGTGGATGACTCTAATGCAAGAAAATATCTGCTAAATCTTGCTGCATCTGAATTTAATACAAGTCTTAGAGCTATAGCTAAAAATGGTTTTGAAAATGGCAAAAGACGTGAGTTCTTGAAATCAGTTGATAAAAAACTGATTTTAAAATTTTATAGATGTACAAAATTACGCTATGTTTTTATGGCATTCTGTTGTTACCTTTCTGTAAATTTTTATGTCAGATTGTTGAAATTATTATAATCCATGGTATAGAGAATTTTGATTGTAAGGCAAATATAGATTATGATTAATTCAAAGAGAATGTATTTTGTGAATCTGCTTATGCAATTGCTTCCGGGTTCAAGTTTACAAAAGATTAAAGCTTCATTATTTAGATGGGCAGGTGTAGAGATTGGAAATAATGTTGAATTGTTTCAAGGAATAAAAGTTTATGGAAAAGGAAGACTTGTCATTGGAGATGGATGCTTTATTGGTCAAGATGTTAGCTTTTTGATTGACAAAAATGGGTCTATTTTATTGGGACAATCGAGTGTTGTCAGTGCAAAAGTGACTCTGACTACAGGCTTTCACCCAATAACTCCTTATGGTGAGCGTATTGTCAGTCGCCAGGGAACTTGTGGTAATATTGTGCTGAAAAAGGGATGTGCAGTACTTACGGGGGCTATAGTTCTTCCAAATGTAATAATAGGAGAAAATGCTCTTGTTGCTGCTGGCGCTGTCGTAAATAAAAATGTAGAAAGCAGAACTTTAGTTGGAGGAGTGCCTGCTAAATTTATAAAATCATATGAAATAAGGAAATGAAAGAGCTTTTAAAGAAAATATTAAGACGTTACTTTATTATGGGATGTTTGAATAGACCAGTCATTCCATTTAAAGTAAATCTTTTGTATGTTGGCAAGAGTTTTAAGAAGGAAGGCATCTGTTATTATAATGTAGGGGACTATTTGTCAAAAGTAGTATTTGAAATGTTAATGAGGCATTTCGGTATAAAGTCTTGTTGGACAGGTAAAACAAAGTGCATAGCACATATAGGAAGTATTATTCAGTTTCTTGGACAGAATTGTATTGTGTATGGAAGTGGTTTCCTTTTTAGATGGGCAATGCCTCAATTTGCAAGGAAAAAACTAAAACTTGATGTTCGGGCGGTACGAGGTCCATTGACAAGAGATGTTTTGATGGAATTGGGATATAAGGTGCCTGAAGTTTATGGGGATCCAGCTATTTTGCTTCCTTTGTTCTTTACCCCACCCATTTCAAAAAAGTATGATTTTATAGTCATTCCCCATGAGTCTCATTATAAACAATATATTGACAATAAAAAATATAAGGTTGTCTCAACGCTGACAAATGATTGGAAAGCTTTTGTAAATGACATTCGTGCTTCAAAATTAGTGATTAGCAGTTCGCTTCATGGTCTTATAATCGCAGAAGCGTATGGGGTACCAGCTATATTTCTTGATGAAACAGAAAATCCAGATCAACTAAAGTACGATGATTATTATTATAGTACGGGACGAAAAAATTATAAGCGTGGTAAAACTGTAGAAGAATGTCTTTCTTTGGAACCAGAGCCAATACCTGATCTTTCGGATATGCAAAATAAGCTATTATTGGCATTTCCAAAAGATATATTTATGTCGTGATAAGTATAACATGAAGCAACAATACAATACTATTGATATTTTGAAGTTTTTTGCCTCAATAGGTGTCGTGGCAATACATGTAGCTCCAATCTCGGAGGAGCATAAAATTTTGTGTGGGGGAATATCATTTTTGATAAGTTTTTGTGTGCCATTATTTTTTATAATGTCATCATTCTTATTCTTTAGGAATATTACCCCCCCCGATTCGCAATGTTGTTTACCTAATGTAAAGACTCCTGAGGAAAAATTATATCATTTTGTGCAAAGAATTTCCATTTTGTATTTTGTTTGGATGGGAATTCAAATCGTATTAACACCTGTAAGATGTGCAGATTGGTTTAATTGGAATTTTCCTTTAAAAGTTATTTTTGGAACTACTTTTGGAGGTTCTTGGTTCTATGCGGCTTTAGTAATATCCGTGTCGATAGCTTTCTTTTTTAGGAAAAAACATAAGGCATTGTTTACTATAAGCATAATATCTTATTTGATATTTGTGTTAGGGAAATGCGGTATACCTTTATTTTGCAATATATACGATTGGTATGGAGAAAATTTGACTTCCATGTTTCTTAGCTGGCCTTATGCCTTACTGTGGGTATTTACAGGATTTTGTCTATCGAGTCAACATGGACTAAAGGAAACTGTAGGTATTTCACTTTTACTTGCATTAATACTCGTGCCTTTGAATCTTATTTATGGCAATTGTATAAGTTGGGTGTTGCGCTACGTTTGTGTAACGGCAATAGCCATTTTATGTTGCAGGTATAATTGTAGTCTTAATTTGCCATATAAGTGGCTACGCAAGACAAGTACCTTGGTTTTTATGATTCATTTCTATTTCGTTTATTTACTTCCAGAGCAGGGCTTCTTGTTTGGATTTATCTCTGTAAAATTTTTAGAAGTACTATCGCTTTCCATATTGATGTCAAGTGTCATTATTGAAATGGCAAAAACTAATAAAATGAAATTTTTAAAATATTTATATTGAACATGATACCTCAAATTGTACATTTGACCACAAAAGATGGTCGTTTGAATGGTGATGAAACAATCATCATGAATAAGAATAAAAAGATTTTCCATGATTGGGAATTTAGAGTGTATAGTGATGTGGATAATCTTCAGATTATTACTGAAAAGTTTCCTGAGTTTTTAGGGAAATATAAGAGTGTAAAGCGTGGAGTGATGAAGGCGGATATTATTCGCTGCCTTTATTTGTATCTTTATGGCGGACTTTATATAGATACAGACTACCAATTTTTTAAAATGATTCCCCAAAAATGGCTTGATGCAAAATGTGTAATACCTACGGAACATTTTGATGTGGGCAATGTTCCCTTCCTTGGCAACTGTATTTTTTTCTCAGAAAAAGGTTATCCATTTTGGTACGACTATATAAAGTATTTGTTTGATAAGATGGATATGACAGAAACTAAAGAAGAAGATATTATAGGATGTACAGGACCTGGCGGTATTACGGCTTTCTATTTGAAAAACAAGGATAAATATCCGGAACTAAGATATACTCCAAAGGATGTATTCCATCCCTTGATAGTAAATCATCAGTTAGGTGTTAGGAAAACACGAGAAACCGTAGGTGCGCATTATTGTTTTGGTTCGTGGCGTGGTAAGTCACATTCTCCCGTAAGGAAGTGGATATATACTACCATACAGCATATTCAAGCAATAGGGTGGAATAAAGTAAACTTTTAGTTATGAAAATTCTTGCTAATTATTTGTACGCACATTGGTGGTCTTTATCGTTCTTGTGTGCCTTTGTGTTTTTTGCCATGGACATGAGTGGCATTATGGGCAACTGGGGATATATGGCTTATTATCCCGTTCTGTTTATTCTATCTTTTTATTGTATCAAGTATAATAAAAAAACGGGTTTTCTTTATATCGCATACTTGGTGGTATGCTTTCTCAGTGCAATAGTTAACGATATTCCGTCTTATTTTAATATACCAATGCGATTGGGGGTGTTTGTGCTATTGCTTTGCTCGTTTTCAAATTTACTGAATAGCAGAAGAATTGCATTGGTCAGATTACATCTCTTACATATTTTTTCTATATTGTCTGTAATTTTAGTTTCGATAAATTATATCTTGTTTATGTTAGGAATGGGAGACAATAGACAAATGGAGGTGTATGAAGAGCAAGGATTATATACAGGTTCTACTGCAAATAATGAGATGGGATTGTTGGGAGCAGTATCTATTATGTATATTGTGGTGTTTGCTGGCAAAAACTATAAAATGTTTTCTAAGATAGAAAAGTTGTTTTTATTGTTTGCTCTTGTGTGTGCTATTTCCATGATGGGAATGGCGTCATCCCGTATGGCTTTGATGTGTACATTGCTCTCTGTAATTATTGTCTTATATCGTATGAACAGGAAGAATCTTCTTAAACTTGTTTTTTCAGGACTCATTTTTATTGTTGGAATATTTGCAGTGTCAAGTTTTTTTGGTGATAAATTTAGATTTATGTTGGCAAAGAATGGTGGAGAGACAGAGATGATAGATACACATTCAAGAGATGATATGTGGGAAGGTAGAATAAGAGAATACAAGGAAAACCCTATTTTGGGATGTGGCTTCGCTTATATGAAATATGGTTGGGGCGGCGCTGGAGCAAAAGATAATAATGGACGTATAGAGACAGGATCTGGATGGTTGTCTGTTCTTAGCCAAACAGGAACAGCCGGAGCGATTTGTTTGTTTTTCATGGTTGTACCCAATGTGTTATTTCTTATTCGAAGAAAAAGTGATTCATATTGTTATTTATGGAGTTTGGGTATGTGCGTAATGTTCTTGCTCCAGCCTATTACAGAAGCGTATATAACCACGGTCGGAGCTGTGTTGTGTTGTCTATTTTGGTTAAACTACAGTGTGATAGATTCTTTTAGAAAGGGAATATTAAGAGAAGATGATTTGGACATTTCTATATATAGCGAATATAAATGGTTTGATAAGCGACTAAAAAAACTTAAATTTAAATGATACTTATTTTTTTTCAAAGTTGTCTTTCTCCCCATCAGATGCCGTTTATTCGTGAATGTGTTGCCATGAATGAGGTGGAGGATGTTTATTATATAATACCACGCATCGATTATGCCGACAGACAGGCTATGGGATGGAGTAATAACCAATTGATGTCTGATACGTCTGTGAAATGCATAGTATCGCCTCCTGATGAGCAAGTGATTCCATTAATGTTATCAGGCAAAAATGTGTACACTTTTTTTTCTGGAATACGTGCTGATGCATACCTCTTCAGATGGTTCCGATTAAGTTTGCAATATGATGTAAAGCGTTATCTTATCACGGAGCCTCCTTATACCTTTAACAAACCATTGTGGATGCATTATTTACGGTTCTTCCTACAAGACTATAAATATGTAAAAAATGTTGATGGCGTGTTTGCCATAGGTGAGTCATGTGCCCAATATTATCTGTCAATATCAAAACGTTGGAAAGTGTGGCCTTTTGTATATGTGACAGACAATAGAGTGTGTGAAAGCGAGGAGATATCTGGTAGCCTAAAGGTTATCTATGTAGGAAGTCTTTCAAAACGCAAGAATGTAAAGGTACTTGTTGAGGCTCTTAAGGATATGAAAGATGTAGAACTTACTGTTGTTGGCGATGGCGAGGAGAGACATATACTTGAACGTATGGTGGCAGACGGTTGTGTTACAGCCAAGTTTATTGGAACAAAACCGATGAATGAGATACCCAATATTATGTCGCATCATGATGTCCTTGTATTACCGTCATTGCATGACGGATGGGGTGCTGTTGTTAATGAGGCCCTTACGCAAGGACTCTATGCTGTATGTAGCGATAAATGTGGGGCAAAAGATTTGCTTCTTGATTCAAAACGAGGAAAAGTCTTTGCTAATGATAATGCCGAAGAATTAAGAATTATTCTGAATGAGATCTGTAATAAAAAAGATTCTTTAAGGGCTGATAGGGAATATCGTAGAAATTGGATGTGTATGCATGTTAATGGTAAAAGTATTGCTGCGTATTTCGTGAATTGTCTTACAAACGATAATGATGTTGTATGTCCTTGGAGACAATAATCTATTTTGTTTATGAAAGTATTGCATTATATACCTTCTGTTGATAAGTCTTCAGGAGGCGTAGGAGCCTATCTTAAACTCTTGGCTCATTCTTTGGGAAAAATCTCAGAACTTCATGTTGTAAGCCATCATTCGGATAATGAATTAGATATAGAAAATTGCACAATTCATTATATTGATCATGGTATAAAAAAACTATTTAATAGTAAGAAACAATTCCAGTCTTTATTAGATAGCATAAAGCCGGACATCGTTCATGTGAATAGTTGTTGGGAACCGCTTAGTTCATTTACTGTATTTTGGTCAAAACAGAACGGATATCCTGTTGTTATTACTCCTCATGGTATGCTTGAACCATGGGTTCTTGCAAAAAATCATTGGAAGAAAAAAGTTCCAGCTCTTCTTCTTTACCAAAAAAGATCGTTGAAAATGGCTGATGCCTTAATTGCTACGGCTGCTAGCGAACAGAACAATCTTGTTGCTTTGGGGTATAATAAGAATGTTTTACTGGTTCCTAATGGAGTTGTGACGGATGGCATCAAGTTGAAGAAAAGCTGGTCTCCTACTCATACTTTATTATATTTGGGACTTTTGCGCCCTAATAAAGGAGCAGGTCTTTTGCTTGATGCTCTGAATCTTATAAAAGATAAAATTGATGGGTATAAGGTCATTGTTGCAGGTCCTGACACAGAAGGTTATCTTGAGGAACTGAAAGATAAATGTGATGAATATGGTCTTCAGAATATTGTGTCTTTCCCAGGTGGCATATTTGGAGATGATAAATGGCAGTTATATCACAATGCTGATTTATTTGTTCTTCCTACATTGAATGAAAATTTTGGTATTGTCATAGCTGAAGCTCTGTTGTGTGGTACTCCTGTTGTTACTTGTAAGGGAGCACCGTGGCAATGTCTTGTGTCTGAACATTGTGGATGGTGGGTGGAAAGAACACCTGAGGAGGTTTCAAAAGCTATACTTAATGGACTTTCTTGTTCTGAACAAGAACTTGAGGCTATGGGACGTAGAGGAGAAAGTTATGTTGTGAATACTTTCTCATCAGATATTGTTGCTCATAAGATGATAGAATCTTATAATAGGATTCTATCAAGACATAATTTGAAATGATTTTATATTCTGCTCGGCTGATAGCAAAGGAAATGGTGAAGGTGTAAGAAACACTTATCGCGGATTTCTATGGGAATTGAGTTTGAGGGAACGAAAGAACAAATCAAATTTTAGTTATGAAATTAGAACGTCATACCCCGGGGCGTGTGTCCTTGGGTGTTAAGTTGAAGCGTGTGGTGTGGAATGTCGCGGCTGCCGTGCTGTTCCGGCCTTTCATCACGCCCGTGTTCCGTAAGTGGCGCATCGGGTTGCTGAGACTATTTGGGGCACAGATAGCGTGGGACGCTAACGTGTATGCATCGGCGAAGATTTGGGCGCCGTGGATGCTGAAGATGGGGCACAGGGCGTGTCTCGGTCCGGAGGTAATCTGCTATAACCAGGACAGAGTGGTGCTCGACGACGATGTCATCGTGTCGCAATACTCGTATCTCTGTACGGCGGGGCACGACATTGACCATGCCAACACTGCTGACAGCGGACTCGTTACGGCGCCGATAGTATTGCGCCGTGGGGCATGGGTTGGCTCGCGTGCGTTTATTGGCATGGGCGTGGAAATAGGCGAGGGGGCTGTGGTCGGTGCCACCGCCTCGGTGTATAAGAATGTTGAACCGTGGATGGTCGTGGGTGGCAATCCAAGTAAAATAATAAAGATGAGAAGAATAGAGAAAATTAAATCGGGGGGGGTAATTCTTAAAGTATTACCTCACGAAAGTCACGCAAGGGTTGCTGTGCTCCACAATGAGTGGAGGACAGTGGCATGAAGATAAACATTTTGACAGGACCATTTTGTTGTATTCCTCCTTATTCAATAGGAGCAGTTGAAAAATTATGGTATTTGTTGGGGGAATATTGGAAAACAGAAGGTCATGAGATTTGTTTTATATCTCGTAAACCAGAACAAACACCTAAAGATTGTAACATCTATATAAAAGGATATGATCGGACAGGAAATTGGTTGAAAGATTTTGTACTGGACTTAGTTTATTCTTATAGAGCTTTATCAAAAGCGCCAGAATCGGACGCTATTGTGCTTAATAGTATTTGGAGTCCGGTTCTATATCGTCTATTCAAAAGAAAATTCTCATACTCTTTATATAATGTAGCACGATTCCCCAAGAATCAGATGTCATTATATGGAAATATGAATTGTTTGGCATGCGTATCCACTGCGGTCTATAATGCATTGGTGGAACAAAGTCCGCATATGAAAAACAAAGCATGCGTTATTCCCAATCCTATTGATACTGAAATTTTTAGGTCTCAATATGTACATGAATTTTCTTCAGAACCAATGATTGTATATACAGGACGAGTGCACAGGGAGAAAGGTTTAGAACTCTTGGTTAAAGCTGTTGCTTGCTTAAATGAAAACTATCATGTGAAATTGCGGATAATTGGTGCAAGTGAAATAGAAAAAGGTGGCAGTGGAAAAGATTATGTTGAAGAACTGAACAAGTTAGCATGTAATTTCAATATAGAATGGATATCTCCAATTTATAACCCCGAGGAGTTGGCTGCCACCATAAGTGAAGGTAACATATTCTGCTATCCATCGTTAGCAGAAAAAGGAGAAACCTTTGGAGTATCTCCTTTGGAAGGTATGGGATTGGGGTTAGTACCTATAGTTTCTGACCTTGATTGTTTTAAAGACTTTGTTAACAAGCAGAATGGTTTTGTTTTTGAACGCAAAAGTGACAGTGCGGTTAAGCAAATTACGGATTGTGTTGTACAGTTAATAGAATCACGAAAGTTTTACGAACAGAAGTCTGCAAAAGCCATAGAAACGGCAAAACAATTTTCTGTGCAGAATGTGGCAGAAATGTATATGAATAAGTTTAAAGGACAATAATGGCTGAATTATTTCTAAAGAATCCCAATCAAACCGACGGCTACTGTTCTCCGTGGCCAAAGAAGCAGGCAATTCTTATAAGATTTTGGGAAGTAGTCTGGACTTTCTTTGTAAGATGGCTTCCCAAGCCTTTTTATCGATGGCATGTTTTGTTGCTAAAAATATTTGGCTGCAAAGTGCAAGGTCATGTATTCATTGCCCCCTCTTGTCGCATCTATGCCCCTTGGTTATTGAGCATTGACGACAAATCGTGTTTAGGCCCAAGAAGTGAAGTCTATAATTTAGGACTTGTAACAATAGGTAAAAGAGTTACAGTTGCCCAATATGTGTATTTATGCAATGGAACACATGATTTTAGCAGTCCAATTTTACCCTTAGTAGTAGGTAATATGGTTATTGAGGACAATGTGTTTATTGGAGCTAAAGCTTTAATATTACCAGGACTTCATATTGGGAAAAATTGTATAGTTGGAGCCGGTTCTGTATTGACAAAGAATACAGATGATAATTATATATATGGTGGCAATCCGGCAAAGGTAATCAAGAAAAGGGAAATAAAGTAATAGTTTCTTTCAATGAAGAATAATTTACTTGATACATCAGAGAATGCCCTGCTGGAGATACTGAAGAGATATATAACGGGAAAAGAAGGTACGGAGAAGATAGTATTGTCCGTAGCCGAACTGAATGCCGTGGTGCGCCTCGCCAGGGAACATACCGTGATGGGACTGGTGGCTAATGCCGCTGTACAAAATCGTATTGTGATTGCCGGTCGTGCGGTGGAAGGCAGAGGAGAAGTTGTGATGAGACTTATGCAGCAGACTATGGCGCATAGGCAGACCATGCGGCGGTTTGAGGATGCCGTGGGGCGCTTTGCCCGACTGATGAAGGATAACGGCATCGCCTATGTGGTGTTCAAGGGACTAGCTGTGGCGAGATTTTATCCCGAACCATTTGTCAGGACGATGGGCGACGTGGACTTCTATGTTCCGCAGAGGGATTTCCAGCGGGCGGTGGAAGTGATAGAGCGTGGACTGCATGTGGAGATGGACAAGGAGGAAGTGGACAAGCATTACAGCTTCAATTGGTTGGGAATCCGCTTCGAGATGCACTACCAGATAGAGACTTTCGGTAACCACCGGCATCAGCGACGCTTCAGCAGGATGATAGACGAGGCTTTGGCGAAGAATACGGATTCGTTTATGGTATGCGATTACGACGGCAATGAAACCGAAGTCTGCGTATTGCCGCCGACGGAAGATCTCATCGTGGTGTTTAAACATTGGTTTAACCATTTGCTTGTGGAGGGCGTTGGCTTGCGCCAGACATTGGACTTAGCGGTGCTTTTGAATGCTTATAGGGACAAGATAAATGTGGCACGGCTGATGACTGCCCTGGACGATATCGGTTATATGAAAGCATTCCGAGCCATGCTCTCTATGATAAAGCGGTATTTGGGATTGGAATGGCTGGACAGTTTCTTCGTATTTGACCGTTGCGACGAACGGTATGGCAGCAAGCTCATGGCTGCTGTCATGGAGAGCGGGAACTTCGGCAGAAAGGCTTACGGAAACAATACGGAAGGGAAAAAGAAAAGCATGGAGACTGCCACAAGAGCATTACGCCATTGCGTGACGTTCTTGCGGTTAGCTCCTAAAGATATAATTTGCTTGATACCACGAAGAATAGGTATAACACTGAAACAGAAATTTTAAATCATGATATTTTGTTCATTGGGAACTATGGATATGCCGTTTGAAAGAATGGCGTATGCCATAGATTTGTTTGCTGCAACGACAGACGAAGATGTCGTCGTACAGACAGGTTGGACAGACTATCCTTATAAGCATGTAAGCAAGAGCTTCAAGATGTGTACCAAAGAAGAAATGGAGCACTATCAAGAGGAGGCGTCTTTGCTTATCATGCAGGGAGGATGGGGTTCGATATGTGAGAGTATGGAGAAAGGTAAGCGGATGGTAATCATTCCCCGCTATGACGGTACGGAGCATATCCACGACCAGTTTCAATTGATAAGGAAATTAGATGAAATAGGTACGGTTGTAGGTGTTTTTCCCTCTGAGTTTAATCCAAAGAAGTATAAGGAGCAATACGACGAAACCGCAAGCCTATTGAAATCTGCGGTAGATAAAGCCCAGACCTTCAATTTCAAGAAAATAAAGAAAGGCAAGGCAGAACCCTTGCTGAGACAAAAAATTGAAGAACTTGGCTGTGGCAAGCGAGTTTGTCTTGCCTCTTCTGCTGGCGGTCATCTACGTGAATTGCAACTTGCCATTGGTTCTATTCCAAACGACTACCATTGTTATTGGCTTACTCTTTCAACAACTTCCACAAAGGCGTTTATGAAAGACAAGGAACATGTCTTCCTTACTAATTTCCAACCGGCTCGCAAATGGACTCTCTTTGCCAATGCTATCTCTGCCTTGATGTGGGTTTTAATAAAACGCCCGACTTGTATCATTACTACAGGTGCTGGTGTCTGTATTCCTACTATTGCTTTTGCCAAAAAGCTGCTTGGCACAAAGATTCTCTTTATAAATTCGGCTGCTGACGTAACTCATGCTAGTAAGACTCCTCTGTGGATTGAGAATAAGGCTGACTTGTTCCTCGTTCAATGGGAGGAAATGAAAAAAATATTTCCAAATGCTATATGTTGCGGAGTTCTTTGATTTTCCTCGCAACATTATTCTATTGATTTTTTTAACAACTATATGAAAGTTTCGATTATAACATCAAGTTACAACCGGGAGAAGACGATACGCGGTTGTATAGAGAGTGTTTTGGCTCAGGACTATCCTGACATTGAGTACATCGTCGTGGACGGGGCTTCGTCAGATGGCTCTTTGAATATTATCAATGAGTACAAGGACAAAATAACAAAAATTATTTCTGAGCCTGACCATGGCATGTACGAGGCTATCAACAAGGGAATCCGTGCTGCCACGGGTGATATTATAGGATTGGTACATTCTGATGATTTTCTGTATTCGCCACAGACAATATCCAATATAGTGAAGCGGTTTGAGCAGACTCATGCCGATTTTTTGTATGGTGACGGATTGTTCGTGAATCCTGAGAAAACGGACAAGGTGGTGCGCAACTGGATTGGCGGTGACTATCGTTTGTGGAAGGTGCGCCATGGCTGGTTGCCTTTGCATCCTACTTGCTACATTAAGCGCAGCACCATCGAGCGCAAGGGACTGTATAACGAGAGCTATAAGATTGCTGCCGACTCGGACTTCCTCTTCCGTTATCTGCTTGGCGGTGAGCTTAGTGTTACCTATCTGCATGAGTATATCGTGAGGATGCGCATGGGCGGACTGAGCACCGACTCCGCTCGAAGAAAGCAGATGTGGAAGGAGGATATTCGTATGTACCAGTCGCACGGAATGAACCCGACGTTGACAAAATTGGAGAAAATGATGTGGAAAGTGCCACAGTTCATTCATCTTTAGGTTTGCCATGTGGTGGAAACTAATTTTTGCGATTGCCGTAATCGCTGTGGGTGTCTTCGTGGGGATAGTAGCCAAAATGGCTATTACGGAGGCGAAGGAAGAGGTAAGAGACATTGACGAAGCTGGGAAGCAAAAGAAAGGTTGAAGATGAGCAGGATGGTGAAACTCTATGATTATCAGCAAGAGATGTTTGCTAACATCATAGAAGTGCTGACAGTCAGTAGCCCTCCTTCTGCCCTTGATGAAGGACAAAAGAAAGCGCACAGAGCCAACTCCGTAATGGTGCAGATGCCTACGGGGACGGGGAAAACGTTTGTTATGGCGTCTGTCGTGAAGTGGTTTATAAAAGAACATCGAGACGGAGAGGTTTGGATTGTTGCCCATAGGCGTGAACTTGTGGAACAAATGCAGAAAACTCTCGACCGCTTCTGTCTTGAATACGGCGAAAAAGAACTGACACTAATGGCAAAAGTAAGGATAAGGGTGACGTCTATCCAGTGGCTCAATCGTCATTTGACGGAACTTGCAGGTAAGCCGGGACTGATAGTTGTGGACGAGGCACATCATGCAATAGCTGATACCTATCAGAATATGTTTGAGACTAACAGGCAAGCCATGAGGCTTGGGTTTACGGCGACCCCATGCCGAATGAAGAAAAGTTCGTTCACTAAAGTTTTCTCCAAAATTATTGAGTCGCCATCGGCAAAGAGTTTCATCATGCGTGGATTTCTTTCTCCCTACAACTATGCCGTCATAGGTAAATTCTCTACAGATCAGCTTACTGTCAACCAGTTGAAGGGTAGGGGCAGCGACGGCGATTATGCCGTCAGAGAGATGGACGAGAAACTAAATGTACCGCAGACCATACAACGGTTATTCAGTAGCATTAAGAAATATGCAGACGGAAAGAAAGGCATTGTCTACGCCATTGACATAGCACATGCCCGTGCCATAGCGGAATGCTACAATGCACTTGGGCTGAAAAGTGTGGCATTGGACAGTAAAACACCTGCAAAAACACGACAGCGCATGGTGGAAGCTTTCAGAAATGGGGAGCTACAATGTTTGGTGAACGTCAATCTATTTGACGAAGGCTTCGATTGTCCTGATGTGGAGTTCATACAGATGGCACGCCCAACATTGTCGCTTGCTAAATACTTGCAGATGGTTGGGCGTGGATTACGTATTAACAAGGAGAACAAAAACAAGGTGTGCATGATTATTGATAATGTCGGAAACTATCGTAAGTTTGGCTTGCCCGATAATAGTCGTGACTGGGTAGGGATGTTCACTGGGCTTAAAGACGGCAAGGGACTAATTCCACATTATGTGAGGAATTTGAAGAATATAACTGCAGTGGACGACGAGATGGTCGTTGTGAGGAGAGCCGACTCTCAACGCCTCAGAATGACAGGACAACAACTTAAGACTTATCTTCAAAATGTTAGACCATTCATTGCAGATGGTCTTTACGGACTGCGTGTTGAGGATGATATCATTCTAAACCCGCTATATCGACGCATAACTCCTTTTTGTGGTGATTTCGCTGCTTTCTGCATTGTGGACAAGACGTACGGATTACTCGACAGAAGTGGTAAAATCGTTGTTATGCCAGAATGGCGCGACATTATTTATTTGGGCGAGAATTCCTTTAAATTGACTAAAACCAATCAGGAAACAAGCGTTGTAAATCTGAGGTTTATGTCGTAACCAGAACTTCTATAAATGTGCAGCGTAACAAAAAGCGGCGGCATGGAAATCTAATGATTTCCGTGTCGCCGTTTTTTATTTATAATCTAAAAATCTCTATTAGATCTGCTCGCTCCAGTCTTCCTGACTCTTGCGAACGTAGGTCTGGTAGCGGAGCTTTGCCATCTTCTCAGCCTGTGAGAACAGTTCGTCAGCCTCCTTCGGGAATGCCTTCTGTACAGAGAGGTAACGAACCTCACCGAGCAGGAAGTCGCGGAAGTCTTCCCACTTCGGAGCCTTAGAGTCGAGTGAGAACGGGTTCTTGCCCTGCTCTGCCAACTGCGGATTGAAACGCCACAAGTGCCAGTAGCCGCAATCAACGGCGAGCTTCTCCTCGTTCTGTGAGCGACCCATACCGCCCTTGCGCTTCAAACCGTGGTTGATACACGGAGCGTAGGCGATGATGAGTGACGGACCTGGATAAGCCTCTGCCTCACGGATAGCCTTCAATGTCTGAGCGTTGTCGGCACCCATAGCAATCTGGGCAACGTAGATGTAGCCGTATGTGGTCTGCATCAAGCCGAGGTCCTTCTTGCGGATACGCTTGCCCTGGGCAGCGAACTGTGCGATGGCACCGAGCGGAGTAGACTTAGACGACTGACCGCCAGTGTTAGAGTAAACCTCAGTATCGAGCACGAGGATGTTAACGTCCTCACCAGAAGCCAATACGTGGTCGAGACCGCCGTAGCCGATATCGTAAGAAGCACCGTCGCCACCGATAATCCACTGGCTGCGCTTTACGAGATAGTGATCGAGAGTCTTCAGCTCTGTGCAAATCGGGCAACCCTTCTCAGCGCCGGCAGCGATGAGCGGCTTAAGCTCGGCAGCAGCCTTCTTAGAACCCTCAGAGTCGTTCATGTTTGCCATCCAGTTGTCGGCAGCAGCAACGAACTCGGCAGGAACATGCTCCTGAGTCTTAGCCTCTTCGAGGAGGTGGCAGATGCGCTCCTTCATCTTCTTGTTGCCGAGAACCATACCAAGACCGAACTCGCAGAAGTCCTCGAACAAAGAGTTGTCGAATGCCGGACCCTGACCCTTAGCGTTCTTTGTGTAAGGTGTTGACGGGATAGAAGCAGAGTAGATAGAAGAGCAACCAGTAGCGTTGGCAATCATCTGACGGTCGCCGAAGAGCTGAGAAATGAGCTTCACGTAAGGAGTCTCACCGCAACCAGAGCAAGCGCCAGAGAACTCGAACAGAGGCTGAGCGAACTGAGAGTTCTTCGGGCTCTGCTTGATGTCTACGAGATCCTGCTTAGAAGAAACCTTGTGAACGAGGTATTCCCAGTTCTGTGCTTCCTTCTGCATGTCCTCAGCGTCAACGTTGAACGGAACCATCTTCAGAGCCTTCTCAATCTCGCCAGTCTCCTTGTTCTTCTTGCCCGGGCAGACATCGGCACAGTTGCCGCAGCCAAGACAGTCGAGAACAGAAGTCTCAACACGGAAGTGCATGCCCTTCAGAGCTGCCGGAGCCTTGATTTCCTGAGTCTCCAAGCCCTCGATGCCAGCAAGCTCGTCGTCGGTAAGTACGAACGGACGGATGGCAGCGTGAGGACAAACGAATGAACACTTGTTACACTGGATACAGTTCTCTACGTTCCATACCGGAACGAAAGCCTCAACACCACGCTTCTCGAAAGCAGCTGTGCCGTTCTGCCATGTACCATCAACAGTGTCGTGCTTAACGAAGTCGGAAACCTTCAAGAGGTCGCCAGCCTGGCCGTTGATAGGACGAACGAGTTCCTTAACGAATGCAGGAGCGTCGTCTTCCTTCTTAGCCTCGTCCTCGAGGTTTGCCCAAGCCGGATCGACAGTGAGCTGCTTGTACTCACCACCGCGGTCAACAGCAGCGAAGTTCTTGTCGACTACGTCCTGACCCTTCTTTGAGTAAGACTTCACGATGAATGCCTTCATCTGCTCTACAGCGAGATCCAAAGGAATAACCTCTGTGATGCGGAAGAATGCCGACTGGAGGATGGTGTTGGTACGGTTGCCGAGACCAATCTCCTGAGCAATCTTTGTAGCGTTGATATAGTAAACGGTGATGTTGTTCTGAGCGAAGCAACGCTTTACCTTGTTCGGGATGAAGTTAACGAGTTCCTCACCGTCGAAGATGGTATTCAAGAGGAATGTACCGTTCTTGCGCAGACCGCGAGTCACGTCGTACATGTGGAGGTAAGCCTGAACGTGGCAAGCCACGAAGTTAGGAGTATTTACCTGGTATGCGCTGTGGATTGGGCTGTCGCCGAAACGCAGGTGTGAGCAAGTGAAACCACCTGACTTCTTAGAGTCGTAAGAGAAGTAAGCCTGGCAGTACTTGTTGGTGTTGTTACCGATAATCTGTACAGAGTTCTTGTTAGCACCTACAGTACCATCGGCACCGAGACCATAGAACTTAGCCTCGAAGAGGTCGTCGCCACCCATCGGGATTTCCTCCTCCTCTGGGAGAGAAGTGAATGTAACGTCGTCGACGATACCAACTGTGAAGTGGTTCTTCGGCTCCGGAAGCTCGAGGTTCTTGAACACAGCAACAATCTTAGCTGGTGTTGTGTCTGAAGAACCGAGACCGTAGCGACCGCCAACGATAAGAGGCTTGCGCTCGTCGTCGTAGAGAGCCGACTTAACGTCGAGGTACAGAGGCTCACCCTCAGCACCCGGCTCCTTCGTGCGGTCGAGCACAGCGATGCGCTTAACGGTAGCAGGCAGAGCCTTCTTGAGGAAGTCTACAGAGAACGGACGGTAGAGGTGAACAGCCACCATACCAACCTTCTTGCCCTGCTTGTTGAGGTAGTCGATAGCCTCGCGTGCAGGCTCTGTAGCAGAACCCATGAGGATAATCACGTTCTCGGCATCCTCAGCACCGTAGTAGTTGAAAAGGTGATACTCACGACCAGTGATCTTAGACATTTCGCCGAGGTACTTCTCTACAACTTCAGGAATCTTGTCGTAGTACTCGTTGCAAGCCTCACGGTGAGTGAAGAATGTCTCAGGGTTCTCTGCAGTACCGCGTGTTACAGGACGCTCCGGTGTGAGAGCGCGGTCGCGGAAGCGCTTGATGTACTCTGGGTTTACCAACGGACGGATGTCTTCCATATCCATCTCTTCGATCTTGTGGTACTCGTGTGATGTACGGAAACCGTCGAAGAAGTTGATGAATGGTACGGAAGTCTCAAGAGTAGCGAGGTGAGGCACTGCAGAGAGGTCCATAACCTCCTGAACAGAACCAGAGCAGAACATTGCGAAGCCTGTCTGACGGCAAGCCATAACGTCCTGGTGGTCACCGAAGATACAGAGAGAGTGAGAAGCCAATGTACGTGCAGAAACGTTGAACACGCAAGGGAGCAACTCGCCTGCAATCTTGTACATGTTAGGAATCATCAGCAACAGACCCTGCGAAGCAGTGTAGGTTGATGTGAGAGCGCCAGCCTGGAGTGAGCCGTGCACAGCACCTGCAGCACCAGCCTCCGACTCCATTTCCTGGATAGAAACTCGCTGACCGAAGAGGTTCTTGCGACCCTTGGCAGCCCATTCATCTACGTGCTCAGCCATCGGAGATGACGGAGTGATAGGATAGATAGCAGCAACTTCTGTGAACATGTAGCTCACGTGAGCGGCTGCTGTGTTACCATCACATGTGATAAACTTTTTTTCTTTAGCCATTTTGTTTTAAAAATAAAATGTTAATGTATAATTTCTTATATATATTCTAATATGTTAATAAAGAAATCCAAACAGCCACAATGGAATCTTGTCCTGGCATGGCTTATCGTAGTTGTATACTGCCAAAAGAGAATCGGAAGTAGACCTATTCTTATGGATCTTTAAGTTGTCAGCAATGTGGAACGTTATGTTGCCGTCAATGATGTAGCTACCATTCTTCCTTCCCTGGTTGACCTTGTGATCTTTCCAAAGGCTGTTGACGAAGAATGTCTCCATGATGTCTTGCTCGTTAGCGACAATGGGATAGATGGCATACATGAGATTGGGATTGTACATCATCACCTTTGAAGGCTTTTTCGGAAACTCGTCTCCCTCATGGTAGATAATATTGATGAGACGTGCGTCGGACAGGTACTTGATGTAGTTCATCACGGTTGCACGACTCGTTTCAATCTCGTTTGCCAAATTGCTTATATTGGGCGTCTTGAAGCCCTCAAGAGCAAGGAGATAAAATAGTTTTTTTATCTTAGTGAGATATTTCAGCTCGATTTGTTTTATCAGAAGAATGTCAACCTCAGTCATCATGTTCATGGTCTTGAGAAGATTCTCCTCGAAATTGCGCTGCTCACGAAAGAATGGATAGAATCCATGATGGAGATAGCTCCGGAAATGAGGCGACACGTCAACTCTTCGTGCTACGTCAAGAGCAATTTCTTTATGGTTGGCGATTATTTCCTCCAATGTGTAGACAGGATAGTTTTCACCGGAAATAAGGTTGAGGTATTCACGAAAGGAGAAGCCACGTAGATTGTAGCTTTTCACGATGCCCCCCAGTTCAGGATTTTCTTCCTTCAACCGCATTACGCTCGATCCTGTGAAGACGATTTTCAGTCCAGGGCAAAGATCGTAGCACTTACGCAACTCGCTACTCCAATTGGGCTGTTTGAACACTTGATCGATGAGAAGCACTCTGCCACCGTGCTCATAGAAGTCGAAGGCAAAGTCGGCTATGCCACGCCCTTGGAAATAGAAGTTGTTCATATTGACATAGAGACAACGATGGTCGTCAGTGTCAAAATTCTCCTTGGCATATTGCAGCAAGAATGTTGTCTTTCCAATTCCTCGCGTACCTTTAATGCCTATGAGCCGATCGTTCCAATCTATTTCGTCCATTAGCTGGCGTCTGACCGGAGCGTCGGTATGCTCTACGAGGTATGTATGGGTCTTGAAAAAAGCATCCATTGCTATTGAGTTTGTTTCTATTTCTGCAAAGGTAATACTAATTTATTTATTTGCAAACTCTATATTGCAAAAAGTCTATTTTTTTATATTTTTTACACTTCTGTCATTGTCTCTCACTTGCAAAAGATTGCTTGCCGGCTACAAAAGCGAACACAGCAATCTCTACAAAGCACACAAGTGGCACAACAAAAGCTATTGACATACTTATATTGTCGGCTATTGCTCCCATTGCCAAAGGCGCTATGGCACCGCCTACAATACTCATGACAAGATAGGAAGAAGCTTTCGCCTTATTACTGCCGGCTTCACGTAGAGACAGCGAGAAAATTGTCGGGAACATGATGCTCTCACAAAGATAACAAAGGAAAAACGCAACGACTCCCAACATTCCTGCACCCGTCAGCAGCACAGACATGGCAAACGTGGCTCCGATGGCACAGGCGAACAACACATGCTCAGGGCGGATGCGTGCCATGACAACGCTACCTGCTATACGGCCGAGCATGAAAAGTCCCATACCACCGAATGATAGTAACATTGACGCCTCTGAGTTGGAGATAGCTGCATTTTCCGTGACATAGTTGATGAAAAAACTATTGATTCCTGTTTGGGCTGCTACGTACAAGAAGAGTGAAAAAAGTCCAATGAGAAATTTCTTTTGCCGCAGCGGAGAAACGTTTTGAGACGTTTGGAATGAATTGCATTGGTTGCTGTCATTGTTTGTCACATCTGGCAACTTTACAAAAGAAAAGGCGCAAGCGACACACAACACGACGACACCTATAATGACGTAGGGTTTGGAAATACTGCCATCGCCGTCACCGGAGAAAATGAAATAGCCACCAACGAACGGACCTAAGATCCATCCGAGTCCGTTGAACGATTGTGAGAGATTAATGCGACGCTCCGCTGACTCTGAACTGCCGAGCACGGTTACGTAAGGATTGGCAGCGGTTTCAAGGCATGTAAGTCCACACCCTATGATGAATAGGGAGAATAAAAAGAAAGGAAAGGAAAGAAGTTGGCCTCCAGGGATGAAAAGCAATGCACCGACGCCATAGAGCACAAGTCCGGTTAGTACTCCGACGCGATAGCCAAAGCGGCTAATTATTTTCCCGGCAGGAATAGCCATGAGAAAATAGCCGCCGTAAACAACCGCTTGCACGAGAGCAGATTCTGTGCGGCTTATTGACATTGATTCCTGAAAATGCTTGTTTAAAACGTCCAAAATACTGTGGGCAAATCCCCACAGAAAAAACAATGATGTGACGAGGATAAACGGTAGTATGTAGTTTTTGCCGTCTTTTGTCCTAAATAAGTTCTTTACGTTGTTCATCTTGTTATTATCCTTTTGAGATTTTTCGCTAAATTTTTGCAAAGATAATGCAAATGAGCGCAATGAAAGCTTGCTTTCAAATTGCCGAGTG
>ERZ808270.275-NODE-275-length-32001-cov-3.025136_pt1 | contig 32001 bp, 45 predicted proteins | sample MGYA00521082_ERZ808270 | MGnify/ENA primary metagenome ERZ808270 (study PRJEB31516, sample SAMN03275594) | gut metagenome | biome: mammalia-associated habitat; material: feces | host: Papio cynocephalus | place: Kenya | collected 2012-07-27 ... | reverse complement strand
CCTATAAAGAAATCAGTAAGAAGGTATTTTCGGAATGCAACCATGACATTCAGGACTATTTTGACGTAAATTCAAGGAACAATGTGCCAGTTTCTCGCTTCCGGGAGGCGTTGCAGTATGTTGAGAGCTGGAATCCGAGCAATAACACAATGATCGAGATACGGCAGTGTAATGCCGGGATCGGTGGTGTGAATGGAGTATAAGTTTACAATCCCGCTGCGGCCGATCACCAAGAAGAACAGCCAGCGGATTATAAAGGATGGATCGGGGAGATCACGGATCATTCCGTCAGCAGCCTATAAGAAGTATGAAAAGCAGTGCGCATCATACATGCCACATATGGGAACCATTGACTGTCCGGTGAATGTAAAGGCTGTGTATTACATGCCGAACCGCCGCCGGGTGGACCTCGTCAACCTGCATGAAGCCCTGCACGATATTCTGGTGCATTACAAGGTACTGGCAGATGATAACTGCAGGATCATCGTTTCCACGGATGGAAGTTATGTGGATGTAGATAAATGGGAGCCGCGAACTGAGGTCACAATCACCGAGCTGGAAACGGGGTGATGGGGTGGATGGCAACTACATAAAACTGAGCCGTGGGCTTTTGGAATGGGAATGGTACACGGACATCAACACCACCCGGCTGTTCATCCACATGTTATTGAAAGCCAACTGGAAGAATGGAAATTTCAAAGGGACAACGGTTCCGCGTGGATCATTTGTCTCATCCATCGGGAAATTGTCGGGCGAAACAGGGCTTACGGAGCGCGAAATCCGCACCGCAATTTCACATCTGAAAAAGACAGGCGAAGTGACAAGCAAAACGACAAACAAATTCAGTGTATTTACAGTGGTTAAGTACGATTTGTACCAGACAAACGACAGGCAAAATGACAGGCAGGAGACAGGCAACCGACAACCTAACGACATTCTAACGACAACAATAGAAGAAAAGAAAGAAGGAAAGAAGGAAAGAAATACACCCCCTATATCCCCCGTAGAACGGTTTGCTGATTTTGCTGCTGCCTACCCGAAAGCCTGTACCGGTTACCTGCCGGAAACGGAATATTGCAATGCGGTAGCTGCTGGGGTACCGGAAGATGATCTGATTACAGCGGCACAGAATTATGCGGTGGCCTGCCGGAAGAAAAAGACACCGGTTCGGTATATCAAGAATCCGGAAAATTTTTTGAAAGAAAACCTGTTTATGACTTACGTGAAAGGGGCTGACGATGGACCAACAGACGAAAAAAATGATAAACGAGATGCTAGAACGCATGAGAAGTCGCTCAACGAGCTACTCGAAGAAAGAGGATGCTCCGGAGAATTCGAAGGGTTCGACTAATGTTTGCCCGATCTGCCACGGTAGTGAGTGGATCTTAACGGAAAAGGACGGCGTTGAAACAGCAAAGCCATGTAAGTGCAGGGAACGCGCGATTATGCTGCGGCGTTTACACTTTGCAGATATCCCGGAAGCATTCCGGGAAATGGACCTGAAAACATTCCGGACGGATGTTTACCGGCAGCCAGACAGTAAAAAGAAAGTGGCGGATGCCTGCCGGATCGTAAAAGCCTATCTCGGTGATTTTGAACACCAGAAGGAGCAGGGGATGGGGCTTTATATCTGGTCCCGGACGAAAGGAAGTGGGAAAACCCGGATTGCCGCTGGAATAGCAAATGAGTTGATGAAAAGCTATGCGGTCAAGTTCGCAGTGTCCTTAACAATCCTGCAAGAAATCAAGAATACATGGCGGCGGGATACCGTCGGGAATGAGAGCCAGCTTCTGGATGCACTCTCCACGACAGATATTCTGGTCATCGATGATTTCGGAGTGGAAGCACCGGCGGCATGGATCAACGACAAGCTGTACCAGATCGTAAACGAGCGGTATATCAACAAGCGGGTTACGATCTTTACAAGCAATGAATCGCTTGAAACCTTGCAGTATGATGATCGGATCACGAACCGGATAAAGGAGCGGACGTACCAGATTGCTTTTCCGGAAGAAAGTGTGCGGGACCATATCGCAGAGCAGCACCAGGAAGATATGCTGCAGAAACTGTTGAACGGTTGAAACACCGCCCGTAAGGGAAAAGAAACTCTTGCAAGTGCGGAATTATAGTTATCACAGGCCATGATCTTAACTTGCCAACACCGGGGCGGCAATCGCCCCACTACCCAAAGGGGTGAGAGAAATACATAAAAGCAACAAAGACAAACGCCTGGAGCGTGAAAATATAAAGCTGATCGGGCAGATCCAAGGTTATGAGGATTCCAAGCCGGAACACCGGGACCCGAAAGCGTACAAGAAATTTAAGGCAGAGCCTACTTACTACGGCAGTGGCAGAACTTGCAGTTATGGGGACAAGGCGAAAGTCTGTGATCCGAGTTGCAGATTTTGGAATACCTGCATAAAGGGGCGGAACGCCGGAAAGGAAAGAAAATGAGCAATGTATTGAAAAGAAAAAGCAAGAAGAACGCATTTTTTACAAAGCAGGACACGAAGATCATCGGCAGGAATGACTTTGAAAAATGCAATGCTGACCGGGTTGTTGCCAAGTCGTACAAAGAGTTCGTTGTGATCGGGTATATTGTTTTGCGAGATTTGTTCGGGTTCGGGCAAACAAGAATTATCCGGTTGCAGGAAGAAATGAAAAAGTGTTTGGAAACAGCGGCTGACGGTGGGGCTAATGGTGCACATGTAGGCGTTGTGCTGAAAGACAAGTACGGAATTGATGTTGATGAGTGCGTGAAAAGAGTACCGCAGCGGCAGTTGATGATTCTGTACGCGCAGAAAGGACGGTGTATCGAACGTGAGGCATACCGGATCACATGCGCTTCGATGTGTAACTATCTGTCATTCACACTCATCACACTGAAAAAGGAATTTAAGCTGTCTGTGAAGCAGTTACAGCAGTTCATAGACAAGTTTATTGACTACATCGACACATTGGCTAATTACAAGAAATTCCAGCTGACCGTGCCGATGATCGCTCGGAGTCTGGCTGATGAGATTAAGTTTGTGTGTGATTTGGAGGTATAGAGAATGGCTGAAATTGAAAAATATGTGGATGGTTTGACCGAAGCGGAATCCGAAGATATGGCAGTTATCGTAAACAAAACGATAAAGGAAATCTGCTTATTTTCTGATAAGCATAATTTTGACCGTGACAATATGCTTAAGTATTACGCAGAACTTATCTGGGCATTTGCCGAAGTTTCAACAATACAGGGCTTTGAAGCGGAAAAGCCACAGACCAATGCTGATCGAATTCGGAGCATGACGGATGAGGAACTGGCAGAATGGCTTACCAATATGTGCGAGTTTGAAGAAAACGGGGAACCATACAAGTCAATCTACAACCTAGATGCGGAAAAAGAAGAGGAAATACACGACAGTTATGGAAACTTACTTAAATGGCTTAAGACAGAAAGCGAGGGATAGCATGGAGAGACTTACATATGTGGCAGAAGATGGAAAAGTTTTATTCCACCAGAAAGATTTGCCGGATGATGAGGGAATGACCATTACACAGCTTGCGGAGAATGAAAGATACAAGGATTTGGAAGAGATTGCAGAAAGACTTGCAAACAGGGAGCAGGCCGAGGAACAGGGATTGCTTCTGCGGTTGCCATGCAAGGTGGGAGATACCGTTTATAGAATCAATAAGGCAAGTAAAAAGATTTCAGAGCATAAGGTATTGAAAATCGAAACTGAGATGTTGGAAACGTTTTTCGCAACAAAAATATGGTTTGAAAACTATGATTTTACATTTGCACATCGTTTTGGAGAAGTAATTTTCCTTACCAGAGATGAAGCTGAAGCCAAGCTGAAAGAAATGGAGGATGCTGATGATTAAAGGAAAGAAAGTAGTAATGAATGACAAATATTATGTGTCAGAGAAAAACAAAGGCAAGGTTTTTGAAGTTACAAGTGAGCCGTATAGTGTATGCGGAACCGTAGTTGTAAAACTGAAAGGTTTAAGTGGCTGTTATGCATTAGATGGATTAGATGAGGTGAAAGATGGAAAATAGATTTTTATTCCGAGCAAAGAGGATTGATAACGGTGAATGGGTGGAAGGGTACTATTGCAAATGGTTAAAAGGCAAACGTGTCGTAACCTATTCAGAAAAGGAAACTGACTGCATTATTACTTGGATGTCAAATGGCGGAATGTCCAGATATGAAGTAGACCCATCCACCATCTGCCAATGCACTGGATCAGTTGATAAGAACGGCAAACTGATATGGGAGAATGACATTATTAAAAATGATAAAGGCAATCTCTACAAAGCATTTTGGCAAGACGACCGTTATACATGGGTGTGCGTTAAATCGGAAAAATTGCCTATTGGTGCTAAATGGAATTTTGATTGCTTTAGAGGATACGAGATGGAGATCGTCGGAAATGTATTTGACAATCCGGAACTGTTGGAGGGTAGCCATGACGATTGATGAAGCTATATCACACGCAAGAGAGGTTGCAGAGGAAAAGCGAAAAAGCAAGAGTGCCAATCTGGCACCAGAGATAATATCAGAATGCGAATTGTGTGCGCAGGAGCATGAACAGCTTGCAAAATGGTTGGAAGAGGTGCAGCAGTACCGTGCAATCGGAACACCGGAAGAATGCTTGCGGAATAAGGATTTCTTGGATTTCCTTTCGGATAAAATGAACCCGAACGATTTTGAAACATATTTGCAGATGTACAATGCGTTGGATGAGAAAGGAAACAGTGAAGAATGACATATCTTGTATTTATGATCTACATGATGCTTGTTTATATATGCACATGCATGGAAAACATTCCAAGCGCATTAACAGGAATCTTGATTCTTTTGGGTAATGTGGCACTATGTGTACATCTTTGTTTGAGCGACAAAGGAAAGGAGAACAATGAGCGAAGAAATTAAGCCATGCCCGTTCTGCGGACACAGCATAGATATTGAAAAAGATGTGTACGATCCAAGCAAGGATTGGCGTCCGACATTCATAGATCCGGACAGTGGCGGTGATCCTATTAACATCCATTGCAAGTGTGGTTTAGAGTTTTGCACTGGTACATATGACTGGGGCGAATTTGTAGAAGCATGGAACAGGAGGACGAACGATGAGGTTAATTGATGCGGAAATACTGACTGATTACTTTGCAGAGCATGATCTGGCATTTGAACACGCCATAAAACACCAAGACAGAAAGAAATTGGAACGTCTTATTGCAGAGATCCCGACCGCCTACGATCCGGACAAGGTTGTGAAGCAATTGGAAACATACAGTAATGCGGATGAAGCGGAACAACTTGGAACAATTCCAGTTGTTGAACTTGCAGATGCGATTGAAATCGTGAAAGGTGGTGGAATAGATGGGAAAGAGCAGGGCAAGTAAGATGAACGGGTACCGTAGCATGGTAAGTCGTCAGAAGAACGATGTTTTTAAGTTTAAGAAGAAAAGGAAAAAGAAAAAATAAGTCGAAAGGAGTAAGAGGTTTGCTGGCCAGCGTAAAAGACGTCTTTACTCCAAAAAACAAATGGAATCAGTAAAAGATAGAATGAAGCGGCTGGGTGCTTATGAAAAGATCGCTTCATTCATGCAGAAAGAAAAGCAGGATTATACTTTCAAGCGCAAATATGCGCAGATCAGAGCCAAAGAATTCCGAGAAGAGTGCGACAAGCGTGGTTTGAACTGCCATGTATCTGTAGGTGGTCTGGATAGCATTATTTTATACATATTTCTCCATGAAGTGTGTGGGATTGATGTTCCGGGAGTATCGGCATCCACCTTGGAAGATGCAAGTATTCAGAGAGTACATAAGGCAATCGGTATTATAAATGTACCGCCGCTCATGCGGGATGATGGGACCAGATGGACGAAACCGAAAGTCATACAGGAATTCGGGTTCCCGGTTATATCCAAGGAAATCGCCGGGAAAATCGAGTTGTTGCAGAATCCAACGGAAAAGAATAAGACAGTCAGACATGCGATCATAACGGGAGAGACCGGGGAATACGGCGGCTGGCAGAAAAATTCGAAGATGCAGCTTAATCAGCGGTGGTTGAAGCTGTTCGGCGGATATGAAAATGAAACCGAGGGGTGTGATTTCCAGAAACCGGATTTTCTGGTATCGGCGAAATGTTGCTATTACCTTAAGGAAAAGAACTGCGACGATTGGGGCAAGGAACATAACAGCGTGCCTTATTTAGGACTGATGGCATCCGAGGGCGGCAGACGTGCCAAGAGCCTGCGGATGAATGGCTGCAATTACTTCGGGGCATCCACGATCAGATCAGCGCCGTTTGCAATATTTCACCGGCAAGACATTTTAATGCTTGCCTTGGAGATGGATGATCTCTGGAAGAATGGATTAAAAGAGAAGTATCGTGCTGCTGGAATTGAAGCAGGGAGAATAATAGAATGCTTCCAGATGCCGGAGTCGCTGATACCGGAGATTTACGGCACCATTGAGAAAAAGCCGGACGGTACATTGTATACAACAAAGGCGCAGCGTACCGGATGTAGTATGTGTGGTTTTGGAATCCACATGGAGAAACGGCCACACCGGTTTGATCTGTTGTATGAGAGCAACCCGAAAGAGTGGGATTATCTGATGTTCCACATGTGCAAGGATAAGGAAGGGAACGACTATGGATGGGCGAAGGTTCTGGACTACATTGGAGTTGGCTGGGATCCGACAACTATTGGTGGTAATTGCAAGGGACAGATGAGTTTAGAGGATTTTATGTAAACGAGAATTTATACTGATATATGACATTTTAAGAATGTTTAATTTGTGTGAAAAAATGTAATTTCATATTTATGGTAGAGCTCGAATAAAAGATGAAGGAGGTGCTACCTATGGAATTTTTATATCAGTTGATTATAGGAACGTTATCTAAGCTTCTTGCAGATATTATTCATGATGTAATTAAAAGAAAGTAAAGAAAGGAGCCGGGACTCTGGCCAGAGTGATGCATATGCGGTCTCCTTAAAAAAAGTGACATACAAAGAATTTTTAGAAACAAAGATTGAACTTGCGATGGAAAGCGGATTCAGTGTGGATTTGGAAAAAGTCAATAAGGTATTAAAGCCACACCAGAGGGATGCTGTGGTGTGGGCGCTGAAAGGCGGCAGGCGTGCATTGTTTGAAAGTTTTGGACTCGGAAAAACCGTGCAGGAGATTGAGTTTTGCCACTTGGCAGCAGAACACAGCGGCGGTCGTGCGTTGATCGTGTTGCCGCTTGGAGTAAAGCAGGAGTTCACGCATGACGCGGTGGAAGTGCTTGGATATGAAAAGCCGGAGTATTGCCGGACAATGGAAGAAGTGGAGCAGAGCACAAGCCAGATCGTATTGACGAATTATGAGCGTGTCCGGGATGGAGATATCCGGCCAGACTATTTTGCAGCTACTTCCTTGGATGAAGCCAGTGTTTTAAGGAGTTTTGGAAGTAAGACCTATCAGACATTTTTGGATAAATTTAAAAATGTGCCGTATAAGCTGGTAGCCACGGCAACACCATCACCGAACAAATACAAAGAGCTGATCCATTATGCCGGATATCTGGAAGTGATGGATACAGGGCAGGCGTTGACGCGGTTCTTCCAACGCGACAGCACCAAAGCGAACAACCTCACATTGTACCCAAACATGGAAGATGAGTTTTGGATGTGGGTAAGCAGTTGGGCGCTTTTTATCACGAAACCTTCAGATCTCAATCCAGAGTATTCAGATAAGGGATATGATCTGCCGCCACTTGATGTGAGATGGCACGAATTGCCCGTGCATTATGGCGACACTGCAGATCGGGACGGACAGATGCAGTTATTTCAGGAAGCAGCCGAGGGATTGAAAGAAGCTGCGGCAGTCAAAAGAGAAAGCATTGACCGCCGTGTAACAGAAATGAAGAGAATTGTGGAAGAATCACCGGAAGATCATTTCCTTTTATGGCATGATCTGGAAAATGAACGGCACGCAATCAAGAAAGCACTACCGGATGTGGTGGATATCTACGGATCTATGGACTATGACCTGCGGGAACAGCGAGTAATTGATTTCTCGAATGGGCGGACGAAGTTATTTGCTACAAAGAAATCATTATCCGGATCCGGATGTAACTTTCAGAGATATTGCCACCGGGAGATATTCCTTGGAATTGATTATGAGTTTAATGATTTTATCCAGGCGGTGCACCGGTGCTACAGATTTTTGCAGAAAGAACCGGTTGTGATCGACATTATTTACATGGAAAATGAGCGGCAGATCAAGGAAGCGTTGCTGGAAAAATGGAAGAATCATAATCACATGGTTGCAAAGATGATCGAGATTGTAAAGAAGTATGGTCTTAATTCGGAGAATAAGACACAACGGTTAGAAAGGAAGATGGGCGTGGAAGGCAGCAGAGAAGAAAGAACAGTAAAAGGAAATCATTATGAAGCGGTATATGGGGATTGCGTAGAGGAAACCCTTGCAATGGAAACAAACAGCATTGATCTGATACATACCTCGATCCCATTCGGTAACCATTACGAATACAGTGCCAATTATAACGATTTCGGACATAACCAGAACACGGACCGGTTCTTTGAGCAGATGGATTTCCTAACACCGGAACTGCTTCGAGTGTTAAAGCCGGGTCGCGTTGCTGCAATCCATGTCAAGGATCGCGTACTTTTTGGAAATGCGACAGGAACCGGAATGCCAACCATTGAACCATTTCACGCGCAATGCATCAGCCATTATATGAAGCATGGTTTCCAGTATTTTGGCATGATTACGGTCGTGACCGATGTGGTCCGTGAGAATAACCAGACATACCGCCTTGGATGGACGGAGCAGTGCAAGGACGGTTCAAAGATGGGTGTAGGATGCCCGGAATATATCCTGCTTTTCCGGAAGCTGCCAACAGACAGATCGACGGCGTACGCGGATGTTCCGGTTAAGAAATCGAAAGAAGATTACACGCGTGCACAATGGCAGATTGATGCACATGGTTATTGGAGATCATCCGGCGATAGACTGATCAGTAAGGAAGAACTTAAGGATTTTCCGGTTGATAGTTTACAACAGGTGTACAGGGAGTACAGCCGCGGTAGCGTATACAACTATAAGGACCATGTGAAACTTGCAGAAGATCTGGACAAGGACGGGAAGCTCCCGGCAACATTTATGGTTGTAGCTCCGGGATCATGGAATCAGTTGGAAGTGTGGGATGATATCAACCGGATGCGTACCCTTAACACCACACAGAACCGCAGACGCGCACAGATGCATGTATGCCCGTTACAGCTGGATATCGTGGAGAGAATTATAAATAGATATAGCAATGAGGGAGATACGGTCTATGATCCGTTTGGCGGTCTGATGACTGTACCAATGACGGCGGTAAAGATGCACCGGAACGGCAAAGGATGCGAACTGAATCCGGATTACTTCCGGGATGGCGTTGGGTACTTGCAGGCTGCGGAGAATGAAGTGGACGAGCCGACATTGTTTGATTTTATGGAGATACCGTCATGAAAGAAGAAGCGCCAGAGAAAAAAAGTAAAATCATACATAGAGCAGATCCGGAAAGAAATAAGTCACTGGAAGGACATAAACCAGAACGGGTGTAATGATCCGTTCTGGCCGGATGGCTGCAACATGAACTTGACGCGGAATCATATCCTATATTATCAGAGAAAAATCGCAGAAATCTGTATAGAAAAGCATCTGCCATATCCGGAAGAATATTATTTTTCACTTCCACCGGAAGTTGATATGAATTATATGGCAAATTTGAAACAGAAAGAGCGGGTTGCACGAATATTTTACGGCGGGTATGTACCGGTAAGAAAGAAATATTACTACGATGAGCAACAGATGTGTTTGTTTTAAGCACACCGGACAGCTACGGTTTGCGTAGCTATTCCTTTTCACAGACTGCATTTCTGGCAGCAATATTTGCCAGCATGTCACTGAGCACCACCAGATCAGCAGCAAGGATGGCAATTTCATCGTCTGACAGGCAGTTGGCAAGCTGGCAGGCGAGTGTTGAAAGAAAATAAAGGTTTGAACAGTTTTGCATGGAATCACCGGAGAAGTTTTATATATTTTATGCATCTGCGGTGAAACTGTGCGAGGAATCTATAAATTTTAGAATCAGATAACAAAACCAAGCGATCATATAGCACCTCCTGATGTGTAGTATATGCGGCGGTGCTAAAAGATACGCTTGGAGATTTAAGGAGATTTGTTTATGATAAGTAAAACGAACAGATATATCAGAATACACACAAAGACAAACCGCTTTTTATTTGCTTTTGGAATCGGACAAAGATATGGGCTAAACGGCGGCGTTGAAGTATACCAAAATTTCGATTGGTGGAACTTGAACATTGGATTTACGGTTATCAAAGCTTTTGTGACAGTATCCTTTAGATGGCGAGTGCTCGGGTGTGGATATAATCAAAAAGAAAAGAGTGACATTTACTATTAAACGGAAAGCAGGGAGCAGTACATTGACAATTGAATACTGATGATTGGTGTAGTATAATTTGTCTATCACTTTATGAGGAGGAAAGGCAATGAACATTAGAAAATTATACAATTATATAGCTAGAGCAGGTGGATTAAGTTTAAATCGTATTGGAATATATGTCGCTGGAAATCCAGAATGCAATGGTGCACTGGACTATCTTATCAACTGTGGATATGTTGCGGAAAGAGATGGAATATATAGTATCACAGATACCCCATTTTTTGAAGATGCTGATGATGAAAGTCCTGATACTGATTAGGGAAGAAGCGATAGAGATCATGTGGAATATGATGATTACGATTGTTAATTAGATTTTTATAAATTAAAGAAAAAGAAGATAAACGCCAACTGTCAAATACGATGGTTGGTATTTTTTGCGCAAAATTGAGAGGAGGAATGCCAGTGGACGAAAAGGAAGTATTCGAGATCTGCAACCAAGTAGACAGCTTCATAGCGGAATATCTGACAGAATCCATCGTGATCGGGACAAGCTACGATATGCTGGAAGCGCACCACGGCATTCTTCCGATCAGCAGGAATTGCTTCTACCGAAGACGGCGAATTGTGCAGAGGATTATGAAGCAGAGGATGGGGCGGATAGTAGAGGAAAAGAACGGACAGTTGAGGATGGTGTGGTAAAATCATGAAAAATGGTATAAAGCGTCGAAAAATTATTTAGGATTCTTTAAGAAGTCTATTGAAATAATGCGGACTTTCGTGTATTGTATAAGTACAAACAAATGCTAAATACGGTCAAAGGAGTGAGTGAGATGGGAGCAATTATGAGTGAAAGTTTCCTTAAGGGATACGGAAAGGCTCTGAATCTAGGTGGAATCAAAGTGTGGCCGGACATTTATGATAGTGAAGCAAAAGATTACAATGCACTAAGAGGTGATTGGGAGCATGTCGGAACATACATCAGAGAAAGCGCAGACAAATGCGGAAAAGAACTTAACGGAGTCCGCTGAAGACGTTTCTACGCTGAATGAGAAAAATGAAGTATCAAATGATCGCGAGATTGAAATAGAAGATATACCTGATAAAAAAGTGGAGAGGGCAGTTGCAAAAGTGATTCAAAGTGAATTTAGTGGACCCATCCCTCCGCCGAATATTATTAAAGGGTACGAAGAGATTATGCCGGGAACGGCTGAAAGAATAATAGCTATGGCAGAAAATCAAGCTAAGCATCGTCAGGAAATGGAAAAGATTATGGTAAATGCAGAGGCTAGAGATAGTTTGTTGGGAGTTGTGTTTGCCTTTATATTGGGCGTGGGATGCTTGGTTGCATCAGCTATTATTGTTATCTGTGTACCTGAAAAAACAGGAGCAATTTCAAGCGCAATGATTGGAATAACAGGTATTGCGTCAATAATTGTGGGATTCATAAAAGGAACGAGGGTTGGTTCTTCGAAAAGCGATTAGTACACCTAGATAAATGAGAAATGATGTTAAGAGTTGTTATGTTGATTAGCATAGCAACTCTTTTTTCATGCTCTAAATTGGTACAAATCCGCTAAATCTCCATGTTAAAATTACAGTAGAGTAGTAAATGAACAGGGAGGAAAAAGCGTGGAAAAAGAAAACGAACTGAAAAAGGAGTATCTGCGATCATATACACCAGCGGTCAGTGCTGCACGCCGGATAGAGGAAGAAATTGAGCAGTTAAGAGCGGATAAGATGGCACCGGCACTTGTCATGGATGATATGCCACACGCCCATGATCAGAAAGATCTCTCTGACTACGCTGCAAAGTTGGACGAGCTGGAGAGGAAACTTATTAAGGCACGGTATGAGCGCATAGATCTATATGCAGATATATTCGCAGATATTGAGCGTTTAGAGGATGAGACAGAAAAGGCGGTATTGACATACAGATACCTTCGGAGACAAAGTTGGGAAGAAATCTGTGTAAAGATGGGATATCAGTGGGCACAGGTCCATCGGATTCACGCCAGGGCATTGAAACATTTCAATCCGACTGGTGGATATTATGAGATTTTGGTCAAAAAAATGAAAGATGATACACAATGATACACTTATCTGTGGTATGATTGTAGCGTGAAAGAGCGTAAGAGGAAATGATTCCCCTTGCGCTTTTTTCGTCTTTTGACTACTGGGGCATCATGAAACACAGGGGTGTCCCACTTCTCCCTATAAAAGAAACAGGCAGGTGATACTATTGGCAAGGAGTCCGAACCAAAAGGCAGAAAAAGCCCGAGAACTGTATAAGGGTGGAATGAAGCTGGTTGAGATTGCAAGTCAACTAGATGTTCCTGCCGGGACAGTTCGGAGATGGAAAAGTACATACCATTGGGATGGTGAGCAACAAAGCGAGCGTTCGGAAAAGAAAAGCGAACGTTCGGAAAGCAAAAAGAGTGTAACGAAAAAGGCTGTACCTGATGAAGTCAAGCAGGTGATACAGAATACCAACTTGACCGATAAGCAACAGCTTTTTTGTATACATTACATCCGATGCTTCAATGCTACCAAGGCATACCAGAAAGCATATGGTTGTGATTATACGACGGCAATGGTCAATGGCTCTCAACTACTTAGAAATCCTAAGGTAAAAGATGAAATTTTACGACTGAAACAGGATCGGCTCAATCGAGAGTTCTTAAACGAATCCGACATCTTCCAGAAGTACATGGATATTGCGTTTGCTGACATAAACGATTTTGTTGATATCAGTGCTGGTTTTGTTACAGCAAAAGATGGTATTGATGGAACTATTGTCAGTGAAGTGAGCAATACGCAGAGCGGGGTAAAGATAAAGCTCGCCGACCGGATGAAAGCTTTGCAGTGGCTATCGGATCACATGGACCTTGCCACCGAGAAGCAGAAAGCAGAGATTGCATTACTGAAAGCTAAAGTTCAGACGGATGATGACGATGAGGTTGCAGATGATGGATTCCTTGAAGCTTTGAAGGGTACTGCCGCGGAGGACTGGGGTGATGAAGAGAATCAGTAAGATTAAGCGGGTTTTCAAGTTCAAGCCATTTTCCAAGAAACAGCGCAAGGTATTGAACTGGTGGTGTGAAGATTCTCCGGTTAAAGATAAGGATGGTATTATCGCAGATGGTGCTATTCGATCTGGAAAGACAGTGAGCATGTCGCTATCGTTTGTTATGTGGGCGATGAGCTTATTTGACGGCGAAAATTTCGGTATGTGTGGCAAGACAATTGGCTCTTTCCGCAGAAATGTACTATTTTGGCTTAAGCTGATGCTTCGAAGCCGCGGTTATACTGTGGCAGATCACAGAGCAGACAATTTGGTTATCATCACAAAAGGAGATGTGACCAATTATTTCTATATATTTGGTGGCAAAGACGAACGATCACAGGATCTCATTCAGGGTATTACCTTGGCTGGGGTCTTTTTTGATGAAGTTGCACTGATGCCGGAAAGCTTCGTGAACCAGGCAACCGGACGATGTTCTGTTGATGGTTCAAAATATTGGTTCAACTGTAACCCGGATGGACCATATCACTGGTTCAAGACAGAATGGATTGATAAGGCAACCGGATATCTTGGAAAGAAGAAAACGGCAGAAATAAAAGAGAAGGCTGTGGCAGAGAATCGAGATCCAGGATTGAAAGAGATTCTGTATCTGCATTTCACGATGGATGATAACTTGAGTCTGTGGGAGAAAATCAAGGGGCGATACCGCAGCATGTACACAGGTGTGTTCTACCGCCGGTACATCCTTGGATTATGGGCGATGGCAGAGGGCATTATTTACGATATGTTCGACACTGCCAAGCATGTGATTTCCAGCATGGCTGATCTGGTCAATGCAAATTATTATGTATCCTGCGATTATGGTACACAGAACGCAACCGTATTCCTGTTGTGGTGCAAAGAGCGTTCCGGGCGGTGGGTATGCTGCCGCGAGTATTATTATTCCGGTCGCGATGAAGAAAGGCAGAAAACAGATACCGAGTATGCGGATGATCTGGAGAGGTGGCTCGATGGAATAAAGCCAGTCAAAATTGTAATTGATCCATCTGCAGCATCGTTCATAGCAGAACTAAAAAAGCGCGGTTATGCAATTAAGAAAGCAAAAAATGATGTACTGGACGGTATCCGATTTGTGGCATCCCTGCTGAATCAGGGGAAAATCGCAATCAGTGACCAATGCCCGAACACAATTAAAGAATTTGGATCGTACATATGGGATCAGAAAGCATCAGAGCGTGGTGAGGACAAGCCGATAAAGCAGCACGATCATGCAATGGATGCACTGCGATATTTTTGCTATACAATTATTCGCAAGCCGGGAAGCATCGGTATTTTGAAGTGAGGTAACAATGGATATTGATACAATGAAACAACTGATAAAAAAATATGAACCGGGTCATGCGGCATTTGTGACGCGTGCAGATATAGCTGAACGTTATTACCGCAATGAGACGGACATCCTGTTTCGGGATAAGCCGAAAGACGAGGAAAAAGAGGAACCCGACAATCCGCTGCGCAACGCAGACAACCGGATTCCCCGGAACTTTCATGGCCTGATTGTGAACCAGAAAGCGTCCTATGCATTTACCGCACCGCCATTGTTTGATATAGGTAACACTTCGAGCAATAAGCGTATCACGGAAACCTTGGGTGATGAGTATGCCAAGAATTGCATGGAATTGTGTGTGAATGCTGCCAATACTTCCATCGGCTGGGTGCATTACTGGCAGGGCGATAACGGTTTTGAGTGGGCGGTGGTTCCAAGCGAACAGATTATCCCGGCGTTTGACCGGAGCCTGAAACGTAGGCTGATCGGAGTCCTGCGAGTGTATCCGGATATAGATGATGATACCGGCGATAATTACACTGTGTATGAATACTGGACAGATGCGGAGTGCCAGGCATTCCGGCGAAGAACAGGTGATGAACTGGAACTGCTTACTTACTATGATATGTTCATAGATCCGGAGAGCGGTGATATGATAGCGGATTACAGGCATGATTTCGGAGAAGTACCGTTCATCCCGTTTTACAACAACAATATCCATACAGATGATTTGCGCAACATTAAGCCGCTGATAGACGTATATGACAAGGTCTACAGCGGCTTTATCAATGATTTGGATGATATACAGGAACTGATTTTTGTGTTGTCAGGATATGGCGGTGAAGATCTGAATGGATTCCTATCTGATTTGAAAAAGTACAAGACCATTAAGGTAGATGGGGATGAGGGCGGTGCGGTGTCTACGCTGAACATTGAGATTCCGATTGAAGCCCGGAACAGCGTATTGGAAGCAACCAGAAAGGCAATCTTCGAACAGGGGCAAGGCTTCGACCCGCAGCCGGAGAATTTTGGTAATCAGTCTGGTGAAGCACTGAAATTCATGTATTCGCTCTTGGAAATGAAAACCGGATTGATGGAAACAGAGTTCCGACTTGGCTTTGCACGGCTGGTGCGGGCAATCTGCAAAGCGCTTGGCATTCAGTGCGGCACGATTATTCAGACATGGACCCGAACCTGTATCAAGAATGATACGGAGCAGGCGCAGATTTGCAAGGATTCCGTAGGAATTGTAAGTAAAAAGACGATTCTGAAAAATCATCCGTTCGTGAATGATACAGAGGAAGAAATTAAGCAGATCGAAAAAGAAGAAAAAGAAGCGCAGGAAAAGGCTGATCTGTATTCGGGAGCGTTTACGAATCAGAATAAAACAGATGACAATCAGGACAACAACGATGGTGATACGGGGCAGGATGAATGAAAAACGGTGCATATTGGAAAAAACGCTTCAAACAGATAGAGGAATCCCAGCATCAGAAAGGCTTGCAGTGCTATGCGGACATTGAAAAGCAATATCTTTCAGCACAGCGGCAGATGGAAGCGAAAATCAATGCGTGGTATCAGCGCTTTGCAAATAATAACGAGATTTCTCTTGTGGAAGCGCGTCGGTTACTAAATTCCAGTGAATTGGATGAGCTGAAATGGGATGTCGAGCAGTACATACGGTACGGAAAAGAAAATGCTATCAATGGTCAGTGGATGAAGGAACTGGAAAATGCTTCCGCAAAAGCACACATCAATCGGCTGGAGGCGTTGAAGCTTCAAATGCAGCAGTCATTGGAAGTGATGTTCGGTAATCAGCTTGATAGTGTTGATTCTGCAATCCGTGATGTTTATCAATCGGGATTCCTTCATACTGCTTATGAGATCCAGAAGGGGATTGGAACTGGATGGAATTTTGCATCCCCGAACGATCGGCTGATTGACAAAGTGATCCGTAAGCCTTGGGCGGCAGACGGACAAACGTTTTCAGACCGGATCTGGGCGAACAAACAGAAGCTGGTCAATGAATTAAACACCACCATGACACAGAACATCATCACCGGGGCTGATCCGCAGAAGACAATTGACGCCTTGGCACGGAAGATGAATGTATCAAAACAGAATGCGGGCCGCTTGGTTATGACAGAACAGGCGGCCTTTTCCAATGCAGCGCAAAAGGATTGTTTTGCAGAACTTGGGGTGGAACAGTTTGAAGTATTGGAAACATTAGATAGTTTTACATGCAGCCTTTGTGGTTCTATGGATGGGCAGCATTTCCCCATGAGCCAGTATGAAATCGGTGTGACAGCCCCGCCATTCCATCCGAACTGCCGCGGGTGTACTTGTCCATACTTCGAAGATGATTTTGGAGCGCCGGGAGAACGTGCGGCGCGTGGAGAGGACGGAAAAACGTATTATGTACCGGGAAACATGACGTATGAAGAGTGGAAAGCTTCTTTTGCGGACGGGAACAATGCGGCGAAAGACCGATTAGGGATTATTACAAACAATAATAAAAGCAATCCGAACTATTATGATTTCAAGGATAAAAATGTGGATACGGTCGAGTCGGAAATCTGCAAGTTTGACCATGAGGTTGGAGTTATATTTGATAATGGGAAAGCAGTAAATTGTCAGCTTGGCAACGAAGATACTATAGAATTTACGAAGCATCAGCTTAAAATGATGAAAGGAAAAGATGTTACCCATAATCATCCATTGAGTACGCCGCCGTCCCCAGAAGATCTGTATATGCTGGTAAATTATAAAGCCAAAAGTTTTAGAACTTGTGGGAAAAACGGTGCGTATGTGCTAGAATATAATGAACAGATAGAAAAACTTCCAGATTTCAAGACATTTAGCGATACATATGACGAAATTATATATGAACTTCGAGATAAATATTATGATGAAGTGAAAAATGGAATGAAAAAAGAGGATGCTATCATATTACTTGGAGAGGCTGCTTGGGAAAGATTGTATGAACTATATAATGTCAAACCTAGATTTGAAAGGCGGTAATCATCATGAGCAAATATAAACCATATGAAATAGATAGATATAAGCTGAATCTGTTTTGCGTATGTTTGAACTGCAGTAAATACAGAGGTTCAAGAAACGATTTTTCAAAATATTGTGATGCTTATCCCAAAAACCTTCCATCTGAAATCTGGAATGGGGAAAATGTAAAATGTCCGCATTTTGAAGAAAAGCAGGGGTGATAGTATGGTAAAACTTATAAAAACATTAGATGTTCAAAACGCATCACTAACTGTAATCACAGCAGGCAGACGACTCCCACTTGCGCAATTTACCGGGAAAATCGAGATTACAGAACATCAGAGTATGACACCTGTTCTTGGTAGAAGGTGTAAAGGAGAAAAGAAAATCTATGCATCATTCATTTTATGCCAGAATATTGAGTATCAGACAGATGATGCATTTAATGCTGGAAAAGTATATGAAGCAGTTGGAGATGTGCAGGGGGAGCAGTCTTGTGAAAGACTGATTTTCTCAGGACTTCGTTTTGAAGATATGAATCCGTTGGAAGGAACAGTGACACTTGAAGTGACAGATCTGGAACTGATCCGGAAAATGCTTGAGATGTAGAATTGGAAGATACCACCAGTCAGAAATGATATGGTGGTATTTTTGTATTCAAAATTGGTGATAACAGGACAACCGGAAATCTATGAACTGAACGGCGCAGAGGTGACGCTAAGTAAGTTCCTCCGGGGGGCCTGTTTTTATATTGTCCGAAAGCCTTATGACGTTTAAACTGCGGCAATTTGTCCTTATGCATGACATCAAAACTGCATACTGCTTGTGGAGGACACCACACTTAAAAACGGTGCAGGAAAGGAAACTATATGGAATTTTTAAAAGACATTTTAGGTGAAGATCTCTATAAGCAGGTGGCAGATGCTGTCAATGCTCATAACGGAAAGCCGGAGAATAAGGATAAGCAGGTAAAGCTTGCAGATCTTGGATCTGGCCAGTATGTTGACAAAGGAAAGTATGACACCGCCGTGGCAGAAAAAGAGAATCTTGCCGGTCAGATCAAAACGCTCAATACTACGATTGGAGAATTAAAAAAGAACAATGCAGACAACGAGACGCTGCAGACAACCATTACCAATTTGCAGGGAGAACTCAAAAAGCAGCAGACAGCCAATGAGCAGATTACAAAGACCTACGCGCTGAAAGATTCCCTTGCAAAACAGGGTGTGCTTGATCCGGATTATCTGATCTACAAAGCTGGTGGGCTTGACAAGTTCACATTTGACAAGGAAGGTAAACCGGTTGGTGTAGAGGATGCAGTAAAACCGTATAAGGAAGATAAGGCAATGGCGCATCTGTTCAAACAGGAGCAGACGAAACCACCATATCATCCACAGGGCGGTACCGGGGGAGCCGGATCTACAAACCCATTTGCAAAAGAGACGTTCAATCTGACCAAACAGGGTGAACTTTTAAAATCAAACCCGGAGCAGGCAAAAGCAATGGCTGCAGCCGCAGGGGTAACAATTTAAGGAGGTAAATATTTATGGCAATTACAAAAATTGCAGACGTGATCGTACCGGAGCTTTTTAATCGGTATGTGATCAACAGAACGATGGAGCTGTCCGCATTCTATCAGAGCGGAATTGTGGTAAACAGCCCAGAATTTGATGCACTTGCATCAGAAGCGGCAAGAACACACAACATGCCGTTTTTCGAGGATTTACAGGGAGAATCCGAAGCAATCCTTGAAGATGTAAAAATGACAGCAAAGAAAATCGGTTCAAACAAAGATGTATCCACCACCATCTATCGCCAGAACATGTGGGGAGCATCCAATCTGTCCGCAGCACTGGCAGGAGCGGATCCGATGAAAGCAATCGGTGATCTGGTCGCTGGTTACTGGGCACGTGATATGCAGAAAGAGCTGATTGCGATCCTGTCTGGTGTGTTTGGAACTACTACAGCAGATCCGAGTGGATCGCCGGCAGCAGAAACAAGAATGAAAGATCATATCCTTGATCTGACTACGGGGAAGACAGAGGATGCTAAGAAAATCGGTGCATCTCCATTTATTGATGCCTGCCAGCTTCTTGGTGATGCACAGGCACAGCTTAGTGGTGTTGCGATGCACTCAGCAACTAAGTCGTATTTGAAAAAACTGAATCTGATCGAAACAGAGCGTGATTCTACGAGTGTTGAGTTTGATACTTATCAGGGAAGACGCGTGACTGTGGACGATGGCTGCCCGGTGGATGTTAAAAACGGTGTATATACCACATATCTGTTTGGCAATGGAGCAGTTGCATATGGTAACGGTTCTCCGGTTGGATTCGTAGCAACAGAAGTGGACCGTGACAAACAGACCGGTGGTGGTATCGATTATCTGATCAACCGTAAAGCATTCATCCTGCATCCGAGAGGAATCGCATACACCGGAGCAAAGCGTGAGCATGTGGAGACACCACTTAGATCTGAGCTTGCAATGGCAGAGAACTGGAAGCCGGTATATGAGCCGAAGCAGCTTAGAATCGTGGCTATCAAACATAAGATTGGGTAGCCTATGGAGTTGGCAAAGTTAAAGGCACTTCTTGGAATTGAGGATGATTCCAAGGATGTGATTCTTGAATTTGTCATTGCGGATGTAGAGGAGACCATAAAGAACTATTGTCATGTGGAGGAAATGCTGGATGGACTGGTGAACACCGGATACCGCATGGCGATGGATCTGTACCGGAATGAGAATATTGGAAGCGAGACGGCAGCAGTTGGAGCGGTTTCTTCCATTTCTGAGGGAGATACCTCTACATCTTTCCAGCAGTATGTAGATGCTAATTTCAAAGACACAGTGCTGAAAAATTATAAGTCCTCACTAAACAGATACAGGAAGGTGGCGTGGAAATGATTGTGGATGCAATCAAGCAGGCACAGGCACTTGCAAGGAAAGCACAGGAAGCCACATATGATGGCAGATGCACGGTTATGGAGCATCAAAAAGCAAAAGATCCAAAAACGAAGATTACCACGGAAAAAGATGTTGTGGTATTGGAAGATGAACCATGCCGCTTATCATATTCCAGTGTCAGTGCAGTGGATCAGACGGAATCAGCTGCAAAGACTGCACAGGTCACAAAGCTGTTTTTATCTCCGGACGTGCAGATCAAGCCTGGGGCAAAGATCACAGTAACACAGGCTGGTATGACACAAAACTATGAATGTAGCAGTGTGGCAGCAGTATATCCGACACATCAGGAGATAGTTTTGCAATTATCAGAGAGGTATGCATGATGGGAATGGGAAGCATGGATATGCGGGAGTTGGTAAAACTTCAGGAAAATCTTAAAAAACTGGAGGATGAAGCAAAACGGCAGCAGTTCTGTGAAGCTTGTGCAAAAGAGCTTGCTGCCAGATTACTCACATATGTTATTAAGCGCACTCCAGTAGGCGATTATTCAGGTAATTCTTATACTTGTGAAACAGGAATTATCCATAAAGGAAATAAAGTTGCAGGAAAGCAAGGCGGTACATTGCGAAGAGGATGGACTGCTGGAAGTAAGAATGTGAAGCAAGCCATTGATGGTCTTAATATTACAAAAAGTGGCGATGTATATATAATTGAAATTACGAATCCGGTTGAGTATGCTTCTTATGTTGAGTATGGGCATAGAAAAGCAAATCATAAAGGATGGGTGCGAGGGCATTTTATGATGACAATCTCAGAAAACGAGATTCGTAAAATCGCTCCACAATTGCTTGAAAAGAGGCTTGCAGAATTCTTGAAAGGGGCATTCAATGATTAACAATGTAATTGCTGGGATAGCAATTGCCCTGAACGAAGAGTTCGGGGATGATTACGAAATTTATACAGAGGAAATAAAGCAGGACTTGAAAGAGCCTTGCTTTTTTATTACCCTCTTAAATCCATCCAAGACAGATTTCCCATCCAAACGGTATTTGATGGACAATCCATTTTGTATACAGTATTTCCCGGAATCGGAGGACAATCCGAATAGTGAATGCCGCGATGTAGCTGATCGTATGTTATGGGTGTTGGAGAATATTACGCCTTTGGATGCAGATAGGCCGGTACGCGGGACGGACATGCATCATGAGATTACAGACGGAGTGCTGAATTTTTTTGTAAATTATAATTATTTCGTCCGCAAGGTAGAGACTCCGGCTCCTCTTATGGAAACTATGACAACAATATTACATTTGAAAGGATAGGTGCGATATGGGTGAAACAAATACAGAAGTAAAACCACAGGTATCTGCGGATGTATTTACAAAACAGCAGCTGGCAGAATCCAAACGCTATAAGAAAAAGCGGGATCTGTTGGAAGCGCTGCTGGAAAACGGAAAGACATATACGATTGCGCAGGTGGATAAGATCATCGGCGATTATCTGAAGAAAGAGGTGAGATAAATGTCATTTGGCGGAGGAACATGGGTAACCCAGAATAAAGTAATCCCGGGTGCGTATATCAATGTCGTAAGCGCAGGGATTGCATCCGCGGCACTGTCGGACCGCGGCATTGCAACAATGCCGCTGGAACTTGACTGGGGACCAGAAGATAAAATTTTTAAAGTTACCACAGGGGATATGCAGAAGTATTCGAAAAAGATCTTCGGATATGGATATACCGATGAAAAAATGAAAGGTCTGCGGGATCTGTTTGCCGGTGGTACCTTGGTGCTGTATGCATACCGGTTAAACGGCGGTGGGGTAAAAGCGTCCAATGACTATGCTACAGCAAAGTACACTGGTACCCGTGGAAATGATATCAAGATCTCCATTGCAAAGGACATAGATGATCCGGATTCATGGAATGTAACCACATATCTTGATACATCCCGTATTGAGGTACAGAATGTTAAGAAAGCGGCTGATTTGAAAGACAACGATTATGTTTCTTTTAAAACAGAATCTATGGAACTTGCAGCAGTTGCATCCGCGGCACTGACCGGTGGAACGAATGGTACGGTCGATGGTGATGCGCATGCGAAGTATCAGGCAAAGGCAGAAGCATATGGATTCAATACCATGGGTGTTGTGGTTACTGATGAGGTAACCAAGAAGTTGTATGTGGCATATGTGAAACGTATGCGTGATGAGGTTGGTAAGAAGTTCCAGCTGGTGCTTTACAAGTCGGATGCTGACTATATGGGCGTTATTTCTACACCAAACAAAACGACAGATGAAGGATGGTCCGAAGCATCTGCAGTATACTGGCTGACCGGGGTTGAGTGTGCTACGGCAGTAAACAAATCCTGCGAGGGCAAAGCGTACGATGGGGAATTTGCCATTGAGCCAATCGACAATGATCTGGAGGATTATATCAAAAAGGGACAGCTTGTATTTGACAGAAATGATGATGAAATTGAAATCCTCAGTGATATCAATACACATGTGACGATTACAGAGGAATGTAACGAGTTCTTCTGCGATAATCAGACGGTTCGTGTTGCGGATCAGCTTGCAAATGATGATGCGCTGCTCTTTAAAACAAGATTCCGTGGCAAATTCCCAAATGATGCTCCAGGGCGGAACAGCTTAAAAAGCGGGCTGTGTGAAATCCGGGAAAAATTACAGAATTTGCGCGCTATAGAAAATTTCAAACGCGATAATGTATCAGTAGAGAAGGGAGAAACCAAGAAATCGGTAGTTGTCGAGAATGCTGTTGAGGTAGTAAATACTATGAGCATTATGTATATGACTACAGTGGTGAAATAGGAGGAGGTGAAGTAAATGCCTAATGTAATGTTTGCAAAGGATTCCATCTCTGCAGCTCTTGCCCAGTGTTATGTCACGATTGGAGAGCGGAGATATAACCTTATGACGGCGATTAAGATGGAAGCGAAATTCAAAAAGAATAAGGTGAAAATTCCTACACTTGGAAAAACCGGTAAGGGAAATAAATCCGTATCGTGGGAAGGAACTGGTTCTTGCACGATGCATTACAATACCAGTATTTTTCGCGAAATGATGCTTAATTTCAAAGATACCGGAGATGATGTGTATTTTGAAATGGAGATTACAAATGATGATCCATCGAGTGATGCAGGATCGCAGACCATTACCCTGTTGCAGTGTAATATTGATGGAGGCGTTCTTGCAAAGTTTGATGCTTCGTCAGATTCTTATTTGGATGAAGATGTTGATTTCACATTTGATGATTTCGATATGCCAAAGAAATTTGAGGAACTTATTGGATTAGCAGCGTAATATATTCCCCTTGTGCATTGCATGAGGGGAATTTTATATGGAAAGAAAAGGAGATAACATATGTCAAATTTAAGCAGATTTTTAGCAAAAAACAAAATCAAGAGAGAGAACGGGAAGTATGCGCCATCGAAAGCGTTTGTAGATGAAAATGGCAATCCTTTGGAGTTTGAGTTCCGTCCGATTACATCAAAACGAAATGAGGCAATGAGAGAGGGCCATACAAAAGATGTTCCGGTAGTCGGAAAACCGAATATGTTTCGCCCAAAGCTGGATACAGCGGCCTATGTCAATGATCTTATCGCAGAGAGCATTGTTGAACCGGATCTTTACAATAAGGAACTGCAAGATTCTTATGGAGTGAAGACACCGGGAGAACTTCTGTATGCCATGATCGACAACCCGGGAGAATATCAGGACCTTTCTGCATGGGTTCAGAAGTTCCAGGGATTTGATACTTTAGAGGATAAAACAGAGCAGGCAAAAAACTAATTGAGGAAGGGGATGCGGAGGCAAACTATGCATATTATGCATTGCACAAACTCCACATTCTCCCTTCCCAGTGGGTTGCTTTAGAAGAGGAAGAAAAGGCTTTTATTATTGCTTGCATAGATATAAGGGTTGAAGCGGAAAAGAAAGAGGCAAAGAGAATAGCCAAGGAAGCAGAAGGGCGGTGATGATATGGCTACAATTACAACAGGAATACAGCTGGCGGACAATTTTAGTGCTCCTCTTATGCATATTGTAAGTGCTGTAAATATGACCATATCTGCTATGGATGATATGAATCAGTCCATGAATGCTGGTGTTAATACAGCATCATTATCCGCTGCCCGGAATGAAATTGCACAGGCGGCTGCTGGATTTGAACAGATGGAGGAGAATATCCGTTCCGCAAGCGCACAACAGGAAAACTTGAACAGTTCTATGAGGGCAGGGGAGTCCACTGCATCCAATCTTGCACAGAAAGTAGTCGGAATGGTTGGAGCATATGTGTCTATTCATTCAGTTGTAAGTGCAATTAAGGATGTCCTAAGTGCAGAAGATACACAGATTGAGGCAGAAACAAAGTTGACAACTGTAATGCAGCAGCGTATGGGAGCAACCGATCAGATGGTGCAGTCCGTGAAAGATTTGACGGCAGCACAACAGGGACTTGGAGTTGTTGGCGATGAGGTACAGATGGCCGGTGCACAGCAGATGGCAACATTTTTGAATAATAGCGATGCCTTGAAAACGTTAATTCCAGCGATGAATAATCTTGCTGTACAGCAGAATGGTGTAGCAGTATCTGGTGAAAGCATGAGAAACATTGCGAACATGATGGGAAAAGCCATGCAGGGACAGGTCTCTGCGCTGACCAGGGTTGGTATAACAATGACGGATGCCGAACAGAAAGCGCTGAAAAATGGTAACGAAATGGAACGTGCAGCAATGTTGGCACAGATCATTACAAACAATGTCGGCAACATGAATGAAGCAATTGCCAGCACCCCACAGGGTATGATGCAGCAGATGTCGAATACATGGGGAGATATGAAAGAAGTGGTTGGCGGCCAGCTATATCCAGCTGTGTACAATTTGTTTAGTACAATTATGGCAAACCAGCCAGCAATAGAGTCAGCATTGAGTGGTGTAGCCAGTGGACTAAGTTTGGTTATTAATGTGCTTGCAGATGTGGTGTCCGGTGCGGCACAGGCTGGAAGCTTCGTGGCGGATAATTGGAGCATTATAAGTCCTGTGATTTATGGTGTAGTTGCAGCATTGGCTGTATATGCCACTTATGTAGGGATTACAAATGCAATAGATCTGGTTTCAAAGGGTATTAAAATTGCATCATGTCTCGCGTCATATGCACATGCTGCTGCTACTGGAACTGAAGCAAGTGCAACAGCGATAGCAACAGCTGAACAGTATGCATTTAACACTGCATTACTTGCATGTCCTATTACATGGATTGTTGTAGCAATAATTGCTATAATTGCATCTATTTATTTGATAGTAGCAGCCATTAACAAATTGGAAGGAACATCTATTTCAGCTACGGGTGTAATCTTTGGTGCATTTACAACGGTTGGTGCAGTAATTGGTAATGTTTTTGTTACCTTGATCAATTTTGTTATTGATATTTTTGTAACTCTTTGGAATTTCATTGCGAATTTTGCGAATTTTTTTGCAAATGTATTTAATGATCCTGTGGGGTCGATTGCTCGTTTGTTTTTCGGATTGGTTGATACTATTCTTAGTCTATTACAAACAGTTGCATCCGCCATTGACACGATATTTGGTTCAAAGTTGGCTGATTCGGTATCTGGATGGAGAGATTCACTCGGAGGATGGGTAGATAATAAATTTGGAAAAGGCACCGAGGTAATGGAAAAAGTAGATGCTTCTGCATATCATGTGGATCGGTTTAAGTATAGTTCGGCATATAATGCAGGGTATGACTTTGGAAAAGGAATTGATGCTAAAGTTTCTTCGTTTAGTACATCGAAGATTTTCGGAAACAAAGGTATACCGAATTCTGCCAGTTATTCAAACGCACTTGCGCCAAACAATGCAGCAGCAACGGCAGCGACAGCGGCAAATACGGCAGACACTGCCAAGAATACCGCAAAAACGGCAAATACATTATCTGCATCCAGTGAAGATCTGAAGTATTTGAGAGATATCGCGGATCGTGAGTACGTGAATAAATTTACAACAGCACAGATCAAGGTTGAGATGATTAACCACAACAACGTAAACAATGACATGGATTTAGATGGAATGGCAGAGCATTTGCGTAGCAAAATTGAGGAAGAAATGAATGCAGCAGCGGAAGGAGAACACTAAAGATGTATGAATTATATATTGGTGGGGTTCTTTTTCCGGTGACCCCAGGATCTCTTAACATCAAGATCAATAACAAAAATAAGACCATAACTCTCATAAATGAGGGAGAGGTTAATTATATTAAGTCTCCGGGATTGTCTGATATTACAATTCCGGAGCTTTTATTGCCAATCCATAAATATCCTTTTTCACAAGAAAAAGCAAAAGTGGGGGCTGCATATTATCTTTCCAAATTAGAAAAATGGAAAAATCAGAAGAAGCCAGTTGCGTTAAAGTTTAATCGTTACAAAGTATCAGATAAACATCTTATCGAAGATATCATAATGGATGTGACTATTGAAGATTATGAGATCATGGAAGATGTAGATAAATACGGATCAGATGTGTGCGTAAAGCTTAACATGAAAGAATATCGTCATTGGGGAGCAAAGAAACTTGTACCGAAAGACAAAAAAACAAAATCCGGAAAAAAGAAAACGGTTGTTACGGTTAAAAAACAACGGAAGAAAACGAAAGCTATAGCCAAAAGTTACAAGATAAAATCTGGTGATACGCTTATGAAAATCGCAAAGAAACAGATGAATAATGCAACTGCGTGGAAGAAAATCTATCAGTTAAATCAGAAAACGATTGAAAATGCAGCACGTAAGCATGGGCGCAAATCATCATCGAATGGTCATTATTTGTATGCTGGAACGGTGTTGAAATTGCCGGGAGGTGGTAGCTGATGAAAGATATCGTTGATGTAGCGATTGGCGAGATCGGGTACCGGGAGCAGGGAAGCAATAAAACGAAATATGGAGCATATACAGGAGCGAATGGTGCTGCATGGTGCCATTCGTTTGTTTCATGGTGTGCGCATGAAGCGGGAGTACCGACTTCGATTGTCCCCAAAACAGCATCTACAACCTATGGGATGCAGTGGTTTAAAAAGCGTGGGCTGTTCAAATATAAAGGCAAATATACCCCGAAGAGATGTGACATTGTTTATTTTAAAACTGGCAGAAGCCATGTAGGCATTGTTGAGAGCGTCAGCGGCGGACAGTTACATACTATTGAAGGAAATACATCTGATAAAGTGGCACGGCGATCATATTCTCTGAATAATGCCACAATTACAGGCTATGGTACGCCAAAATATACAAGCACCAAAAATGGTTCATCCGGTAGTGGAAAAAAGGATTCGAAAAAGGAACTGCAATATTTGCAGAAAATATTATCACGTCATGAGGTAAAAGCGGAAACCATAAAAGCCGATGAAGCAGAAACGGGAAAAATACCGGCTGGCAATGTAATGATTACTGTAAATAATGGAAAAAAGAAATTTACAGTACCGGCGGAAGAGGGAGCAAAGGTTGTATGGGAAAGAGACAGCACACCTGGCAAATTTACTTTCACAGCAAAAGTTGAAAAAGGATTTTCCATAGGAATGGGAAATGAAGTTCTTGTTACTGTGGACAGCAAGAAGTTTTTCTATGGCTTTGTATTTACAAAAGAAGTTAAGAAAGATGGGATGGCATCGTATACCGTATATGATCAGCTTAGGTATCTGAAAAACAAAGACACACTTATATATAGTAAAAAAACTGCAGATGAAGTAATTCGGATTATTGCAAAGCGTTTCCTGTTAAAATGCGGCACACTGGCAAAGACAGGATGGCGCAGATCAGCGGTTGAGGACAATACGGCATTGTTCGATATGATTCAAAATGCGTTGGATGATACTTTAATGGTAAAAGGCAAGACGTATGTTTTTTATGATAATGTTGGAAAATTGTGCCTGACTGATGTGGCAAAGATGAAGGTAAATACCTGTCTGGTAGACGCGGAAACAGGAGAAGATTATTCCTACAAAACAACGATTGATACAGATGTGTATAACCAGATCAAGCTGATTTATAAGAAAAAGAAATCCAGTAAGAAGAAAAAAGGAAGTACAAAGACATCAACAAGTCAAAATACTGGAACCAGTTATGGAATTTATCTGGAACGTGACAATAAGAAAATCGCAAAATGGGGAACGTTGCAGTTTACGGATGAGATTAATAGTCCGGATATTGGAAAGCTGAAAGCAAAGGCTTTATTGAAATTGTATAGCCATGAGAAGCGTACACTTACCATATCAGGCGTGATTGGAAACAGTAAAGTGCGTGGAGGATCGCTTGTGCCGGTCTTGCTTGATTTGGGAGATATGAAAATTGCAAATTATATGTTGGTAGAGAAAGTAACACACACATTTAAAAATCGTGAATATACGATGGACCTGGTTGTGTCTGGAGGTGATTTTAGTGAGTAGCGGAAATCTGGTGCAGTTAATCAAGAAGATTGCAATGGATGCGGTACGGGCCGCAAAGATGTGTGATTATGTGATCGGTGTGGTTACCGGCGAAGATCCTTTGAAGGTGAAAATTACAAACTCTTTTGAAATTGGGGAAGAATTTTTGGTGGTGCCACAAAGTATGACGGACTATGAGGTTGAAGTAACAATCAAGAAAGAGTATGGATGGAAAACGAAGGATCGATCGGGCGGAACTGGTGATGACATTGTGTTGGAAAATGTAAAGATTATGATCCACAATGCCTTAAAAGCCGGGGATGAGGTGTTGATGATGCGCAAAAGTGGCGGTCAGGAGTTTGTGGTAATAGACAAGGTGGTGAAGGAATGATCCCGACAAATTATGATGATGACGATGAAGAGGATGATATGACCGGTTTTGAAGTGGAAAATGATCCGTCTCTTACATATGCAATGCAGATAGGAACCATTGAGAACGATTCAAGCATTTTTCTTGGCAAAGCAGACGGAGAAGAGGCAAACCGGCAGGCAATATTGAAAATCTTGAACACAGAGCGATATAAAAATGTAATTTATTCATGGGATTATGGAGTGGAGCTTCAGGACTTGAGGGGAAAGTCTCTATCTTATGTTATGTCAGAAGTGCCAAGTCGGATTACGGATGCAATTACTGCAGATGATCGTTTTGAATCTTGTGAAGATTTTGAGATGGAACCGGTGGGAAAGAAAGCCCTGCATGTTACGTTCTCTGTAATTACGGCAGAAGGCGATAAAGTAAGTGGATTGGAAACGGAGGTGGAATATTAGTGTTTGAAAACAAAGACTTCGATTCTATTATGGATGAAATGCTTGCATCCGTAAGCGATAAGCTGGATAAGCGAGAAGGGTCGATAATTTATGATGCAATAGCACCGATTGCCATGGAATTGGCTCAGACGTATATCGATATGGATATGATTGTGAATGAGGTATATGCAGATACAGCATCCTACTATTATTTGATCAAGCGTGCAGCTGAAAACGGAGTATATCCCAAAGAAGAAACCAATGCGGTATGCAAGATGGTTGTTAGTCCGTCCGATACAGCCATAGCGATCGGGGACCGGTTTAACCTTGGTGATCTGAACTATGAGGTAACATCTGTAATGGATGCAGCAACCGGAGAGTATCAGGTAACATGTGAGACTGCCGGTATTGTTGGAAATCAGCAGTTGGGATCATTGCTTACGATTGAAACAAAGAATGATCTGAATGATATGGAATCAGCGGAACTTACAGAGGTTTTGATCCCCGGCGAGGATGAGGAAGATGTGGAAGATTTCCGTGAACGTTATTACGAGGGATTTTCCAATACAAGCTTCTGCGGCAATAATCCGGATTATAAGGAGCGTGTATCGGCCATTGATGGAGTTGGTGCATGCAAAGTTATCCGGATGTGGGAAAAAGGATATGATCCAGTAAAGTTTATTCCTGTTGCTGCAGTTACGGAGTGGATTGGAAAGCAGTCTGCGGAAACCGTTGGGGCCGAAGTATTTGCATGGCTGAAAGCGGTACATGATGCGGCAAAGGATAAATTACTGACAGTGGGTGGTACTGTTCGGGTGTATATCATATCCTCAGAGTTTAAAGCTCCATCTGCTACATTAGTACAGAAAGTGCAGAATGATGTTGACCCGGATGATAAGACCGGGGAAGGATATGGGCTGGCACCTATCGGACATGTGGTAAAGATTATGGGAGTGAAAGAAATTCCTGTTGCTGTGACAGTTACTGCGGTATATAAGAACGGATATTCATTTGAATCCTTGAAATCCGATATGCAGTTGACAATAGATGGGTATTTTACAGAACTTTCTGCTGATTGGAGTAATGAAGATAACCTGGTGGTGCGTAAGAGCCAGATTGAATCCCGGTTATTATTGATTGATGGAATATTGGATATTACAGATGTGAAACTGAACGGTGCATCTGAAAATGTAACATTGGATGAGGATGCAATTCCGGTAAGGGGTGATGTAAGTGGCTAAAAAAATGATTGATTATCTGCCACCTTTTATGCAGCAGTTTGAAGAAATGAAGCAATTGATGCAGAGCGAGGATAAGCAGGTGGCGGCCATTAACATGGATACCACTAAAATATTACGAAATGCATTCATAGAGACTTCAGATGTAGAAGGCATCGAGCGGTTCGAAAGAATCTTACATATCATTCCGGGTGCTGGTGAAAATTTGGAACTCCGCCGGTCGCGTGTGTCGCTACGGTGGAATGAACGGATACCGTATACGCATCCGACACTTGTAAAATGTTTAAATGCCAGCTTAGGAGAAAATAATTATGATCTGTACTCAGATGAGGAGCATTATTACATTCTCGTGCATCTGAAATTGAATGTAGCGGACCGTGTCGGAGTTGTTGAAGAGCTGATCCGGCGTATGTCACCAGAGGATATATGCTACAAAGTTCTTCTTATTTATAATACGCATGCAGTTTTACACAAATTTACGCATGCACAGTTACATAACTATACACACAGACAGTTGAGAGAGGAGGTTCTGCCATGACAAAGACAAAGTATTATGATCTGCAGATGGATGATCCGCAGGATGATTATGATGTGGAAGTCGTGAATGCCAATCTGAAAAAGATTGATGAGCAGATGAAAACAAGAGAAAATGCAACGGATGCATTACAGGAGCCGGAGTTTACAGTGGCAGAAAAAAGAGAAAACATTGCGTCCAGGGAAAAAATGCCGAAGATCTTGGGGAAGATTGCTAAATTCTTTACGGATTTAAAGACAGTCGCATTTTCTGGGAAATATAGTGATCTGGATGGCAAGCCG
>ERZ808270.274-NODE-274-length-32012-cov-42.165316_pt1 | contig 32012 bp, 22 predicted proteins | sample MGYA00521082_ERZ808270 | MGnify/ENA primary metagenome ERZ808270 (study PRJEB31516, sample SAMN03275594) | gut metagenome | biome: mammalia-associated habitat; material: feces | host: Papio cynocephalus | place: Kenya | collected 2012-07-27 ... | reverse complement strand
TAAACCTTTGCTGAACTTGAAATCTTATTTTGGGTGACGCAACGCCGAAGTCAGGTGCCCTTAACAGGCAGTTTTTTGCCCTCACTGGGGCAAACTCTTGCCTCTTCTGGGGCAAATACATGCCCCTTAAAGGCAAAAACCGCAAGAATAATAACTATAGGATTCTGGTTGCACTTTGCAGTCATGCGAAGGCTAGCTTGAAAAAATCCATTCACCCTTCACCATTTTATTCTAAAAAGCTGAAAAACAACAGCTTAATCAGATGAAGGGTTAACGTAGCCCTTCACCTACCCTTCACCACCTTTCACCTCTGCCCTTTTTCGACCTGGACAGTCAAAACGGGCTGTAAGCCCAAAAGCACCTAGCCCAGGGCAAAGCCCTGGGTTAATAGCGGAAACAAATGCGCCCTGTAAGGGCAAAAGCATAAAAAAAATCCCTATAAGTATAACGCTTTTGTCCTTACAGGGCGACATACTTGCATGCATTTCACCTAGGGCGTTGCCCTAGGCTAGGTGCTTCTGCCCCTTCGGGGCGTATAGATTATTTCAACTGCACAGGTATTTTTGCGCTATCAAAATTTCGCAAAAGGTGAAGGGTGGTGAAGGGCGGGTGAAGGGTAAAAGAACACCCTTCACCCTTTCAAATGCCCATAAACACTAGGGATTCCAGAGGAAAGGTGAAGGGTGAAGGGGAATTTTAAAGATGCGTCTATCACGCAAAAAAACGCACAATCTCCTGCAAGAAAAAAGGTGCGATTCCCTATGAGAATCGCACCTTTTATATTAAATTAATGTATTGTGAAGTATTTCTTCTAAAAGAAAAGCTTATTCTACATCATTGTTGTGGTCCAAAGAATCGTTGAAATCCTTAGGAGCCTGCTCCTCGTTGTGATGCTCATAACGACGTGGCTGACGAGCTGGACGCTCACCACGACCCTCGCCACCATTGTGACGGTCATCACGACGACCACGACGCTCACCACGCTCAGGACGTGGACGACGCTCACGCTCTACATAACCCTCTGGCTTGTCGATGAGAACACGGTGAGAGAGCTTGTACTTACCAGTCTTAGGATCGATCTCCATCAACTTAACCTTAATCTTGTCGCCTTCCTTGATACCAGCCTCCTCGACTGTCTCAAGACGCTTCCAATCAATCTCAGAGATGTGGAGCAAGCCATCCTTGCCAGGGAGAATCTCCACGAAGCAACCGTAAGGCATGATAGAACGAACGGTACCCTCGTAAACCTCACCTACCTCAGGAACAGCAACGATAGCCTTGATCTTAGACAAAGCTGCGTCGATGGAATCCTTGTTAGGAGCAGATACCTGCACGTGACCCTTGCCATCAGCCTCGTCGATAGTGATGGTAGCGCCAGTATCCTCCTGCATCTGCTGGATAATCTTACCACCAGGGCCAATCACTGCACCGATGAACTCCTTAGGAATATCGAATGCTACGATACGTGGAACCTGTGGCTTCATCTCGGCACGTGGCTCAGAGATGGTCTCCAACATGCAGTTCAAGATGTGCTCACGACCAGCCTTAGCCTGCATCAAAGCTTCCTCGAGAATCTCGAAGCTCAAACCGTCGCACTTGATATCCATCTGTGTAGCGGTCAAACCATCGCGTGTACCTGTGGTCTTGAAGTCCATGTCGCCCAAGTGGTCCTCGTCACCGAGAATATCACTCAAGATAGCGTACTTCTCCTCACCTGGGTTCTTGATAAGACCCATGGCGATACCAGAAACTGGCTTCTTGATAGGCACACCTGCATCCATCAAGGCGAGTGTACCGGCACAAACGGTAGCCATAGAAGAAGAACCGTTAGACTCCAAGATCTGGCTTACCAAACGTACGGTGTAAGGGAAGTCGGCTGGAATCTGACCCTTCAAGCCACGCCAAGCCAAGTGACCGTGACCAATCTCACGACGGCCTACGCCGCGCTGAGCCTTAGCCTCACCTGTAGAGAATGGAGGGAAGTTATAGTGAAGGAGGAAGCGCTGGTAGCTCTTCTCGAGCACACCGTCGATGAGCTTCTCGTCCATCTTGGTACCAAGTGTACATGTAGAGAGCGACATTGTCTCACCACGCTGGAAGATGGCACTTCCGTGAGGCATTGGGAGAGGTGAAACCTCGCACCAGATAGGACGGATGTCGGTAGTCTTACGACCATCGAGACGCAAGCCCTCATCGAGGATGCAACGACGCATCGCATCGCGCAAAACATCATCGTAGTAGCGAGTAGCCTCTGCGTGCTTCTCCTCCAAATCCTCCTCAGAGAGGTCGGTATGAGCAGCGTCATACTTCTCCAAGAAGTCAGCCAACACCTGGTCGAAGGCATCCTGGCGAGCATGCTTCTCGAGAGCCTTGTGGTTGATGTCGTAAACTGGCTGGTAGAGTTCCTTCTTGATTTGCTCACGAAGGTCCTCGTCGTTGATCTCGTGGTCGTACTCACGCTTCACGTCAGTACCCTTCTCCTTAGCCAACTCATACTGGAGCTCGCACATAGGCTTGATAGCCTCGGCAGCCACCTTGAGGGCGCCGATGAGATCCTGCTCGGAAACTTCCTTCATCTCGCCTTCCACCATCATGATGTTGTCCTTGGTAGCACCCACCATGATGTCCATGTCGGCCTCCTCCATCTGCTGGAAGGTAGGGTTAACGACATACTCACCATTGATACGAGCCACACGGCACTCAGAGATGTAATACTCGAAAGGAATATCTGAACAAGCCATGGCAGCTGAAGCAGCGAAACCTGCGAGGGCATCTGGCTGGTCAACACCATCGGCTGAGAGCAACATTACCTGTACGTAAACTTCTGCATGGTAGTTAGAAGGGAAAAGTGGACGCAATGCACGGTCCACGAGGCGAGAGGTAAGGATTTCCTCGTCGCTAGCCTTGCCTTCGCGCTTGGTGAAGCCACCAGGGAAACGGCCAGCAGCACTGTACTGCTCACGATAATCTACTTGCAAAGGCATGAAATCTGTACCCGGAACTGCATCCTTTGCTGCACAAACAGTTGCGAGAAGCACTGTGTTACCCATGCGGAGAACCGCAGCACCATCAGCCTGTTTTGCAACTTTTCCGGTCTCAATTGTGATGGTTCTTCCATCAGGCAACTGAACACTTTTTGTAATTACGTTCATCTAAAATTTTAAAAACTTATTGTTTTGTCTAACATCTAATATCTAAAACGCTGCAAAGATACCTTTTTAATTATTAATAAACGAATATTTGGGCAACTATTTTCTCGTTTTTAGATATTTTATCTATCCAAGGCGCATTATTCTCGATTTTATTGCTACCTTTGCAGTCGATAATTTTGCAAAATATTAAAATTCATGAAGATATCCAGAATCTATTCAGCGGCAGTGATTATGGTAGCTGCGCTGGCTCTTACTTCTTGCAACAACAAGAAATTCCATATCAACGGCAATATCACCGAGGCGAAGGACTCCATGCTCTACCTGGAGAACATCAGCCTGAACGGACCTGTGAAGATTGACTCCGTAAAGCTCGGCGAGGATGGCTCGTTCGCTTTCGACGAAAACGCCTTGGACTCCGTCACTCCTGAGTTCTACCGACTTCGCATCGCCAACCAGAGCATCAACCTCAGCATCGACTCCACAGAGACCGTCACCGTAAAGGCAGCTTATCCACAGATGAGTTTCAAGTACGACGTGGAAGGCTCCGAGAACTGTAGCAAAATCAAGGAGTTGTCGCTCAAGCAGATGAACTTGCAGAGCAACATCAACGGCATCGTGAAGAACCCAAACATCGGCGTAGACTCAGTGGATGTCATCGTTGCCCGCATGCTCGAAGCCTACAAGCAGGACATCAAGACCCACTACATCTTCAAGGAGCCGATGAAGGCATACGCCTATTACGCTCTCTTCCAGACGGTACAGTTGGGCAACACCAACTCGCTGATATTCAACCCTCGCAACAACAAAGAGGATGTGAAGGTATTCGCCGCCGTAGCCACCAGTTGGGACACTTACTATCCTGGTGCCGAACGTGGCAAGAACCTCCACAACATCGCCATCGAGGGCATGAAGGACATCCGCATCATGGAGAGCCAGCAGGCTCAACAGCAGATTGACGCCAGCAAGGTGAGCGTGAATGGTTGCATCAACCTTTCCCTGCAAGACAACAAGGGCATCACCCGCAACCTCACCGACCTCAAGGGCAAGGTCGTATTGCTCGACTTCCATCTCTTCGCCAGCAGCGAGAGCACCAAGCGCATCATGATGTTGCGCGAACTCTACAACAAGTACCATGCCGCAGGGCTGGAGATTTACCAGGTTTCAGTAGACCCAGACGAGCACTTCTGGAAGACATCGACTGCTGCCCTGCCATGGATTTGCGTGCGCGACGAAGGCGGATTGCAAGGACAGAGTTTGCAGCTCTATAATGTACAGAGCATCCCGACCTTCTTCCTCATAGACCGCAGCAACACCCTGCAGGCTCGCGATGCACAGATCAAGGACATTGACGCAGCCATCAAGAACTTATTGTAAGTTAGGAGTTAGGAGTTAGGAGTTACGAGCTAGAATCGTGGGAACAACTCTTAACTTCTAGCTTTCCTTTATATCAGAATCATCAAGAATCAGAATCATCAAGAATCAATATAAACCAAAAACTTAATTCACTAAAAAATGAACAAGAAATTATGGGCATTGGCTGCCCTGGCACTTGTTGGCACAGGTGCGCAAGCCAAAGTGAAGTTGCCACACATCCTGAGTGACAACATGATTATCCAGCAAAACTCCGAAGCCAACCTCTGGGGATGGGACAAGCCAGGGACTAATGTCGAGGTATCCACCTCATGGTCTTCACAAAAGTATGCTGCCAAGACGGGAAAGGACGGCAAGTGGGCTGTCAAGGTGCAGACTCCGAAGGCTAGCTACACCCCACTCTCCATCACGTTCGACGATGGCGAAAAGACCACCCTCAACAACATCTTGGCAGGCGAGGTTTGGGTCTGCGCTGGTCAGAGCAACATGGAGATGCCCGTGAAGGGATTCGGCAACTGTCCTGTGCAAGGTTACAACAAGGCAGTGCTCGAAGCCAACAACTACAAGGGCATCCACTACGTGAAGATACCAAGCGTGATGAGCAGCAAGCCTCTGGACGATGCCAACTGCGACTGGAAGGTTATCAACCCAGAAACCGTGGGCGATGCCTCTGCCACAGGTTACTTCTTCGCACAGGTGGTAAACAAGGCGCTCGATGTGCCTGTAGGACTCGTGATGGCAAACAAGGGTGGGAGCCGTGTGGAAAGCTGGCTCGACCGTGATTATCTGAAAAAGAACACCAAGGAAGAACTCGATTCCGCCAAGATGACCAAGAATCCCAACTGGAAATGGGACTTCCTCTACCCTCTGCTTTGGGGCAACGGCACCTTCCATCCTATCCTCAATTATAGCGTAAAGGGCATCATCTTCTATCAGGGTTGCTCTAATGTAGGCGACCCAGCTGGTCAGTACACCAAGCGACTTGCCGACCTCGTAGCACAATGGCGCAGAGACTTCAAGCAGGGCGAACTGCCTTTCTACTTCGTACAAATAGCCCCTTACCATAATGGCGATGTCAATGGCGACTGGGGACCTAGACTCCGTGAGCAACAGTTTAATGCCGCCAAGATCATCCCTAACAGTGGCATCGTATGCACCGAAGACTTGGTTTACCCATACGAGAAAGAGCAGATTCACCCATGCCAGAAACAACCTGTAGGCGAACGCCTTGCCTTGCAAGCCCTCAGCAAGACCTATGGCATGAAGGGGCTCTTCTCAGAGAGCATGACCTTCAAGGAGATGAAGATTGTGGGAGATACCGTAAAAGTTCACTTCGACAACACCTACGGAGCCTACAACCGCTTCGAAGATATTCAGGGATTCGAGGTAGCTGGAGAGGACAAGGTATTCCACAAAGCAACCGCCAAGCATTTCTGGCAATCAGGCAACGACCCATGGAACGAGTGCATCGTCGTAACCAGCCCTGAGGTAAAGAAGCCAGTGGCACTGCGCTACTGCTTCCGCAACTTCCAGCTCGGCAACATGGCTAACGCTGGCGGTCTGCCACTTTTCCCATTCAGAACAGACAATTGGTAATCATATCATCCATGAATCGGTCGGTCTCCCCCAAAAGAACCGACCGATTTGCATTCTATATAGAAATCAATCATCAAGTTAACTATTATGAGTCACGTCTTAGATAAATTCAAATTCTGCCCCGTATGCGGTTCTAATCATTTCGAAGTAAACAACATCAAGAGCAAGAAGTGCCAAGACTGCGGTTTCACCTATTATCTCAACCCGAGCAGTGCCACTGTCGCCCTCATCATCAACGACAAGAACGAGCTGCTTGTAGTCCGCCGCAAGAACGAACCAGCCAAGGGCACCCTCGACCTTCCGGGAGGTTTCGTAGATATGGATGAAACTGGAGAAGAAGGAATGGCAAGGGAAGTGAAGGAAGAAACAGGACTCGACGCCATCGAAGTAGAGTATCAGTTCAGCATTCCCAACCTTTATCTGTATTCAGGTTTTATGGTTCATACCCTCGACATGTTTTACAAGGTAAAAGTGAAAGACCTATCCCATGTAGAGGCAATGGACGATGCAGCGGCATATTATTGGATAGCCCTGGACAAGTTGAACCCCGAAGAATTTGGACTGGGTTCCATTCGCCAAGGACTCACAAAGTTTCTGCAAGAAAATAATAACCTAGGATAGTTGCCCAACTATCTTAGGATACTTTCCCAACTATCTTAGGATACTTCACCAAGTATCTTAAGATACATAGCCAAGTATCCTAAGATACCTTACAAAGTAACCTAATACCCCTCAGAACGATTATTTTCCTCGCCAAAACATTAAAAAACCAAAAAAAATCACTATATAATAATGTATAAGCAAAAAGTTTATTTACTTTTGCGCATCAAAAAGAAATTGTATAGAAGCTTATGCAAGAAAATTTAGTTATAGTAGAGAGCCCTGCAAAGGCCAAGAAGATAGAAGAGTTTTTAGGTAAAGACTACAAGGTGATGTCTTCTTACGGTCATATTCGTGACCTGAAGAAGAAGGAACTCAGTATAGACGAGAAGACCATGGAACCTTGTTATGAGATTCCAGAGGAGAAGAAGAAACTCGTCACCGAACTGAAATCGAATGCGAAGCAAGCCAAAAAGATTTGGTTGGCATCCGATGAGGATCGCGAGGGAGAAGCCATCAGCTGGCACCTTTGCGAAGTACTCGGACTGGACGAGGCGAATACTAGTCGTATCGTCTTCCACGAAATCACCAAGCCTGCCATCCTGGAAGCCATCGAGCATCCACGCCATCTGGACATGAACCTTGTGAATGCCCAGCAAGCTCGCCGTGTGCTCGACCGCATCGTGGGTTTCAAGCTTTCCCCTGTACTGTGGAGAAAGGTGAAGCCAGCACTTTCTGCCGGTCGTGTACAGAGTGTGGCAGTACGCTTGATCGTGGAAAGGGAACGTGAGATACAAAAGTTTAAGAGCGAACCTTTCTATCGTGTCAATGCCATATTCGCCCTCATCGGCGAAGACGGTAGAGCATCCGAGGTAAAGGCTGAGCTTGACCAGCGTTTCAAGACTCACGACGAGGTGGTAGCCTTCCTGGAGAAATGCAAGAATGCAACCTTCTCCGTAGAGGCTGTAAACAAGAAGCCATTGAAGCGCACCCCTGCCCCTCCATTCACCACCTCTACCCTGCAACAGGAGGCTGCACGCAAGCTTGGCTTCACCGTAAGCCAGACCATGATGGTGGCACAGAAACTTTATGAGAGTGGACGCATCACCTACATGCGTACCGATAGCGTAAACCTCTCTACCCTCTGCACCAATGCCAGCAAGGACGAGATCACCAAGGTATACGGCGACGAATACAGCCACCCACGTGCTTATCATACCCATTCCAAGGGAGCACAGGAGGCGCACGAGGCCATCCGTCCTACATACATGAACAAGACTAGTATCGACGGAACCAGCCAGGAGAAGCGTCTCTACGAGCTCATCTGGAAACGCACCATCGCTTCTCAGATGGCTGACGCACAGATAGAGAAGACCACCATCAATATCAACGTCTCAGGAAGCAGCGAGAAGTTTGTTGCCAACGGAGAGGTTGTGGTATTCGACGGATTCCTCAAAGTTTACCGTGAGTCAACCGACGATGATGACAGCAACGAGGACTCAACCCATCTGCTCCCTGCCATGAAGGAAGGCGACGAACTGCAACGCCGAGAAATCACGGCTACCGAGCGATTCTCACAGGCACCATCCAGATATACTGAGGCTAGCCTCGTGAAGAAACTCGAAGACCTGGGCATCGGTCGTCCATCTACCTATGCTCCAACCATCAGCACCATCCAGCAGCGCGAATACGTGGTGAAAGGCGACAAGGCCGGTGAGGAGCGTACCTTCACAGTTGATACCTTGAAGGGCATCGTGGTAACCCAGAAAGTCAAGAAGGAAATGGCGGGTTCAGAGAAGGGCAAACTCTTGCCTACCGACATCGGTATCGTCGTAAACGACTTCCTGATGGCTAGTTTCCCTAACATCATGGACTATAACTTCACCGCCAACGTGGAGCAGAAATTTGATGACATCGCCGAAGGCAAGACCGACTGGATCAAATGGATGAAAGACTTCGACAAAGGTTTCGAGCCTGAGGTCAAGGAGGTAATGAACGCACGTAGCGAGCACAAGGCTGGCGAGCGTGAATTGGGCAAGGATCCGAAGACAGGTCGTCCTGTGTTCGTCAAGATAGGCAGATTCGGACCTGTGGTACAGATTGGTACCGCCGAGGACAAGGACAAGCCACAGTTTGCCCAGATGCCTGCCGACAAGAGCATCGAGACCATCACCCTGGAAGAGGCTTTGGAACTCTTTAAGTTGCCACGTGAGGTAGGTGAGTATGAAGGCTCAACCGTTACCATCGGTGCCGGCCGTTTCGGTCCATACGTGCTCCACAACCGCAAGTATGTATCCATCCCTAAGGGAGAGGATCCGATGAGCATCACGCTCGATCGAGCCATCGAACTCATCAACGAGAAACGCTCCAGCGAACAGAAGCGCCACATCAAGACCTTCGAGGAAGACAGCAAGATGGAACTCTTGAACGGTCGCTACGGCCCTTACATCGCTTACGACGGAAAGAACTATCGCATCCCGAAGAACAAGCAGGAGAATGTGGAAGCTCTGACCTACGATGAGTGCATGACCATCGTGAAAGAGGCACCAGAACCAAAGACAAGAACTCGCAAAAAGTAAAGAAATGAAGTCAATCATCATCATAGGATACATGGGCGCCGGCAAGACCACTGTCGGCAAAGCCCTTGCCAAGGAACTGGGCGTGATGTTCTACGACCTCGACTGGTATATCGAGAGCCGTATGCACAAAACCGTAAAGCAAATCTTCGACGAATCGGGCGAGGATGGATTCCGCCAGATAGAGCACAACATGCTCCACGAGGTAGCCGAGTTTGAGAACGTAGTGGTAAGTTGCGGAGGCGGCACACCTTGCTTCTTCGACAACATGGACTACATGAACCAACTGGGAGAGACCGTCTACCTGAAGGCATCGCCGGAAACCCTCTACGCCCACCTGAAGATGGGCAAGGGGGTAAGACCGCTGCTGCTCAACAAGACGCCAGAGGAAGTGCAAGTCTTCATCAAGGAACAGCTCAAACAGCGCGCCCCCTTCTACGAGAAGGCAAAGCACATCATCGACATCAATGTGATGGATGACTTCGACAAGATAAACCATACAGTTCAACAGATGCGCCATCTGCTGAACGTATAATAAAATCGAAGGAACTGGATGAATAGAAATTGGATACTATTGATAATCTTGTTTATCTCTGCATTTACAAAGATGCAGGGACAAACAATTATCTATACGTATAATACACAGGGAAGCTGTACTTCTCGTGTTTATGCAAATAGCGCTCAAAGAGCCCACAAAAATAGGAAAATTTCCACAGCGCCTACTTCTACTAGAATGGAAGTTTCGACATCAGCAACATTTGATGATACTATCACCATCTCGACAGATGGGAAAATACCTACCAATGAACTAACGTACATATTGGCTAATCTTTCTGGGCAAGTAGTTCTAAAAGGTACTTTTGTCAACAAAGGTGTCACATTGGCGGGATATGGGTTTGACTTGACAGGCCTATCCATCATCAACCGTGTACCATCCGATAGATTCCATGACATGGTATCCACCGCCATTGACTTTACCAGTAGCGACCATTTTGCTTTGGATGGACAGAGGTTGATAAACTATGATTATGCCTCCGACACAGAAACCGAATATAGAACCGAAAACAATACTTTTGCAAAAATTATAGCAAAGGGGAAAAGCATAAACCCAACATCTTTCAAGGTATATACCAAATCTGGTCTGATATATGATTATGTGTCTGTAGCTAAGGCTTTAGGTAAGGCTGAGTCTGACTCCACATTGTTTTGGTTGGTTTCCAAAATCTCAGATACCAAGGGAAATTACATGACTGTCACCTATGGAGGCGATGCCAACACCAATGATTTTTATCCCACACGTGTTGATTACACGGGAAACGAATCCATGGGATTAACTCCTTACGCCTCTATACGTTTTATATATCAAGACAATTATTATACTCCGACAACTTATGTCAATGGCGCAAGGGTCAAAAGAAGCAAGATCATCTTTTCTATTTCTCTATACATGGGAAATCAGTCCGTGCGTAATTTTCAGTTTTCTTACCAAGAGATAAACCGCAAATATCAACTTTCCAAAATTATAGAAAGTACTTCTGATGGAGAACATAAAAATCCCACACGACTAGCATGGAGCAATCTCACGGATTTCAATGTAAAGAACTACAACTACACCCAGACTCAGCTCATCCACAAGGCGACCTTGACCGTTGGAGACTTCAACGGTGATGGACTGGCCGATTTCATTGCGACCCCGGAGAACGACAAGGCAGGATGGAAAGGTTGGAAACTTTTCATCAGCCATGGTACTTATTTTGAACAAGTGGCAAGCGGTACTTGGAACTGGAATGATGACAATCTTGAACAGGTTGTATGTGGTGACTTCAATGGCGACGGCTATGCTGATGTCGTTGTGAAGAGATGCCACTCTGGCAAATGGCATAGCTGTGACTTATATACGACATCTTTGGGGACAGATGGAAGACCAAAGATATATTATGACAAGTGTTTCCTTTCTCTATCTACAAATTATACCATTCAGGCTGTAGAACTGAATGGAGACGGTGCTACTGACCTATTCGCTTGGCTTGAAAATTCCAAGGAGTGTAAGTTAATCCGTTCGGAACAGAGTGGTAACAGTCTTGCTCCATTAAACTATACTGCGACACGCTATTGCTCCGAGAAATGGGACAGAGTGGAGTTCGGCGACTTCAACGGTGACGGACTAACAGATGTCATCAACCTGAACGACAACGGACACTACATCATGTATAGTGATGGTTCAGGTACAATGACAAGAGAAAACAGCTCACGTTGGCCAGACAAAAACCACTATATGGAATTGGGTGACTTCAACGGCGATGGCAAGACGGACATGTTGCTTACGGGATGGTCAAAAGACCCCAACAAAGGTGGCTGGAGCGATTGGTGTATCTATTATTCCAAGGGCGACGGAAGCTTTACAGCAGAAAATTGCACCAAACTTTTCGATGCTCGCTCCAAGCAATTATTCATTGCCGACTTGAACGGCGATGGCTTTGATGACTTCCAAGCCATAGACAAGAATTCGTCAGGGAACAACATGACACGGCCGCAAGCCTATCTAAGCGACGGCAGGGGGAATTTCTACAAACAAGTTAAGGGTGGAAATGTATATGCCACGGACAAATGGCATTTTTATGCGGGTGATTTCAATGGTGACGGTAAGTTTGATTTTGTTTGCACATCAGACTGGAACAAAAGCAACTGGGATGGCTATCAACTTTATTTGATGCCGTCTGACAAGAATAGCCTTTTGACGGAAATCACGGATGGATTGGGAAATCAGACAAAGATTGATTATAAATATTTGTCTGACAACACCGTGTTTACCAGAGGCAAGACCCATTCATATCCCCTTGTTTCCATAGGCTCTTCATGGCCTGTTGTCTCTTCCATTTCTACCCCCGACGGAGTGGGTGGAACCAATGTAGTTTCCTATAAATATGAGAATGCCTTGTTCCACAACAACGGCAGAGGTTTATTGGGATTTGAGAAATGCCACATAAAGGACGAAGCAACCAACACCCTGAATACCACCGAGTATTCCGTAAACACCGATAAATATGTGATAGCCCCTGTGCATAGCCAAACAACCATCAATGGAGTAAAAGTGGAAGAGTGCGACTATACCCATACGCTCAAAACTGGCTATGCCCCATCGTCCTATAACACCAGCATATACAGCTATGTACCAACATGGACTCGCCAACGCAATTACGAGTTCAATACAGGAATTACAGTTAAGGATGTCACAACAAGCAACGATTATGACCTCTTTGGGAACACAACAGAAATCGTAGTCAATGACGGAAACGTTGAGACAACAACCACCAACACATTCACAAACGACACGGACAAGTGGATTTTGGGGAGGCTTACGGCAAGTACCGTTTCCAAGTCAAATGAGAATGGTACCATAACCAGGAAATCAACCTTTGAATACGACAAGAATTCGGGCTTGTTGACAAAGGAGACTTTCGCTCCTGACAATTCTACGCTTGGGATTCGGAAAACATATGTACACGATGGATTCGGAAACATCATTAAAAGCATAGAATCCCCATTAAGCAATTCTCAGGAAAGAGTAACTGTATCCACATACGATGCAAGGGGGCGTTTTATGACATCTTCCACCAACAGCCTTGGCTTCACCGAAACATCGACAACGGATAATGCGACAGGTTTGGTTACATCCGAAATGGACAAGAATGGCATTGTTACCCATTATACATACGACAAACTTGGAAGTCTCATAGAAGCGACAACACCTATCTCAAAGTCTATGAAGACGACAGGTTGGAGTAGTGGCATGGAGGATGCGCCTTCCATGTCTTTGTACTTTGACTGGGAAAAGGTCACAGGAGTCCCTTATACCATCACGTTCTATGCCAGTTGGGAAGAGCCATCAGGACGGTACGTGAAAGTGTCGGAGGCAAGAAAGTCTATACAGACGTGGTGTATAACAAAAAAGGGCAGATAGACAAGACCTCAGAGCCTTACTTCCCTGAATCTACCGTTTATTGGAACAGCAACACATACGACATTGCAGGCAGGACGGTCAAGCAAACCGCACCTGACGGCAACTCCTACTCCTATGAATACAATGGGCTGACAACCATCACCACAGACCCAATAGGGAACACAACCACCAAGACCAACAATCTCTGTGGACAATTGGCAAGAAGCACCGACAACGGGGGTACTTTCGTAACATATAAATATAATGCTGACGGTAAGTGCATAGAACTTGTAGGCCCTCGCACCACAATATACATGGAATACGACCTTGCCGGCAATCGTATATATTTGGATGATCCCGACCTAGGATAATCCTCGGACACATACAATGCCTATGGTGAATTGGTACAGCATGAAGATGGTCATGGAACAACCACCTACGAATACGACAAAGGAGGACGCATCATCCAAGAGAATCGCCCAGACATGACAATTCTGTCACAATACGACAAAAAATGGAAAGGAGCCTTAGACCACAAAAGAGTTGTACGCCAACAAGGAGCCTCCAAAGACTACGAATATGACCAATATGGGCGCATCATCAGGGAAACGGTTGTCATAGAACGACTTGGCTATATGATATATTTCTCATATGACGCAGAAGGACATATCTCCACTATCATCTATCCAAGTGGACAAAAGATTAAGAACAGCTATGATAGCTGTGGAACATTAGTCGCTGTTAGCGACGTTCAAACAGGAAAGGAATACTGGAGGTTGCAAGACCTTGATGCCAGGGGGCAAGTTGAGAGGGAGCAATATGGAAATGGACTTTTGACGAATACCACACATGATGCCAAGATGGGAACCATATCCAGCATATTAACTCCGGGCGTACAGAATTGGGCATACAGCTATGATGCCGTGGGTAATCTTACGACAAGAAAGGACATTGGCAGAAATCTAACGGAATCTTTCAACTATGATGGGCTCAACCGCCTTCTAGAAGTGAGAAAAAATGGCAATATCATTCTAAGTATGGGCTATGACACCGCTGGTAACATCATTGAGAAATCAGACGTTGGAACTTATAACTATGAGGAAGGAAGCAACAGGTTGACTTCCATATCAGATTGCGTTCGTACACCTTTGCAATGGGATGAAATCAAATATAATTCCTTGGACAAGGTGACATATGCTGCGTCTGGAGGAAAGAGCCTGTCCATAGACTACGGACCAGATAAAGAAAGAGTGAAGCTCAGCATTGCTGGTGTCAGAAAATATTATCCCAATTCGTATTTCGAGGAGAGCATAGAAGCTAGATATGTACAAAACACCAGCTACGTTTTTGCATTGGGCAAAGTGGTCGCCATCATTACTGACAGTCCAAGGGAAAGTTCATCTGTCATGTATGTACACCATGACCAACTCGGCTCCATCCAAGCATATTCTGACGAGAATGGCAAACTTTACCAGAAGCTAAGCTATGATGCATGGGGGGCACGCCGAAATCCCGACAACTGGGAAAGCTATGCCTCCCTGACAGAAGCCAACGCATGGAAAGAGAGGTTTTGGCGGACATGAACATATTGACTTGCTTGACATGATAAACATGGATGGAAGAATGTACGACCCTGTGGTAGGTCGTTTCATTTCTGCCGACCCTTTCGTTCAAAGTCCAGACTTCACACAGAGTTTGAACCGCTATGCCTATTGCATCAACAATCCTCTATCGCTCATAGACCCATCGGGATATAGTTGGTTCAGCAAGAATTGGAAGTCCTTGTTTGCTTCTGTAGCTGGCATTGCTGTTAGTGTGGTAACGGCAGGCTCAGGTTCTGGAATTGGTGCTGCTATTATTGCGAGCACTGCTGGTGGAGCTGCTGGAGCTTTAACTGGGGCATTGCTGAATGGTGCAAATATTGGACAAATAGCCAAGTCAACATTTACTGGAGCATTCTGGGGTGGTCTTGCCGGAGCTGCTAATAATTTGGCTGGAGACATCAACAACTTTTGGCTGCGAATTGGTACCCATACACTCTCGGAAGGAACAATGGAAGGATTGCAAGGTGGAAATATGTTACATGGCTTCATGATGGGAACGACTTCTTCTTTAGGTGGAAGCTTTATAGATAATAACCTAGAATCCTTAGGAAAAATTGGAGAGGTTGCAGCAAATTCCATCCTCAGTGGGACTGTTGACGAAATCGGTGGTGGCAAATTTGCAAATGGTGCGATTACCGGTGCTTTCACTATCATGTTTAATGACATGATGCATGAAAAAATAGAGTCAAAAGGAGAATACCAAAGACTTGCAAAAATAGACAAACCCCTTGAGCCTGTTTATCCCGAGTTTGTTGTGTGCTTCTTAGGAAAGGGAATTCTTAACCTTTTAAGTGTTGGTCCCAAACTTTTATTTACTCAGCATGGTGAAGAAAGAGCATTAGAAAGAGGATTTACGAGAAAAGATATAAAAAAGATCATTAGACATGGAACAAGCACAAGTGGAAAAGGAAGATACGGTACAACTACGACAAAATATAAGTATAAAGGGAATACTGTCGTTTTAAATAATAAGCGACAAATAATTACAACGTTCAGTAATGCAGAAGCCGTACCAGAGTTGGGACGTCCTAAAGGATATATAATTAAATAGGCATAAGAATTCAGAGCGCACTAGGAACTTCTTAAAGAAATGCATTTGATAGATTTCCTATATAAGTTATGATAAGAACAGGTGTTTTAAATGTCCATATCATACATATTCATTGTCTCCAAAACAATTGCATTTTCTACGAATTACCTAGTTCGCTTTAGTTTATAGACCAATAATAAAAAAATAGATGGAAAAAGGTAATTCAATTTTGAAAATTTTAGCTAATTGGAATCCCTTAGAGGTTCCTGATGCTATTGCATATGAAGAATATGCTTCGTATGTTCAAGTTTTGGCAGGAAAGACTAGTATAAAAGAGATATACCAATGGCTATTGGATTTCGTAAAAGAAAATTATGGTATAGATGATATTGACATAAAAGGTAAGGCGGAACTAAAAACTGTAGCAGCTAGTTTGTTTAATGTCATTTCGCATGGATGAAAACTTGGGCTTAACAGAAGCATATAACAAATTTCAAAACAAAAATGCAAATATTCCTCCAAAAGGAGTGAGTTTCTCAGATTTTATTCGTACTTTTGCCATGTCATTTAGGATTTTGTTTGTTATTACAACACTAAGATAAGTAAAATTTCTGACATGGCAAAATCATGAGCAACTTTTTATTGCCCAGGTACTTATAAAAAATATTAAATTATAATGTCGCGGAATTTAGGTTTAAAAAAGCTATTGAACATGGTCAATGTACTATAATTGGTGACAACAAATGTGGCAACAATTGTTACAAAAACATTCCTTTTGAGTCGGATTAAAATAAATACTAAAAATAAATTCAAGAACAGCACTTTTACAGAAAAAATTCGTAATTTTGCACAAGTTTGTTGTTTTTCGATAATGCCTAGAGCAAAAAGAATGCAAACGTGTCACATAAAAAATAGGATAAATTAATAAATATACAATGAAGAAATGGACCATTGAAGACTCGAAGGAGCTCTACAACATCAGCGGTTGGGGCACCTCTTACTTTGGCATCAACGACAAGGGTGATGTCTATGTAACTCCATGCAAGGACAACACGCAGATAGACCTGCGCGACATCATGGACGAGTTGGCACTACGAGACATCAACGCTCCCGTATTGCTCCGTTTCCCAGACATCCTCGACAACCGCATCGAGAAGACAGCCAGCTGTTTTCAAAAAGCCAAGGAAGAGTATGGATACAAGGGAGAAAACTTTGTCATCTACCCTATCAAGGTGAACCAGATGCAACCTGTGGTGGAGGAAATCATCTCTCACGGCAAGAAGTTCAACCTGGGGCTGGAAGCTGGCTCCAAGCCTGAGCTCCATGCCGTCATAGCCGTACAGTGCCAGAGCGACTCGCTCATCATCTGTAACGGCTACAAGGACGAGAGCTACATCGAACTGGCCTTGCTCGCACAGAAGATGGGCAAGCGCATCTTCATCGTGGTGGAGAAGCTCAACGAGCTCGACATCATCGCCAAGGTGGCAAAGAAGCTCAACGTGAAGCCTAACATCGGCATCCGCATCAAACTTGCCTCCTCTGGCTCAGGCAAATGGGCAGAGAGCGGTGGCGATGCCTCGAAATTTGGACTCACCAGTGCCGAGCTCCTCACAGCCCTCAAGAAGATTGACGAGATGGGATTCCATGACTGTCTGCGACTCATCCACTTCCATATCGGAAGTCAGATCACCAAGATTCGCCGCATCCAGACCGCCCTTCGCGAGGCAGCACAATTCTACATCAATCTCCATAAGATGGGGTACAACGTAGACTTCGTGGATTGTGGTGGTGGACTGGGCGTCGATTATGATGGCACTCGTTCCTCTAGCAGCGAGAGTTCCGTGAACTATTCCATCCAAGAGTATGTCAACGACTGCGTTTACACCTTCGTGGAGGCAGCCAACAAGAACAACATCGAGCACCCTAACCTCATCACAGAGAGCGGACGTTCGCTCTCTGCCCATCACTCCGTGCTCGTCATCGACGTATTGGAGACGGCATCCCTGCCAGAGATGCCAGAGGAATTCGAGGCAAAGGAATCAGACCACCAATTGGTGAAAGACCTCTATGAGATATGGGACAACCTGAACCCTCGCAATATGTTGGAGGACTGGCACGATGCCGAGCAAATCCGCGACGAAGCATTGCAGCTCTTCTCGCATGGCATCGTAGACTTGAAGACCCGTGCCGAGATAGAGGCGATGTACTGGAGCGTGTGCCATGAGATCAACAATCTCGCCAAGCACATGAAACACGTGCCAGAAGAATTGAGAGGCTTGGACAAGCTCCTCGCCGACAAGTACTTCTGCAACTTCTCGTTGTTCCAAAGCTTGCCAGACAGTTGGGCGATAGACCAGCTCTTCCCTATCATGCCTATCCAGCGACTCAACGAGTGTCCTACCCGCAACGCCACCCTGCAAGACATCACTTGCGACAGCGACGGCAAGATAGCCAACTTCGTGACCGACGGCCATATCGGCCACGTGCTTCCTCTGCATCCATTGAAGAAGAACGAACCATACTATCTCGGCGTATTCCTCGTAGGAGCCTACCAAGAGATATTGGGCGACATGCACAACCTCTTCGGCGACACCAACGCAGCCCACATATCCGTGAAAGACGGCAAGTACAGTATCGACCAGATATTCGATGGCGAGACCGTAGAGGAGGTATTGGATTACGTACAATACAACCCAAAGAAACTCGTGAGACAGCTGGAGCAGTGGGTAACCAAGAGCGTGAAGGAAGGCAAGATTTCACTCGATGAGGGCAAAGAGTTCCTGGGCACTTATCGCAATGGTCTCTTCGGATACACGTACTTGCAATAAGTGAAGAACGAAGAGTGATGAGTGAAGAATATAATTGCTTTAGCTAATCATAAAGTTTAAAAATTTAAAGCTAAAAGTTTAAAGTACATTATGGAAAAGGTAACAGTAGTAAAGGTGGGCGGTGCCATCGTTGAGGACAGCGAGAAGCTGGCACAGCTCCTGAAAGATTTCGCAGCCATTCCTGGCAAGAAAGTATTGGTGCATGGCGGTGGTCGACGTGCCACCAAGGTAGCGGCAGCCCTCGGCATCGAGAGCAAGATGGTGAATGGTCGCCGCATCACCGATGCAGACATGCTGGAGGTGGTAACCATGGTTTATGGTGGTTTGGTCAACAAGAACCTCGTTGCCAAGCTCCAGGCTAACGGTGTGAACGCCCTTGGCTTGACCGGTGCTGACATGGATGTCATCCATAGCCACAAGCGTCCTATCAAGGATGGTGTAGACTTCGGATTCGTAGGCGACGTGGAGCGTGCCAACGGCAAGATGCTCCAGACCTTGATAGAAGAAGGCATCACCCCTGTAATGGCTCCACTGACCCACGATGGCAAGGGCAACATCCTCAACACCAACGCCGACACCATCGCTAGCGAGACCGCCAAGGCTTTGGCACCTTACTACGATGTGACATTGATATATAGTTTTGAAAAGAAAGGCGTGCTCAGCAATCCTGACGATGACGACAGCGTGATTCCAGTGATTACCCACGCCGATTTTGAGAGATACAAGGCAGACGGAACCGTGGCAGGCGGCATGATACCAAAGCTGGAGAATGCCCTGGCTGCCATCGACACTGGCGTAAAAGAGGTGATCATAACCCTTGCCACCGCCATCGACGGCAAACACGGAACCGTGATCAAGGCATAGAGAAAAAAATCAAGCAACAAACGGGCTGAAAGCCCAATAAGCACTTAGCCTAGGGCAACGCCCTAGGTATAAGGGTTGCCTAGGAATCGCCCTGCAAGGGCAAAAGCATTAATTCGCCTTTATTTGTTAGAGATTGTTAAATAATAAGTTTTTTACTGTTGGCTTGTAACTTTCTTGCAAGTCACTCGTCATTGATTATAGAGGGATGAAAGAAATCAGTTTCCGAAACGATGTTTTGCCACTGAAGAACAAACTCTTCAGATTGGCTTTGCGCATTACTCTCAACCGAGAGGAAGCAGAGGATGTCGTGCAGGACACCCTGATAAAAGTCTGGAACGATCGCGACAGATGGCAGGAGTTGGACTCCATCGAGGCATACAGCCTCACCATCGCCCGCAACCTCTCGCTCGACCGCATCAAGAAGATGGACAATCAGAATGATTCGCTGGAAGAGCAGAAGGTGGAAAGACTAGACGAAAGTTCATCTACTCCATCCGAACGAATGATTCAGAAAGACAAACTGAACATCGTGAGGAACATCATCAACGAGTTGCCTGAGAAACAGCGCACCTGCTTGCAACTTCGAGACATCGAAGGCAAAACCTACAAGGAGATAGCAAGCATCCTCGACATCACAGAGGACCAAGTGAAGGTGAATATCTTCAGGGCTCGCCAAACAGTAAAACAAAGATTTCAACAATTCGACAGATATGGATTATAAGTACATCAACCAACTTTTGGATCGCTACTGGAAGGGCGAGACTTCTCTCAAGGAAGAGGAGATTCTCCGCGCATTCTTCAGCCAGGACGAGTTGCCTGCCGAGCTGAAGCCATACCAAGCACTCTTCTCTTACGAGATGGGCGAGGCTAAGCAAGAGACCCTAGGTGATGACTTCGACCAGAAGATGATGGCGATGATTGAGGATGAGTACACCAAGGAGCCTAACAAGGCGAAGGTTGTGTCGCTCACCGAGCGCCTGAAGCCTCTATTCAAGGCTGCCGCCATTGTAGCCATCTTCTTGACTTTGGGCAACGCAGCCCAAGTGCCATTCCAAGACAAGGCGAACGATGTTGAAAACGTGGGATACACCAAGAGTAGCAAGGGCGTTTCCGTAGCCATGGGCGACTCTGCAACGGTGGATAGCATGCAGCGCTCCGGGCTCGACCAAGTGAGCACATCAACCGCTCCCACCATATTAAAGTAGATTATTTCTATGCTTTCTCTATAAAATCATGTTTAGTTAAAACAATTACGAAACTGTGAAGTTTCAATTCTCTCAAATTTTTCATAACATACTAACGTAATAGGGCTGCCAGGATGTACTGGCAGCCCAAATTATTTTTATAAGTAAATACTATTTTCTATTTCCACTCTTGTCGTTATGCTTTCTTCAATCTTACAATCATCTGGATGAAACTTGGTATCAGGATGCAGAGGGAGAAGCCTACGGCGTAATACATCGTCTTCTCATCGCCATGGAAGAGGTCGATGAGCTTGCCATCACTCTGTGGGGCAATATTGGTCAGGATGTAAGCCATCGTATTGTTGACCCAGTGCATCAGAATGCCTGGCACAAGACTCTTGGTGCGATAATACATCCAACCCAGGAGCAAGCCCATCAAGAGGGCGTTGACAAACTGTGCCACGTTGCCATGAGCCACGCCGAAGATGGCTGCCGAAATCATGATGGCAACCCAATGGTTCTTCTTGCTCATCATGCCCAGCAAGGTGCGGAGGATGGCTCCACGGAATACGATTTCCTCTGCCAATGGAGCTAGAATACCAACTGCCACATAGCCCCAAGGTTCCTTCATCAAACTCTCGAACACCTTGGATGTATTCGCGTCCATCTCCAAGCCCAAATGCTCATAGGTGAACTCCAAAGGAATAATGGCACCCAATGTAAAGAGGGCTACCCAAAGGAGCGTAACCCAAGGCTTGGAAAGCAAGTATTCACGAGTAAGTGGTGTCCACTTCGTCTTCAGGAAGATAACGAGCGTGATGACGTTGCTAAACACTGTAGTCAATGCCAAGAGCACCGGATTGGCACCAGAAAGCATCATATTCAACACGTTCGTATAGCCTTCATGCTTCACTCCTGCCCAAATGCCAGCACCTGCATAAGGCACGGCTATCTGGACCACTACAAATATAATAATGTATAGGATAACATCCAATATACCTTTTTTCAAATCTATCTTTGCCATCGATATTATAATTAAAAATTAAGAATTAAGAATTTCCCTGTTAAGTGTTCTGCGGATTTGTAATCCGCAGCAAACAAGGATGGAAGCAACAAAACTATTCATCTGCTTCCTTGTCGAAGAGCCCCACTACAGTCTCTTCATCCTCCTTTAGCTGCGATGTCAACTCCTCTGGGCTTTCAAACTTCCGTTCTCCTCTGATTCGCTTCACGAAACTGACGAGGAGCAACTGGTCGTAGATGTCGCCATCAAAGTTGAAGATGTGCGTCTCCAGTGTCATCCCCTTGCCATTGAAGGTTGGTCGGGTGCCGATGTTCATCATGCCATGCTTCCACACCACCGTATTTTCCATACGAGCCTTTACCGCATACACCCCCGGGGCAGGAATCAGCTGTCCGAAGTGGGATATGTCGAGGTTGGCGGTCGGAAATCCCAGCTTGCGCCCCTCATGATAGCCATTCACCACCTTTCCGATGATGGTGTAAGGATAGCCTAAGCATTGGTTCGCCATCTCTATCTCGCCTTCTTTCAGGAAGGAGCGAATCACGGAAGAGGAGATATTGATGCCATCTATTTGGAAAGACTCGTTCTTGACGACCTCGATACCCATCTCCTTGCCGTAACGAACGTAATCATCGAAAGTCTCCGCCCGATTATGCCCGAAGCGATGATCGTAGCCGACAAAGAGTTTCTTCACGTTGAGATGGTCGTGGAGCACCTGCTGCATAAACTCCCTAGCTGAGAGCGCAGCCATCTGTCGGTCGAAATGCAACACCACGGCATTGTCCACCTCCGTCTTGGAGAGCAAGAGGAGCTTGGAGTCGAGCGTACTGAGCATCTCAGGCTGATAATCACTCTGGAGCACCTTGCGAGGATGCTCATCAAAGGTTATCACCATAGAAGCCAAGCCGTCTTGTCGGGCTGTCTCCACCAAATGACGAATCAAGAACTGGTGCCCCCGATGCACACCATCAAAGAATCCGATGGTAGCAACACAAGGCTGCAACTGCATCCCATCTGGTGCAGCGGCAACCTTGCGCTTATCATTCATATTATAATATACTGTCTTCATCTATAATAATCTTACTTGCTTGCGAATCTTTGCGAGAAACACATCAGCTTGCTTGCAATTTACTTGCGATGCAATCGCTTGATGCCTCGCCATAATTCTCCTGCCCACAGCACTACCGAGGTAGAGGCGATGATAATCGCCCACTCCGAGAGAGACAATGGCACGGTGCGGAACATCTCTCCACCGAAGGTCACGATAATCCACTGGCCGAAGAAGATAATGGCTAGCACGACTATCATGCCCTTATCCTGCAAGAAATGGCGGAAGGCGGAATGATTGCTGCCCAGTGCCTTGGCATTGAAGAGGTTCCAGAACTGTATCATCACGAAGGTGGTGAAGAACCAAGTCAACTCATGGGTATCTACCCCACCCTTGCCTCTGCGCTCGCAATAAACGAGGAAGGCAAACATCATGAGGAAGAACACAATGCCACAGAAGAGGATTCCCCTTCCGATAGGCTTGGTGATGATGAAGTCGGATGCCTTGCGAGGCTTGTCCTTCATCACCTCATGCGATGGAGGGAGCGATGCCAACGCCAGTGCTGCGAAAGTATCCATAATCAAGTTGATCCACAATATCTGGGTAACGGTGAGCGGCATGTCCGTGCCCAATACCGAGCCACCCAGCACCAAGAGCAAGGCAGCCACATTGACCACCAACTGGAAGAAGAGGAAACGCTGGATGTTGCGATAGAGCGAACGTCCCCACATCACGGCGTTGGCGATGGACTTGAAGGAATCGTCGAGTAAGGTCATGTCCGAAGCCTCCTTGGCAACGGAAGTGCCCGAGCCGAGCGACAAACCAACATGGGCATAGTGGAGGGCAGGGGCATCGTTGGTACCATCACCCGTCACGGCAACCACCTCGCCACGTTTCTGGAGCATAGCCACTAGTCGCTGCTTGTCGGTAGGACGGGCACGGCTCATCACTCGGATGTCCTTGGCACGTTCGTAAGCCTCCTCATCAGAGAGAGCCTCCCATTGCTCGCCGGTAATCATCTGCTCGTCGAGCGAAGTCATCTCGCCATCGGCACCGATGTTCTCTGTCTCATCCTCAAACACACCTATCTGCTTGCCAATCTCCATGGCAGTGGCTGCGGTATCGCCCGTCACTACCTTCACCTCGATACCAGCCTGGCGACATTCCTGCACGGCAGCTGGGACATCAGGACGGATTGGGTCGTTGATGGCAGCGATAGCTTGAAGTGACAAGTCGGTATCCTTTGCAACTTGCTCGAAAAGAGCTTTCGCATCAACAGAAGTTGCCGTATGAGATGCTTTATCTGAGTTATTTCCTACATTTATCTTTTTATAGGCAAAAGCGAGCGTTCGCATCGCCTTATGCTGCCAGCCTTCGAGCTCTTCCTGCACCTGCTTCTGCATCTTCTCGTCCATCTGGCATTTCTTCATCACAATCTCAGGAGCACCCTTCACGAAGAGATAGCTTTCGCCATTCACCTCGGCGAGCGTAGCCATCAGTTTGCGCTCGGTAGAGAAAGGCAACTGCTTGATGACCTTGAATTGCTTGCGGATGGCTGCATAGTCCTTGCCCTGGTCGTGGAGCCAAAGCAAGAGAGCCGACTCGGTAGGGTTTCCGATAGCCTTACCCTCATTGAGTTCAGCGGTGGAATTGAGTGCGATGGCAGTATCGAGCAGAGTCTCATCGCCATTCTTTACTTCCAGGCTACCCACCTGCATTTGGTTCTGGGTCAGCGTACCCGTCTTGTCGGTACAAATCACGGTCACGGCTCCCATCGTCTCACAGGCATGAAGCTTGCGAACAAGGTTGTTAGACTTCAGCATTCTTCGCATGTTGAGTGCCAACGAAAGAGTCACAGCCATCGGCAAACCCTCTGGTACAGCCATCACGATGAGTGTAACCGCCATCATGAAGTAGTTCAACACGATTTCCGCCATATAGAAATAGTCCTTGCCGCCCCATGCAGGGTTGGTAAGAATATCATGCACGAGGAAGATAACAAAGGCTGCAACCGAAACGACAGAACCCACCTTGGAAATCATCTTCGCCAACTTGTCGAGTTGCACATAAAGCGGAGTCTGAACGGCTGTCTGCTCCGTACTCTTCTGAGCCACCTTTCCTATCTCAGTGGCATCGCCTACGGCAGTAACCACAAACTCGCCACGACCATTCATCACCATGGTGGAACGGAGCACCACATCAGGAGGATAAGCTCCGTCGCCCGTTTCTTGCAATGTCTTTTCGGCGATAGGCTCACCTGTCAGAGCCGACTCATTGATTTGCAAATCTGTGACCGTAACCAGCTTACCATCGGCTGGCACCTCGTCGCCCACCTCTATCAGCACCACATCGCCTACCACGACATCGTGACGAGGAATCTCCATCACCTTGCCATTGCGGCGCACCTTGACAGGTTGCTCCTCGCCAAGGGCTGTGAGTACATCAAACTTCTTGGCGGCATCACGCTCAAAGTAGAAGCCCACGGTAGTGGCAAGGAAAACCGCCACAAAGATGCCGATGGTCTCCATGAAGTTCTTTTCGATGAAGGCAAGAACCAAGGAAACGAACGCTGCCACGAGCAGAATCTGGATAATGGGATCACGATACTTATCCAGATAAAGTTTCCATAATGAAGTACGTTGCGGAGGCGTCAGGACATTGCGTCCATGCTGCTCTCGGCTTTGCTTAACTTGTTCGTCGGTCAAACCGAAATTCACGTTTTTATCTTTTTCCATTTTCTAAGAGAAATACTTCTTCTGCTTTTTTATAATGCTTCGCGCCTTAAATAAAATACACGTGCGCATATGATGGGTGCAAAGATACGGCAAAATTCTGATTTATCTAGTGTTATTCTTATTAATTTATATGAAAATCGTCCATCAAGAATATCAAACCAACCGTTTTTTGCTACAAAAATATCGCTAAGGAAAAGATTTTCCCGAAAATATTTGGTTATTTGCCAAAAAGCTAGTATCTTTGCAGTCGAATTTGCAATAAATTCTCGGACTTGTAGCTCAGTTGGTTAGAGCAACAGACTCATAATCTGGAGGTCCTAGGTTCAAGCCCTAGCTGGTCCACGTTAAGAATCAAGCAGTTAAGTTTAATCGCTTAACTGCTTTTTTCGTTTGATGACTACTCAGATAGAAAGTTTGAAATATAGTTTTCTACTCGTTTTCATTGTTTTGTAACAAATAAATCGTACCTTTGCAGCCGAATTTAAAACGTATTACAAAATATTGATACAAATGAAGAAGATTTTTAAGCTTATCTTCGTGCTCTGCTGCTTCTGCGGCATCGCACAAGCCCAGCCTCAACGCCCAAAATTGGTCGTAGGACTGGTTGTTGACCAAATGCGTTGGGATTATCTCTATCGCTATCAGGCTCGCTACGGCGAGGGTGGTTTCAAGAGATTGTTGAATGAGGGATTCAGTTGTGAAAACTGCCGCATCCCTTACATTCCTTCTGTCACCGCCATCGGACACACCTCTATCTACACAGGTTCCGTTCCTTCCATCCACGGCATCGCCGGCAACAACTTCATGAAGGATGGCAAGGTAACTTACTGCACGGAGGATTACACCGTGAAGCCTGTTGGTTCTGATGGGAAGGCAGGATACGAGTCGCCTCGCAACATGTGGACAACCACTATCGGCGATGAACTTCGCCTCGCCACCAACGACCGTAGCAAGGTGATTGGCGTAGCCATCAAAGACCGTGCCTCTATCCTCCCTGCCGGCCATCACGCCAACGGTGCCTACTGGTTTGATGCCAAAAACGGCAAGTTCATCACCAGTACGTTCTACATGGACAAGTTGCCAGAATGGGTAAACAAGTTCAATAAGCAGAACCTACCTAAGAAGTATCTCTCAGAGAAGTGGAACACACTCTATCCTATCGACACTTACAAGGAGAGCACTGCCGACGAGAACGACTATGAGGACGGCGTGAAGCCTGGTGTGAAGGCTACCCTTCCACTCGACCTCCCTACCCTCTACAAGAAATATGGCACAGACATCTTGCGCAGCACTCCATTCGGCAACAGCTACACATTGGAAATGGCGAAGGCAGCCATCGCTGGCGAGAACTTGGGCGGCGGCAACGAGACTGACTTCTTGGCTGTGAGCTGCTCCTGCACCGATGTCATCGGTCACCAGGTAGGTCCTAACGCCGTAGAGATAGAAGATACTTATCTCCGACTGGACAAGGATTTCGCCGATTTCTTCGCTTATCTCGACCAGAAGGTGGGCAAGGGCAACTATCTCGTATTCCTCAGCGCAGACCACGGCGGCATGAACAACGCAAAATTCTTGCAGGTTCGCCGCATCCCTGCCGGCTCTTGGAGCAACAAGGCTGCCCAAGACTATCTCAACGAGGCTTTGAAAGCAAAATATCCATCAGCAGGCAGCCTCATCAAGGGCGTGTTCAACTATCAGGTGTTTTTCGACACCAACAAGATTGACTCCCTCGGCCTCGACTACGCACAGGTAAAGCAGGTGGTGGTAAACCGCTTGAAGAAAGACAAGGACGTGCTCTATGCTTGCGACATGGAGAAGGCTTCCATCGAGAGCATCCCAGAGGAAGTGAAATTCCGCATCATCAATGGTTTCAACCGTGAGCGCAGCGGCGGCGTACAGGTTGTCTTGAAGCCAGACTTCTACGACCATGGCATGAAGGGAACCTCTCATGGCGCATGGAATGGCTACGACACCCACATTCCATTGGTCTTCATGGGCTGGGGCATCAAACAAGGTGCCAGCACCAAGCCTTGCTACATGACAGACATCGCCCCTACTGTTTGCGCCTTGCTTCATATCCAAGCACCAGACGGCTGTATCGGTGAGCCAATATTCTAAAAGTCCCCACATCATCATAAGATTACAAAACAACAGATAACGGCAAAGGCTAGGTTTCACGTGAAACCTAGCCTTTGTGCATTCATAAGATTATGTTTCCGCAACGCCTCTATATCAGTTTTTTAACTTGAGTCCGTTGCAGTCTCATTTACGAGTCTTCGTTCATAATCCTCATGTATTCTTCGTAGGAGATGTATCTGCCGCCCATCGACTTCAGATGCGGTGTCTCCAACTGGCAGTCTATCATCTTGCCGCCATGCTCCTTCAGATAGCGAGCCAAAAAGATGAGGGCTAGCTTGGAGGCAGAAGGCACCTTCGAGAACATGCTCTCGCCGATGAACACCTTGCCGATGGTTACGCCGTAGAGGCCACCTACGAGCTCATTGGTCTCGTTATCCCATACCTCCACGCTGGCAGCAAAGCCTTGTTCGTGGAGGGCGGTATAAGCCTCAATGATGTTGTCGCCCAGCCAAGCGCCATCCTCCTCGTTGCGATGGTTGCACTTGCCGCAAGCCCTGATTACCTCGTCGAAAGCCTCGTTGATGCCCACGCTGTACTTATTCTTGTTCATGAGCGTGCGCATGGAATGGCTCACGTGGATTTCGTCGGGGAAGATAACGAAGCGTTGCATCGGGCAAAACCACAGCGGCTCATCTTGGTCACGAAAACTGTACCAAGGGAAGATGCCGTTGCTGTAAGCCAACAGCAGGCGGTCGATACTCAGGTCGCCACCCACCGCAAAACACCCGTCGTCATCGCCTAGATGAGGATCGGGGAAGTAAAGTTCGTCAGAACTATCGTCTATTTCGAATACCATTGTCTTTCTATTTTTTATCAAGAATTAGAGAATTAGAGAATTTTCGTTCTTGTTAAACTTTTCTCTCCAACATGATTCTTTAGAGAATTAGGTTCGCAAAGCGAACAAAAAGAATTCCACTAGTACGGCTGAATAATCTATACGCCCCGAAGGGGCAGAAGCAACTAGCCTAGGGCAACGCCCTAGGTAAAATGCATACAAGTATGTCGCCCTGTAAGGGCAAAAGCGTTATACTTATAGGGATTTTTTTATGTTTTTGCCCTTACAGGGCGCATTTATTCCCGACATTAACCCAGGGCGTTGCCCTGGGCTAGGTGCTTTTGGGCTTACAGCCCGTTTCAACCATATAGGTCGAAAGAATTCCTGTAATTCTCCCTCTAATTCGTCAAGATATAATATTACTAAAGGAAAAATTCTTAAATTCTCTAATTCTTGACTCTAAACCTATTCCCTTATCACTAATTCCTTTCCATCGAAATCAACCGTAGCCTTGCCTCCCTTCTTCAACTTGCCGAAGAGGATTGCCTTCATGAGGACAGGCTTCAGATGGTTGCCGATGACACGATCCATCTCGCGGGCACCATATTCCTTGGTGAAGCCCCACTTGAGGAGTTGCTCATGCGCTGAATCGGTCAACTTGATGGTTACATTCTTGGCTGCCAACTTTTGGTCGAGCTGACGGAGCTTCTTGCTGAGTATCAACTCTGCCATGTGCTTATCCATGTCGTTGAAGACCACGGTGTCTGAAAGACGATTGATGAACTCTGGCTTGAAGGTTTTCTTCACCTGTGCCAACATCGCCTCGCCACGGCTCACGCCACCACCGAAACCCACGCTAGCCTGTGAGGCATACTGCGCTCCGGCATTCGAGGTCATGATGAGGATGACGTTGCGGAAGTCTGCCTTCTGTCCCTTGTTGTCGGTCAGTCTAGCGTAGTCCATCACCTGCAAGAGGATATTATAGATGTCACTGTGCGCCTTCTCTATCTCATCGAGCAGGAGCACGCAGTTAGGGGTCTTGCGGATGGCATCGGTCAAGAGTCCGCCGTCCTCATAGCCCACGTATCCGGCAGGCGAACCGATGAGCTTTGCCACGGTATGCTTCTCGGTGTATTCGCTCATATCGAAGCGAACGAGTTCGATACCGAGTTCCTTTGCCAAGACACGAGCCACCTCGGTCTTGCCCACTCCCGTAGGTCCCACGAACAAGAGCGAAGCCAATGGTTTGTCATCATCCACGAGCCCTGCCTTCGCCATCATTACAGCCTCAACCACCTTATCCACAGCTTTATCCTGACCGTAAATCTTGTCGAGCATGTGCTGACGCAGATGAGCCAACGCCTCGTTGTCATCATCCTTGATGGCGGCAGCATCTATCTTGCAAACCTTGGTGAGGATTTGCTGGATAATCGCCTTGGTTACATAAGAACGTTGGCGATACTCCACCGGATGCACCTCCAGATAGGCACCAGCCTCATCTATCAAATCGATGGCCTTATCCGGCAGACAGCGGTTGCTGATATACTTGGCACTGGCACGCACGGCGTACTCCAGGGCATCCTTGCGATAAGTCACGTTGTGGAACTTGTTGTACTTATACTGCAAGCCCTCCAATATCTTGATAGCCTCCTCCTCGGTAGGTTCCTTGATGTCTATCTGCTGGAATCGGCGCACGATGCCCTTGCTCTGGGCGATGTAACGATTGTATTCATCGTAGGTGGTGGATCCGATGAATCGGATGTCGCCTGCCTCCAGATATTGCTTGAGCATGTTGGAAGCATCCGGGCCGCCATCCGAGCTTCTACCGGCACCTATCATATTATGAATCTCGTCGAGATAGATGATGCAGTTGCCCTCCTTGGTGGCGCCCTCCATCACCATCTTGATGCGTTTCTCAAAGTCGCCACGATACTGGGCGCCAGCGAGCATCTGGGCAATGTCCATGCTGTAGATGCGAGCACCCTTCAGGCGCTCAGGCACCTGACCATCATTGATGAGCTTGGCGAGTCCATACACCAGGGCTGTCTTTCCCACGCCCGGCTCACCGATGTGCAGCGGGTTGTTCTTCTCGGCACGGCAGAGCACCTGTATGGTGCGGTCGAGTTCCTGCTCTCTGCCGATGAGCGGATTGTGCTGCTCCACCTTGTCGGAGATGCAGGTTACGAGCTGATGCCAGTCCTGAGGCTGGCGACTTCTGCCCTCCTCGTCGTCATCATAGTCATCGTCATCATAATCATCGTCAAAGTCGCCACTGACGGCCATGTTAGCCTCAGCCGAATCACCTTCCAACGGATAGAAACTATCCACGCTGGCGAGGAACTCGCCCTGTCGGTCGCCCACAGCCTTGCCCAACAGGTAAGCCGCCTCGGAGTTTTGCAGTCCCAACATCGCCTGCACGAAGTGGGGCACGTTGACCAACTTTCGGTCGGCGGCAGCAGCTAGGGCACAAGCCGTACCAAACATGGTCTTGAAGAGAGAGGAAGGCTCCGGCAGATACTTCACGGTAGAAGGCACACGTTCCTGCTTGGCGAGCCATCCCACCAAGTCTTCGTGCATCTTCAGGCTATCCACCCCTTCCTCTTGGAGCGCCTGACAGAAGCTATACTGGCGAAGCAGCGACAAGAGCAAGTGCTCCGGCATGATAAACTCGTGGTCGAAGAACCGAGCTTGCTTCATCGCGTCATCCATCAAGACGTTCATATATCGGGTTAATCCCATACTATCCATTCTTGTTCTTTCCTTTCTTTTTTATTCTGGCATATAAGTGAGCTTGAGCGGATACTTCTGCGAGCGAGCTTGCTCCATCGCTTTCTCCACCTTGCTCTTGGCAATGTCATAACTATAGATTCCCACCACGGCTTTCTCCTCACGATGCACCTTCAGCATGATGGTCTCAGCCTCTTCCGCCGACTTGAAGAAGACGGTTTCGAGGATGTCCACCACGAAGTCCATCGGGGTGAAGTCGTCGTTGAACATCATCACCACGTAACGTCCAGGCTCCTTGAGTCGGGTCTTCTGGCGTTCACGAATTGCTGTTTGTTCTTGCGGCATAATGTGTTTATTTAAAATTACAGGGGCTCCATTATGGAAGCTTAACTGCAAAGATACAACAATCTTTGGAAAAACATAGCAATTCATAGCACAAAATCGCAGGAAAACGAAAAAAAAAGAAGTTATGCTAACTTATTTTAAAAAATATTCAAAGCCAACGCCGACTTCATGGCAAAAAACTTGAAGCAGTATGGATGGGAATATGTGGTCGTAGATATTCGTTGGTTCATTGCCAACGACAAGGCTGGAGGTTACAACGAGAGCAATCCCGTATATGTCATCGGCAATTATACAGTAGATGCATCCAAGCCTGGAGCGCAAGAATACTATAACTCCATCTTCGATATGTATGCTGAATGGGGCGTGGATTTCATCAAGATAGACGACCTGTCTGCGCCAGACTATCATCAGCCAGAAATCGACATGATTCCGCTCGGACACATTGCCATCCGTGGAGAAAGAGGAGAAGACAGA